>ERZ836877.2405-NODE-2405-length-24290-cov-3.498824_pt1 | contig 24290 bp, 17 predicted proteins | sample MGYA00519469_ERZ836877 | MGnify/ENA primary metagenome ERZ836877 (study PRJEB31850, sample SAMEA3708809) | human gut metagenome | biome: human gut; feature: human-associated habitat; material: faeces | place: China | collected 2014 ... | reverse complement strand
TGCACCACTGCGTTTTCGTCTACATTGCAGAACAGCGCCACCTTTTTCCGTAAGTTTGCATTGAGTTCATGCTCGCTACGCAATACTAAAATATCCGGTTGGATACCTACCGACTGAAGTTCTTTTACCGAGTGCTGGGTCGGTTTGGTTTTTAATTCTTTTGCCGCTGCCAAATAGGGAACATAAGTAAGGTGTACGCATAAGGCGTTACGTCCTAATTCCCATTTCAACTGACGGATGCTTTCAAGATAAGGAAGCGATTCGATATCGCCTACCGTTCCGCCTATTTCGGTAATGACAAAGTCAAATTTATATTTGTTTCCAAGCAATTTCACATTACGTTTAATCTCATCTGTAATGTGAGGAATAATCTGGATAGTTTTTCCTAAATAGTCTCCGCGGCGTTCTTTATCAATCACACTTTTATAAATACGGCCGGTAGTGATATTGTTTGCTTTGGTTGTTTGTATACCCAGAAAACGTTCGTAATGTCCCAAGTCCAAATCGGCTTCGTGACCGTCGACTGTTACATAACACTCTCCGTGTTCGTATGGGTTAAGAGTTCCCGGGTCGATATTGATATACGGGTCGAATTTCTGGATGGTAACGTTGTAACCTCTTGCTTGAAGTAAATTACCGATAGATGATGAGATGATTCCTTTTCCTAAAGATGAAGCTACACCACCTGTAACGAAGATATACTTTGTTTCTGCCACAGTTATATGATTTTTTAATTTAGTTCTTAAATAAGCGTTCTGTCCGCATTTTAAATTTTAAACCGCAAAATTATAAAAAAATGAAGAATCCACGAACCTTTCTTCTAAAAAACATTTGTTGAGCGTATACTTTTATGGTGTTTTTGAGATTATTTTACAGTTTATATGGGAGGTTCGATTTTTTCCTGTATTTTTGCGCATAAATGTCCAAACTATGTTAAATATGAAAAGAAAATGCTTGCTATGGATGGTGTTGGTGCTTATGGTCAATATGGTATTTGCCCAGCGGACGACATCTTCTTCCCATTCCCAGCGTTTTAGAAGTAAAAGGGTCTTTAGTAAGATTATGACGGCGTATTCTGATTCGTTGGCTAACGTGGTGGATAAGTATTCGCGTGACAGTACGTATTTCAGAGTGTCGTTAAATCCTTATTATTATCGATTATTTGCACCGGTTACGCTTTATAATTCGGTAGTATCAAATGCTATGTCTATGGATAATGAGGCAGAGGTGTCGGCTATGGATAATCTGATTCCTATCAATAATAAAGGAGTGATTGAAACGGACGAAGAGATTAATTCGTCTATAGATAACGCTTTGATGAATATCTATTTGAACGAGCCTCTTTCCGTACGTTTTACGGAAAATGATGTCATGGGAAGGAGCTCGTTTAAGAAAGACGTGGTTCGCAAGTGGCCGCGTCGGGAACGGGTTTCCGATTTATTAGGGAATACCCGTATTGTAGACCCTACTGTCAATACGGAATTAGTGATTAAAAAGCCTAACTTTTGGAAGAAGTCAGGAAATGCTTACCTGCAATTTACTCAGAACTATATTTCGGGTAACTGGTATAAAGGCGGTGAAAGCAATAATACGCTCTTGTCCGGTTTGGTACTCGAATCGAACTATAACGACAGGCAAAAAATACAATGGGACAATAAGCTTGAATGGAAACTGGGATTCTTGAGTTCCCGTTCTGATACATTGCATAAGTACAAAACCAATACGGACTTGATTCGTCTCACTTCTAAGCTTGGTTTGCAGGCTATAAAGAACTGGTATTATACCATACAGGCCGAATTCTATACTCAGTTTTTTGCCAGCTATAAGTCTAACAAACCGGATGTGGTATCCAGTTTCCTCTCTCCGGGATATTTGAAAATAGACTTAGGTATGGACTATAAACGTTCAACAAAGACGTTTGAAGTCTCGGCTGTGTTGGCTCCTCTTTCTTATAAGCTAACCTATGTGCGAGACGATAAGGTAGATGAAACAAAGTTTAGTGTGGACGAAGATAAAAAGTTTAAGAACGATTTAGGTTCTAACCTGCAAATTATTTCGGCATGGAAGATTATACCGCAGGTGAAATGGGAATCGCGTATTTCGTACTTTACGACCTATGAGAAATCTCAGGCTGAATGGGAGAATACGTTTAACTTTAGCCTGAACAGGTATTTGACAACCAAGCTGTTTGTTCATGCCCGGTATGACGATGGGGTGAAGAAGAAAGACGATTATGATTATTTCCAGTTAATGGAGCTGCTTAGTTTCGGATTGAGTTATAACTGGTAGACTGAAACAAAGAGTAGGAACGAACGATAAATAAAACCCGTCCAACACAAAGGCTGTTGGGCGGGTTTCTTCATTAAACAAATAACATGAATAGGTTTAGGTTAAGTGAAGTCTAAAGTTTAGTTGTTAGAGTTGGAAGCATCGCTTTTAGGTTGTTCTTCCCAATGGAAAGGTTCGAATTCCGCATCTTTACTTTTCCATGACGGTTTTCTGCATGCGTAAATAATGAATGGGGCTGACACCACGATTAAACATCCGATAATTAAGACGGAGAACCATACGGCATTGCTACCAACGGAAATCTGACTGGGCGGGATGAAGCTTAATACGAAGGCCAGTAATGAACCGCAGAAACCGAGTCCGCCGATGAACCACATCAATCCGTTCCCTTTTTTACCGATACGGAACGGACGTTCGGTATTCTTCATATTATACCGTAAGTAGATGGCTCCGGAGAACATCATTAAATACATAATCAGATAAAGAAGCACGGTAAGCTGCGAAAGTATCTGATAGAAACTTTGCACGGAAGGCATCACTACGAACAGAAGACTCAAAACAGTTACGGCGATTCCCTGAATGAATAAGATATTCTTTTGAACACCGTTCGCATTAGTTTTCTGGAAGAACGGAGGTAAGTATCCGGCCTTACCCACGGCAAATATACCTTTTGACGGACCGGCTACCCATGTCAATACACCGGCTAATACACCAAATGCAAGGGCAATAGCGATGATGGGGGATAACCAACTGGTATGGATGTATTTGAAATAATTATCGAATCCTACCAACAAGCTTTGCGTCAGGTTGATATCTTTTTCCGGGATAATGATTCCCAAGGCGAAGGTACCCAACACGAAGATGACTACTGTAATTAAAGAGCCGATGAATACGGCTTTCGGATAGTTCTTACTTGGATTCTCCACATCTTTTACGTGGATACCGCCCATCTCCATACCGGCATAGAACAGGAAGATACTTGCCGCCAGCACGAGGTTGTTGAAGTTGCTCAGGTCCGGCATGAAGTCACCACTGAAATCCATTTGAGACTGTCCGCCTGTAGCCAAATAGATGATTGCCAATAAAACGAGCAATCCGGCAGGAATAATGGTTCCCACCATACCACCGATTTTAGATACTTTTCCTACCCATCCCATACCTTTCAGCGAAATGAACGTTGCAAGCCAATAGATGATAAGCACTACCGCCAGGGAGTAATACCGGTTAGAGGCCAGACTCATGTCGTGTGCATCGTCCATGCCGATAAAGGCCAGTGCCACGGCACCGAAAGTTAAGACTGTAGGATACCAGATGGTACTCTCTATCCATTGCAAGAAGATAGCCAGAAAGCCGAATCGCTTTCCGTATGCTTCGCCTACCCAACGGAACACACCGCCTTGTTTATCCTGAAACATGGCAGCCAATTCGGCAGCGACCAAGGCCGTAGGGATTAAAAACACAATGGCTGCGAACAAATAATAAAAAGCGGAACTTAATCCATATTCCGCTTCAGCAGGCAGTCCGCGCAGTGAAACGACCGCTGTTACATTCATAATTGCGAGAGTGAAGACTCCCAATTTTACTGTTTTACCAAGATTTGCCATAATATAAATATTTAGGTGATTTTGTTTTTTATAGCGTCTATAACAAAACTTTGTCGTTTAGGTTTATGTTGTATACAGAAAAATAATTATATGAGCATGGCATTATCTTATTTTATCTATCAGAAGAAGGGGATTCAGGGAATTCTTCATGTACTGATTTTGTTACTTTCCTTGTTTTTAATATTAAGTATTTCTATCGATACGTTCCATAACATATCGTTTCTCAGTCAGCGTTCGTACTTGCGTATCCAGTTCTGGATATGTATGTTCTTCCTGTTCGATTTCGTATTGGAGTTTTTCTTGTCGAAACGGAAGCTTCACTATCTGGCTACCCATTGGCTGTTCTTTATTGTTTCCATACCTTATTTAAGTATTATCGATTTTTATCATTTGACATTTTCTACGGAACTAAGCTATTTTATACGTTTTATCCCATTGGTTCGGGGAGGGTACGCGTTGGCTATCGTAGTGGGATGGCTCTCTTCCAACCGGGTATCGGGTCTGTTTACCTCTTATATTACCATGCTGATGGCTACCGTTTATTTCTCCAGCTTGATATTCTTTGTGTTGGAACGGGGCATCAACCCCATGGTGAACGATTATGGTTCGGCCTTGTGGTGGGCTTTTATGGATGTCACTACCGTAGGAAGCAATATCTATGCGGTCACGGTGACGGGAAAAGTGCTGTCCGTGGTATTGGCCGCATTGGGAATGATGATGTTCCCCATCTTTACGGTCTATGTAACGAGTCTGGTGGAAAAAGCGAATAAAAAGAAAGCCGATTATTATAAGACGTTGGATTCGGATACCACTCCTTCTTCCAATACGTTTAAATAAGGAGCAAGAGATGTTTTTGCTTGCTAAAAATAACATAGTTAGTTACGCTTCATAGCATAGTTAGTTATTTGAATAACATACTATGTTACGTTGCGTAACTAACTATGTGCCGCGAAGGTTTCCACGTCTTCTATAAGCCTCTCCATTAGACAGGCCTGTCTAATGTCGTTAGCCAAGCCTACGGAGTACCTATACCGCAGGCCTGTCTAATGACCTTCCGTAGGTACGGGAAAAAACATTCCTTGCGGACCGGTGAGGAACTGAAAAGTAAGGGAGATGACAGCTATCCGGAATATGCTTTAAAATGGCGGCTCCTTGTTCCGGGATAATAATAAGGTGGCCATCCTACAGGTTTCAGTTGCAGGAGAATCAGTCTTTGCCTTCCAATAGCAAATGAATAAATTCCTGGGCTGATTTTTTCTGATAACTTCCTTTCAGCCAAAGGAGCGAAGCGTGCATCTCGAATCCTTTCTCTGAAATAGGAATCGCTTTCAGGTCTTCCTGCCCGTAAATAGTCGCTTTGGAAAGAATGGTTACCCAATGGCCTGTTTTTACCAGTTGAAGCAAAATGTTGGCTTCGTTCAGTTCCACTTGCGGATGCAGCTCTACCTGTTTGGTATGGAGTACATTATCTAATATAGAGCGTGCGTTGAGTCCGGGAGAAGGAAGCACCAACGGATACTCCTTTATTTTTTCCAGAGAAACCTTTTTCAGAGCCGCTAAAGGATGATGCGGATGTACAATGAGCGAGAGGGAAGATTCAAAAAGAGTCTTGTCTTCTATTTGCTCTTCCTTTTCCAACGGTTTGAATGAAAGAACAAAATCCACTTTATGCTCTTTTAATAAATCAATCAAGCTTGTAGCCGTTTGGTAGGTTATTTCCAGTTTAATGTCCGGATACATTTTAGAAAAGCGCATAATAGTATTTGTCAGTATGGTGCTTAAACTGTACGTAACGCCTATTTTCAGTACTCCGGTACGTATATTTTGCAGGTCGAGTAGCTTTTGTATGCCATATTCCGTGTCCTGTATTGTTTTCTTGGCATACGGAAGAAAAGATTTTCCCGCTTCGGTCAGATAAACTTTTTTCCCAATCCTTTCGAATAACAAAATATTTAGTTCATCTTCCAATTGTTTTATCTGTTGTGAGAGGGTGCTTTGGGTAATGTATAAGTTCTTGGCAGCTTCTGTAAAGTTAAGTAATTCAGCCGATTTAATAAAATATCTTAGTTGTCTCAGTTCCATACAATCAATCGGTTTTATCAATGATTCCAATCGTTTCTTTCCATTTTGCAAATATAGCAAGTAAAATTATTACTTCTACCTTTGCAGCCGAAAAAAATGAAGAGTTTTATCGACGAAAGGTATCCGGATACAGCAGTCGTTTTTAAGAAGAGAAGTGTGAGTGTTTTCAGGAGAAACAATCCTTCTTTTCTGTTAGAAATAGGTATGTAATTTTAAGAAAAAAAGAAGATTATGAGTATGATATTAAATGCTTGTCCGGTAGCGATGCATTTGAATCCGAATGCAGACGTGATAATAGGATTCATTGTTGGTTTTTCAATAGCGTATGTATTGTTTTTAACCCTGTTCAGCGAAAAAATTCGCCGGATGGTAACGAGTAAAAAGAAAGGTAAGGATGACAGATGTGCATAATCAGTTGAAGGAAGTTTCAAAATTTCTTTCCGATTATTCAACTTGTTTGATGGCAGTGGGAGTGCAGACGTCACGTATCGTGCGGAATGCATCCCGCATTGCCCAAACATTCGGTCTATCTGTAGAGATGACCGTATTTTTAAAAACCATTATTCTAACCGTATGGGATTCGGAAGGTAACCATTCTTATAGTACGGTAGGACAGGTAAAGCCCAAAGGGTTGAATTTTGAGATGAATGCCCGCCTGAGCCAGTTGAGTTGGGAGTGTCGGGATAAACATCTCTCTTTGAGCGAGCTTGAAGCCCGGTATAACGAGATTATTTCCAAACCGCGTGTCAGTAAATGGGTTGTGTTGGTACTGGTTTCTTTTGCCAATGCCGCTTTCTGTCGTCTGTTCCAGGGCGATTATATCTCCATGGCTATTGTCTTTTTTGCCACGCTCGACGGATTCTGCATCCGGCAGCTTTTAACGGAACGAGGTTGGAACCATTATGCCGTATTCATTATTTCAGCTTTTGTCGCATCGATTATCGGTAGCACCGGTTATGTGTTCGGATGGGGCAAAACGCCGGATATGGCCATAGGTACCAGTGTGCTCTATTTAGTCCCGGGCGTACCCCTTATCAATGGGATTATGGATATAATAGACGGACATGTGTTGGCGGGCACCTCCCGACTTATCAATGCCGCATTGTTGATTATATGTATAGCGATGGGGCTTTCGGCTACCATCTTTATAATAGGAATAGATACATTATGATAGATTTACAGTTTGTAATAGAAGTGATAGGAGATGCCTTTTTTGCGGCGATTGCTGCCATCGGTTTTGCCATTATATCGAATCCCCCTCGCAGAGCGTTGGCCATATCGGCTCTTTTGGCTGCTGTGGGGCACGGGTTACGTTACTTTTTGATGCACGCTTCGTTTATTGAATGGAATATTATTTCTTCTTCATTCTTTGCGGCCATATCTATCGGACTGTTGGCCTTGCCTTTTGCCAAGGCTATTCGTTGTCCGGCGGAGGTATTTTCTTTTCCTTCTTTATTGCCTATGATTCCCGGTATGTTTGCTTACAAAAGCGTGCAGGCGCTGGCTAAATTTATTGTCTGCACCAGCTACGAGGATTCAATGAGGTATATAGAGGTCTTTTTCCGCAATGGTATTACTACTATATTTGTTCTTTTTGCATTGGTAGTAGGGGCTTCCATTCCTATCTTTTTATTCCCTAAATTAGCCTTTAGCTCTACCCGTTAAAGGTATCGCTTCGCTAAGAAGGTAAGAAATAGAGGAGATAAAGGAGATAAAAACTTAAATCTTAATATTTTAAGTTCATCTCTTTACCTCCTCCATCTCCATGTAGTTTTCTAGCGAAGCTCCATTAATTTCCTAGCAGAGCAATAACTCCTCTACTTCCATTAACTTTCTAGCGGAACTCCATCTCCATTAATTTCCTAGCGAAGCAATACCTTCTCTACTTCCTTTATTGGATAGTGATTTGATGTCCGCTGAAAATATTCAATCCCAGCTTGTTTACAATATATTTGATAGCCAACTGAGCCTTTACCGAGTTTCCGGCAGAATCGATTGGAGGCGCGAAAGCCGCTATACCCATCAATCCGGGTAATACACCCATTACTCCGCCGCCGACTCCTGTCTTAGCCGGAACTCCGGAAGTATAGAGCCAGTCGCCGGTATGTTCGTAGAATCCTACGGTAGCAATAAGCGACGTGATTTTAGGAGACAACTCCGCGTCGAACACCTGTTGTTTGGTCACCGGATTAACACCATCGTTAGCGATAGTGGCTCCGCAAACAGCCAGTTGCTCTACAGTAATGCCCAATGAACATTGACGGGTGTATAAATCGAGCGACATATCCGGGTCGTCATAGATACGGTTATAGTTCTTTAATAACCAAGCAATGGAACGGTTATTGAAGTTTGTATCCGACTCCGATTTATATAATTCGTCAATCAGATGCGGGGCGCTTCCGCAAAGTTCCGTAATGTTATCTACTATCGCTTTCCATTTTTCATCACTCTTTCCTACCGGTTTCACCATACTGTTGGCAGCAATGGCTCCGGCATTTACCAAAGGAGTGGAAGGATGGTCGTTCTCCAGCAAGATAGCCATAATCGAATTGAAGGGCAATCCGGTAGCGTCCGCACCGATTTTCTGAAGTACCGTTTCGGCTCCGTACTGTCTGAGTACCAGAATAGCCGTATGTACTTTGGATACGGATTCAATACCGAATTGATAAGAGGTGTCGCCTACTTGAATCACCTCCCCGTCGGCCAGACAAAGACTGATACCGAACAGGTTTTTGTTTACATTGGCCAAATAGGGAATGTAATCGGCGTTTTTCCCCTCCGTATTGTTTTGGTAGAGGTCGTGCGCTTCTTGCACGACCTCCTTTATTTGAGATTTAGATATTGTTTTATTCATACATCTATTTTTTACAGGTATGGGCTTCTCCGTTATGAGTAAACACCGTCCCTTTTACTTTCACGTTCTTATCGGCTGCGATACGGGTAGGAGTAGGGTATTCCAACTTCTCCAGGTCGGCAATGGCAGCCTTGATATCATTCAACAACTGGTCGGCCATATCGCGGCTGAATCCTTGACGGACTACGATGCGCATCACAACAAAGTTCTCCAGATTATCCGGTAATGTATAAGCCGGAACCATCCAACCGCTTTGTTTCAGTTTATCCTGCAACTCGTAGAGAGTCCATTTAGCATTTTTCGCATAATCAGGTTTCAAATACCAAATGAAGAGCGGGTTGACAACTTCTTTGCTGTAGTTTACAAACGGAGTCATCTTGGCAATCTCTTCGTGGAGGTATTTGGTAATTTCCATCGAATTCCATTGAATGGATTTATAACCTTCGAATCCTAAACGAATGAACTGATAGTATTGTCCGAGAATTTGCGCAGCCGGACGAGAGAAGTTCAAACCTACCTGTGTAATGTTAGCACCCAGATAGTTTACGCTGAATGACATCACATCCGGAAGGAATTTCTTATCTTTCCATACTACCCAGCCGAGGCCCGGATATACCAGTCCGAATTTATGTCCGGAAGTACTGATAGAGAGCACCCATTTCAAACGGAAATCCCATTTCAACTCCGGATTCAGGAACGGTAAGATGAAACCTCCCGAAGCAGCGTCCACATGGATAGGAATATCGTATCCTGTTTTGGCATTGTATGCGTCGAGTGCCTTATCCAGCGCTTCCACATCATCATTCAGTCCGGTCCAGGTTACACCTTGAATGGGGACAATACAAATGGTGTTTTCGTCGCACATAGCCAGTGCCGATTCCGGGTCGAGTGTTGTTTTATCCAGCGTCAAAGGAACGGTACGCATTTCAATTTGCCACAACTGGGCGAACTTTTCCCATACTACCTGGAATCCTGTGGAAATAACGAAGTTTGGTTTATCGAAAGGCTTGCCTTGTTCTTTCCTTTTATCGCGCCAGCGTAACCAGGCAGCTACACCGCCTAGCATACAAGCTTCGCTTGAACCGATAGCCAATGCTCCTGTTTTCCATTTGTCCTGTTCCGGAGTGTTCCAGAGGTTGGCTATAATGTTGATACATTTACCGTTCATCAAAGCAATACGCGGATATTCTGTTTCATCAATATAGTTAATACTGATGGCTTCGTTCATTAATTTGGTTGCGTACTTATCCATATAAGTCGTAACGAAAGTAGCCAGGTTCAAACGGGGTTGCGTTTGAGCGTAAGTCTCATCTTTTACCATCTGATAAGCAATTTCCGGAGTAGTAGGTTGCTGTGGAATCTTATCCACCGGTGCCGGTTGCAACATTGCGTCGGAGCCAAAGATTGCTGTCTTCGCGTCTCCTTCTCTTAAATTCAAATCTTTCATCTTTTAAGAAGTTTAGGTTATAAAAATTAATAATCTCTACATCGGTTTTTCCCGTATGTACCCCCTCCAACAAGGAGTTTTGCTATTTGTTTAGCTTGTTGGAATTATTTTAGATAAAAAAATCCTGTTGAACTTTACTGAAACAGAATTTGTTCTATACCGCAACCATATATCATGTCGTTATGAAGATACAAACGGGAAGAGGTACCATACCTCTTATTATATTAGTAGGCATTTGGTCTATTTCTGCCTTAAACGCATTGCCGGGGTTGGCCGTTTCGCCTATTTTGGGCAAATTGTCCCTCATATTTCCGCATGCTACGGAACTGGACATCCAGATGCTTTCTTCCCTGCCTTCTTTGTTGGTGATTCCTTTTATCTTGCTATCGGGAAAGCTGACCGAAAAAGTAAATAACATCTTGTTATTGCGTACGGGACTTTGGATATTTTTATTGAGTGGAGTACTCTATTTACTTTCCGGGCAAATGTGGCAGTTAATAGCTGTCAGTGCCCTCTTAGGAGTGGGTTCCGGACTTATTGTACCTCTTTCTACCGGACTTATCTCTCACTATTTTACAGGGAAGTATCGTACGAAACAATTTGGTTACAGCTCCGCCATTACAAATATTACTTTAGTGTTGGCTACCACTCTGACCGGCTATTTGGCTGAGGTAAACTGGCATCTCCCTTTCGTGGTCTATCTTTTTCCGGTTATATCCATTGTATTGTCCTACTTCCTGCAATCAGGCATGTCGGCAGCGGACGTATCTTCCGGACAAGCAGATTCTTCTGTGCAGGAAGAAACTTTAAAGCAACCCACTCCTATACCGTCAACTTTCAAGCAGCCGCATTTTGGGAAACGGGGTATAGATATAAAAAAGTTGCTGGCTGTGATGGGATTCTATGGATTTACGACTTATTTGGCGTTGGTCGTTACTTTTAACCTTCCGTTTCTAATGGAGGAGTATGGTTTCAATAGCGGTCACGCGGGTATCCTTATCTCTTTGTTTTTCTTGGCAATTATGTCACCCGGACTCATCTTGGATAAAATAGTGCTGCAACAGAAGAGATATACAAAATTCTGGTGTCTGATAGAGATTGCATTGGGATTGGTGCTTATCCTGTTGTCGGATTCCGAAGTTTGGATGGGACTTGGCGCCGTGTTTATGGGATGGGGATATGGAGTGATTCAACCCTTAATTTACGACCAAACCTCCCGGCTTGCCATTCCCCGTAAGGTTACTTTAGCCTTGGCGTTTGTCATGGTGATGAATTACGTAGCGATTCTTGCCTGTCCGTTCATCATTGATTTCTTCCAGCAACTGTTTCATGTAAAATCACAGCAGTTTGCCTTTTGGTTTAATTTAGCTTTAACCGGAATCGCCCTGATTTGTTTTTGGTTTATGCGTGGTTCCTCCCTTTTCGATGATTATGTAGAATCTTAAAAATATAGATGTTATATGAAAGATAAAATAACCGAGGCCAATTTGAGTATGATACTCTCCAAAACATTAAGCGGACTGAATATCAATGCGCTTAAATACCTGTTGCCCGTATGGATTGCGCCGGTTACAGGAGTAACCATACGGGTCTGTTTTGCAGCGGTTGCTTTTTGCCTGATTGATATTTTCACCAAGCCGGATACTTCCACCACACGAGAGAAAGTGCTGTTGTTCCTGTTGGGAGCGTTCGGACTATATGGATTTATGTTTCTCTATTTGGTAGGCCTCAGTACCACCACTCCGGTGTCGGCAGCTATCTTTAGTAGTACGCAGCCTATATGGGTCTTTTTGATTTCCGCTTTGTTCCTGAAAGAAAAAGTAACCGGCAAGAAGGTTTTCGGCATCTTGCTGGGATTGGGAGGAGCATTGCTCTGTATCTCCACGCAACAGAGTGACGATTTGGCTTCGGATGCTTTTACCGGCAATATGCTGAATCTGTTCAGCTCCATTCTGTATGCCGGTTTTTTAATCTTATCTAATAAGATACTTATGAAGGTAAGCAGCCTCACGATGCTGAAATATGCTTTTCTGGGAGCAGCTTTCATGTCATTGATAGTGAATTGTTTTTATGGATTTCATGCTCCGTTGTTCAGTGAACCCATTCACTGGTGGCCCATGGCATTGTTGATATTCGTCTTGATTTTCCCCACTACGCTCAGTTATTTGCTTGTTCCTGTAGGATTAAAGTACTTAAATGCTACTATCGTAGCGATTTATGGCTATTTAATGTTAGTGGTTGCCACCATTGTTTCCCTGGCCATTGGGCAGGACCGCTTTTCGTGGTGGCAGGTACTCTCTATCATTTTGATAGTACTTAGTGTCTATTTTGTAGAAATAGCAGAAAAAAAGTAAAAAGATAAAGGCGATTCTACGGAAGTAGAAAGAAAAATTTGTAATATTGCACAAAATTTCAAATCAATTGATGCAATGCTTACATTAGATAATATCTATAAGGCGTCGTATGTACTGAAGGAGGTCATACGACGTACTGATTTAATAGCAGCCCCACAAATCAATCCGGAAAGTAATATTTATCTGAAACCGGAGAACTTACAAATTACAGGTTCTTTTAAAGTACGGGGTGCGTACTATAAAATATCCCAGTTAACGGACGAAGAGAAAGCAAAAGGTGTGATAGCCTGTTCGGCGGGAAACCATGCGCAGGGTGTTGCTTTGGGAGCTACCCGTAGCGGCATTAAATCTTTAATCTGCTTGCCGGAAGGTGCGCCTATAAGTAAGGTGGAAGCGACTCGCCGTCTTGGAGCCGACATTTGTCTGGTAAAAGGTGTGTATGATGATGCTTACCAGAAGGCATTGCAGTTGCGGGACGAGAAAGGCTATACGTTTGTTCATCCTTTTGATGATGAGTTGGTTATTGCCGGACAAGGAACCATCGGTCTGGAGATTATGGAGCAGCTTCCCGATGCGGAAGTGGTGCTTGTACCGATTGGTGGCGGTGGGCTTATAAGCGGAGTGGCATACGCCATCAAAGCGTTGAATCCGCGTGTGAAAGTGTATGGTGTGCAGGCAAGCGGTGCAGCCAGTATGTTGCAGAGTTTCGAACATCATAAAATAGAATGTCTACCATCGGTTTCGACGATTGCCGACGGTATTGCCGTAAAAGAGCCGGGAGAACATACTTTTGATATCTGCCAGCATTATCTGGATGGTATCGTATCGGTAAGTGAAGATGAAATTTGTGCGGCGATTCTTACCCTTATAGAGCAACAGAAGCTGATAGCCGAGGGAGCCGGAGCCGTATCGGTGGCGGCAGCCATGTTTAATAAAGTACCTGTAAAAGGGAAGAAAACGGTTTGCATTGTCAGTGGCGGTAATATAGATGTAACCATTCTAAGTCGTGTTATCAATAGAGGTTTGTCAAAGAGCGGCCGCAGGTGTACGCTGATTGTAGAGCTTCCCGATAAACCCGGACAGCTTTCCAACATCACCCGTATTACAGCCGAGCTGGGAGCAAACATTGTTTCCGTGCATCACGAGCGTAACGGCGAAAGCCCGGATGTAAGTCTTTGCTACTTGCGCATTGCGATGGAAACCCGTAATGAGGAACATATTGAAGAAATAAAAGACGGTCTCCTTAAAGCAGGATACCATTTGTTAAATAATTGAGAGTTGAGAGTGGAGAATGGAGAGTTCCCATCCGCATGGAACTCTCCATTCTCAACTCTCCACTAATAATCTAATTATGGCAGACGATAAAAAAATCATTTTCTCGATGGTAGGAGTCAGTAAATCCTTCCAGTCGAACAAACAGGTTTTAAAAAACATCTACCTATCTTTCTTTTATGGTGCTAAAATCGGTATCATTGGATTGAATGGTTCCGGTAAGTCCACCTTGCTTAAAATTATAGCAGGGTTGGATAAAAGCTATCAGGGAGAGGTGGTTTTCTCTCCGGGATATTCTGTGGGATATTTGCCGCAGGAACCACAGTTGGACAATACGAAGACCGTGAAGGAGGTCGTGATGGAAGGTGTTCAACCTATAGTAGATACTTTAGCGGAGTATGAGGAACTGAACAAAAAGTTCGAGTTGCCCGAATATTACGAAGATGCGGATAAAATGGATGCCTTGCTGGCGCGTCAGGCCGAATTGCAGGACAAGATTGACGCAACAGATGCTTGGAATCTGGACAGTAAACTTGAACGCGCTATGGATGCGTTGCGTTGTCCGCCCGAAGACCAACCGGTAGAGAATCTCTCGGGAGGTGAACGCCGTCGTGTAGCCTTGTGCCGTTTATTGTTACAGAAACCGGATGTGCTGTTGCTGGATGAGCCAACCAACCATTTGGATGCGGAATCTATTGACTGGCTGGAACAGCATTTGCAGCAGTATGAGGGTACGGTGATAGCCGTAACACACGACCGTTATTTCCTTGACCATGTAGCCGGATGGATTCTGGAGCTCGACCGGGGTGAAGGTATTCCTTGGAAAGGAAACTATTCCAGTTGGTTGGAACAGAAGACCAAACGTATGGAGATGGAAGAGAAGACAGCCAGCAAGCGCCGGAAGACATTGGAACGCGAGTTGGAATGGGTGCGCATGGCTCCGAAAGCCCGTCAGGCAAAAGGAAAGGCCCGTTTGAATTCATACGATAAGTTGTTGAACGAAGACCAGAAAGAAAAAGAAGAAAAACTGGAAATCTTCATCCCGAACGGTCCCCGTTTGGGAAACAAGGTGATAGAAGCAAAAGGGGTAAGAAAAGCCTATGGGGATAAACTCCTTTTCGATAACTTGGAATTCAGTTTGCCGCCCAACGGTATTGTGGGAGTCATTGGCCCGAATGGTGCCGGTAAAACCACCCTCTTCCGTTTGATTATGGGATTGGAGACGGTAGATGCCGGAACGTTTGAAGTAGGAGAAACCGTGAAACTGGCTTATGTAGACCAGCAACATAAGGACATAGACCCTGAGAAATCAGTTTATCAGGTTATCAGCGGAGGAAACGATTTAATTCGTTTGGGCAACCGCGATGTGAATGCCCGCGCTTACCTGTCACGTTTTAACTTCTCCGGTGCCGACCAGGAGAAACTTTGCGGCATGCTTTCGGGCGGTGAGCGTAACCGATTGCATTTGGCTATGGCATTGAAAGAAGAAGGTAATGTGTTGCTTTTGGATGAGCCTACTAATGATATTGACGTCAATACATTACGTGCGATGGAGGAAGGTTTGGAAGACTTTGCCGGATGTGCCGTAGTGATTAGTCACGACCGTTGGTTCCTCGACCGTATCTGTACCCATATCTTAGCCTTTGAAGGTAATTCGGAAGTGTTCTATTTTGAAGGCTCTTATACGGAATATGAAGCGAACAAACTGAAACGCTTGGGTGCTGAAGAACCCAAACGGGTCCGTTATCGTAAATTAATGGAAGATTAAAGAGAAAAGTCATTTTCCATTCTCTCTCTTTTGTAGTGCCGAAAATGGAGTTGACTATTTTTACTTTCGGAAAAACTCCTTATGATGGCTCATTTGAGACTTATATAGAAACGAACGTTCATTGTTGGATAAATGAACGTTCGTTTGGCTTTAAGTGAACGTTCATTTCCTCCTTATTGAACGCTCGTTCTTTTATCTCTAAATAGGGTGTTACTATTTATTACTGATTAGGGCGAAGGATGTACTGAACGGAACTCCTGATAATTCCATTCGTTCCATATTAACTCCATGAACTTCTATCGCTCCATTATTTCATAAACTCCTTTATATTCTTATTTCAGCATACGTGGAACTTGGTTTTTCTTGATTGCAAAGCGAAATATATTTTAGTCCTATAGGGTTCCGTTTTATCTTTAAATTGCTAAAAAACAAAGAAAAAGCGAAGAGGAGAGTTGCTTCGTTCTCTTTTGTATAAAAATCTTCTGTATGGCAAAAAAATAAATGCTCTTCCCTGATAAAAAGTAATATGAATGTAATATAGTTTTAGAGAAGATTACGTATTTTTGCAAATCGAAACATGATATGTGTAACTAAATTAAAAAAAACTTTTATGGTAAACAAGATGCGTTCTTTTGTTGCGTTAGCACTGCTGATGTTGGTTACAACTTTGTGCGCGCAAGTAACGACCTCAGGAATTGATGGTGTAGTGACCGCAGATAAAGAGCCGGTTATCGGCGCTACTGTGTTGGCTATCCATGAGCCTTCGGGAACTCGCTACGGAACAATTACAAATGTAGATGGCCGGTTTGCACTTCAAGGTATGCGTGCGGGTGGCCCTTATAAAATTGAAATTTCTTATATCGGTTATCGTACCGAAACGTATTCGGGTGTTCAGTTACAGTTAGGCGAAACTTTTCGTTTGAATGTAGCGTTGAAAGAATCCACTCAAATGATGGATGAATTGGTTGTAATAGGAGAAAAAGCCGGTTTGGAAAGTTCCCGTACGGGTGCTGCTACTAGCTTTAATCTAGGTGCAATTCAATCCATTCCGACGATTAGCCGTAGTGTAACGGACATTACCCGTCTTACTCCGCAAGCTTCGGTCAACTCGAGTGGGGCAGTCTCTTTTGCCGGTGCAAACAACCGTTACAATAGTTTCCAGATTGATGGAGCTATGAATAACGACGTGTTTGGTTTGACTGCTAACGGTATGAATGGAGGACAGGCCAGTACACAACCTGTTTCAATGGAAACCCTTGAACAAATTCAAGTAAATATCGCTCCGTTCGATGTACGTCAATCCGGTTTTACTGGTGGTGGAGTCAACGCCATTACCAAATCCGGTACAAATAAATTCCACGGTTCTGCTTATTTCTATGGTAATAACCAGAATTTGATTGGTACGACAGCCGGTAAAATGGAAAATGGAAAGAAGCGTTCGAAATATCAGGACCAAAATGATTATCAATATGGTTTGACTTTGGGTGGACCGATTCTTAAGAATAAATTGTTTTTCTTCGCTAATTATGAGAAAACAGACAAGTCTTATCCTACCTCGAATAATATAAATGACGGTTCAAAATTGACGAAAGAAAGTGCGGATGCAATTTTGGCTCACATGAAAGAAATTACGGGTGGTAAGTATAATGCTAATTTTGACGGACGTGATATTGTTACTGAATCCGATAAAGTTGGATTTAAAATTGATTGGAACATTAACGACCGCCATAAATTAACAGCCCGTTATAGCTTTGTTAAGGCTACTGATGATGCTTTTAGTCGTTCTGCTACTTCTATTAGAACTTCGGATAATGGCTATGCTTTTAGTAATAGAACTACTTCATATATACTTGAATTGAATTCGCGTGTTGGAGATAAGAATCCTATAAATAATGAGCTTCGTTTCTCTTATGTCTCAGTTAGGGATAAACGCGCTCCTTTTGGAGAACCGTTTCCTAACTTTTCTATTACAGGTGTAGATGGTGATGTAACTGTAAATTTAGGTACTGAGTATAGTTCTTGTGCCAATGCTTTAAATCAAGATATTCTAACCCTTACTGATAACTTGACTTGGTTGGTTGGAAAGCATAATCTAACATTTGGTACGCATAATGAATTGTACGAATTTGAAAATCTATTTATCCAGAATCTGTACGGTTCTTATTCATTCCAAGGATTAGAGAATTTCTTGAATAATAAAGTTTACCGATACTATTACGGACAAGCAAAAGAAGATATTACAGGGACTCCGAATTGGGCTCCGAATTTCGGTGCCGCACAATTGGGCTTATATGTGCAAGACCAGTGGGAAGTTAATAATAATTTCAGTTTGACTTATGGTGTTCGTATGGATGTTCCAATGTTTATGAATACACCGACAGAGAATGTGGCGTTCAATGAATCTGCTATAGCCAAACAATGGGATGTAAAAACGAATCGAGATATTAGCAGTACACCTTTATTTTCTCCGAGAGTTGGATTCCGTTGGAATCTGAATAGAGAAAAGGGAATGTTGCTTCGTGGAGGTGCGGGTATCTTTACCGGTCGTATCCCATTTGTGTGGTTAAGCAACAGTTTTTCCAATACAGGTGTTGAGTTTATGAAATATGATATAAGAGAAAAGGACTTCCAAAATCAAGGTTTACATATTACAACAGATCCTTACGGTCAATTAAATATGTTGCATAATGCAACAGCAGCTACTACAACCGAAGTAGATGTATTCTCAAAAGATTTTAAGTTTGCTCAAAATCTACGTTTTAACTTAGCCTATGAGATGCGTTTGCCTTTTGATGTAAAAATGACTTTGGAAGGAATGTATTCAAAGACACTAAATGATGTGCTTTATCGCAATTTGAATATAAAAGAGACCGGTAAAACTTTTGGTAGCACAAATCCAACTGTAGCTTCTTTTGATAACAGACCTTGCTATGAGACTATAAATAGTGCAGAATACACATCTATCATGATGTTAGACAATACGAATAAAGGGTATACCTATAATTTGTCTGCGAAGTTGGAAAAATCATTTGATTTTGGTTTGGATGCCATGATTGCTTATACCTATGGGCAAAGTAAATCAGTGAATTCCGGTGGCTCTTCTGTTGCGTGGTCAAATTTCCGTTATAACTATACAGTAGGTCCTTCCAATAATCCGGAATTAGGTTATTCTAATTATAATATACCTCATAGAATTGTAGGTATGCTAACTTATAATAAGAAATGGAATAACAACTTGCGAACTAGTTTGAGTTTGATTTATACAGGTCAGAGCGGTTCTCCATATAATGTATATTATGATGGAGATTTAAATGGTGACGGAAGTTATAATAATGATTTGTTATTTATTCCGACAGATGCCCAGATTGACCAAATGAATTTTGTCGATTATAAAGATAAGTCGAATAATATTACAACAGCCGACCAACAACGTGCCGATTATAAAGCATGGTTAGCTGATGCGGCATATTTGAAAGAGCATAGAGGAGAGGTTTACAAGCGTAATGCTGATAATGCTCCTTGGGAAAATCATTTCGATTTCCGCTTTATGCAGGAATTCAGTTTAAAAGTAGGTAAGGAATATCACTCATTGCAGCTTTCATTTGATATCTTGAATGTAGGTAATCTCTTGAATCGCGAATGGGGATTGGAAGGAAATGTATCTTATTATGCTCCAGTAAAGTATGTTAGTTCCCAAAATGGATATGGTTTCCAATATTTGAATGGTTCAAACTATAAGCCTTTAACGAACAATGATTTTTATTCTCGTTGGAGAGCTCAAATAGGTGTTCGCTATTCATTCTAATAGGATATACTAATAGTAATATATAAAACGAGCGGCTTTTCGGAGTCGCTCTTTTTTTGTAAGAACCTTTGCTTATCTCTGATTTATTCCACTAGATATATCTTTTTAAGATACACGCCTTATATATAGGAACGTGTTCTTACTTATGAGTTATGTAACTAATATAGTTACCCTTTATAACTAATAATCTTATGCTCATAACTAATAATGATAACATTATTAGTTATTTCGGAAGATATTTTTTAAATTTATTTTTGTTAAAATGAAGTTTACAGGATGTAACAATAAAGTAATAATTGATACGATTTTTATTCTTGTCATAATGACACTTATTAATTTATATAACTCTATTTTGTGTCATGGTATGGAGTGGTTTTATCTCAAATATCCTTGTGCTTAAAGCATATTGCTCATATTGTCTCTGCTTGTCACAGACGTCTCTTCTAACTTTTCTCAAAAAAATAGTTGTTTAAATGTTGTGAAGTTTAATTTTTATTTAATACATTTACCGCATTATATTATTAATCTTAATTAAAAGAATGCTATGGCTAAAAGAATGAAACTGCTCGTTTCTGTAATGATGCTTTTATGTTGCATGGTTACTTCTGCTGTTGCGCAAACTGTAACTGTAAAAGGTAAACTTCTGGATGCGGAAACTAACGAACCTCTAATAGGGGCGTCGGTAGCGGTAAAGGGAACAACAGTAGGTACGGTTACCGATATGGATGGTAATTTCAGTTTGGATATTTCTGCTTCTCGTCCTACACTCCTTTTTACTTATGTAGGATACAAAGATGAAACGGTAGAAGTTTCTAAAACAGGGTATGTGAATTTGGGAGAAATCCTGATGAAACCGGATGCTATTGCTTTAGGAGACGTAGTGATAACTCAATCTGTAGCCATTGCACGGAAAACACCAGTCGCTTTATCTACCGTAGACCCCGTATTTATTGAAGAACGTTTGGGAACACAAGAGTTTCCGGAAGTCTTGAAATCTACTCCGGGCGTGTATGCTACCAAGCAAGGTGGCGGATTTGGTGACTCCCGTATCAATTTGCGTGGATTTACAACAAGTAATATAGCCGTCATGATTAACGGAGTTCCGATGAATGATATGGAAAACGGCTCTGTATATTGGAGTAACTGGGCGGGACTTTCGGATGTTACGCGCAGCATGCAGACACAACGTGGTTTGGGAGCCTCTAAGGTTTCTGCGCCGTCTGTAGGTGGAACCATTAATATTGTAACCCGCACTACTGACCAGAAAAAAGGCGGTTCGTTGTCTTACGGAGTAGGTAATGACGGATTTAATTCTCTTCTGTTCAATATCTCTACCGGTATGAGCGATAAGGGATGGGCTTTCACCTTTGTAGGAGGTAAAAAGTGGGGAGATGGCTATATACAAGGTACTGCTTTCGAAGGATATAATTATTTCGTCAACATCTCTAAACGCATTAATGACGACCATCAATTGTCTTTTACGGCATTCGGTGCGCCGCAAGAACATTATGGTCGTAACAGTTATGACGGATTAACGTATGAAGGCTGGAAACAAGCTAAGGTCTATATGAAAGGGGAAAGCGCTTATAAATATAATCCGGTATATGGTTTTGGAAAGAACGGAGAACAAAGAACCTCTCAATTCAATAAGTTCCATAAGCCACAAATCTCTTTGAATCACCAGTGGCAGATTAATACGAAATCTTCTTTAAGCTCTTCTGTTTACGTCTCTTTAGCTAACGGATATGGATATAAAGGATATGGAGCAACGAAGGATTATACAAACCAATGGTATGGGTGTAGCTACGGACCGTTGAACACGTATTTCAGAAATGCGGACGGAACTTTTGCTTACGACCAGATTCAGGAAATGAATGAGAACAGTGAAAACGGTTCTATGATGGTGATGACCAAAGGATATAACAACCACAAATGGTATGGACTTATTTCTACATACACCACTAAGTTGACCGACAATATAGACCTTTATGGAGGTGTTGACTTACGCTATTACAGAGGAACACACAGATATGTCATTTCCGATTTGTATAACGGAGCCTATTTTACGGATTATACACGTGCAAGTGTGAAGCCGGAAAATAATGCGGCAGCTAACGACCCGTCGTGGGTACATCAAAAACTGACGATAGGTGATGTAATTGGACGTAATTTCGATGCATACGTAATGCAAGAGGGTGTGTTTGCCCAGGCCGAATATACAAAGAATAAATTGAGTGCTTTCGTTTCCGGTTCCGTGTCCAATGCGGGATATTGGTTACGTAACCACCTCTTTTATGACAAAGCACACGAACGTTCGGAAACGGTAAACTTTATTGGATTTACCGTGAAAGGCGGTGCTAATTATAATTTGACCGACCATCATAATGTGTTTGCAAACATTGGTTACATCAGTCGCCCTCCGTTCCATAACAGTAACACTGGTGGTGCGTTCCTGAATTCGTATACCAGTACGGCTTCCAATCCCGACGCAGTGAATGAGAAGGTTTTCTCAGCAGAGTTAGGTTACGGATATCGTTCCAGCTTCCTTACCGCCAACCTGAACTTGTACTATACAAAATGGATGGATAAGACAATGGGTAAGTCAGCTGATTTTACAGATTTACAAGGTAAGACCGACCGCTATATCATCAACTTGGGCGGATTGGACGCTTTACATAAAGGTGTTGAATTGGATTTCGTGGCACGTCCTACCAACTGGCTGGACATTACCGGTATGCTTTCGTTAGGCGATTGGCAATGGGATTCCAACTGTGTAGGTTACTACTATAACTCAACGGGAGAACCCTTGAAAGAGTTGAAAACCGGTGCGATAGCGTCAGGTTTTATGACCGAAGACCATGCGCATTCTACTTTGGTGCTGGACGGGGTGAAAGTAGGTGGTGCGGCTCAAACTACTTTTGCATTAGGATTCAAGGCTAAAGTCAGCCGTGATTTGAGATTTGGTTTGGACTACACATTCTATGGACGTAACTATTCCGATTGGAGTTTCAATACTTCGGATATGATTGAAGGTGGAGTAAAAGAATATGTGCAACCTTGGCGCATTCCGTCGGGTGGACAATGTGACTTCAATGCCAATTACCGTTTCAAGGTAGGCAAGTGTAATGCTACTATTTATGGAAACATTGACAACCTGTTCGACCAGGTATATATTTCGGATGCAACGGATGCCGGAAACGGATTACGTGAGTCTGCTTATTTCTTCTATACATTTGGCCGCACTTGGTCGGTTAAGTTGAAAATCAATTTCTAACTCTAATCTAAAATGAATCGATGATGAAAAAGAGTTTATTTACAAGCGCCATCGCATTGCTGATTTTGGCCGGATGCGATGACTATAACGAAAAATACTTTGGAGACTTGGATGATAAAACCGCTCCATCAGATATAAAAGCGAAAGAGTATACTTTGGCCGATGAAGATTATGCAACCATTGCATCGAACAAGGTAAACAAGGCCATCGCGGAGGAAGAAGGCACCAGCACGGAGTTGGGACAATTGAAGGATAATAAATACTTCTCCGGAAAGATTTCGGCGGATAAGTATGTGCCCGCTTTTATCGACAACATGTATCCTTATGCCGACAATACGTCTGTAGTAAAGTTAACCTATAACAAGGCGGAAGAGGTGTCCGAATATATTACACGGCTGAATGCAGCGCGTAAGTATACGGTGAGCGATGAGAACTATAAAGAAGTGTGGCAGGATGTGGAAGCTACTTATTTCACTCCGGCTAAAAGCCCATCTTCTAAGTTGCCCGGTATTTTAAAGGCAAACATGGAGAATCCGGTGGACGGAGAATATGTGGTGGTTACTTATAAATATTCGGATGTTGAACCAAATACAGGAGGAGATGAGCCGGAAGACCAATATCCTACTATTGCCAGTGTGATAGCAGGCGAAGTGGGCGAATATACCGTGAAAGGTACGGTAGCGGGTGTATATGGACAAGGTCTTCTTTTATCAGACGAAAGCGCTTCAATCTTAGTCTATACCGGTACGGCAACAGACTCGAAAGTAGGAGACATTGTTACGGTTCAAGGAACAACTTCTCCTTATGGCGGCTTAACACAATTCGGTAATAAACCTGCTGCGCCGATTATTACGAAGATAAAGATCGATGATGAATACGTTGCCCCTATACCACAGCAATTGGATGGAGACGAAATGCTTGCTTTAGCTGCTGCGCCTGTGGTGGTCCCGGTAGCTTATGTTGGAACATTGAATATTTCAACAAGTAGCGATGGAGCCAAAACATATTATAATGTTGCATTAGATGGTAGGACTGATGTTCGCGGAAGTATTTCCGCTCTGTTACCCGATGAGGCTACAAATATTGCTGCCTTGGATGGAAAGAAAGTGGCTGTAAACGGATATTTTGTTGGAAAATCAGTTTCAGGTGCTACTACAAACATCACTACTTTATTGACTTCTATCCAACCGTTAGACGATTATACGGATATAACCGATATTACTGCTGCAGGAATAGAGGCAAAAGTAAGAGCAACGGTTATAGCTATTTATTCCAAAGGATTTTTAATGAATGACGGAAGCGCTAGTATACTGACTTATTTGAATGCAACTCATGAATATGTGGTTGGCGACGTTGTGGAAGTTAGCGGAACTTCTGCTTCCTATGGTGGCCTTTTGCAATTCCCGAATACTTTCAAGAGCAACGAAATCCATACCATGTTTGTTGGTGCGGAAGATTCGTTGAACTTCAATAGCGATTTTCTTAATTATTAATTCCTGTTATATTTGATATTTATTTATGATGTTCACCATGTTCTGTAT
>ERZ836877.2402-NODE-2402-length-24322-cov-3.292001_pt1 | contig 24322 bp, 22 predicted proteins | sample MGYA00519469_ERZ836877 | MGnify/ENA primary metagenome ERZ836877 (study PRJEB31850, sample SAMEA3708809) | human gut metagenome | biome: human gut; feature: human-associated habitat; material: faeces | place: China | collected 2014 ... | reverse complement strand
CAGCTCCCCTTCGTTGGCGTATTGGACCTCGCCTTCGCCAGCGACAATGCGGCCGACGCGGTAGGTCTCTTCGCCAGCAGCGGCCAGAGCGGCCTCTACGGCCTCAGCAGCAGCCGGATCAACAATCAGCACCATACCGAGACCCATGTTGAAGGTCTTCAGCGCCTCCGCCTCCGAAAGATTCGCCTGCTCGCAGGCAAAGCGCACCACCGACGGAATGGGCCAGGTGCCCAAATCGACCTCGGCGTTCACGCCTGCGGGCAAGGCGCGGTTCAGGTTCTCGGTGATGCCGCCGCCAGTGATGTGAGCCAGAGCGCGGATGCCGCCGGGCACCTGCTCCATGACCGCGCGCACCGGCTTCACGTAAATGCGCGTCGGCGTGAGCAGGGCTTCCAGAATGCTCTGGCCACCCAAGTCCTCGCGAGCCTCGCGCAGCTCCTCCTCGGTACGGCCCTCGATGCACACCTTACGGGCCAACGAGTAGCCGTTGGAATGCAGGCCGGACGAGGCGAGGCCGATGAGCACGTCGCCTTCGCGCACGCTTTCGGGATCGAGCATGCGCGGGCGATCGACCAGGCCCACGCAGAAACCGGACAGATCGTAGTCGTCCGGATCCATCACGCCGGGATGCTCGGCCATCTCGCCGCCGATGAGCGCGCAGCCGGACTGGCGGCAGCCCTCGCCGATGCCACCGACGATCTTGGCCATGGCCTCGGCATCCAGCTTGCCCACGGCCACGTAGTCGAGGAAGAACAAAGGCTCCGCGCCGGTGGCAAGAATATCGTTCACGCACATGGCCACCAGATCGATGCCCTCCGTATCGTGCACGCCAAGACGCTGAGCCACCTTGAGCTTCGTGCCCACGCCATCGGTGCCCGACACCAAAAGCGGATCGGCCATGTCCTTGGCCGCCGCGATGGAGAACAGGCCGCCGAAGCCGCCGATGTCGCCCACCACTTCGGGGCGATAGGTGGAATGCACCGTGTCCTTGATGGCGTCCACGGCACGGGCGCCCTCCACGATATCGACGCCGGCCTCGGCATAGGTCACGCTGTTCTGGTTTTCCATGGGGTTCCTTTCAGTGTCTATGAAACCTCGCCGGCGTACACCGCCTCGAAGTCCTTGCGGGTAAGAAAGCTCTTCTTTGCCACATCGTCGGGAATGGGCACCGGGTAGTCACCGGTGAAGCAAGCCGTGCAGAAGCCGTCGTGGCCCGCATCGGCGAGCGAGGCGCGCAGGCCGTCCAGACTGATGAACGCGAGCGAGTCGGAGCCGATCCAATCGTTCATCTCCTCGAGCGTCATGTTCGCGGCGATGAGCTGCTCGCGGGTATCGGTGTCGATGCCGTAGAAGCAGGGCCAGAGCACCTCGGGGCTCACGATGCGCAGGTGCACCTCGGCGGCCCCCGCATCGCGCAGCATCGCCACGAGCTTGCGCGAGGTGCTGCCGCGCACAATGGAATCGTCGATGACGACGAGCCGCTTTCCCGCGATCACGTCGGGCAGCGGGTTGAGCTTGAGCCTGATGCCGAGCTGGCGCATCTCGTCGGTGGGTTGGATGAAGGTGCGGCCCACGTAGCGGTTCTTCACGATGCCGTCGGTGTACTCGATGCCGCTTTCGGCAGCGTAGCCGAGGGCCGCCGGGACGCCGGAATCGGGCACGCCGAGCACGAGGTCTGCCTCCACGGGATTCTCGCGGGCGAGGATGCGTCCGGTATCGCGTCGTGCCTGGTAGACGCTTTGGCCGTCTATCACGCTGTCGGGCCGGGCGAAGTACACGTACTCGAAGATGCATGAGGCGCGCTTGGCGGGCTCGACGGCCGCAAACGAGCGCAGTCCCTCGTCGTTGACGCGCACGACCTCGCCCGGCTCGACGTCGCGCACGTAGGTGGCACCGACGATGTCCAGACCGCAGGTCTCCGACGAGATGACCCAGCCGGCGTTGTCGGGCAGCGCGCCGATGCACAGCGGACGGATACCGTGGGGGTCGCGAAACGCGTAGAGGCCGTCGGCCGTGCACAGCACCATGGCATAGGCCCCCTCCATGAGCTCCATGGCGTGGCGTATGCCCTCGCGCAGGTGGTTGGTGCGCTCCGTGTACATGCCGATGAGCTTGGCGGCGACCTCGGAGTCGGTCGACGAGTACAACCGGGCGCCGTCGGCTATGAGCCGTGCGCGCAGCTTGTTGGTGTTGGTGAGCGTGCCGTTATGAGCGAGGGCGAGCAGCACCTCGCCCATGGCCGACATGTGCGGCTGGGCCGCCTCCCACGAGGCCTTCGATCCGCTCGTGGAATACCGCACGTGGCCGATCGCGACGTCACCGACGAGAGCGTTGAGGGAATCGTCATCGAACACCTGGGTCACGAGTCCCAGGTCCTTGGAGACGTTGACCGTCTCGCCATCTCCGACGGCGATGCCCGCGCTTTCCTGCCCCCGGTGCTGCAATGCCTGCAAGCCAAAGCCCGTCATGCGGGCGACATCCTTGCCCGGTGCGTAGATTCCGAATACGCCACATTCCTCGTGCATCGCCGAACTCATCTCCCCGTCGCGTCTCCCAAGTTGACGAGGGGACTATACACAAGTCGTGTTTCGCCTTCGTTTCAGGCGGGAAAGTCAATTAGCGATCGAGGAAGCCGGCGTCGCGAATCTCGCGCAGGCGCGCCTCGATCTCGCGCAGGCTCGCGTCCGACAAGCCGCGGGCGTTCGATGGCGTGGTCGCGTGGATGTCCGAGGACTCCCGGTAGCGCTTCATCATTCCCGAGAACAGCTCCTTGTTCGTCGGGGGCGTGCAGATGACCGCGTTTGCGCCCGCCTCGACCGTCGCGCGAATGCTCTCTTCGGTCGAGCCGCCCGTGGCGATGAGGGGCACGTCGGGAAACTCCTCCCTGATGTCGGCGACTACCTGGGCCGTCGCGGCGCCAGCGGCGACGTTGAGGATGGAGGCGCCGGCGGCGATTCGATTGGCGACCACGTCCCTATCGGCATCGACAACCGTCACGATCACCGGGATGTCGATGACGCGGCTCACCATCTCGTGGTATAGCTCGCCGGTGCGTTGAGCACGACGCCATACGCGCCGTCGGCCTCGGCATCCTGCGCGAGCGCAGCCGAGCGTGGACCGGCCGTCGTCCCTCCCCCGACACCTGCGAATACGGGAATCGCGGAGGCCTCCATGATGGCCTTGGAGATGATCTGCTGCGGCGTGAAGGGATACACGGCGAAGACCGCATCGGCATCGCAGTTGCGGATGATCGCGATGTCGGTCGTGTAGACGATCGATCGGATGGTGCGTCCGAGCACGCGTATGCCGCTTGCCTCCTGCGCGGCCTCGGGAAGACGCACGCTGTGAGCGCGCAGGTTGCCCGTGAGCTCGGGCGTACGCAAAACCCGCGGGGTGACGGTCATGCTTGCTATTTCATCGCTTTCGGCCATGGCGTATCCCTCCGTATGGTTCAATTGATATGCAAGTCTATGGTGTCATTACGTCAAAGACAATACGTGTATGGGAATGTGAGAATATCGTCACATTCGACATCATCCACGGGCAAGCCGCATAAGCTCCTTTTGCGAATGAATGCCCAGCTTGTTATAAATGCTGTACGCACGTGATTTAACCGCAGCTGTCGGGACCGAAAATTCGTTGGCGATATCGCGCGTCGACATGCCACGAGCAAGATACGGAAAAACCTGGCGTTCATCCTTCCCAAGCCCATGGTTATCGGCAAGCACCCGTAACCGATCTTCCGAAACATCCACTTGCCTGAGCGCATCGGGAATCGTCGTAATCTGGCTGGGCACGAGGGAGATGTAGGGCAATCCGGCATATTGGGCATAGAACCTAATGAGCTGATTAATCACCCGTTTAACGTACGGATTGCTGAAAACCTCTGGTTTACCGACAAATCCGACTTCGAGAAAATAGGGATTGCGCATGGGAATGACCACCGTACGGGGACTGACATGGTAGGTAAGACGATAGAACGCCGGTACGAAGGTGATTGCTTCGTTACTTTCGACCATACGAAAACGAAATGAGCTGTCAGAAGTGACCATGTGAATTGCATCGCTGCCAAAAACCTTCTCGCACACCTGATATATGTCGCCATCAGATGAGACGATTGGCTGTGTGAGGATGTCGGATCGCGTAAGCAAACTCTTTTCAGCCAAGGGAGAGTCAACCGAAACGAGCACTTCATCGTAACTCTCCAGATATGCATAATACTCATAACCATGTGAGGAAAGCTCTTCGAGCATGAGCGCGTTCTCATCATGGTTGACGCTGAACAAGGTCACAAGCCCGATAGCCATGCCATCGCTTTTGTCCCGTTCGAGGAGGCTGCGCGTGACCCCCTCGTTGTCGAACTGATAGTAACGCGCATTGGAGAAAGCGTCTTCGAAACTTTCGAGGAGAGGTGACATGAGCGCCGCATCGAAGGCTATGTTGTTCAGGAACAGCGTAATCTCCTGTGTAGCGCCACTTTCCCCCGCATCACGCACCAGATTGCTAAGCTCGATCATGCGTTTCTCCGCCGCGACGATAGCGTGCGCCTCCGGCAAAAGCACTCTACCGAATTCCGTGAGCGCCATGCCCTTGTACGATTTCTCGAAAAGCGGACAGCCGAGCTCCGACTCAAGCGCCGAGATAGAGCGACTGAGTCCCTGCGGGGTGATGAAGCAACTTGCCGCAGCAGCGGAAATCGTGCCCTTTTCGGCAACCGCAATGAAATGTCGCAGGTAATTCGTTTGCATATGCCCTCCCGAAACCGCCTCGATGGTATCACTGTGCGCGCCCGGCATGAAACCGGGCGCGCACACCAGACACGCGAATGATGCTCCTGTTTTGACGCAGGCAGGAAAGGAGTCGCGCCTACGACAGGCCGAGTAACGCACAGATTGCGGGGACAAGCGTAACGGTAACGATCACAAGCGCGAGACTCGGAACCCAGCCAGTCTTGAGCATATCGCCAAACGAGAAATACTTGCGCTTGTTGGCATAGGACAGCAGGGGCACACCATCGAGTGGAAGCATGAAGGCAATGGCAGACCACCACGCGACCATGAAGCACACTGCAGCGAGGTTGCCTCCCATCGAGACGATGATGGTCGCAAAGGGCACGGCAATAAGACCTGCACATGCAGGACCTGCCGGGATGACGTTATGCAACAGGCAAGCGATAACGGAGAGGGCAACCATGGTCACGATGAGTGGCCATGCGGTCATAGGAGCCATGACGACGGCGACGACCCATTCAATCGCCCCAGTTGCAATAAGCGCAGCGACAAGAACATTCACTGCCATCATGAGGAGCATCATTCCCCAAGGGCTGTCGGAAAGGAAGTCCTCGAACTTGATTGCATCTATTCCCGGGAAGAACATGAAGCCAAGCGCGATAAGGCTGACAACCGTCGTATTGAGAACGGGAATCCAGGAACCGGCAATCCAGACGACGAGCGTAACGAGCATGACGATCAGACCGCCGATCTCATTGCGCGACATCCGGGGCAGTGCATCGGCATCTTGAATGCCGCTATCTACCGCCTCCTGGGACAGCATTTCAGGCTTGAAGATCTTCACGAGCGCAAACCAACCCACAGGAACCATGATGATGGCCGCGGGAACGCCAAGGGCCATCCACTGCACAAAGCTGATCTGCAGATTGAAAGCCTGCTCGAGCAGGCTGAGCGTAAGCACGTTGATGATGCAACCGGCGGGCGTCATCATGCCACCGATGGCAGCCGCCCAGGGAATACCGATGGCGAGACACTTCGCAAAGGGAGACTTGCGGCCTAGCGGCGTGTTGTTGGCATCAAGCACGCCATAGGCGATGGGCAACATGACGGCGCACAACGGCAGGTTGTCCATAAGGGTGGATATGAGTGCCGTTACGACCATGAAACCGAGAAGCACGCGAGAGGAGCTCGTTCCAGCCCACTTCAATATCATGCCCGTGAGTCGCGTCGCTATAGACGAACGCCCGATGAAACAAGCGAACGCAAAACAGCAGAGATAGAAGATAATGGCATTGTTGATGGAAGCCGACCACGCGGCATCGGGCGTCATGACGCCGAGCAGGGGCAGGAGCCCCACCATAGCCCATCCGGAAATCGCTATTGGCATGACCTCGGTCACCCAAAATAGAATCGCGACGAGAAAGATGACAAGCGCAAGCAGCGCCTGAGACGACATTCCCGCCGGCGCTGGCGCAATTGCCGCGGCGGCGATTAGCGCAACGCCAATCACGATGATGGCAAGCCGCACTCCAATGCTTTTCTGTTTCACTTGACTCATTCTCCTTTCAGGCAGCATCAACATAAAGACGCTGCTGGGTCTCTCTTGCCACGTTATCCGTGTCAGATTCCGTCCATGACTACATGGGCTTCACGAAGTAGTCATCGAAGACCACGTCTTCGGCTGTGCAATCGGCATGAAGTTTGAACGGCTCAAATCCCGGTGCGTCGATAGACACATCGTAGATTCCCGGCTCGCATTGCTCGAAGCGAAAGTCGCCGAACTCATCGGTCTGCTGGGATTCGATTACATGCCCGCAATCATCAAGCAGGGAAGCAGAAGCCCCGATGATGACCTCGTTATGTTCACGATCAGCGACGGTGCCGGCAATGAAGCGCTTGGGAACGTTGAGATAGTAGACATGCGAACCGAGTCCCTCGAGGGCATCAGCCACCTCGACTCCATCGAGCTTGCGCGCCTCCTCATCATCCATGATGCGAAGAGCCCCGGTTGCGCATGCATCGACGCATCGCGGTTCCTCCCATCCATCATCGAGCAGGTGCGCACAGCCCGTGCACTTCTGGGCAATATCGAGTTCGTCGTTGTAGTAAATCATGCCAAGCGGGCAAGCGTCGACAAGCTGCCTTTGACCCTTCGCCTTCTCAGGATCGATGATGACGAGCCCATCGTCACGTCTGTATACCGCGCCGTCCTCTGCCGCCTCCAGGCAGGGAGCGTCCTTGCACATGCCACAAAACGTAGGGGTGTAGGCGACTTTCACAACCGGCACGCGTCCACGTTCGCGTTGGTTGACGCGACACCAGAATTGGCCGGTCATGGGTTGCGCGGCCGCAATGGGCGACCAGTCATTACCGCAATGCTCGTCCTTGCAGGCGATCTGGCAGTTATGACAGCCGTTACAGCGATTCAAGTCAACAACAATGGACTTCATGTTATTCCTCCCCAACGATATAATCGGTCACGCAGTTCCCTGCTGCCGCACGATAGTTGCTCCGGCTGAACTGGTCGGGATAGCGCTTCGCGAGTTCGAAGACATCGACCTTCTCGACACCGGCCAGATATCCACTCGTAACCTCGCCACTGGCATTTTTCGAAGTGGTGGCAGTGGGGCAGATGAGATTAATGTCGCCACCTCGGTCAAGCCCGCCGATGCCCGCAACTATGATGTCGCTGTTAGCGCCGTGGTCCATATAGACGACGCCCTCGCGCACGCGCTCCGTCACGCGCACACCACCGAGTACGCCACCACGCTCGTTGAAAATGCGAACCACGTCGCCGTTCTTGACACCAAGCTTGTCGGCATCGCATGGGTTGAGCCACGCGGGCTCATAAGCATAGCCGTCCGGTCCGATGACCTTGCAGGTCTCAATTTCACGGAACCACTCGACATCATCGAACTCGGCATGTACACGCCAGCGCGGATGATTGGACTCCACGAGGAAGGGGTAAAGTTTGGCCCTCTCGCTGCTCAGACGATCATCATGACCATCACCGGACTCGATCCAGTGCGCGACCGGCCCACGGCATGCATCACCGGGAAAGTGGTCGGCAAGCCCCGTTGCGTAGAATTCGATCTTGCCGGTGGGCGTTGACATGGGAAACATCTCGGGATGCTTGTAGAAGCCTTCGAGCCCCACCATGGCGTTCTCCCAGTTTTCATCGGTGGGAATGAGCTGGTACTTGCGCTCCTTGAACGCCTCCCAGTCGAGTTCTTCCTCGCTAATGCCACAAGCTTCGTAGCCTTCGCGAATCTGCGTCTCCGTATCCTTGCCCTTGGTCAGTCGCTCCCAAATGTTTTCGTAGGTGCCCCCATAGGGTTCAAGGGCGCGGGCGACCGACTGCACTGCTTCCCAATCGGTACGGGCCTCGCCGATATGTTCGATAGCCTGTTCCTCGTAAATCACCGTGTTCCATTGGCCCGAATCCGAGTCAATGCCAAAATCGGAAGACTCGAACTTGGTTGTGATGGGAAGCACGATATCGGCAAAGCGTGCATCATCCTCAAACCATGGCGCTTGCACCACGTAGCACTCGAGATTTTCGCAACGGAGCGCATCCAGATATTCGTTGCCACCGTTGAGGCTCGTGGAAAATGCGGGGTTATCCGACCAAATCATCTTGAGCGGAGCGTTGTCTCCCACAGGGAACTCAAGGCGCTCAAACTGGTCAGGTCGATCGTTCGCGGCCGTACCGTGTCCGTACCAGGAAAGCTTCTCACCGCGGATTGCCTTGTGGATGTGGCACTTCGCGATCGTGTGTTCCGGATTCGATCCGATGACCCAACCGTTAAAGCAAGCAGCCGTACTCGGCGCCACCTTGGATGCCGGAAGCGGACTGCATGACATCATGCCGAACAGCGTCCACTCGATGAACTTCATCGTGGTGCGCCCGGGCATTCCGATACCCTGCATGGCCATCAGGTAGACCTCGAGACGGGCGGGTTCGGTCGCAAAGGCAGAGCGAATGAACGAGCCACCGTTACAATGGCCAATCGAGACATTGTGGGTTGCCCAGTAACGAGCAAGGGCCTTGATACGATAGGCGGGAATGCCGCATAGGGGCTCTGCCCACTCCGGCGTCTTGGGCGTACCGTCCTCGTTTCCCAGCACATAATGCTCGAACCAGTCAAAACCGATGGTGTGAGTCTCGATATATTCCTTCTCGTAGGTGCCTTCCGTCATCCATATGTAGGCAATCGCCAGCTGAAGAGCCGCGTCGGTATTGGGAAGCACGGGAAACCACTTGTCAGCATGGACGACTGCCGTGTAGTTGCAATCAGGAGCGATGGCAATATGCTTCACGCCACAGTCGTCAAACCAGTAGGCGAGCTTGGAGGCAAGCTGACCACCCCAAGCCGACGTGTTGGTCTCGAGATCGCAGCCCCAGTACAGCATGGCATCGGCATTCTGGGCTATGTCCTGCGCAGTTCCGGTAGAAAGGGTATTTTGTCCAACCGGATCCATGCCCCAGGCGTGCTTGGCACCCCAATACCATCCTTCCCAACTATCTGGGTTCCTCGCCTGCACCGTATATCCTCCGCACAAATCGAGAAGCCGCGTCTGGCAACCATGGCCACAATGCACGGCCTTGCTCTCGCCATGACCATCTGCCTGGCAGAAAATGGAATAGGGTCCATATTCGTCATGGATACGTTTGATCTCGCCGGCAATGAGCTCACAGGCCTCGTCCCAGCTGATGCGAACGTATTTGGATATGCCGCGATTCTGGGTATTGCGGTTTCCATCGGGATCCCAGTCGACGCGCTTCATCGGAAACGGGATGCGATTCGCCGAGTAGGTGCGACGCTTGTAAGTCAGGGGGAAATTCGGCGTCGGCGTCTTCATGCCGGGCTCGAAGGTCAGCCCTCCCCTTCCCGTGAGCGTCCAGTAATTCAGCTCCTCCTTCGTATAGTCTCCATCGAAGCGCATGGGGCGTATACGCACCAATTTGCCATCGAGCACATCGGCGGCCACCATATTGGCTCCACCACCACAGGCCTCCAAACCCAGATTGTGGACGACGGTCTTGTCCTTCGTCTTCATCGATCCTCCTCACTCTCTTGCTTACGTACTTTTGCGACCGAGCGGTCTGACTTCACGAATACGGCGACGAGCACTGCAGCGAGCAACGCAAGCGGCGCCATAACGAATTGCGCATTTGCGAGGTATCCGACACTCGTAACAATCGGCGAAACGACGTATCCGCCGATGACCTGTGCAAGTCCCGTGGCAAACGCCATGGTCGCAAGCACGAGGTCGGTCTTCTTCGGCTCGGGAACCAGCACGGGTGCGATAGCGCGCGTGCCCGTGGGAACCATGGCGCCGGCGATTCCCATCAAGATGCAGCCAATCCAGGGACCGATCATGTCTGTACCTGGCGTATAGAAGAAAAAGAAGCAGCAGACGGCAACGATGAGGTACCCGATCGCGACCATCCACTTCCTAAAGCTGAGCTTGTCGGCAATTACGCCAAAGGCAACGCCCAGGGGAATCGTGATGATGGCCGTCCAATTGGGAAGCATGGACGAATCGAAAACACCCAGACCCTTCGCATTCTGAAGAAACGTGGGATACAGCGTGTTGATGTTGGCAACGTAAACGTATACCCATACGAAGAAAATAGCGCAAACCATGAAACCGGCTAGAAGGAAGTTGCGTCCGGGCTTCTTGCGTCTCTGCGGGTCACCTTCGACGAGCTCGTTCTCGGGAATGGCGGGCATCTTGCAGCTGATGAACAGCCAGATGATCGATGCGGCCTCCATGATCATGGAAACGTACCAGATGGGACGCCAGGCAAAGGGAACTGCAGCACCGCCCGCCGCATCGAAGATGAGCGGGGCGGTAAAGAATGCGATGACGACCCCCATAGGGGTCCATTGCGACCATACGCCCATGCAAGTACCCTGGTTCTTGAGTGGAAACAGCCTCGGCATGATATTTGGGCCGATGACACAGATGAGGCCATAGGCAACGCCTTCGAGCGTGCGACCTATCAGGAAGACGGCGGCATTGGCCGCGAAGACGCACACGAGCGATCCGATGAGCTGGATGACCGCAGTGACCATAATGGATGACTTCACGCCACATCGTTGCATCACCCACATGCCGGGAAACGCCAGCAACATACCGGCAATGGAGAACACGCCCATGATTTGGCTGAGCATGTCGGTGGCAATGCCAAGATCGGTACCGATAAACTGGATGGCTGGCGCAACCTTAAACTGGTTGAACGTCGCGGTGAACCCCAGAAAGAACAATGCGGCAAAGCACACCCATCGTTCCCTGGGACTCAACTGACGCGCGGCAACGCCATAACGCGCGATTTTATCCATGTCCCCTCCTTTTTCGTGACTTTCCCCTATTGAGGATTTTGGGCACCCTTTCGAAGAGCGTCCATAAACGAAGGAACATGTGAGACTTCAACAGACTGTTGCCGTCCAAGGTCATGCGTATGAATCTGAGGCATTATTGGATGAGCGCCGATGGCCACTCCATCGCAGTAGCGTGGCAAATCACCCGCCCTCTTTGTCACGGTCACGTTAAATAATCCGAAATTGAACCACTTTTCCTCCGCTTCTCTGATAATGGGTAGCCGTTGTCAAGGAAGGGAAACGTTCGTGGAAGAAGCACTATTGGGGATCGTCACGACGATCAACTCGTATCTATCTAATTACGTCCTGCTCACCTTGCTCATCGCAATGGGCCTTTGGTTCACCATCCGCACGAAGTTCGTGCAGTTCCGCTGCTTCGGCGAGGGCTGGCGCCGCATCTTCGGCGACTTCTCGCTGCGCGGCGGCAAGCAAGGCGGCGGCATGACGTCGTTCCAGGCTCTGGCCACGGCCATCGCCGCACAGGTCGGCACGGGCAACATCGTCGGCGCCTGCGGCGCTATCCTGGTGGGCGGCCCCGGCGCCATCTTCTGGATGTGGCTCATCGCTCTTTTGGGCATGGCGACCAATTATGCCGAGGCCGTCATGGCGCAGAAGACCCGCGTGGTCGACGCCGACGGATCGGTGCATGGCGGTCCCGCCTACTACATCACCACTGCATTCAAAGGCAAGGGCGGAAAGGCACTCGCCGGCTTCTTTGCCGTTGCCGTCATCATCGCCCTGGGCTTCATCGGCCCCATGGTGCAGTCCAACTCCATCGCCGCGACCATGAACACGGCGTTCTCCATCGAGCCGTGGATGATCGGCATCATCATCGCCGTACTGGCTGGATTCGTCTTCATCGGCAACATCCACCGCTTGGCATCCATCACCGAGAAGATGGTACCCATCATGGCCGTGCTCTACGTGGTGGGCTCGATCGTGGTGCTCATCATGAACTGGCAGAACATCCCCGGTGCCTTCGCGCTCATCTTCCAGTGCGCCTTTAGCCCGGAAGCCGGAATCGGCGGTGCGTTCTTCGGCATCGTCGCGGCCATCACCTATGGCGCCAAGCGCGGCCTGTTCTCCAACGAGGCCGGCATGGGCTCCACCCCGCACGCCCACGCGCTCGCCGAGGTGCGCGACCCACACGAGCAGGGCGTCGTCGCCATGATCGGCGTCTTCATCGACACGCTCGTGGTCGTCACCATGACCGCGCTCGTCGTCATCTCCACCCTCTATGTGGGCGATGGCGCGCTGGCCAAGGCCTATGAGGACGCCGGCAAATACGACACCGTCGTCGAGTTCGTGCAGGCCGAAGGCGACGCCATCGGCGAGGGCATGGTGATTTCGGACGGAGCGCTCGTCAATGCGAAGGGCGATACGGTCCTCACCGATGACGACATGAACGACCCCGCCGCCCTGGCCGCGGCCGTCGGCCTGGACAACGGCAACATGGCCCAGGTGGCGTTCAGCCAGTTCTTCACCACCAACGGCGGCAACATCTTCGTCGCCATCTGCCTGCTGTTCTTCGCGTTTTCGACGATCCTCTCGTGGAACCTGTTCGCGAAACTCAACTGGGAATACCTCTTTGGCAAGAAGACGATTCTCATATTCGCCTGCATCTGCACGTTCTTCGTGTTCCTGGGCGCGGTGCTCAAGATCGACCTCGTCTGGGAGTTGCAGGACATGTTCAACCAGCTGATGGTGCTTCCCAACGCCATCGCGCTGTTTGCGCTGACCGGCTCGATTCTCGCCATCGCCAACGCCAAGCACGACAAGAAGGCAACCGACGTTCACGCCGAGCATGCCGAGGAAAAGGCCTGGGCCGAAGCCGAGCGCGCAGCCGAGGGTGCGCTTCGCGCCGAGGAGGACGACGCCACCCGCGAGATCCTCGAGGAACGCGGCGACTACGTGGGCCGCGTAGAGGACGACGGCAAGAGCAAGTAAGCGTCGCGGGACATACGATCAAGGGGATGCCGGTCACGAGAATGTGGCCGGCATCCTTGCGTATGCGGGCTCGTGCGATTGCGCTCGCCCTTCGCCGGAACGCTAGAGAAACGCGAAAAAGCGACAGGCGAGCCTAGCGCAATGGCGGAATGCAGCCTAGACGTGCTCGTGATCAGCGTCGTAAGGCAGCTTTCCGACGAGCTGCTCGTACTCGCGTACGAGTTGCGTGCCCTCGTGGTTTCCGAACGCGTTGATGTGCTTCTTGAGCTCGTGGGCGAACTGCTTGGGCGGCCACTCGCGGTAGGACTTGTCATTGCCCTCCTCCTTCATGACCGCGCGAGCCCATTCCTGGGCCTTGTCGGCGGCCTTCCTGAGGTCGTTCGTGACGAGATCCTGGTCCTTTAGCGAATCCATCTGCGCGATGACGCGTTCCTGCATCTCCACGATCTTATGTAAAAGCTCCTTGTCAGCCATGATGGCCTCCTTCGTTTGTGTGCTGATGTATATATTCTATTCCAAGAATGAAGAATGAGACGATGGAATCTGACATGTCATCTTTCCCGAATACCGAGATAGCGATGCAGTATCCTACGAACAGAGCAACGGACTGGAGATGAATGACCATGGCTGACGAATCACTTGAGAAATACCGGGAAATGCGCGATGACGTCGTGCGGGAGTTCGACGAGGTAATTGCGCGCCTTGACGAGCTCAAGGCCGCCGGCAAGTTCAAGACCGTCACCTACAAGCAGCTCTTCGCCCGCAAGATGACGCTGTCGGCCATGCTGGACATGTACCGTGAGCACGGGCTGCTATAGCCAGGAACGGAAAGCGCCTCAATGCACGGTGCCGCATAGTCTCCTGCCCAGACCGAGCGTAATGCTAGAATGCGGCGAGCCATAACGGGAGAGAAGGATGCCCAATGCAGATCACGATGCCGCAAAATCGCACTGATATGCTGGTGGAGGAGCTGACGTCCGTGTGGCGCGCATCTGTCGAGGCAACGCATGACTTCCTAGGCGAACAGGATGTCGAGCGGATCGCGCAATACGTGCCGGAGGCGATACGCACGATTCGCGCTCTCGTGACAGCATGCGATGACAACGGACGTGCACTGGGCTTTGCCGGCGTAGATGACGGAAAACTCGAGATGCTCTTCATCGACCCCGCGTATCGCGGCAAAGGCGTGGGAGCGACACTGCTGGACTTCACGATGCGCGAACTGGGAGTCGCCGACGTGGACGTGAACGAGCAAAACGCTCAGGCCCGAGGCTTCTACGAGCACGAGGGCTTCGAGGTCATCGGACGATCAGAAACCGACGAGCAAGGCGAGCCCTTCCCCATCCTGCACATGCGCCTGAAAGCGCGATGACTTTGTAACTGACACACTTGCCGGCACGACATCTCGTGCTCTTACCGACGTATCCTTGTCTGGACCGCGGACGGAAGCTCCTCGTACTGCACCTCGCGCCACTCCGTGACGCCGCGAACGGGAAGGACGCTGAGTCGCAGGTACGCGCCTTCCCGAAGCTGCCGTTCCGTGCCAAAGCTCAGGTCCTGTACGCTTCCGTTCTCGTCATAGGAAGGCAGCGTGTAGAGCAGCGGCATGCCGCCCGTGAAGTCGATGACGCCACCATCCGACTCTTGCTCCCGAACCTGCGTGTTATCGACTTGCGTGTAATACGTTCCGCTCGCCATCCCGGGGATGAGTCCCCAGCGAAAGCCAACGACGGCGACCGCAGCAACCAGTACCACGGCCGCGATAACGGCTACCCTCTTACCCATCTTCTGCCTCCTCGCAAACGAATCCACAACCCAGGATCATGCATCCATCCTAGAAACGGCAGATAACAGCCACCATCGAACCCGCTTACGCTTGCCTAACGATTTTGCAAGGTTGGATAACCCGGTGCCATATACAATGGATGACCGTAAATCAGAAAGGACACTCCCGTGCGCATGCCCGTCGCAGTCCTGACGCTCCTCGTGGGCGCGCTGCTCTTCATAGGCACCTATACCGCCACGCCGTACGGCTCCACAGCCACGGCGCAGGACGTCCGCGCATCCACCCTCGACAAGGCAGCCGCCGCCACCGAGGAGGCACGTGTGCAGCTCCTCGCATCGTACGAGGTCACACCCGGAACTTACGTCGATCGTGGCTTCCTCGTCGATAACGTGCTCCATGCAGGCAACCTGGGCGACATCCACTTCAGCCTCCTCGTGCCCGAGAGCTACGACGTCACGCGGCCCGCATCGCTCTTCGTGACGCTTCCCGCCGAGCCAGGCCTCTACTACCAGGGCGCTGGCGCAAACCTGCAGGTGGAGGAGTTCGCGTTTACCGCGCAGGGCTACGACCCCAACATGATCGTCGTCGCACCGCAACCCAATGATTGGACGCAAACCTCGGCCAATCAGGTCGTCGAGTTGACCGAATACCTGCTGCTCGCCTATGACATCGACCCCGAGCGCGTCTACCTCGAGGGTTACTCCTACGGCGGCGAGACCTTATCACTCGTCATGGACACCAAGCCGCAACTCTACCGCGCCGCACTGCATCTCGCCTCGCAGTGGGATGGGGATGTCGAGGCCCTGGCCGCTGCACGGATACCGCTACGCATCTCGTTGGGCGACAACGACGAGTTCTACAGCGTCGAGGCCGCGCAAAGGGTCGTCGGTGAACTGCGCGCCCTCTACGAGGCACAGGGGCTCAGCGGGGAAGAGATCGACCGCCTGGTCGTGCTCGACGTGAAGCCGGCGTCGTACTTCTGGGACCCAAACGAGCAACATGGCGGCGGCAGCCCCCGCATGGCACGCGACCCCGAAGTGCTCGGCTGGCTCTTCGCACAGTAGCGCCCATGACTCCGTTCGAGCATTACATGTATGTCCTGGAGTGTGGAGACGGCAGCCTCTACACGGGCTATACCACCGATGTCGACGCCCGCGTAGCCGCGCATCAGGCAGGGACCGGCGCCAAGTACACGAAGGCCCATGCACCCGTGCGGCTCGTCGCGCAGGCACGCTTCTACTCGAAGGAGCGCGCCATGAGCGCGGAGGCACGCTTCAAGCAGCTCGACCGTGCGAACAAGAACGCGCTACTCGCCAAGGCAGCGGATACGCCGCTGGAAGACGTGCTGTGCAGCGAGCTTCCCGGCTTTGGCGAGGACACGGCCAGCGAGTTCGTATGCCGCAGTCTGGCACGCAACGTTGACCTGGACTATCGCGACTTCCATGCACGCCTCGTGCCCACCGTGGACAAGAAGACCATCGCCGGCGTCAGGACTCCCGCCCTGCGCACGATTGCCAAGGAGCTCGTGAAGCGCGATGACGTTGACGCGTTCCTCAAGACGCTTCCCCATCGCCTGTTCGACGAGAACCAGGTGCATGCCTTTGCCATCGGATTGGAGAAGGACTACGACGCGGCACTGACGCTTTACGAACGCTTCCTGCCCTTCGTGGATAATTGGGCGACCTGCGATCAGCTGCCGGTCAAGGTGTTTGCCAAACGTCCCGACGAGACGCTCGAGCACATCGAACGCTGGCTCGCATCAAAGCATTGCTACACGATTCGTTTTGCCATGGGTGTGCTCATGCGCCTCTATCTCGACGAACTATTCGACGAGCGACTCCTCGATTCGGTGGCACGCACGCGCATGCCCAATACCGTCGAAAACCCCGCCAGCGAAGACGATATCTATTACGTTGACATGATGCGTGCCTGGTACTTTGCCGAAGCGCTTGCGAAGCAGGAAACGTCCGCGCTTCCGTATCTCGAGCGGCAAGGCGATGAGGCGTTGCTTGACGAATGGACGCGTCGCAAAGCAATCCAGAAGGCCATCGAGAGCCGACGCATCACCAGCGAAATGAAGGGCTACCTGCGCACCCTGCGCTAGAACGCGCCAAGCCCTCTTCCTTCTCATCGCGCTACAATGCTCGTATGAAGGCGCACGGCAACATATCTTTGGCAAAGGACTCGGTCATCGTCGGGTTCGCCCTGTTCGCGATGTTCTTCGGGGCAGGCAATCTCATCTTTCCGCCGACGCTCGGTCAGGAAAGCGGTGACCTGTGGGCATGGGGCTTCGTCGGCTTTCTGCTCGTCGATGCGGTGCTGTCGTGCCTCGGCGTCTTCGTGATGAACGCGGTGGGTGGCCCACGCGATGCCTTCGACAAGGTGCTCGGCAAGGTAGGCGGCACCATCTTGGGCACGGCGGCAATCCTGTGCCTGTGCGTTGTCTTCGCCATGCCCCGCACGGCGGCGACGACCTTCGAGCTTTCGGTCGCCCCCTATCTCGGCAACGCGGCATCCGCATGGCTCGTCCCGTTTTCCATCGTGTTCTTCGCCATCGTCTATCTCCTCGCCTGTCGCAAATCGCGCGTCGTCGACATCATCGGCAAGTTCTTCACGCCCACCCTGGTGCTTGGCATCCTCGTGTTGATTGTCGTGGGAATCGTTCACCCGATCGGGCCTATCGAGGCTCCCCTCACGAGCACGGTGTTTCAGGAAGGCGTCCGGGCGGGATACCAGACGATGGACGTCCTGGGCGCAGCGGCATTCTCGATCATCATTCTCGACTCTGCCGTCGTGAAGAGCCATTCCCAGGAGCGCGACAGGCTGTCTCTGCTGGCGCGTGCGAGCATATGCGCGGTGGTCATGCTCGCCACCGTCTATGGCGGCCTGACGTATCTGGGAGCCACGTCACTCGCACTCGGAAGCAACATGTCACAGGCCGATTTGCTCGTGGCAGTCGTGAATGCGCTGCTCGGCGAGCCGGGTATGGTTCTCCTCAGCATCGTCGTGCTACTGGCATGCGTGACAACCGCTGTCGCACTCGTGAGCTCGGCCGCGGACTTCTTCTGCGTGCTCTTCAAGGACAAGATCTCCTACAACGTCTTGCTCCTCATCGACTGCATTATCGGCGTCCTCATCTGCGATATCGGACTTGACAACATCATCCAGCTTGCCGACCCGGTACTGGGCATCGTCTACCCGCCGTTCATCGCCGTGGTCGTGTTGCTGCTCTTCCACAAGCACATCGCCTGCCGCCATGTCTATCAAGGTGCGGCTATCGGCGCGTTTCTAGCGGGCGTCGCCCTCGAGCTATACAGCACGGGTGTGCTCACCGTGGTGCCTCTCGACTGGCTGCCGCTCTACTCGATGGGACTCGGATGGATCGCGTTTGCCATCGTAGGGGGAGCCATCGGATGGGCAATGGGCAAACGCGCGTGACCCGACCCATGGCTATTTGCGGCATGCAGGCACCGTAAGACCTACAGCCAGGAGACGCCCGTCGCGTAATCGATGGTCACACCCGGCTGCTCGTTGTAGCAGTAGACGTTGAGGCATATGCCGTCCCCCTCGTCCTCGAGCGACCACGCTTCGAGTTGGACGCCACGGGCCACGAGCTCGTCTCCCTGGAAGATGGGCGTTGCCCGGAAGAGCACATGGTAGCCAGTCAGGTCGATGAAGTTGCGCACGGCATCCTCGAAGGGGCGCATGTTCGACTGGTTCATGTATTGCGTGCCCGTGATGAGATTGTTGGGATTGGCCTCCTCGGCCGTGAGCTCGCGCGCGATCAGGTGACTGCGGTTGTATAGGGCCTCGCCGGGAATGAAGTCGTAACGCGCCTGCTCCCAGCCGCTCGGATGGATCTTGCTGATGTTCTGGCGCTTGCTGCCTGGCTCCGGGATGGTCTCGACGCCGACGAGCGCCATGGCTGCCCCACATCTGCCGAGTCTATCGAGCGGCGCATAGGACTCATAGCCGTACGGAAGAGCCTTGTCGGCATCGGTGAACGTGGGCTTGCCACCGTTGAGCTCGACATAGCCCTTGCCATCGTTGGGAGGAATCGAGCCGAGGTCAAAGACGGGGCTGGTCGCGGCCTCGCTGGCAGAAGCGTCCGCAGCGCGGTCTTGTGACAAGATGCTCCCGAGAGGCAGGTCCTGCGTGCAACCGGCCAGGAGACCGAGCGCAAGGACGAGAATGAGCGCAAAAAGGTAGCGTGGCCGGGAGGTACGCTGGTATTTCGTGATACGAGTCCTCATGGGCACATTCTATATCACCGTCTCTCGCCACTTCTCATTCGCAGGTCAGACGGTCATAATTACCACGTGCGAAACCACGTAAGCCGAGCATGGGAAAGCCAACAAGCCGTGAGAAGAGCCTTGTTCATCGTGATGACGATTGCCTTTGGCGCCTTTGCCGGTGCCTTCGTTTGGGCTTTCTTCTTCCTCATGAACGCAGGCATCCAGCTGCTCTGGGACGTCGTTCCCACCTCGCTTGCGGCAGCTGGATTGCCGGCTGTTCTCTACCCCATCGTCTTTTGCACGCTTGGCGGCTTGTGCATCGGGTTGTTCGCGAAGAGGTTCGGACCCTATCCCGATGACATGAATACCGTGATGGCCCAGGTCAAGAGCAAGGGGCGATACGAGTACAAGCATCTGGGCGCATCCTTTTTCGGTGCACTTTTCCCGCTGCTGTTTGGCGGTTCGATAGGTCCTGAAGCGGGTTTGACCGGCGTTATCGCCGGGCTTTGCACCTGGGTGGGCGATCGCCTGCGCTTCATGGGCGCCGAGATGCGCGAGCTCGCCGAAGCAGGCTGTGCCGCCGCGATATCGGCAATCTTCTCCACGCCGCTCTTTGGCCTTGCCGTGCCCGTTTTCGGATCGGCCGACGAGTCCAACGGGAGCCGCCCGGTAAGCGAGATCAGGCTCGACGTATCCAAACCGGTCAAGATCGTCGTCTACGTGCTGGCAGCCGCAGGGGCAATGGGGATGATGGCGCTGCTCGGGTCCATCTTCGGGCGCAGCGGCGGTCTCCCCCACTTCAGTGACATCGCGCTCGGCCCGCTCGAGCTGCTCTGGGCGCTGCCTCTCGTCGCCATCGGCGCGGTGGCGGGCTGGCTCTACTTCCCGTTCGGGAAACTCGCGCGCAAGCTCTCCGCGCTCATGGGAAACCACGTAATCGTGAAGCCCGCACTTGCCGGTCTCGTTCTCGGAGCGCTCGGTGTCGCGCTGCCTTTCGTGCTGTTCGCGGGCGAAGCCCAGACCGAGGAATTGTCCCTTACCTGGACGACGATAGGCGCGGGACTCCTCATCGCGACGGGCTTCGTCAAGGTGTTCGCAACGCAGCTTTGCCTGAACATGGGCTGGCGCGGCGGCCATTTCTTCCCCATCATCTTCGCGGGCATCGCAATTGGGTACGGTATGGCAGCCCTCACAGGCGTCGACCCGGTGTTCGCGCTCTGCGCCGTGACCGGGGCACTCGTCGGCACCGTCATGCGCCAGCCCATCATGACGATGGTGCTGCTGTTCCTGGTCTTCCCCGTCGCCGGCGCGCCCGTGCTGCTCGTCGCGGCGGCCATCGGGTCAATCGTCCCCGTACCGAGCGCCTGGATGGCGGCACGGGAATAGGTGCGCGCGCAAAAGTCACGCACGTCTAGGGTTCCTGGGCTCAAAATGCGCAAAAACAAGGAGAGTCTAGGGTTCCTGACCCCTGTGCGCGCAAAAACGAAAGGAGTCTAGGAACACCAGGAGACGAATCCTAGACTCTCGCAAAAAATGCGCAGCGAAATACGAAAACTGTCAGCAAATGCCCTACAGCTCGCGAGCCTGGTAAAGACGCGCGGCGATGAATGCGCTTGCGACGTACAGGATAGCCGCGACGACGCAGGCGGCCGCCGTGATAAGGCCCGTGTTCTCATTCAGGAACGTACGTATGGCCGTCAAATCGATTGTGCCGGACATGTTGCCAATCGCCACACTCGCAAGCACAATCGTGACGACAACGAGAAGCGGCAAGAGACGCGTTGCCTTGTTCATACCAAAGCGCATCAGGAGCGGCAAGGTGAGCGAGGCGAGCACGATGATGAAGATGAAGCCGGCAAAACCGCAATCAAGAATGGCGATGAAGGCGTCAGGATTTACGAGCTCCGTGCTCATGCCGAGGCCGCCACACGCCTGGACGACTGCAAGGAAGACGAACGAGACGATCCAAGCTGCAAGCAACGAGATGACCGCGATGATGAGCATGCTGATGTAGCGACCGTAGACGACCTGCCGTTTGGTGATAGGCAGCGACAGACGAAAGCGCTCCCATCCGTTCATCTCATCGTATGCGAAAATCGAGAAGAGATACATCATGGGTGTCATCGTTGCCATGGCAGCTGTGCCAACGATGGTCTCGTTTGTGCCCCATGCGAGAAATCCGCAGATAACGACAGACATGAGCAATAGCTGCACCGCAACGTTCTTGGAAGTAATGAGGTCGGAGAAAATCATGGCTTTCATAGCTGCTCTCCTTTCAAGGTGAGCGTCATGTAATCATCAATGCTGGCGCTGTCGAGCGCGATATCGGGAAACGCCTTCGCAAAGGCGAAGCGGTCGGGTACGAGCACGTCGTACGACATGCCGCTCTTGAGCTTTCGCACGCGCCTGTCATCAGTCCATGCGCTCTTCCCTATCAGCTCGAGGTCGCGCTCCCTGCAATGTGCGATACCGGCCACATCGCAGATTTCGTCCTTGGGAACGTCGAAGACGAGCTTGCCATCGTCGATGCACACGATTTCGTCGGCGATCTTCTCGAGATCGCTCGTGATGTGCGTCGAGAGAAGGATGGCATGACCCTCCGCGGCCATGAATTCACGCAGGATGTCGAGCACCTCGTCGCGGGCCATCGGGTCGAGACCAGCGGTAGCCTCATCGAGAATGAGTAGCTCCGGATCGTGAGAGAGCGCGAATGCCAGCATGAGCTTCATGCCCATGCCACGCGACAGTTCCTTCACGTTTTTCTTGGGAGCGAGCTCGAAGCGCTCGCAGAAAGCGGCGAATCGGCGCGCGTCCCAGTTGCGGTAGGCAAAGCGGCCAAGCGTCGCCACGTCCTTCACCTTCGAGGTGTCGGGAAACGCGCAGGTATCCAAGACGACGCCGACGCGCTGCTTGAGCTCCCCTTCTGGCGCGGAACCACTCCCGACAGGGCAGCCGAGCACCCGCACATCGCCCTCGTCGGGCCGCAGGATGCCGAGCAACATCTTGATCGTGGTGGTCTTTCCAGCCCCGTTCGAGCCAATGAGGCCCACGACGGTACCGGCCTCAACGCGTATGTCTATGCCTTTAAGGCGGAAGTCGTCATAGCGCTTCCCCAGGCCATTTGCCTGTATCAATGCGTCCATTCGTGTCTCCTTGCCGGGCTAGTCCTCAAGGAGCAGATCGAGCATCTCGTGCAAATCGCCAGACGTGAGCCCGAGCGGACGTGCATCCGCTATCGCACGTTCGAGCGACTCTTCCACGTGCCGCACGCGCTCCTCGCGCAGCAAGTCCTGGTTACCGGCAGCGATGAACGTGCCCTTACCCTGGACCGTGACCACAAAACCGAGCTCTTCAAGGTCGGCATAAGCCCGCTTGGTCGTGATCACGCTGACGCGCAAGTCGTTTGCCAGAGAGCGTATGCTCGGAAGAAGCTCCCCCGGCGCAAGCTCTCCGGACAGAATCGCGTCCTTGATCTGCGCCTCTATCTGCTCGTAGATCGGAACCGAGCCCGAATTTGAAATGACTATTTCCAATGGTCCTCTTTTCCGGCAGCTCTGCAGTAGCTACCGTGTCGCCCCGCGAAGGCGTCCCCTCACGAGACGGTGTGCATATGCAATATAAACAGTATATACACACCTATACACAGCCGTCAAGGGAGATAGGATAGAGAGGTCATCAGATAGACGGAGCGTGCAGCGACTTTATGAACTCTTCGATGAGTCCGTTGACCTCATCGGGAGCGTCGGTGTTGGCGTTGTGCCCGGCACCCGCAATCCACTTGAGCGGCAGCCCCGTGCGCTTCGTCCATGCACGGTTATAGCGCATGGCCGAGCCCGCCTTGTCCTTCTCGCCGCATATCAACAATGCCGGGCAATCGATCGCGTACGGGCGCCCCTTCTCGATCGCCTCGGCCAGCGCGCGAAAACCGTGCGCCGTCAAATCGACGTATTCTGGCTTCTCGTAATCGTCCATCATCGTGCGCATGAGCTGCATGCCATAACCAGACGTGGCGACCTGCGCGCCAAAGCGCTTGAGCGCATTCCACGGAATGGAGGCATACATCGCGTGCGTGTGCTTGAGCAAGAAGAGCTCGGCGGCCGTGATGTATTCGCGCCGAAGCGGCGCGGAGTCAATGGAGACGAATCCCGCCGCGTTGCCGGGAAACAAATCCATGTACGCTTGCGCGACATAACCGCCAAGCGACTGTCCGATGAGGACAGGGCGCTCGACTCCCTCCTGCTCGAGCAGGCCGTCAAGCATGCGCGCAAGGTCATCGAGGCTCCAGGCAAGCGGAAAGGGTCGCGACAGCCCGTGCGAGGGGCCATCCCAGACAAGACAGCGCATGCCCGGTTTGCCCGCAAAGTACTCCATCTGCCTATCGAACAGGCGATGGTCAGCCGTCAGCCCCGGCAAGAAGACAAGGATCCGCCCCGTAGGATCAGAGCCCCCGCTCGTCCAGTAGTGGATGACGCCGTCTTCGGTCCGGTAAGTCTTATGCTCCAAGACATTGAGCATACCTGTCTCCGTATTCCAACTTGATGGCCTCGTTTTACTCGACCTCACGTCAGCGCTTCCTGCGTAAGCCCCATCTCTTTGCGGAGCTTCTTGATAGTATCATTCATTGCCATGACATTGCCTCCCGATTGATTCTCGACTTGCCATGATTGTCCGCCACGGCAGCGCGCAGCTCAAGCAACCATCTGTTGCGCTCATGCACAAAGGGATCTTTCGCAGGCAGCACCGAAAAATCCATTCGGCGAGAATGGCTTGTCGTATACAATTGGCCGAAGTCACGCTTTCTCGCAATGGGGGGCTATCGATGGGCAGCAAAGCCTCAGCCAATCTCATAGGGTATTCGACCGCCATCATCCAGGCGATTCTTTACTCGACCATGGGCATCTTCGGCAAGCTGCTGTATGCCACGGGCCTCGATTCCAGCCAGGCGATGATACTGCGCATGGGATTCACCGTAGTTTATCTCGGTGCCCTGCTGCTGATATGGCGCAAGCACCGGCTGTTCAGCCGTCATAAGGAGACATACATCCAGTCGGCATTCTTCTTCCTTTCGGCATGGATTTACCTCCTTGCGGTGCAGCATATGAACGCCGGTCTCGTGACGTGCATCTTCTACACGTTTCCCGCCGTGGTCGCCCTGCTCAACACGATAATCTTCAAGGAAAAGATGACCTGGCGCGTAGTGATGGCACTGGCGCTCTCCATCATCGGCATCATCCT
>ERZ836877.2385-NODE-2385-length-24474-cov-15.694009_pt1 | contig 24474 bp, 28 predicted proteins | sample MGYA00519469_ERZ836877 | MGnify/ENA primary metagenome ERZ836877 (study PRJEB31850, sample SAMEA3708809) | human gut metagenome | biome: human gut; feature: human-associated habitat; material: faeces | place: China | collected 2014 ... | reverse complement strand
AAGATGGCGTGTGGGATGCGGAATCCTACGTTTCCACCGGCCTGCATGACGATGCCGTCATTGACAAGCTGAGCAAATACGCCATTCAGGGCGTTGAGTTCACATATCTGAAGGTAGCCGATGCTACCATGAGCAACGAGGTTGTGGATGGTCAGCGTCATGTGGGTGTGCTGTACGGCTTTGACACTTCTGACCGCAGCAACGCGGTAATGTCTGCCATTGGTCTAACCGCCGCAGATGCTCATAAGTCCGAAAATGGAATCAACTACTTCACCAGCGATGCTCTGAACAATAAGCTGGCCGCTGCACTGGCTGCCAATGCGACCAATGTCAAGAACGCTCTGGAAATTGCTGTCAAGAACGGCGGCGTGGCTATGACCGAGACGGATACCACCGGCCACACCTCTGCATCCAACATGGAGCAGGGACTATATTTGGTGGTGGAAACCAGAGTTCCCGAAAATGTGACTTCTACCTGCAATCCCTTCCTGATTTCCCTGCCCATGACCACCATTGATGGCAGCGAGTGGATTTACGACTTGACCGTGTACCCCAAGAACCAGACCGGCAACCCCGACCTCTCCAAGACCGTGCGTGAAGCGAAGAACAGCACTGGCAAGCACAACGGCAGTCTGACCGACATCAAGGATGGCTACGCTCACACCGCTACCGCCTCTGTGGGCGATGTTGTGGACTACCAGATTCTGAGCACCCTGCCCACCATCACCTCTAAGGCTTCCTCTCTCAGCGAGTACACTTACGTTGACACCATGTCCAGGGGCATCAAGTACAACAAACAGGACGTGGTTATCGAGTTCTTCCGCGATTCCGCCTGCACCGATAAGATCACTACCTGGGGCGAGGATTCCGGCAAGTTCACCGTGGCTTATGATGATACCGCCAACACCATGACCATCCGCATGACCGAGACCGGTCTGAGCGAGATTAACGAGGCAACCACTGTTTACACTGATAGTGTAAAGCGCGGCTACAGCGATTGCACCATGCGGATCACCTACGCCGCCACCCTGGCCGCCGACGCGCAGATGGGCGACAAGGATAACCCCAATACTGTTACCCTGACTTGGAAGCGCACCAACACTACTTACTATGACACCCTGGAAGATTGTTGCCATGTGTATACCTACGGCATCGATATCCTCAAACAGTTTTCTGATAACGGCGGCAACCTGCGGAACGTCAAGTTCACCCTGCACAACGACACCGATGATGTGTATGTCGTTGCCGAGCAGAAAGATGGCGTGTATTACGCCAAGGGTATCACCACCAAGAAGTCTGATGCAACCACCTTTATCCCCAATGCACAGGGCCACATCGTGGTTAAGGGGCTGGAGGATGATAGCTACAGCCTGACTGAAACCGCCACGGATAAAGGCTACATTCTCCTCCAGAATGCCATTGAGCTTGTCATTAAGACCTCCGAGAATGGTCAGTGTGAGGAGTGTGGGGCGAAGCTCCTGACTGCTTCCGCCACCGTTAACGGCAAGGACGTTACCATGACCGATGGCAATGCCATTGTCCCCCTGACCGTGCTGAACAACCCCGGCTTTAACTTGCCCAAGACTGGTGGCTACGGTACTTGGATGTTCACCATCGGTGGCGTGGCGCTGCTGGGCGCGGCAGCTTTCATCGTGATCCACAGCCGTAAGCACAAGAGTGAACAGTGAAACGCTGGCTACTGGCGGCGGCTTGCGGTGTTGTGGCGCTGGGGCTTCTGCTTTACCCGCTGGTAGGAGAACTTCTGCGTGAAAAATATCATTCGGACGTGGAAACCAGATACACCTCAGTTATTGCGGACACCGATGATGCCAAACTGACCGCCCAGCGGCAGGCGGCAGAGCAGTACAATGCTATGCTGGCCAATGCGGCGATCTCTGAGGGAGGGGCTTCTGCCCCTCCCTTGGCCTACGCAGATCAGCTCACCGTGGGCGGCGTCATGGCGTATGTGGACATTCCGAAAATCAACGTGTACCTCCCTGTGCAGCACGGTACGGGTGCGGACACGTTGGAGCGCGCCGTAGGCCATGTAACAGGCACATCTCTGCCGGTAGGCGGCGGCAGCACCCACGCCGTGCTTTCGGCTCACAGCGGGATGGCCTCGTCCAAGCTATTTTCGGACATTGACCGGCTTGAAAAGGGTGATGTCTTTTATGTTCACGTTTTGGGCAACACATTGGCCTACGAAGTTGACAGCATCAACACAGTGGTGCCAACAGATACGTCGTTGCTCCAGATCGAGGACGGCAAGGACTATGTAACGTTGGTCACCTGCACACCTTTCGGTATCAACACCCACCGGCTTTTAGTTCGAGGGCACCGTGTTCCTTACACCCCCGAACAGGCATCTGCCGTAGAAGAAAAGCCCGTGGCTTCTTCGTGGACGCAGCATTACCTCACAGGTCTTGGCATCGGCCTTGGCGTGGCAGCAGTGATTGGCGGCGGTTACTTCTTGGTAAGGAGGAAGCGCCATGCGTAAGACATCTCTCGTACTGGCAGCACTGCTGGCCGTGGCGGGCATCTGCGTCATGCTGTGGCCGACCTTTACCGGCAGCCGTTTGGAATCCCACGCGGAAGAAGCAGCACAAACCTTCCTCGAAGAACGGAAGCCGGAGCAGCAGTACCCCGAACTGCTGGCAGCTTTACAGAAATATAACCGCCAGCTTTACACGGAAAAGCAGTGTAACCTCGTTGACCTCGAAGCCTGCGAAGAACCTGCCGCTGACCTGACCGCCTATGGCATCGAGGACGAAATCCTTGGCGTGTTGGAGATACCTGCTATGGAGTTGACCATGCCGGTCTATCTGGGCGCATCCGATGCCCATCTTTCCGCAGGAGCTGCGGTGCTGGGCAACACATCCGTCCCCATTGGTGGCGACAACACCAACTGCGTCATTGCAGGCCACCGGGGCTGGAAGGGCGCGGACTACTTCCGGCATATAGACCGCTTGGAGGCAGGCGATACCGTGAAACTCACTAACCTATGGGAAACGCTGACCTATACTGTGGCCGACATTCAAATCATCCAGCCGCATCAAATCGAAAGAATCAAAATCCAGCAGGGCCGCGACCTGCTGACGCTGCTGACCTGCCACCCCTACGCTTCGGGTGGGCGGCAGCGATATGTAGTGTATTGCGAACGAACTGGAAATTAACAAGGAGGAACATACCATGAAAAAAGCTATCTTTATCATTCTGGCCGTGGCTGCTGCCATGACATTTATCGTCTCCAGACGCCCCCGCCCCCGTGGCCGCAGAGAAATTTGAAAATTTTTTCAAAAAGTGGCGCACTTTTGATTTCGTTTTACGGATAATGATAATAGGGGGATTTTTATGGACAAGCGTTTTTACCGATTTTTACAGGCAACCTGCTGTAATTGGCGGAACAGTTTTTTCATCGACTGCCAGCATTGTCCCAACTGCTCTGGCTTTCTTCTGTCTGTAAATCACAATGCCGTGCCAACGATCATCCCCGTGGCAGTATTCGAGGAGCTTTCCGGTGAGACCGTGGATAGGTATGATTGTGTCGGCGTTATAACGCTGGAAGGCTTCCAACGCTTCTACACCAGTTGGCTTGTCTGGAATGTAGAGGATCCGAAGCGGTGCAGTCTTTCCCAGATGTGGGAGAACTGCCAGCAATGAACGTATGCACACCCAGTAAAGGAGGTGAATCATCTGAAAAGAGTCAACATCCACTGCCCCAACTGCGGGGCCAAAGCGACCTTACACCCGGCCAGCTTTGTATACGGCAACGACCATGGTACGTACAAGTATCTGTATGTCTGTGACCGTTACCCCGCCTGCAACAGCTACGTGGCCGCCCATCGCACCACACGGCTCCCGTTGGGCTCTCTGGCAGACGGGGATCTGCGGCATAAACGTATCCAGGCACACCGGGCTTTTGACCGCCTGTGGCGCTCCGGCCTGATGTCCAAACGAGAGGCGTACCAATGGATGCAGACAGAATTCGGTCTGCATAAAGATCAGGCGCACATCGCACAATTCGGCGCGTATATGTGTGACCGGCTGATCCGCGCCTGTGAACAGTTTCATATCCCCGGCACAGAGATCGCATAGGGGTCTCGCCTAAATCCACCGAGAAAGAGAGGTGAATCCGACAATGAAGAATAAGGACATCGCCCTTACCGATACCCAGCGCGATATGGTAGAGGCGAACATGGACGTGGTACGCTGGGCCATCCATACCAGTGTTCAGGTCAATGAGCAGTGCTATGGTTTCGGTTATGATGATCTATTTCAAGAGGGCTGCATCTGGCTCTGTAAAGCTGCGGTGACATATGACCCGGATGGCGGCGCCAGCTTTCCCACCTATGCCCAAAAGGTCGTTGAGAACGGCCTGCGTACCTATTGCCGGCTGCAGCGCAGCAAGGAGCGGCGCTGCTTCCCGGTATCGGAGATCTTTGACACGGAAGCTGACAGCCGCCGTGCCATGGCTTCCGGTATCCGCAGCTTTCAGGAACAGTTGGCTGAGGTAGATGTGCTGTCCCTTCTGGAAAGCGCAAAGCAGCAATACGATGGTGTCGCCCGTCTGGGCATTGAGGCAATGCAGCTGAAGTTCATCGGCCTGAGCAATACGGACATTGCCGCCCATTACGGCATCAAGGCGAACTATTTGGGCGCGGCCGTACATAGAGCTGCCGAGCGCCTGAAGTCTAACAAGGAGTTTTTGCAAAGTCTTGAATACGAGCCAATGAAGAAAGGCTCCAAGGCTTCATGAGAAAATGTGAGGTGAAATACATGCAGAAATACTACACGGCAGTAGGCCGTTTTGAGCGCAAAGGCCATATGGGCGATATGACCTGCCCTATGGTCATCATCAACAAGCGGGAGTACGCATTGGACATTCAGGAGATGATCCTGTGGGCCACGCTGAACTGGCAGATCATGGACGCCAGAGTTCTTGAGGATACCTATATCGCCAAGCTGAAAGCCAGCGGCATTGCGCCGCGGCGCAGCTTCCTTGACTGTATGCGCCGGCTGCTACAGCGTGGTCTGGTGGTGGAGGGCTGCGGCGAGACCGGTGAGGATGCGCTGTATGCCCTGCTGTCAGGGCTTTATGTAGTACCGATCTCCGACAGTCTGCTGCTGCGCCTGATTTCCTTTATCAAGCTGACGGTCTTCGGCCATGTCCCCTTTGCCATTACCAGAAAGCTGTTCCACAAGGACCGGCGCAGCGCAAATGAGCGGCGGGTCTACCATCTGTCCCAACAGGCTCTTTTGTCTACAGCGGAGCTGATCAAGTGTGTGGAGTATGATATCCATACGATCCACTCCGATTCGCAGCTGATGGAGGCCCTGTATGCAGATGATACCACCACCAGCGATAATATCGCGGATATGGTCAGGCCCTTCGGCTGCTGCCGCCCGGTGCTGCAGGCTGTGGCAAACCTCTATCTGCGCCGCCAGATCATCTTTGAAAGGCTGTCATGATGGACAAGCTCAGGACAGCACCGCTGCCTCTGAAGAAAAAGCTGCTCCTTACCGCACTGGTAGGAGCAGCTTTCTTCTTTGTGGGTCTGGCAGCCATTTTCTTTTCCCGTGATACCATCACCGTGCTACTCAGCGGCATCCTCGCCGTAGGTCTCGCTTGCAAAGCTGTGGCAATCTATCATCTCATTATCACCGCCCGCTATACCACCATTGATGGCTTTTGCATTGCCATCATGCAGACGCCGCTCCGCAAGTACCGCAATATCCGGATCATAGATAGTCAGGAGCATGAAATGACGCTCGTACTGCCCAAGCAGGACAGAGTAGAAATCGGACGCCAGTACCGTTTCTATTTCAAATCTTCTGAGCGTATCCTGACCGGCAGCAGCTTCCTTGACGCATCCCTCCCGACCGATGGTTTTCTTGGGCTTGAGGAGGCGTCGGATTATAGCAATATTGACATCACGCATCAAAAATAGTATAATACAAACCAAGGTGAGCATACTATGATTAGAAGGGGGCTGTGATATGGCACTTTTAGATAGACTCACAGAGGATTTCGGCTGTAACGAGCCGATCTTACTTGATGAGATTGACTGCGGGGGCTATTCACGCCCGTGGCTCTTCAAAGAACTGAACGAATTGTGTAGGACTGGTAAACTGGCGCGTTTTGACCGGGGCATTTATTATATTCCCACTGAGACAGCATTTGGTGCCAGTCTGCTCGACCCCCGCAAGGTAATCGAGAAAAAGTATGTAAAGGATAGCTCTGGCTGTTATGGCTACTATTCCGGTGCAGCTTTCTTAAACCAACTGGGGCTGTCAACGCAAATGCCAAATACCATTGAAGTCTGTACCAACAACGAAAAGACGCGTTCCCGTGAGATAGCTATCGGGAAGCAGCGTGTTATTTTACGCAGAGCCAGAAGTAAGATCACGGCAAAGAATGTTGCTGTGTTGAGCTTTCTGGAACTTATGAATGAGGTGCCGGCATCTTATTTCTCCGAGGGAAGAAAGAAGCGGACCATAGAGTTTATCACAAAAAACAGCATTACAAGACGCGACATCACAGAATACGCACCGGCATTTCCTGATAAGGCTATGCGCACTCTGGTGGAAAGTGAGATCATCTATCATGTTGCACAGTAATAGAGAATTGTTTGAGCAGACAGTGCTGCGAACGGCGGATGCAACGGGGATCGCAGCCAGTATCATCGAGAAGGACTACTATGTCACAGAATTTTTGAGGAAGCTGACTTCCTACCAGCCGGACATCGTGTTTAAGGGCGGCACTTCACTCTCAAAATGCTATAAGCTGATCCAGCGTTTTTCTGAGGACATTGACCTGAATGTTGAAGACCATCCCAGCGAAGGACAACGCAAAGCGCTCAAGCGGAATATTGTGGCGGTAATTGATGACTTAGATTTATCTCTGAGCAATGCTGAAGAAATTCGCAGCCGGCGTGACTATAATCGCTATATCATCAATTACCCCGCTTTGCAAGGGGCAGCGTATTTGAAGCAGCAGCTTATCGTTGAAACCGTTGTCTCCATGCGCGCATTCCCAAATCATCCCATGGACGCATCTAGTCTCATTTATGATTTCCTGAAAGATACCGGCAGGGACGACATTATCCGCGAATATCATCTGCAACCATTTTCGGTCAATGTGCAGGCAGCGGAACGCACTTTGCTGGATAAGCTGTTTGCACTTGCGGACTACTATCTCAACGGAGCCATCACAGAGCATTCGCGGCACATCTATGACATATATAAGCTGAGTATGATCGTCACAATCGATGATACTCTGCGGCACTTAGCCCACGAAGTCATTCTGGAACGCCGCCCGCACAAGACATGCCTGTCTGCCCAAGAGGGAGTGGATATGAATGATCTCCTCCGACAGATCATTGACTCCGAGGCATATAGAAGTGACTATGATCAGATCACATCCGCACTTCTCTTTGAAGACGTGCCCTACTCTACCGCAATCACTGCGCTGCAGCACATCATTGTTTCTCATGTGTTTTAAGAAATATCTATATATAGAATTGAAACTATTGACAATCACAACATATAGTGTTACAATGCACTTGTAGTTGTTTTTTGTGCATCGCCCGATCAGGGTTTCCGAGTACTTTTCGGATCGCACACGTTTGTTAAGTTTGTAATTTTGTGCCGACATGACAGCTTTGCCTTAATGGGCTGATGCTGTATGCCGGCACTTTTTATATAGATATTTTAGCCGTAAGGCAGAAAGGAGTGTAATGGCAAATATATCCGTCTTCGGCCGTATCGTATCGGATGATATTGAGCTGAAAATCAGTGCCAATAACCGGCCCTATCTTCGGTTTGATCTTGCGGAGCGTACCGGTAAGGGGGCTTACGCAAGAACGCAGTATTATCAGGTCGTTGCTTTTGGCGCTATCGCCTCTCAATTTGCAAAAAGGGAATTGCACCGTGGTGCGCTGATCAATGTGGAAGGCGTACTGGAGTTGGAGGACTATCTGAAACGGGATGGCTGGACGCGGGATAAGCGTCTGAAAGTCATTGCGTTTCGATGGCGCTATCTCCAGCCCGGTGAGGTGAAAGCGCCGGAACAGGCGCCGGAGATCGACGGAGAACGAGAACCCCTGCCCGGATAAAATGCCGGGCATAAGAGGAGCTGTCATGTATCAAAAAAGATGCGTGGCAGCTCCTCTTTTTTTGTTTTTATCACAAAAATGAAAGGATGTGCAAAGCATGAATAAGAAGAAGTCCATTTGGTCTGGTGTCTCTGTCCTTATCGCGGCCGTTCTGGCTATCGTTGCGTTTGTACGCAGCGACACACAGATATGGCTTCTGACAGCCGCATTTACCATTTGGGCGATTTGGGTCACGGTCGCATTCGTGTTCCCTTATATTCAGGAACAGGAAACTGAGAAGCGGCGTGCTGCCCGCAGAGCTGCCTATGACGCGCAGCGGCAGAGCCTTCGCTCACTGTCCATGGAAGAGGAAGAAGGCTTCGGCCCACTGCTGCTCCGCCATGTCAATCACAGGATCTCCGCATATCTGAAAGCGGTGTATCCGGATGCTACATGGGAGTGGCGCAGCCCGGAACCGGAGAAGCTGATCCTTCATGGCGGAACAGGCCGTATCACTATCTCCGGTATTCCCGACTATGACCAGGCAGAGGTGACATTCGACCAAAAGGCCAATTTTTCCTGCTCACTGCTGAAGGTCACACCTGTGGTACAGAGTACAGCGGAAAACGGCGCTTCCGAGAAGCTGCCTGCTCCGCCCCGTGAGATCGATCCGCAGGTCTGGTTCGAGCAGCAGGGGCGTAAGGTTCTGGATAATCTGATCTACGACCTTAACTCCCGCGGCTACAGCAGTCTGGTTATCAAGGATAACGGTGACGTCTGCATCCGTCAGGGTGACGTGGAGAAAGCACAGACCTCATTCAAAAGCCTGCCAGAGAAGCATTACTGGCCCCGGCTCCTGAAGGTATTCGAGCGTGAGGGCATCGCCGCCAGCATGACGGATGACGCCATCGCGCTGAACTGGTAAGGAGGGTGCTGCCATGAAAACAGGCTTGACGCTGGAACAGCTTGCCGCGGAGATCACCCGGCAGCAGAATGCCAAAGAGGATTATGTGGTCAATACCGGCAACCTTCGTTTTGAGAGCTATGGCCAAGATCTGGCGCTCCATGTGCTGAACAGTGATGGCGCAGACCGTATCGAACCGCTGGAGATCGGCGACATTGCCCACCGGCAGATCGGTACGCACCTGAGCATCCCCGCCAAGTACTATGAGCGAATGCGCAGCGAAGACCCCGGACTTCTGGCACACAATGTCAACACATGGCTGGAGCGGACGCCTGCCCAGCGCATGATCCGTGTTCTGGACGGTAAGGCCCGTGCCTACCTCAGCAACCGCTATCTGCGTATGGACAACTACAGCATCGCCTCGGAGGTACTGCCCATTCTGGCGGAGATCCCCGATGTGCGCATCGAGAGCTGTCAGATCACCGACTCCCGCATGTATATCAAGGCGGTCAATCCCCGCTTACAGGAGGACGTGACGCCGGGTGACACGGTGCAGGCCGGTGTGGTTATCAGCAACAGCGAGGTAGGCTTAGGCTCTGTCAACATCCAGCCCCTGATCTATCGATTGGTATGCAGCAACGGCATGGTGGTCAACGATGCCGCCACGAAGCGCAATCATATCGGCCGGGCAACGGATGCGGAGGAGAACTTCCAGCTCTATTCTGAAAAGACATTGGCTGCGGACGATCAGGCTTTTCTGATGAAGGTACAGGACACTGTCCGTGCCGCCGCAGAGGAGGCGCGGTTCAGTCAGGTGGTGGGCATGATGCGGGAGGCTGCGGCTGTCCCCATGAACACCGCAGATGTACCCGGCGTCGTGAAGCTGACCACCCGGCAGTTCGGTCTTACGGACTCGGAGGGTGAAGGTATCCTGCAATATCTGATCGAAGGCCACGACCTGAGCTTGTACGGTCTCTCCAATGCGGTAACACGGTATAGTCAGGACGTAAACAGCTATGACCGTGCCACGGATCTGGAGATCATCGGCTACAACATTCTGGCAATGCCCAGAAGCGTGTGGTCACGGCTGAATCAGGTATCCGCAGCGTCCGCAGCGTAATGTGAAAACAAAATGATTAAATGGAGGATCAAAAAATGAGTTATCCTGAAACTACGACGATGGCGACCCCCTACACGTTCAACCTTCCCGCTATGGACGGTCTTGACTTCGGCAATGATGATCTTGCCGATGATATGGAGGGCCTGACGCTCTCCTTCCCCAAGGTCAAGATCCCGGCTGGCGGCTCTCTGCAATTTGAGCTGCCTACCGGCGACCCGGAGAATCCGGAGTATACCCGTTTTCTGTAGGGTGTCATCCTGTTCCACCACGCCAGCGGCGCCTATTGGCCGGAAGGCATGGAATATGATGATAACACGGTTCCCCTGTGCTCCACTGTGGATGGGAAGCAGGGCTACGGAACGCCTGGCGGCGCCTGCGCTGCCTGTGAGCTGAACCGCTACGGTACGGCAACAGACGGAAAAGGCAAAGCATGCAAGAACATGCGTATTCTGTATCTCCTGCAGGACGGTGACTATATCCCCGTACAGCTTTCTCTGCCGCCTACCAGCCTGCGGCCGTTCAATGATTTCATGAACGCCGCATTTGTGGCCCGGCGTCGTCCGGCATGGAGTAGCGTGGTGCAGATCGGCCTGAAGCGCGTGGACAATGGCAACACCTACAGTGTGGCTACCTTCCGCAAAATGGCCGACCTTCCTCCTGAAAAGGTAGGCGAGTTTCGCGCCTTTGTGGAATCGTTCCGCCAGCAGGCGAAGGAGATGCTGAAGAGCCGTGCGGAGCTGTCTGCCGCCCGTGAGAACGAGGATGACCAGTATACTGCCGCAAACACAGAGTATACCGTTGCCGACAGCGGCGATCACTTCTGCATTTCCGGTGCGGCTGTGATCGACGGTGAACGTGAGGAGCTTCCCCAGTAAATGAATCCGTCAGGCCCTGCGCGGGTCTGAACCATGTGAAGAGCCGCAGCCTGAGTTTTTGCTCAGGCTGCGGCTCTCGGTCTATATAAAGGAGGATCTGTAATGAACGAGAATACCCCCATGTCTCAGGCGCAGCAGCTTTTCGCGGAGGAGCACCACAATCTGGTCTATGCCTTTCTCAAGGAGAAGAAGCTGCCGGAGGATGAATATTACGATGTTGTGATCTTCGGCTACTTGCAGGCGGTCATGGACTACACCTCTCGGGGCGAGTCCAGTCGATTCAGCTTCGCCACCATTGCGTGGCGCAAGATGGAGAGCCGCCTGGCAGACCATTTCCGCCATCAGGCGTCTACCAAGCGTGCGGCGCCTACTGTCAGCCTGAACGCAGTTATGGACGAAGCCGGCTTGTCCCTTTCCGATATGCTCTCCGCAACGGATGAAAGCTTTCTGGACATGGAGACCGGTCTGATGTTCCACGATCTTGGCCGGCATATGCCTCGCCGTGATATGAACGTGCTGCGGCTCAAGGCAGATGGCTATGGTACGCGTGAGATCGCGCAGAGGGAGAATACCACCGTACATGTGGTACGGAGCATTCTCAAATGTGCCTATTAGATCATTCGCAGGCTATTTTTCAATTCAGACAATGATCGAGCTTTTCATGACCATACCGGTCAAAGGAAGGGGTTAAAGAAATGAATAAGAAGCAGGTCATTCTTACCGGCCAGTTGGCTGCGCCGCTCTGTGAGGGCTGCCGTGCATGGATACGCCATTCCGGTGGCCTGATCTGTACCTCGCAGGTCGTCCGTATTCAGTCGTTCTCTGACCGTAAGGCCGTTTTTGAGACCATGAACTTCATGTATCATGTGTCCTTGGAAACGTGCCCTTTTGTGATGGAGCTGCCGGAAGTGATGTGCGCATAAATGGTATAGGAGGGCGGCAAAAACACCGCCCTCCTATACGTCCATCTCCCAGTATAATGGGTATAATGGGATTGAAACTTGACGTGAGGTAATAATTCGTCTATAATAAAGACATAATAATAGAGCGAAGGGAGTGCTGCGATATGATGATCCGTTCGGCAACATCACTGCGCAACGGCTATGATGAAATGGTAAAACTGGCTAAAGAGAAGCAGGAGCCCATCTACCTGACGCGAAACGGTGATGGTGAGATGGTTTTTGTCCCGCTGGATCTTTGGGAAAAGCGTGAGAAAGAACTGGATTTGTTGTTCATGCTGCTCCAACGGGAACAGTCCCGGCTTGCAGGCGCCAAAACCTCTACGATGGACGAAATGGAACGTCTAACACAGGAGGTCTTGAATGAAGATTGAGTGGCTGCATGAGGCGAGGATGGAGTATCGGGATTTGCTGCTATACCACAAAAACACGGTAGGAAAGCAGTCTGCGGAAAAGTTTGCCGATATGATCCTATCCTCTGTCAGAAAGCTGAAGGACTTCCCGGAAATGGGCGTCTTGAAAGAAACACAGTTGCTTGGACGATATGGCTTTCGTGCCTTGTTTATCGGCAAATACGTTTGTATTTATCGTATTGCAGGCGACACAGTGCTAGTTTACCACATCGCCGATGCCAGGACGGATTATATGTATCACATCTTTGGGATTGAAGGAAACTAACATACCGATTTATGCGGCAGTAAAGTCTAGTGTAAATCTATGCACCTTCCCCCGATACCAAATGTGCGCATTGAAGCAACACAATAAGATATAAATGCGGAGAAGCACCGCTGAATTGTTTGACGACAGTTCAGTGGTGCTTTTGTTTTAGGAGGGCTTGAGAACATTGAGACAAAAAGGAACCAAGGCGGAACGGTTCGTGCGTGTGGCCGAACAGCGCACACAGCGTGCCGTAGACGCTATCCATTCACTTTCTAATTGTGCAAGCCGTGTGTGCTACGATTACACACCGGAACAGGTAGAACAGATCATAGCGGCGCTGGAGACGGAAGTAAGACACCTGCAAAGTGCATTTACAGGCGAGAACCGCTTTACGCTGCGCCCATAAGTCAGAGGCCCCGGATGATTTCCGGGGCCTCACATATAAATCAAAAGGAGTATACACATGAAAAGAGAACCTGCACCGCAGGAGTACACTTGTCGGAATTGCCCGGAACGGTATTACCATGCGGTTCCCGCTTCTCAGAAGCTAAAGGGCCTGATAATGCGCTTTGGCGAATGCTATTGCACTCTACCGAAAAGAGCCAAGCATCTCAAAGGCCATGATCTGAGCAGACGCGCACCGGAATGGTGCCCGAAGCGGAAGGTGCCGAACACGCTGCGAATCTACTATTACCGCAACCCGGAAACTTATGTGTTGGACAACGTGCTGCATCAGGGCTTTGCATTCACACCGCTGCCCACGGCAAGCCGCTATGCAGTAGCATACGAGGAATCTACCAAGCTCTCCCCGCGGGAGTTCTGGCTGAGTCTGCTCACACAGAAGGACGCGGAGCTGTTGGGCCGAGAGGTTAAAGTCAAGTCCGTCGTGGAGATAGACGATGGACTTACCCCGTGCTTTTTCTTCAAGACGGAAGAAGGCTATACGCGCTGCCGGGGCTTCGATGCTGAACGCGCACGCACCAACCGCATGGACGGCTGGGAGGAATATTATCAGGAGGACATGAAATGATCATCAATAAAGAAGGTTTGCGTTACACATACAATAGCACAACCTATACCATAGGCGCCGCTGTCGTGGCAACAGAGGAAAGTGAATATCAGGGACTTTACGGCATCATCACAGAGATTCGTGACGATGTTGACCGCGAAACAGAGAATGATACGCCTGACATCTATTGCTGGTTTGAGACGCCGCTGTTTCCGAAGGAGATCCAGGAACTGGAGCAGCGGTTCTCTGATCTCTAACAGACGCCCAAGAAGCTCGACGGGATCGCGCTGGATATGGTCATCATGACACCGGAAATGGTGCGGGTGATCTCGCCTGATCCGAAGAAATGTAAGGCCTGCGAGCTTTATCTGCTTACCACACACTGCACGACGAATCTGGATTCCAGCAACTTCACTGAGCTATACGCCGACTACGATGCCGGACGTTTTGCCCTACTGCAAAGTGTCCGGGAGGAACAACAGGATGGCTGCGTGAAGGATTGGGCAGATAGGGACGTACTGGAAGAAGAATATGGCATTGACCGCTATGAGGCATGGTATCGTGATGAATACTTCGAGAATCATTTCGTCATATCGCTCGAAAAGCTGTCCCTCATACTGCCGTCAGATTTTATAGAAAAGTAAAAAGTTATAATTGAAATTATTATAATTTAGGGTATAATACTTTATAGAGGTGGTGAGCTTATGAAGCAATTTGTTGATCGGCAGCAGGAGATGGAGACGCTGCAAAGCGAGTATGCGCGGAATGGCAGCGCACTTGTCGTACTGTATGGGCGTCGGCGAGTGGGAAAAACTACGCTGATATCCGAGTTTATTCGGGATAAAAACGCCCTGTTCTTCCTTGCAAGTGAAGAGTCCGAAGCGCAAAACCGCACGGCATTCAAAGAGAAGGCGGCAGAATTTATTGATAGTGATCTTCTGCGTAATGCAGACGTCAAGAGCTGGGACGTGATATTCAAATCAATCATGGATGCCAAGCATGACAGCAAGCCCGTTATCGTACTGGATGAATTTCAGTATCTGGGCAAAGCGGAGCCTGCGTTTCCTTCCATTTTCCAGCGGATATGGGAAGAGATATTAAAGAACCAGTCTGTTATGGTAATTCTTTGCGGCTCCCTGATCTCCATGATGGAGTCCCAGACACTAGCCTACGGCAGCCCCTTATACGGAAGGCGAACCGCGCAGATCCAGCTCAAGCAGATCCCATTTGCCTATTACCATGAGCTTTTCCTTGGCAAAACTCGTAGAGAACTCATTGAGCTATACTCTGTTACAGGTGGTGTCCCCAAATATATTGAGTTATTTTCGGAGAGCGGCGATATCTATCGTGCTATCCAGAAATGCGTACTGAACCGTTCTGGCTATCTCTATGATGAGCCGCATTTCCTGCTGCAGCAGGAAGTCAGTGAGGTTGGCAGTTACTTTTCCATTATCAAGGCGATCGCGGCTGGAAATCACAAGCTTTCCTCGATTGCCTCTGTGTTGGAGGTCAAGTCAACGAACCTGACCAAGTACCTGAAAACTCTGATAGATCTGGATATTCTGGAGCGAAAGGTTCCTGTCACAGAGGAAAACCCCGAAAAGAGCAAGCGCGGCCTTTACAAGATCAAGGATAACTATCTACGATTTTGGTTCGCATTTATCTATCCCAATATGAGCCTTATCGAAAGTGGACATAGCGGTATCGTGATGGATAAGATCCGCAAAGGACTCACTACCAGCCACATCGGTTTCGTATATAAGGATATCTGTCAGGAGCGGATGTGGGAATTGAATGTCAATAACGCATGGCCGTTCCAGTTCTCCAAGTTGGGCGGATACTGGGATGCCAAGAATGAGATTGACATTGCAGCTCTTGATCCAGAGGGTGCAAACCTGATCCTGGGAGAGTGCAAGTACTGGAAAGAGCCTGTTGGGCTGAATGTCCTTCGGGCTTTAGAGGCCAAGGCATGTGATGTCACATGGGAGCGGGATCGGCGGAAAGTGTGGTACGTCCTGTTCAGCATCTCCGGCTTCTCGGATGAACTATGTGACCATGCCGCAATACGGGATGATCTTCTTTTGATCGACGATGGAGGAAGATAGCTGCCCAGTCATCTGGTGCATCATCCTCGATATACTTCTGGACTGCCTGAAGAAATTGAAGAAACGCGAATAAGTATGGGCAAAAGCTGATGTGGTAATTTCCACGTCAGCTTTTGTCCATACCATCACACCGCGTGATCTGGTCGATGACGACTATTGGTATACAAACTTCGCTTTTTGGCAACGATAGGCGTCGGAGTGCGTGGGAACAGATCGACGTGACCGTGGACAGGAGAGCTATCTATGGTTTGAAAAAGGCCGCTGGTTCGTGGCTGCAAAGGATGGAAAATAAATAGCAGATGGTTGCTCTTTAGAAAATGCGGCCAGATACGTTCAATGCGTATCTGGCCGCGTTCTTTGCTTTATGTACTTTGTATCATCGTTTTTTACGAGCAGCTTTTCTAACCTTGCGTTGCTCCTTGGCATCAATCTGTTCGAGATAATTTGTAAAAGAGCAAAAAAGTAGCGAGACACTTCCGGTCGCAACGCCAACAATCATGGTCATTAGATAACCGTTTGGTTCCCCATCAGAAAAATAAGAAATGCAGACATTAGCGGCAACACAAAGCGCGATAACAATTAGACATCCATTTTCAAGCTTTTCTGAAGGTTTATTACGGATACCCGGAATTCGAGAGAGCATTACAACCAGCCCACTTGTAGACATAGCTATCATTGTATTCACCGCAGTATGTGCCTGATCCAAGAACATCCAGCCGTTTACCGAGCCATAATAAAGCAGAGACGCAAAAATTAGCATGATTACGCACGCAGAAAACCATTTCAGGTTCCAACGCCGGTCTTTTGCACGCTGTTCTTGATTTGCTATCGTCCGTTGTGACTTTCTAGAAGTTTTTTGCAAGTCTATCCCACTCTTTCTATCTTACGCCAAGATACGTAACTGTTACCATAATTTTAAGTGAAAATGCAGGAAAATGCAATTATCAATTAGAACGTGGAAGCGCAAGAAACGTGTCGGCAGTATTTATGACACGATTCTCATCTGTGCGCAAACGCACTCAATTTTCTGTGGAGAAAACGTGCAATCGTAATAACTTTGGAGTTTCATGTTACTTCTTTCGTTTATGAGATTGCACTGTTGCACTTTTGACAATAGATTGTTTATTATATAATAAGGAAATGTAGCAAATTTTGCCGTAATCGTCATTATTTCATTTGTGGCAAAAGCGTGCTAGAAACCGTGACAATTTGAAATAGAGAAAATAAAGAAACTTGCCAGAAGGGAAAGCTTATGAGTGAACAGAAGAAACTAGGGACTCAGGGTTCGTTGATATTTATGAATACTCCTATTGCAGATAGTGCAGAAGACGTAATAGGATTTTCAACCTATGTAGAAAAGCTAGATGCGGCGATTGCGAGCGGTGGACAAATGATAGCTCTTACCTCTCCTTTTGGAGCAGGAAAAACTAGTATCGCAGAGCTTCTTCAAAACAAATACAAAAATGATGCTGAAAAACGCGTCGTAAAGGTTTCAATGTGGTCGCACCTAGCTTCAGGCATGGGTGAAGAACAAGTCAAAGGAGATACGACCGAACTCCACAAAGGATTTGTATATCAACTGATTACCCAGATTAATAGACGAAAAGGCCAATATATCAGCCGTTTGCTTAATCCGAGTTTTGGTCTCTTAAAACTACAGATAAATAAAGTCCGCTATTGGCTCTATACAATTGCAGCACTTATCTTGTTTTTGTTTGGATATATCCTGCCTAAGAAATTTGATTTTTCGCTGCCTTTTTTAGGTGAAAAGGCAGCTTCTTGGGAATGGGTTATGGTTTTTTCCTCGGCTGTATTTCTTGCACTTATTGTTACACGTGCAGAAGTAGTATTTTCCTCGAACAAATCAGAAGGAGGCCGTAAGATAGACACCAACGAAATAATGCAACTATATCGTGCGGAGGTGTTGGGTTACAAATTAAAATGCTGCAATAATGGCCATCATTATATTGCTGTGATTGAAGACCTTGATAGAACAGATGACAACGAGGCCGTTATCAATTTTTTGAAAGAACTCAGGAGATACTACGTTCCAGAGAATGAACTGAACAACGGTATAGTCTATAAAAATAGAGTTACATTTCTAATAAACGTAAAGCCTGAAGCTTTACTCTATGGCGACAAATGTACAGAAGACGAGCATGAGCACCTGTATGCAAAGCTCTTTGATTTTGTACTCAACCTGCAGACGATCAATATTGACGACTATAATACTATTTTAGAGGGACTATTACAGCAGAAGAAAGATGAGCTCCGCACACTTGGCTTTAATTGTGATGGCAGGATGATCGATATTCCTGGTATGCGCTGGATGACCCGTGGAAAACGTCTCGGTATCAGAGAAATTAAGGACCGCCTTAACACTGCATTTTCGTTGTATGAATCCTTGAACAAGAAATTCGGCGATACCATCGAATTTGAAAAGTGTGCACTATCCGCTTTTATAGTTACGGAATATGAAGCAGATTTTCATGCGACGGACGACCTTGCATTTCAGAAACTCGTGAGCGCGTATCTTAAAGGCGAACTCAACGATTCAAAAATCGACGAGGTTCTATCAAAAAACTGTACAAGTTACAAAAGATCTGTTCGCAATCTTATTGAGTCTAAACAAATCAACAATAATTATCGAATCTATTTCTACAACTATCCGAGAGCAGGCCGCGTGCTATCATCTGACGAGGCAATTGTTCAACAAGCAATACTTTACGACGAAGCTCCTGAATCATTGGAAGATTCAATACAAAAAGTGGTTCAAGAAGGTTCTTCAATCATTCGGGACTCTATCGAAGATCGCAACAATTTGGGACTAATGCTTCCAGATATTGTCTTTAGAAATGAAGAACTTTATATACAGAGCCTGAAATATGCATTTCCAAAGGTTGTTATGTGGGTTCAAAAATTAGATTATTCTACTGATGCAAGCGAAAAAACAATTGAGCAGCTAAAAAATCTTCTTCGTTTTGATCCTGCACGAACAGTTTATTCAAAAAAACATGCCCAAGAATTTGTAAAAGTATGGGAAGAAAAGTTTTCGGAAACAGCATTGTTACAATTCAGGAAACTTCTCTGCCATGAATTTCCTCAAGAAATATCGCTATACACTCCTCTATTTTTTGGCGTTCACAAAATAGTGTCAATTGATGAATTACAAAATTTGAAGATGGCAGATATTATTAATATAGTCAACGAAAACAGTGATGATTTTTCAATTGAATTGGTTGACTATATTGTAGGGTGCTTTCAGAAAGAGGATGCCATTGATAATACAGAAGGAGAGATGGAAAGATTTCTTAATGTAGCTAGGAAAAAGCTTGGCGACACCGCAATGCTATTTAACTTACTTACATATCAGAAAAAGATCATAAAAATCGTCCCAGCTTTTGAGTCAGTCATTGTCTCACATGTGATGGCAGAGAGTGATACAAATCTGAATCAGGTCGACTTGCTGCAGGACTACCAACAGCTCGTTAATCTTGTTGCAGAAAATGGCTTATCGGCACAAACAAAGAAAAACATTTCTGCGTTGGAGGTATATACCGGCTATTCTTCAGAGGTAACAACGCAAATGGAAGAGTCTGATTATGTGATAGACTTCGTTTTGCAAACACTGTCCTGTGGGCACAAAGTTCAGTTTGAAAGAGCCGATGTCATTACTGCTTTACACAAAAACCTTGATTGGATTATAGCGCGACCTCAAATCTTTTTAGAACTCAGAGCGTCCATTATTAACGAAAAGATTGAAATCATTCGACAGTATCAATTTATGTTCAACGAAGGCTGTCCAATAATGACAGAGAATGAATTTATCATGCTTAAGCATTCGTCCATTCTTGATCGTGATATTATGTCGCTGCTTCCACCTACTTTGGTTACAGAAAACGAAATAGCCATGCTTGTTTCTTATTTTTGCAGACATCGTCAAAGTAACAATGAGTCATATGAAATATTGCTTTATATTTCTCGCCTGCGTCCTTCGGTCGCGAAGGCAATGTTTTATGCGCTAAATTTTGATATGATTCGGTATAGATACATTGCGTCAGAAAGAAGAAACAAGGTAAAAAAAGCATTTTGGGATATACTTGCCCTCGACGAAGTGGAAGAGAAAATCCGCTTTATGACGGCAACCAGAATACTTGATTCTGCATGGGAGAACCAAATGCGAGACGAATTGAACGAGGACGAAGATCTTCGGGATGCATATGTGGCTGCAGTGCGGCGAGATGACGCCTCAAGAGAAATAACAAAAACAACTGTCCAAATTTTGTGTTCCTTTAGTACAGTACCTGCCGTGCAAAAGCGTGTTTATCGGAGATACTACGAACTCGGATACTACAAGCAATATGTATCATGCGCAACGCGAGACCAGAAAAAATTTGAAATGGAAGGTGGTGAGCGAGGAGCATTGCTGTGGCCAGTATATGTAGAAATATTCGGACATAGCGGTTACGAAATGACTTGGAAGTATATGAGCCAGAGTAGAGAATTCCTCGAAAAACTTATGCATGAAAAAGCGTATATTGGAATGGAAGCTAACCGCCTCCTTCCTCTTGCTTCCATTCAACAAGACAAAGAGTGTATCGAATACTTCCTCGGCCTTGATACTGCAAACGCTTTAGAATACTTAACAAAAATCGATGGCTTTGCGGATAGGCCGGCGGCGGAAGCATTTGTTGAAGGTGTAGTGCAACATCTTGATTTGCTGCGGTCGGATGAACTATATGCACATACGCATAATAAGTTACTTGACGGAATCCTAAAGGCCAAGTATACTCGAGCCCGTACACGAAACGGTTTTTAATGCAGAGTGATGAGCTTTGCATTTGCAAAGCTCATCACTCTCTATAGATAATGTATATATGCAGGATAATACCCAATTATCCTACAAAAATTTATTGCAGTGGAGGGTGTAAATGGTTCGCTTTAGCTATATTGTTCTTTTCCACAACAATTCAGACACTTGCCGCGTAATTGAAAGTATTCTAGCCCAAAAGGAAAAAGATGAAGACATTGTCCTCGTGGACGATCATTCCACCGTAGAAAGCCTCGAAACACTTGCCCCAGTAGCTCCGTTTATTAAACTTGTCCATACTGACCGCGCTGGAAATCGAGGTTATAACCGAAACTTTGGTGTGCAATTCGCAGATAATGATAATATACTTTTCGTCGATGGAGATATCATCTTGCTGCCAGAAACGATTAACGCGATGCGTATATGCATGCAGCGCGGATATGTAGGTGCCGTGGGAAATGTGATTTTAAGCAATAACACCCCTGAACAGGCAAATCTACTATGCGGGAAAGATTATTTAAACCTACTCAGGAAAAATTTGAGCATTGAAAATCTAATTGATTTAGATTTTTGGGAAGATCGGCGCGGCAAATATTTGTTTGACAAAATTGCTACAAGTTCCCTATGGGAGTATTTTTTTACGGCGTATTGTGCCGTGAAAAGAGAAGCGTTTGAAGCAATCGGAGGATTCGATACACGCTTTGTTGGCTGGGGTGTCGAAGATGATGAACTCGGATACAGACTCAGTCAGATCGGCGAACTATCTTACTGCTCAAGCGCGTATGGTGTCCATATACCACACGCCAGAAATCGATACCAGTGTATGTATTCGAATAGAATCAATCTCTACCGATTTTTGGCAAAGTTTCCTTCTGTGGAAGTCGAACTTCACATGATTTTTGGACATTCGCTCAAAAATTCACACGTAATTAAGTATATACAGAAAAGGCTCCTGGAATCCGGAACTGTAGTACACGAGGTAGCTTTGCCACCGAATACTATCTTTGTAAATGAAATTACCGCTCAGTATCCCTCTGGCTTGATTCGTTTTACAGGTGCAGATGTGTACAAAGAAGAGAAGTTGGAATTGCTCGGGCTTGCGCTTCCCTTTAAAAATCAAAACTTCGTAACAGGAATTTGCGCCGAGGACATCTTTGCATATCCGCAGGCTATTGTTGCGGCCATTTTGGCAGAGTTACTAAGAGTTTCCCAGGAAGTACATATTATAAAAACAAATCATTGCTTGAGGATAAAATGGAATGCTGAACAGATTACCGCCATTGATAATATATCAACATCTAACCGCATTATTTACACACCCTCTGGTATTTGCGATTTTGATATCGAAGACCGTGGGGAATACTACTGCGTCTATAGCGGCATGCCAAATAAACTCAACGATCATTTTTGGGTGAATGAAAATTTTTATAAACCCGAACTTTTTTATACACCTAGGAAGCGCTATCTGGTATTGAATCTAACTGATACAGAGCTATCTGCCAACGAAATATTACAATTAAAAGCAGACCATGAGATTGATATTATAGCGTGTTATGATGTTAGTATTTCTATGAAACAAACGCCTACCATACTTAGCGAAGAACTATTCTGTGATTTTTACCGCCTTCACACACCGATACTATACGTCCTGCCACCGAAAGCCAACATAGATAAAACAGATTACAAATGGTGGGGAAGCCATTTCCGCGAACAAGATATAATTGTTCAAAAAACATAATTAAAATGCAAAATGTTAACTGTGTGTAATTCATCTTGTATTGCTGTGGATATTTGGAAAGCGTTTCCATTAGGATAATCTCGTTTCATATTAAGATAAGCGTTTTTTGCACCCAGCGGCAAATTCGCCCTGAACATGTCGTCTAAGGTGGGATATTCATTCGTTAGAGGCAGGATTTCCTGTAGAACAATCTTAGAAAATTCAAGATGGTTAGACTCAAAAATTCCATTTGCAATCATTTCACGCAAGATAATATCGGCTTTTTTATCTCCTTGTACTAGATCTGAAAGGCCCTTGTATGACAGTAAACGAATGATTGTTAGCAGCTTAAATGAAAAGAGTAATGCAAACTGCCAGTGATATATGAGTTCGTAGAGAAATACGGCGCAAAGCGCTGGGTCGCTTCTACCTATGACGGAAACGTTGGCCTGCTGGAAAACTATGTTCATCCTTATCTGGGCGACAAAAAACTGAAATCGATTCGGACAAAGACCGTTGATGACTACTATGACTTCCTGTTGGAAGAGGCAGAACCTGCCGCCAATATGGGCAGACAGAGACGTGAGCATGTGACCGTATCAACAGTACACGACATTCACAAGGTTGTACGCTGCGCTTTTAATCTGGCAGTCAAGTGGGATTACATCAGTACAAACCCGTTTATCAAGGCAACTCTTCCGGAGCATAGGGAACAGGAACGCAAGGTATTGGAACCTGAGCAGGTTTTGAAGATTCTTGATTTTACCTGTCGCAAAGAGTATTACGACTACTATCTTATGCACTGCGCAATCCATCTTGCGATTGCCTGCACGATGCGCGGCGGAGAGATTGGCGCCTTACAATGGGATCGTGTTGATATGGTTAAGCAGCGTGTCAGTATTGATCGCGTTATTGACCGTATTGGCAAGGAAAACGCAAAGCTCCCGAAAATGCAAATCCTCTTTACCTTTCCGAATCTTTATCCCGGAACAAAAACAAGTATTATGCTGAAGCAGCCTAAAACAGAAGGCAGCATCCGGGAAATTGATGTACCGGCCAGCACCATACAGGCACTGGCCGGTCTGAAGGAGTTACAGGAGAACTTGAAAAAAGAGCTTGGCCCAGAAGGGTATGCTGATTATGGTCTCGTGATCTGCCAAGCCAACGGCCGCCCCGTCATGACGGAACACTTGAACAAGAAGTTCAAAGATATCCTCGACGATTTGAATGATCCGGATATCGACCCGAAAGACTTCGTATTTCATAGTCTCCGACATACGAGCGCGGCGGCAAAGTTGGCCTTGTCACACGGCGATTACAACTCTGTTCGTCACGCTGGTGGGTGGGCAAATCTTGAGATGCTGACACGCCGGTACGGAAATCACTCTTTTGCCAATGACCGACTCAATGTTGCTCAGAAGATGGACGACTTCCTTGGAGGAAACAGTCCGGAAAGCACTGCTTTACCGGCCAATCCTTCGGTATCGCCCGAAGCGGCTGAAGCTGCCCTCAAGGCGATCCTGCAAAGCAATCCTGAGTTGCTAATCAAAGTCGCCCAGTCCATCCAAAACTGCTAATCCGTAGAAGAGCCGATTAGCAAAGATTTCAACCTGTCGAAATGTCGTATTAGCAAAGGCCCCTCTCCAAAAGCGAAAATTTCTGCTAATATTAGCAAAAATCCTGCTAATGAAAAGGGGCCTAACCAATCAAAATGCTTGCTAACCGTTCAACTTTTATTAGCAAGCACAAAACCCGCAAACGCTTGTGGCGTAAGGGTTTGTGGCACCCCCGGCGTGACTCGAACACGCTACATCCCGCTTAGGAGTAGACCCGATACGACATCGGGAAGTGGCATCTAATGCTTAAAAATGCTTGGAAATACAAGGTTTTTCAGCATTTCAAATCCCATCTGATACTACGCTGTGATAGCTAATTCAGAGGGATTTTACACCGTCCGATTGGCTCGAAATTAGCAAGTCTTTCGATTTTTGGTGGACGTTGCAAGTGCAAGTAAATGTCACTATGTAACTTCTCGTGATGCGAAATGATAGGAAATCCTATTCATTCTCGTGTGAGGGTGCGGGTGTCCTTAGACACAGATTTCAGTCTGTTTTATATATCATTTCAAAATGAATTTTTCAACCAGAATTATTAAGAATTTCAAAGGTTTTTCAGACTCAATGATTCTATGTAATTTAGACCCGCCGAAGCAGGTCTTTTTT
>ERZ836877.2376-NODE-2376-length-24550-cov-5.695775_pt1 | contig 24550 bp, 27 predicted proteins | sample MGYA00519469_ERZ836877 | MGnify/ENA primary metagenome ERZ836877 (study PRJEB31850, sample SAMEA3708809) | human gut metagenome | biome: human gut; feature: human-associated habitat; material: faeces | place: China | collected 2014 ... | reverse complement strand
GCTTGTACATCACGCTGGAATCCTCGCCCTTGCCGCTGATGATCAGCGGGGTACGAGCTTCGTCGATGAGGATGGAGTCCACCTCGTCGACGATGGCGTAGGCGTGGCCGCGCTGCACCATGTTGGCCTTGTAAACGACCATGTTATCGCGCAGGTAATCAAACCCGAACTCGTTGTTGGTGCCGTAGGTGACATCAGCAGCGTAGGCTGCCTTGCGGTCGTTGGCCTCAACGCCGTGCACCACCAGGCCGACGGTCAGGCCCAGGAAGCGGTAGACTTTGCCCATCCACTCACTATCGCGGCGGGCCAGGTAATCGTTGACGGTGACAACATGCACGCCTTTGCCGGTCAGGGCGTTGAGATAAACGGGCATGGTGGCCACCAGGGTCTTGCCTTCACCGGTCTGCATCTCAGCGATGCAGGCGCGATGCAGCACAATGCCGCCGATGATCTGCACGGGGTAGGGCTTCATGCCCAGCACACGCCAGTCAGCCTCACGGCAGACGGCAAAAGCCTCGGGCAGCAGGTCGTCCAGCGTTTCGCCTTTTTCCAGGCGCGCCTTGAACTCGGTCGTCTTGGCCTGCAGCTGCTCGTCGGTCAGCTTCTGCATCTCCGGCTCCAGGGCCAGGACCTTGTCCTTCAGCGGGTTGATGCGCTTCAGTTCCTTGTCCGAGAAGGAACCAAACAGTTTTTCAAAAAAAGACATTATAAAATCCCCTGTATTTTCCGCCGCCCGGGACAGGGCAGCTATATAGCACTTACATACTTTACTATAATACACCCGTACAGGGCTTGCTGTCAAACCTGCGCGGGTGTATTTACAAATATATTTAGTTTTTAGCCTTGGCGGGCAGGCTCAGCAGCACCAGCATCAGGAAAATACAGCCAAAACCCATGGCATCCCACACGGTAAAGGGGCTGCCCAGCACAAGCGTGCTGATGATGGCGGCGGTGACCGGCTCGGCAAAGCTGTACAGGCTCGACCGCTGGGGGCCGATGAGCGGCACGCCTGACATGTACAGGCTGAACGCCAGCACGTTGCCCAGCACCACCACGGTAAAGATGCCGAACACCCCCATGGCGGTGGGCACGTAGTTCATCGTCCAGGGGCGGAAGACGAGGGCAAACATCGTGCCGCCCATCAAGAATGCCCAGCCCTGCAGCATGGGGGTGGGGTACTGCTGCTGCAGCTTTTTGGGCCACATGGTGTAGATGACCACGCAGCAGGCGCTGGCAATGCCGGACAGCAGCGCGGCCGGGCTGATGGCCAGGTCGGTCAGGCTGCCGTGAGTGGTAAGCAGAAACACGCCGATGAGGGCCAACAAAATGCTGCAAATTTCAAACAGACGCGGCCCGCGGTGCTGCTGGATGCAGACCACCAGCAGGATGATGACGGGGGAGAGGTCCTGCAAAATGGTGCCCATGCCCGCGCTGGAAAGCTGGATGGTCAAAAAGTAGGTGAACTGGCAGCAGCTTACGCCCGCCAGGCCGTAAATGAGCAGATCCAGCAGGTTGCGGGGATTTTTCTTCGCGTTCCACGGGTCGAACAGCATCCTGCGGTCCTTGATAAAGTAGAACGTGCACAAGATCAGTCCGGCCAGAAACAGCCGGATAGGCACCAGCCAGGTGGAGTCCATGTTTTCGCGGGTGAACAGGTACTGTCCCATGCAGCCCGAAACACCCCAGCATGCCGCACCACCCATCGTCAGGCAGGCACCTTTTACACGGTCAGACATTTTACCTTCCCCTTGCTATAATGCTTTACCCCAAGATCAACTGCGCGGCTTCGCGCAGGCCCTCTACTACCGGTGCGCCGGTGGCTGCCAACGTCTGCCGGTTCTGGTGGCCGCTGCATTGCAGCACACAGGCCGTTCCCATGGCCTGCGCCACCTCAAAATCGTGTACCGAATCCCCGATCATCACTGCGCGGGCAGGGTCGATGCCCTCCTCCTGCATAAAGCGCCGGCCCAGTTCCACCTTACTTTTGGCGTAGATGTCGCCCAGCCCCAGCAGGCGGTCAAAGTAACCCGTCACATGGCGTTCCCCGGCCTGGCGGGTCAGCGTGGGCACCGGGCTGGCCGATAAGATCACCTGCCGCAGCCCCGCCGCACGGAAGGCATCCAGCGCTTCTATCGCGCCCTCTGCCAGCGGGCAGGCCGCGCTGGCAGGGATGTAGTCGTCCATATATTCCTCGGCCAGCATGGCAAAGCTGTGGCGGCTGAAATCAAACCCGGCGCGGACGTAATATTCTTCAATCGGGAAACCAAAAATTGCCCGGTACTGATCGCGGTCGTACCGCTGCGGATAGGCATGCTTTTCCAGCAGACGGTTGAGCGCGTCTACGCAAAGTTCCACATCATCCAGCAGGGTACCGTTCCAATCCCACAAAATCAGTTCCGGGCGCATAGGTTACCTCATTATTCTTCTGTAAAAATCTTCTTCAGGCTGGCGTTAGTCTCGATCAGCTTGACCAGGGCCACGCCCAGGATCGTGCAGCTGATGACCTCGCCGATGCCGACCGTGACCGCATTGAACGCAGCCATGGCGGCCGTGGGGGCACTATCCGAGAAGAAGAAGGTGATCTCGAACGCGCCCACGATGATCATATTAAAGATAACAGGCGGCAGGGACGCCGGAATGGCCAGCCCCTTGATGCGCACATCGCGCAGCTTGTAGGTGACCAGACAGGCCAGCAGGGTAGCCAGCGTGCCAAAGATGACGTCGATCACGGTCGAGCCCAGCAGGTTGGCCAGAAAGCAGCCCAGCGTGACGCCGATGATATACTCGGTGCCAAAGACAGGCAGCAGGCAGAATGCCTCGGCCACACGCACCTGCACCGCGCCGTAGGAGAACGGCTGCAGCACCAGGCACAGCACAACGTAGAGCGCTGCAATGACAGCACAGCGCACAAGGCGCTTGACGGACATGGATTTCTGATTCATATAATACTCCGGCGGATAGATTTTGACCGTATAGCAGACCGCCAGCCTGCCATCGGTTTGCGCCGCAAAACTGCGGCGGAGCCTAAAATCCTAAGTTGCTCAACAAAAGATTATTATAACAAAAGCCGCAGCCCCTTGCAATAGGCTGCGGCAAAAATCTCATTTTCTTTCGTAAAGGCCCCCTCTGCGAGGGTGACGCCCCACAGTGTGGGGAGATACCGCGCAGCGGCAGAGGGGCCCGGCCGCGTAAGCGGTCCCGCAAAGCGGGTGGGGAGAGAGCCTGCGATTGTTGCTCATCCCTAAAATTACGGCAGTTCCGGGGCATAAGCCTCCAGGTTGCGGGGCTTGCCCTCGTATACAATGGCAATACCGTCCGGGCCGGTGTTGGCGCTGACCACGCCACCCAGCTGGAAAACGATCATCGGCGCATGGCCAAAGGTCTTTTTGCACAGCTTCACCAGCTCGTCCCGCTTGGCAGTGCTGGAGGTGTAGGCTACCATGTAGGGGGTGTCCTTCATCGAGTCGACGCGGCTCTCCACCCATTTGATCATGGCCGGGGGCACAGCGGCATCACCGCGCACCTTGGCCTCGACCTTGGAGACACCGGCGTTCAGGCTGATGATGGGACGGATGCCCAGCAGGTCGCCCACCACGGCAGCGGCAGCGCTGACGCGGCCAGACTTCTTCATCTGCTTCAGGCTGTAAGCCGCCAGGCAGATCTCCACGCAGTCCAGCTTGCGCTTCAGCTCGTCCACACAGGTGGAAAGCTCGCCGCCGTTGCGCACCTTGCGGGCGCACTCGCAGAAATACCAGCCGTAGGGCATCGAATAGGTGTGGCTGTCGATGATCTGAATCTTCAGCTTATGGTCGGGGCGCTCTTCGGCCAGCATCTCGGCGCCTTTGATGGCGTTGTTGTAGGTGCTGGAACCGGCGGCGTTGATGCTCAGGTGCACCAGGTCGGTGTAGCCCTCGTCCACATAGCGCTCGTAAATTTCGCACCACTGCAGCTGGGTGATGGCGGCGGTGGTGGGCACGCCCTGGGCCTTGCGCATCATCTCATAAAACTGGTCGTTGGTAAAGTCCTTGCGCTCCACATACTCGGTGCCATCCAGGTTGATGGGGAAGCTCACCACCTCAATGCCGTATTTGTCCGCAAGCTCCTGCGGAATATCGGAACAGGAATCCGTCAAAAAACCGATCTTGCTCATTTTACGTCCTCACTCCATTCATAACGGGTCAGCTGGCCGCGGGTCTCCAGGTCGGCAAAATTCCACTGCCGCAAAGCCTCGTAGGCACCTACCGCAACAGCGTTGGAAAGGTTCAGGCATCGCTCGCCGCGGCGCATCGGCATGCGCACGCAGTCGGCCTCATGGGCGGCCAGCAGTTCCTCCGGCAGACCCGCATCCTCGCGGCCAAATACCAGGTAAGCGCCGTCCGGGTACTGTACGTCCACGTGGCGGCGCGGTCCCTTGGAGGTAAAGTAGAAAAACGGCCCCTGATTTTTGGCAAAAAAATCCGCGAGATTTTTATAATATGTTATATCAAGATGGTGCCAATAGTCAAGCCCGGCTCGCTTTAATTTTTTGTCGTCCACGGTAAAGCCCATCGGCCCAACCAGGTGCAGCCGTGCCCCGGTCACCGCGCAGGTGCGGGCGACATTGCCGGAGTTTTGGGGGATCTGCGGCTCCACCAGTACAATGTTCAAAGTTGGCATAGGTTTATGTACATCCTCACATTATTTTATTGCTGCATCAGTTTGGGCAGGGCGGCTTCCAGCCACACGCCCAGACGTTCGTCGGTGCCTTCGGGCGTCTGGCGGATGCACTCACTCACGAACGCAGCTGCCGCCTGCACGGCGGCCTGGGGCACGTTGCCCTGCAAAATGCGCCCCACCAGCACCGCGCCGAAAATATCCCCGGTGCCGTGGTACATGCGGGGGATCAGCGGCGTCTTGACCGAGTATCCCTGCCCGCCGCGGGCCGCGCCCACACAGCCGATGCACCGCCCGTCGGAGAGGCCTGTCACGCCGGTGACCACCACCTGCGGGGCGATGCGGGTCAGCCGCGCGGCCTGCTCGGCCGCCTGTTCGCTGCTGCCCACACCGGGCAGCGGGTCGCCCAGCAGCAGTGCAGCCTCAGTCACATTGGGCACGATCAGGTTCGCCTTGCTACACAGGTTGTACATAGCCGGGACCATATCGGCCCCCAGCCCCTTGTACAGCCGCCCGCCGTCGCCCAGCACCGGGTCCACCACTTTTAAGGCGCGGGGCCACAGTTCAAAGGCCTGCTCCACCAGCTTGGCCTGGGTAGGGTCCGCCAGATAGCCGGAGTAGATGCAGTCAAACCGCAGGCCCAGCCGCTGGTAATGCGCCAGCGCCGCAGGGCCGTAACCGGGGTTGGAGAGCTTAGCCGGGGTGCCCAGCCCGCCCGTGTGGGTGGACAGCACCGCCGTGGGCAGCGCCACCGCCTGCACGCCCAGGCAGGACAGCACCGGCACGATGACCGACAGCGCCGCCCGGCCAAAGCCCGGCAGGTCATGGATGGCTAATACAGTTTTGGGTGCATTGGACATGGTCAGATTCCTTTTGTTCGTTCGCGTTTGTTCCTTTTTCAACACTGCTATTCTACCATAAACCGCCGCATAAAAAAAGGCTGAATTGGGCGAACCCGCTTTTTTGCCTGATTTTTCCGCCTCATTTTGCTGCATAGCCGCGCCTGCCCGGGGCATGCTAGGCACGAGGACCCGAAAAGGAGGCATTGTTATGCAGTTTTCGACAATGGCCGGCACTGCTGTCGGCATGGCTGTGGGTGCGGCGGCCGTCTGCCTTGCCACCCAAGACCAGCGCATGATGCGCAAGACCGTCCACAAGCTGGCCAAGGGCGCGGAAAAGACCCTGGCCGACCTGGACAAGGCCGTCCAGCACACCCGCTGGTAACGAAAAAGGCTCCCCGTGGCAGGGGAGCCGTACATAAAGTGATTTGGTTTACAGGATGCGCACGCGGATGGCGGCATCGATGCCGGCCAGTTTGCTGGTCAGGTCGGGGGTAACGTCGCCGGTCACATCCAGCATGGTGTAGGCCACGTCCTTCTTGCTCTTGTTCACCATGTTTTCGATGTTCAGGCGGGCGGTGGTCAGGATGCTGGTGATGGCCGAGATCGCACCCGGCGTGTTCTTGTGGATCATGCAGATGCGGCGGCCGCCCACACGGGGCTGGCTGACGTCCGGCAGGTTGACGCTGTGGGCGATGTTGCCGTTCTTCAGATAGTCGCTCAGTTCGGCGGCGGCCATCACGGCGCAGTTGGTCTCGCTTTCGGGGGTACTGGCGCCCAGGTGCGGCGTGCAGTACACACCCTTGACGCCCAGCAGTTCCTCAGCCGGGAAGTCGCAGAAGTACTGCGCCACCTTGCCGGAGTTCATGGCGTCCAGCAGGGCCTCAGTGTCCACCAGCTCGCCGCGGGCAAAGTTCAGCACGCGCACGCCGTCCTTGCACATCGAAAGGGTCTGGGCGTTGATGGTGTGGCGGGTCGTGGGCAGGTAGGGGACATGGATGGTCAGGTAGTCGCAGCGGGGCAGCATATCGCCCAGCGTCACGCAGTGCTGTACGCTGCGGGACAGGCTCCATGCTGCGTCGATAGAAATGTAGGGGTCATAGCCCAGCACTTCCATGCCCAATGCCACGGCGGCGTTGGCCACACGAGCACCAATGGCACCCAGGCCGATAACGCCCAGCGTTTTTCCGCGCAGTTCCGGGCCGACAAACTGCTTCTTGCCCTTTTCCACATCCTTGGCAATGGTCTCGCTGCCTTTCAAGCCCTGGGCCCACTGGACGGCGTCGACCATGTTGCGGCTGCCCGCAACCAACGCACCGATGACCAGCTCGGCCACAGCGTTGGCGTTGGCGCCGGGGGTGTTGAACACCACGATACCGGCGTTGGTACATTCCTCAATGGGGATGTTGTTGGTACCGGCACCCGCGCGGGCGATGGCCAGCAGGCTGTCCGGCAGCGGCATGTCGTGCATATCGGCACTGCGCACCAGGATGCCCTGGGGAGCGGTGGTCTCGTTATCGACCTCGAACTGGTTGACCGGCAGCTTGGCCAGGCCTGCGGGCGAGATCGCGTTCAGCGTTTTGATGGTATACATAAAGAACCCCTCTTACTTTTATAAATGTGACACCTTAAGCATTTTCCTTACGGAACTTCTCCATGAAGTCGACCAGCTTGTCGATGCCCTCCGGCGGCATGGCGTTGTAGATGGAGGCACGCATGCCGCCCACCAGGCGGTGGCCCTTCAGGTTGACGAACCCGGCCTCGGTCGCTGCGGCGCAAAACGCCTTGTCCAGGTCGCCGTTGGGGCTGGTGAAGGTCACGTTCATCATGCTGCGGTAGGGCTTCTCAACGGGGTTATTGTAGAAATCCTGACCGTCCAGGTAATCGTACAGCACCTTGGCTTTGGCGGCGTTGATCTTCTGCATGTTTTCCAGGCCGCCGATCTCGTTCTCGAGATACTGCATGACCAGGCCGGTCATGTAGATGCACCAGCACGGCGGGGTGTTGTACATGCTGTCGGCTTTCAGCAGGGTAGTGTAGTTCATCATGGTGGGGATCTGCTCCGGGGTCAGGCCCTTGGCGCTTTTACCCAGCAGGTCCTCCCGCACGATGGCCACGGCCATACCGGCGGGGGCGATGTTCTTCTGCACACCGAAGTAGATGACGCCGTATTTGCTGACGTCCACCGGCTCGGAGCAGATCATCGAGCTCATATCCGCCACCAAGGGGATGCCATCCACCTGGGGCACGTCCACATACTTGGTGCCGAAGATGGTGTTGTTCTGGCAGATGTGGATGTAGCTGGCGTTGGGGTCGTAGTCGATAGCCTTCACGTCAGGAATGTAGGTGAAGTTTTTATCCTTGCTGCTGGCGGCGATGCGGGCCGTGCCGAACTTGGCTGCTTCCTCCGCTGCCTTTTTGCTGAAGTTACCGGTGACGAGGTAGTCCGCCGTGCCGGTGGTCATAAAGTTCAGCGGCACCATGGCAAACTGCTGGGTCGCGCCGCCCTGGAAAAAGCCGATCTTATAATTGTCGGGGATGTTCAACACCCGGCGCATGGCAGCCTCGGTGTTCTGGATGATTTCATCAAACCACTTACTGCGGTGGCTCATTTCCATCACGCTCATACCGGAACCATGGTAATCCAGCAGTTCTGCCTGTGCGGTTTTCAGAACAGCTTCCGGCAGCATCGAAGGGCCGGCGCTGAAATTATAAACTCTAGCCATTTTCCTTTTCCTCCAGTAAGTACGTTAAAAATGCAGCCCGCTGGCGGCGAACTGCATCATCTGCCGCGCCGTTGCGGTATGGCATTATTATAGGCCGCACCGCCTGCCCCGGCAAGCGTGCAAAATACTGAAAAAACGGCCGCGCAGGCGGTTGTGTTTCTGCAAAACGGCTAATTGTATTTTATTCAGAAACACTATATTCTACATTTGTAAAATGTTTTCTATCATCCGATACAATCCATTGCCGAAAATTTGGTCATTTTGCCATCTTGCATTTTAATCTGCTACAATTGTAAAATATATTTGCAATAGTTATTACATTTGTAGGAGATATAGGTCATGGAACAGTTATCCCGTAGTGAAGAGCAGGTCATGATCGCCCTTTGGGCCTGCGAGCAAGCCGCCACGCGGCGGCAGATCGCAGCCAACCTGCCAGCCGAGTGCCGCTGGGCCGACTCTACGCTGTTGAATTTCCTGCTTCGGCTGGAGAAAAAGCACTTTGTCCGCACCGAAAAGCAGGGCAACAAAAACCTGTACACCCCGCTGGTGCGCCGCCTGACTTATTGCGGCGCGGTGAGCAGTATCCACCTGCAAACGCTGTACGGTGGCGACCTGCGCAGGATGGTACGTGCCCTGGCCGACACCGGCCGTCTGACCTACGCCGACACCGAGCGTCTGCTGCGCTGGCTGGGGGAGTACCAGGCCGAAAACCCGGAGTACGACTACGAATAGCTGCCCGCTTCCTTATATATAAGGTTCACGCATCTCCACCATGCCGCCCCAGAAGCGCTTGGGCGCGTGGCTCATCTGCGCTTTGGCGTTGCGGCGTTCCTCAATCGTCAGGGCGTGGAAGAACCGTTTCCACAGCGCCTGCCAGTTCAACTCGTCGGCATCGCGGGCGGGTTCGTAATGCTCCATAGCCAGGTACTGCACATGGCCGCTTTGCCGCAGCAGCGCCGTGCCGTGGGCAGCGTCAAAGATCAAAAAGTCCTCATCCGGCAGACGGCTGCAAAAATGCCCGCGCAGCAGCGGCAGTACGTTGTTTTTTGGGTGGATGACCGAACCGAGCATGCCATCCTTTTCCTCAAAGCGGATAAACTCGATAAAACGGCAGACCTCGTTATTGACATTGCGCTCCAACACAAACGCCGCGTGGACATCCGGGTCGCCCAACATCTGCACGGCGCGGGGGCCTTCGTCAAAGCAGCGGCGGGCGAACCGCAGCAAGATCAGATCCTTTTCTTCTTCGGTGGAGAGGAAACCAGTCATCACGCGCTCTCTCACCATCGGCCCCAGCCGCGTCAAGCCGTTGGCCACGCGCCTGGCGTGGGTCGGGTCGGTGGCGATAGCCTCTGTTCCAAACAGCGTAATTTGCCCTTCGGCTGGTCCCAGCACCGCCGAGGGTATCTCGCGCCGGGTGTAGCTTTCAAAAATGCAGCAGAGAAACCCCGCATAGCTGCCGTCGTAGCAGTAGGCGGCGTCGCTCACATGCGCCGGGTAAGGCATGTCAAGGCCTCCTCTCGCACCATGCGGGCCGCAGCCGGAGCCGCCACACCATGGGCCGTCAGCTGGTGAACGGCAGGTGCCGCGTCCGGCAGGGCCTTGGGCACAAATTCATCCAGACTCAACTGCTGCACCCCCACACTGAACGCCTTGGGGTCCAGCAGCGCGTTTGCAATCTCCGCCCGGTTGGCGTGGGCCGGGGCGCGGCCATTGCAGGTGATAAAATATTGGGCGCGTTTCAGCACCACGCCGATGCGCTTCAGCTCCGGCATACCCAATTTCTGCACACGGCGTGCCGCCAAAATGCGCAGTACGCTTTTGGGGCCGATGCCCGGTACCCGCAGCAGTTCCTCCTTGCTGGCGGTGTTGACCTCCACCGGGAAAAACGCCGGGTGCCGCACCGCCCAGGTACACTTGGGATCCAGGTAGGGGTCAAAGTTAGGTTCCTCCTCGGTCAGCAGTTCCGAGGCGTGGAAGTTATAATACCGCAGCAGCCAATCTGCCTGGTAGAGGCGGTGTTCCCGCAGCAGCGGCGGCCGAAAGTTCAGTGCGGGCAGGCGGCGGTCCTCCACCACCGGCAGGTAGGCCGAGTAAAACACACGTTTCAGCGCATACTTTTTGTATAGGCCTTCCGTCAGGTCCATAATGTGGCGATCCGTCTCCGGCGTCGCACCAATGATCATCTGGGTGCTTTGCCCAGCCGGTGCAAAAGCAGGCGCGTTCCTGTATACCGCCAGCTCCCGCTTGCTTTGGGCGCTCTGCACAGCGATCTGCCCCATGGGGCGCAGGATCGCCGTTTTCTTTTTATCCGGGGCCAGCTGGTTCAGGCTGACCTCGCTGGGCAGCTCGATATTGACCGAGAGGCGGTCCGCCAGCAGTCCGATGCGCTGCACCAACAGCGGGTCCGCACCGGGGATGGTCTTGGCGTGGATGTAGCCGTTGAAGCGGAACTCTTCCCGCAAAATGCGCAGTGCTTCAATCATCAGCTCCATCGTGCGGTCCGGCGTGCCCAGCACCGCGCTGGACAGGAACAGCCCCTCGATGTAGTTGCGGCGGTAGAAGCCAATGGTCAGCTCCGCCAGTTCCCGCGGGGTAAAAGTGGCCCGCGGGCGGTCGTTGGAGCGGCGGTTGACGCAGTAGCTGCAATCGTAGGAGCAGGCGTTGGAATACAGCACTTTCAGCAGCGAAACGCAGCGGCCGTCCGGGGTAAAGGCATGGCAGATGCCCGCCTGTGCGCAGCTGCCCAGGCTGCCGTGCTTTCCGGCACGCTCCACGCCGCTGGAGGTGCAGGCCACATCATATTTGGCGCTGTCGGCCAAAATTTCCAGCTTTTCCGCAAGATCCATCGCTGTTTCTCCTAAAAAAGGGTATAAAAAATACAGCCCGCCGCATAACCTGACTGTTTACAACAGCCAGCGATGCCGCGGGCAGCATTTTTATAGAGTATAAAATTGTACTTTTGCCCTGGATGTCCGAATTATAGGACACGCACTATGCTACAATAAAATCAGAGGGCAGGAATCACCACTTAGCCTTGGTCTCCACCACTTTACCGGCAATATAAAGGTGGTCAAGTTCCTCGCCCTTGATGACCAATTCCTCGTAGGCAGGGTTGAAGGGGTGCAGGATGACCGAGTTGCCGCGCTGGATGTACTTTTTCAGCGTGCCCTCGCCGTCCGAGCCGTAGACCAACACGCCCAGGTCGCCGTTTTCCAGCGTGCTCTGGCGGTGGACAAGGGCCAGGTCGCCGTCCGAGATACGCGGCTCCATGCTGTCGCCCTTTACAACCAGGTAGAAGTAGTTCTGGGGATCTTTAACGCTGGCATACTCTTTGCCGTAGTCCTCCTCAAAGGCAAGGGCGCCGTAACCGGCGCGCACCGCACCCACAACGGGGACAAGGCTCTCCGTATAGCGGCTGAAGGCGTTGCGGCCCACAGCCGGGGCAGCCGTGGGGGCCTGCTGCAGGCCCAGCAGGGCATCGGCCGTTGTATCCAGAATTTCAGCCAGGCGGGCCACGGTCTGTGGGTCCGGGGTGGAACGGCCGGTCTCCCACTTGCCAACAGCCTGCTGGGTAACGCCAAGCATACGCGAAACCTCGGTCTGGCTGTACCGTTTAGCTTTTCGGGCATCTCTCAGGCGGTCTGCAAACATAACGTACTCCTTTTGCCGGGCGACATTTTCCTCTATCTTGTGGTCAGGCCTTTACTATTTGTCCTCATTATACAACTGCAAGGCGTGTTTGTAAAGAGTTTTTTGAAAAATAATTCTAAATAAAGTTGTTGAAGCGTCTTGACAACAACCGTCAGTAGTATTATAGTAGAGACACAGAACAACGCGGTGTCCTTTACAACCGCACAACAGCCGGATTTGCGGTACGGCTTTTCTGAAGGAGGAACTTTATCATGAACTTCCACACTGTAAAAGTATGGCTCAGCAAGCTCATCTCCAACCTGGTGCTCATGCTCTTTATCATTCTGGTGCCCGCCGTGGCGTCTGGCGCGGTGCCGTTCTGGGCGGCGGTCATCGTGGCCGCTGCGGGCCTTGTGGGCCTCAATGCTGCCTGCGGTGTCTTGCTGGAAAATCAGTCCAACGCCCGACCCAAGGCAGCCCCCACCCCTGCGCCCCAGCGCCAGCAGCTCGTTTTCCGCGTTGTGCGGGGCGGCCGCGCCGCCTGATCTCGCGTACCCTCGGTGTACCCGGGTGCATATAACCGGCAGTCCCCGTGTGCCCCGGCGCGCGGGGATTGTTGTTTTCCACAACCTATGTTACAATAGCAACAGACAGGGAGGAGATACCATGAAAAAACTTCTGGAAGTCTGTGTGGACAGCCTGGCCTCGGCGCGCGCCGCGCAGGCCGGCGGAGCCGACCGGCTGGAATTCTGCAGCGCCTTAGCCGTGGGCGGCCTGAGCCCTTACCCAGAACTGCTGCGTCAGATCAAGGCCGAGTGCAGCCTGCCGGTGCGCTGCCTGATGCGCCCCCGGGCGGGTGACTTCCTTTATACAAAGGACGAGATCGACCTGCTGTGCGCCCAGATCCACACCTTGCGGGATACAGGGGCAGACGGCTTCGTCATCGGTGCGCTGACCCCCGATGGCGCGCTGGACAAGCCCGCCATGGCCCAATTGCTGGATGCCTGCGGGGATAAGCCCGTCACACTGCACCGCTGCATTGATGTTTCCTGCGATTTGGTGGAAACCTATCGTGACGCCGCCACACTGGGTATTGATACGGTCCTGACCAGCGGCGGTGCCGCCAGCTGCCGGCAGGGGACAGCCGCCTTGGCCAAGATGCTTGCCCTGCGGAACGAGCTGCAAGGGCCGGAGGTGCTCATCGGCGCAGGCGTCAGCGCCGCCGTCATCACCGAGCTGCGCGCTGCTTTGCCCGGGGCACGGGCTTTCCATCTAAGCGGCAAAAAACTGGTGGAAAGCGGCATGCGCTTCCGCCGCGAGGGCGTCCCCATGGGCCTGCCAGGGCTGGACGAGTGGCACATCCAGCAGACGGACACCGACGCTGTGCGTGCCGCCAAAGCCGCGCTGCTGCAATAAAAGCATATACAAAAAAAGAGCCGCACCGCTGCGGCTCTTTGCTGTTTTGCGCTATCAACTCAGTGGAACGTGTCAAACTCCTCGTCGAGTTCGTCGGCATCCTCCAACTCCGGGAAATTTTCGTAATCCAGATCCTCTAATTCTGGCATGTCGGGCACCAGTTCCAGCTCTTCCAGTAGGCTTTGCATGGCCTCACAATCGGTGGGAACGTCGGTCAGGCTGGCACCGTAGTGGCAGAACAGCACCGTGCCGTCCTTGTCCAGAATCAGGGTCAGCGGCAGCTGCTGCATCTGGCCTTTCGCGGCCTGGTAGCCCTGGCGCTTGGCTTCCCGCAGGATGCGCCAGCCCTCCAGCGAGTAGGTCATCAGGGCGCTGCTGCTTTGGGGGATGTCCAGGTGCTCATACAGCACCCCCTCGGCATCACACAGCAGGGGGTAGGGCAGGGTATTGGGGCCAATGCTGCGTGAGAGCTTGTCTGCGCGGGAGCGCACCACCAGCGCGAATCCGCCGTCCCGCAGGGAACCGTATGTATTGGCGTAGCGGCTGGCAAAGGTGCGGGTGATGGGGTGGCCGAAGTTGGCCATAAACACCAGCACCAGCGGGCTTTTGCGCTGCAGCAGGTCCCGGAAGCGGTTTTGGGCACTGTAGGGGGTATCGTACACAAAGAAAGGGAGCTTGTCCCCAACCGCAATACGCTCGCCCACGGCGATGGCCCCCTTTCCCCAAAAATCTAAAACAAAAAGCCGGACAGCAGGACTGTCCGACTGAAAAACACAAAACCCCCACGCGGCCGTCTGCAGCCAATCAAAACCTACCGGTACAGGCAGGTGGGTGCCCTACCCGGACGTTCACGCTCCCTTCTTCCGCCTAGGGCGGGAGGTCTGCGATCCAGCCAGGGACAGCGGGCTCCCTAAATTTGATTAGTAGGATTCATAAATGACCGCAACAAATCAAACCGTGCAGGGATGTTTTTTACTCCAACTCGGAATCGTCGATGTCGTACATCGCGCTCAGGCGCTCTTCAAAGACTTTGCCGACAGTCAGCAGTTCTTCATCGTCATCTACGATGTCCATATATTCGCCTTCTTCGTCGGTGCCGATGCGCATCAGGATCAGCTCGGCATCCTCCTGCAGGCTCTCCGGATCTTCCTGATACGGGATCACTGCCAGGTAACGGGTGCCGTTCACTTCGGTGGCGTCGATCACTTCAAAAGTGACCTCCTTGCCGTCCTCATCCTCCAGCGTCAGCAGGTCGGGCGTGGCTTCCTCGAGCATTTCGGGGCTCAGTTCGTCAGACATAGGTGACCTCCTGTGGTCTTGAAATTTCTTGTATATAGTGTACCTTTTTTTTCACCAAACGTCAAGGGTGTTCAGCGCAAAAAATATGTGGTATAATACCCTTATCTAGATTTGTGAACGCCCCGGAGGATCTGCCATGAAACGTTCCGCCTGCCTGCCCCTGCTGCTGACCGCCGTGCTGCTGTGCAGCTGCGGCAGCAACGCCAAAAAGGCCCCCACGCGCCCCGACCAGTTCATCAGCGAGGAGCGCCAGTTTGCCGCGCCCAGCGACGGCGACACCATCGCCATCTTCTCCACCAGTTTGGGTGAGGTGCGCGCCGTATTGTACCCGGACGCAGCCCCCATGGCGGTGTATAATTTTGTGGGGCTGGCCCGCAGCGGCTACTATGACGGCACCATCATCTGGCGCAGCCAGTACGGCTTTGCGGTGCAGGGCGGCGACGCCACCGGCACAGGCACCGGCGGCTCCACGATCTGGAGCAACACCCCCTATCCGCTGGAGGCCGACGCCTCGCTGAAGCACTACGCCGGGGCGCTGTGCGCGGCCTTTGCCCAGGGCGGCGATGTCACCGGCGGCAACAGCCAATTTTACTTCGTCGCGGCCCTTCCGGACAGTGTAAGCAGCGACCAACAGGCCGAGCTGGCCCAGAACGGCTACACGGACAGCCAGGTGGCTGCCTACGCGGCTGTGGGCGGGCTGCCGTACCTCGATAACACCGACACGGTCTTTGGCCAGGTCTACCAGGGCATGGACGTAGTGGACGCCATGGCCTGCGTGGAGACCACCAAGGACGAGGACGGCAACGATACCTGGAAACCCACCGAGGACGCGGCCATCACCATTGAAAAGGTGACCATCACCACCTATCCCGGCCCCGTGGCCGGGGGCGAAGCCACCAGCGACAGCAGCATCGGGTGATGGGCGGTTGCCTACCCCTACTATATGTAACGTGCAATCAAATAATCCCCGCAGAGCCTTAGCAGAATCGCCAGACTTTGCGGGGATTTTTTATGCAGAATACAGAATTTTACTTTTTGGTGTTGCCGCCCATGCGGCGGTCACGGCGGGCGTACTCTTCCAGCGCTTTGTCAAAGCACTCCTTGGTGAAATCAGGGAAGAGGACCGGCGTGAAGTAGAACTCGGAGTAGGCGCACTGCCACAGCAGGAAGTTGGACAGCCGCTCCTCACCGCTGGTGCGGATCATCAGGTCCACCGGGGGCAGGTCGCGGTAGAGGTGGCTCTCGATGGTCTTTTCGTTAATGTCCTCGGGCTGCAGGGTCCCGGCCTTAACCTCGCCCGCAATGGCGCGCATGGCGTCGGTCAGCTCGGCGTGGCTGCCGTAGTTCAGGCAGAAGTTGACGATGCCCTTGTCGTTGTCCTTAGTCAGATCCATCATGTAGTCCATAGCGTCCAGCACGCGCTGCTGCAGGCCCTCGCGGCGGCCGCTGAACAGCACCTTGCAGCCGCGCTCGTTCATTTCGTCGGCGATGGTGCGGAAGTTGTTGGCAAACAGGTCCATCAGATAGCCGACCTCTTTCGCATCGCGGGAGAAGTTCTCTGTGGAAAAGACGTACAGCGACAGCACAAAGACGCCTCGGTCGCCCACGGCGTAGCGGGTGATCTCGCGCAGGCGGTCAAACCCGGCCTTGTGGCCCAGGCTGACAGGCATCAGGCGCTGTTTGGCCCAGCGGCGGTTACCGTCCACGATGATGGCGACATGGGTGGGGAAGCGGGCAGCAGTATCTTGCGGCATGGTGGATTTTCTCCTTCTATCGTGTGTTTTGTATCAGACTTCGGCAGGCTGCGGACGCAGCATCTCGGGCGGCTCCTCGTCCGGGTGGTGGGCACGCCAGTTTAAAAAGCTTTCCAGAATGACGGCGGCGGAAACGGAATCCAGCCGTTCCTTGCGCTTGGCACCGAAAGTATCGTTATCGGCCAGGATGGCGGCGGCGGAAACCGTGGTGCGGCGCTCATCCCAAAGCACCACCGACAGGTTCGCGGTATTTGCCAGGCGCTGGGCAAAGCGGCGGCTCTTGTTGGCGCGGCTGCCCTCGGTACCGTCCATGTTTTTGGGCAGGCCGCAGACCAGGGCCTCGGCCCCGCGGGCCTGGGCCACAGCGGTGACGGCGGCGGCCACTTTATTCATGCTTTTTTCTTCGATCTGGGGGGTGATGGGACTGGTGATTGTCTCGCCGGCATCGCAGCCGGCCAACCCCGTGCGGGAGTCGCCGTAGTCAACAGCAAGCCATTTCATACAGGTTGGGTCCTTTCATGGTTGATGGTATCAGTATACCACATTGCGGGCGCCGACGCAATAAAAAGCAGCCCGTACCGAGAGCATGAAAGCTCCCCCGCACGGGCTGCGAAAAGTTGAAACTTACAGGTTGGGCATGCGCTTGTCCAGCTGGATGGTCAGGATCGCAGCCAGGGCAATTTTAATGACGTCGCCGGGCAGGTAGGGCAGGACGCACCAGCCCAGGGCGCTGGTAAGGTCGGCACCGGTCAGGGTCATGAACCAGATGGTGCCCAGCACATAGCAGACGGCACAGCCCACGACCATAGCCACGCAGAGCGACCAGAACTTGCGGCCCAAAGCCTTGGAGATCAACGCGGTGATGAGTGCAGCCAGAATGTAACCCAGCACATAGCCGCCGGTCTTGCCAAAGATGGCAGAGGGGCCGCCCTGGAAACCAGCCAGCACCGGCACACCGATGGCGGCCAGCGCCACAAACACCAGCTGGCTGACGGTGCCCCAGAAGGCCCCCAGCATGGTGCCTGCCATGTACACGGCAAACAGTGCCAGATTGATGGGCACGCCCCAGGGCATGGGGATGGCGATCTGGCTGCACACGGCGGTCAGGGCGGCAAACAGGGCGCACAGGACCATCCGACGCACCCGCAGGTTTTCAGCAGTTTTCATAATTGTTCCTCTTTTCTTTTGTTGATACTATACAAAGACCTTTACAGGTACTTTCCCAAATGAACTTCCTCGCCGCGCAGGGGCACTAAATTGTGCTCTCCCACAAAGCGGACAACCAGGCGGCAGTCCTCGTCGATGTCCAGCGCCTCAGCCTTGCGCGGGGTGCCGTTCCGGGGCGTTACCGTCACGGTCTGGCCCAGCAGCGCCTGGCGGGCACGGTATTCCGGCAGGTACTCCGGCTTGGGCACGCCGTGGTACAGCGCCCAAAACTCGTTGAGGAAGGCGGCTGCCAGCGCCGCACGGGCACCCGGCGGCGGGGCATCATCGAACAGCGCCCCGGCTACATCCTGCAGTTCTGCAGGCCAGCCATCGGGCGGGGCCGTGATGTTGAAACCCAGACCCAGCACCGCATAGTCCAACATGCCGCTTTCCATGTCCAGCGCGGCTTCGGTCAGGATGCCGCAGACCTTTCGGCCATCCCGCCAGAGGTCGTTGACCCACTTGATGCGCAGTTCCGCACCGGAAACCTTCTCAGCGGCGCGGCAGGCAGCCACAGCGGCCATAGCAGTCAGCCGCACGGCCTGGCGCAGGCCGATCTCCGGCCGCAGCAGGATGCTAAGGTACAGCCCGCCCTGGGGCGAGAAGAAGCTGTGCCCACCCCGGCCGCGCCCGGCCGATTGTGCCTGGGCGATCAGCACCAGCCCTTCGGGGGCACCATTCTCAGCGCGGGCCCGCAGAGCAGCATTCGTGCCGGGCAAACGGTCGACGACCTCGACCTGCAAGGCTTTGGCCGCTTCTGGGGCCAGCAGCGCCGTGACGGCGGCGGGATTGAGCACGTCGGCAGCAGGGGAGAGGATGTAGCCGCGGTTGGTCACCGCCGCCACCGGGATGCCGTCGGCCCGCAGGGCAGCGACGGCTTTCCAGATAGCTGTGCGGCTCACGCCCAGCTGCTGCGCCAGCTCCTGCCCGGAAATGTATTTACCCCGGGCAGCGTCCAGCGCGGCCAGCACGTCCGCTTTTACCATGGCGCAGCTCTCCTTTCAGCCCAACTGTCACCCAGTATAGCGCGGTTGATGACCAAATGTCAACGCGGCATGCGAAAACAGGTTAACAATCGACAAAACAAAAGCCCTGCGGGCCGAAACCCGCAGGGCAAAAGTGCATATTGGGGAAAAATCAGCGCTGAATACGGCCGGAACCGTCGCCGCCAGCCAGCTTCTCGACCTCAGAAACGGTGACCATGTTGAAGTCGCCTTCGATGGAGTGCTTCAGGGCAGAAGCAGCAACAGCGAACTCAACAGCCTCCTGGGTGGACTTGCCGCTCAGCAGGGCGTAGATCAGGCCGCCGCCGAAGCTGTCGCCGCCGCCAACGCGGTCGATGATGCGCAGCTCGTACTTCTTGCTGAAGGCATACTCGTTGGAAGCAACGTCGTACAGCATAGCGCTCCAGCCGTTGTCGGAAGCGGAATGGCTCTCACGCAGGGTGATAGCAACCTTCTCGAAGTGGAACTTGTCAGCCAGCTGCTTGGCAACGCTCTTGTAGCCCTCAGCGTTCAGCTTGCCGCCGTAGATGTCGGTAGCCTCAGCCTCGATGCCGAACACGTCCTTAGCATCCTCCTCGTTGGAGATGCAGACATCAACGTACTCGCACAGCTTGCTCATGGCCTCACGAGCCTCTGCACGGGTCCACAGCTTGCCGCGGTAGTTCAGGTCGCAGCTGATCTTGGCGCCGTGAGCCTTAGCAGCCTTGCAGGCAGCCAGGCAGATCTCGACAACATTGGGGCCCAGGGCCGGGGTGATGCCGGTGAAGTGGAACCAGTCAACGCCCTCGAAGATCTTGTCGAAGTCGAAGTCAGCGACGGTAGCATCGGCCATAGCAGAATGTGCACGGTCGTAGATGCAGACGGAACCACGCTGAGAAGCGCCCTTCTCGTTGAAGTAGATGCCAACACGGTCACCGCCGCGGGTGATCTTGCTGGTGTCAACGCCGTAGCGGCGCAGAGCGTTCACGCCGGCCTGGCCGATAGCATGAGCGGGCAGCTTGGTGACGAAAGCAACGTCAGCGCCGTAGTTGGCCAGAGAAACAGCCACGTTGGCCTCGCCGCCGCCGTAGGTGTACTGCAGGGTATCGGTCTGCACAAAGCGCAGATGATCGTAGGGCTGCAGACGGATCATAATTTCACCGAGAGTAACGATTTTCATGGTGGAACTCCTTTATTGTTATTTTTAATAAAGAACGGTTTATAACAGATAATCAGCCGAACTGATTATTTCTGAACGAGGTGGATAGCAAAGCCGGCGACTTCGTCAGCGAAGTAGATGGCAACAGTCTTGCCGTCCTTGACGTTCTTGCTGTCCATATCAAACTTGACGCCGCGCTGGCCCAGGTGGTAGATAGCGCGATCGACGTTGTTGGTCAGGATAGCGATGTGACCATGGGTGCCGCGGCCCGGCTTCTTCATGATCTCGAATTCCTTCTTGCCGACAAAGATGCTGCTGTTGCCGGGCTTGACAGCCATGCTCAGCAGGCTGCCGATGGTCTCAGCGGTCTTGGCAGCCTCGGCCTCATCAGCGCAGTTGATGCCGATGTGGCCCAGCTGCAGGCCCAGCATCACGTCAACAGCCTCGCGGCTCATGGCAGTGATCTCGTCCCAGGCGCCGGCCTTGATCTTGTCGCTCTTGCACATCCAGGTGCCGCCGACAGCAATGATCTGGTTGTAGCCCAGGTAGTTGTTCACGTTCTTGGCGTTGACGCCGCCGGTGCACATCCACTTGCAGGTCTTCAGGGCAGCGCCGATGTTCTTCAGCTTGTCCACGCCGCCGTTTGCTTCAGCGGGGAAGAACTTAACAACTTCGCAGCCCATGTTCATGGCCTGCTGCATCTCGCCAGAGGTGGCGGTGCCGGGCATCATGATACCGCCCTTGTCGATAACATGCTTGCAGACTTCGGGGTCGAAGCCGGGAGCAACGATGAAGGAAGCACCGGCAGCCATGGCGCGGTCAGCCTGATCAACGGTCAGGACAGTGCCGGCGCCCAGCAGCATATCGGGCAGTTCCTCGTGGATCTTCTTGATGCACTCTTCGGCGCAGGCGGTGCGGAAGGTGACCTCCGCAGCGGGCAGGCCGCCAGCCATCAGGGCCTTGCACAGGGGCAGGGCCTCATCCACGCTGTTGAAAGCGATAACAGGGATAATACCAATCTCGTAAACACGCTGCAAAACAGAATTCATAGCAATTCTCCTTTACTAATGTTGCAGTTTGGGGTGGGGCAGACCACCTTAGACAGTTGCCTGACCACACTCGGTTACTATAATTATAATCGGCTGCGGTTGCGCCGTCAATCGGTCAAAATGAACAGGTTACAGCACACATTTTTTGTCGTATTCGCCCAGAATTCCGCGATTCGGCATAGCGCTTGCAAAACCGGCCGAACTTTGCTATAATCGTTCCATATTGCGGAACGCAACAGTGTTTCCGTTGTACGGTTACAAATTATTAACAAATTGTAAATATTCAAGGGAGGAACCCTATTTTGACCGAAAAAGGCGGCGTGCAAAGCGTTGAGCGCATCTTCCAGCTGATCGAACAGCTGGCATCCCACCCGGCCGGGGCCAGCCTGCAGCGGCTGGCGCAGGAGACCGGCCTTGCCAAAAGCACCGTGCACCGGCTGCTGGCAAGCCTGGTCAGCCTGGGCTATGCCGCGCAGGAGCCGGAGACCGGCCGCTACCGGCTGACCTTAAAAATGTTTGAGCTGTCCAGCGGTATCGTCAACAGCATGGAGATCATGGACGTGGCCAAGGCGCATCTGGAGCGGCTGAGCCAGCGCACCGGCGAGGCCGTGCATCTGGTCATCCGCGATGCACGGGACATTGTGTACATTTATAAAACGGAAAGCGGTCCTATGCGGATGTCCAGCCGGGTGGGCCTGCGCAGCCCGCTGTACTGCACCGGTGTGGGCAAGGCTATCCTGGCCACCCTGCCCCCCGAGGAAGTGGAAGACGTGTGGAACCACAGCAGCTTAAAGAAGCTGACCAGCCGCACCGTGGTGGACCTGACCGAGATGCAGGACCAGCTGGCCGAGGTGCGCGCCAACGGCTACGCCATCGACGATGAGGAGAACGAGATGGGTGTGCGGTGCGTGGCCGTGGCCATCCCCGGGCCGGACGGGCGTGCGGAGAGCGCGTTTTCTATCAGCGGCCTGGCCCCCTACATGACCCCCGAGCGTATCCGCCGCGTAGCCGCCCTGGCACTGGATACCCGGACGGATATTTTGGCCGATCTGGGCGTGGGGCGGAAAGGGTAAACCTATCGGTAATAGGAAAGGCTCCCTCTGTGAGGGAGCCTTTCCTATACTCTACTACTTCAAATGCTGTCCAAAATCGCCAGCAGCTTATCCAGGCTGCGCTCGTTGAACTCCAAAATCAAAATATCGCACCCCGGCTGTTCTACGACGACCGGATCAAAGCTGTCGATGTGCTCTCGCCAGGTGGTGGCGAAGCGGGCCTCCAGATACGGCATGTAATACTCGCTGAAGGAATCGCCGATGACCCGCACCACGCGGTCATCTTTGGCAAACAGGTCAGCGTAGCCGGGCACCGTGTAGGTCTGCTCCGGCGGCAGGCTGGCGTACAGCGCGGCCACGTTGGCCATATCGCCGGTGGTGGTCCCGGCAGGCTCCACGGGATAATCCCCGGGTTGTAAAATGGGCAGGCCCAGGGCATCAAAAATGCCGTCCAGCCCATACAGCGCACCGATGGAATTCCAGTGTGTGTCGGTCTTGTAGTACAACAGCCGGTCGGGGTTCAGCCGGGCCTGGCGACGCAGCTCTTGATAGGGCCAATTCACCGGCACGGTGGTGTGGCTTTGCAGGTAGCCGACCAGCAGGTCGGTGCGGTTTTCCTCGTTGACGATGGGGTAACCGTCGGGCATATACTCGCGGTAGACGCGGTCCTTGCTGGGGGTCAGGTCCAGCACCAGCGTGCAGCCGTTTTCGGCCAGACGGTCGTTTAAAATCTGCAGCTTGGCGCTGGCCTGGGCCAGCACCTCGGGGCTGTCGTTGATGTCGGTCAACCCCTGGTAGTTGGCCACAGGCTGGGCAGCGGTGGGGCCGTCCTTGTAAAACAGCCAGCCATCCTTGCCGGGCAATACCTGATCGCTTTGGCTCGTGCCAAAAACGGCGTAGTCAATGCCTGCGTTCAGCAGTACAAACTGGTAACGGAACGGCGAGTTATCGACAAAAAAGTTGTCCAAACTACGCGGCAGCTGGGAGAGCGGGCTTTGCAGCACCTGGGGCAGGCCTGTCATCAGACGGTTCTCGTGGCTGTCCATCGAGAGCTGCTTGGAAAAGATGTTGAACACCGGAAAGGTCAGCCCGACGGCGGCGCAGAACACGGCGATGAAGCCGATTTTGGTTGCTTTTCTCATGGTCCGCACCTCCTTTTAAAACTGGAAATAGATGAACGCGCTGTAAGTGCCCGCCGTCACCCGCATCAGCGAGAGGAAAAGCAGTACCAGCAGCCCCACCATACCCGGCAGGCCGGGGGCTTCTTTGGCGTACAGAGCCTTTTTCAGGCGGGGGAAGCAGGCCTGCAGGGGGCCGCACAGCAGCAGCGAAGCCGCCAGCAGCACCATCAGCTTGGTATCGGCAAAGGCGGCGGCCGTGTAGCCCTGCGCACCGCTCTGCCAGGACAGGATGCCCTTCCACGCGGCAAGGCCCTCGGCCAGGCCGTGGGCGCCAAAAATGATGAGGGTGAACCACAGCACCACCAGCGTGTAAGCGTGGGCAAAGAACGGCGGGATGCACTGCAGGAATTTGCGCAGGCCCAGGCGTTCCAAACACAGCAGCACGCCGTGGAGCAGACCGAAAGCCACATACTGCCACGCCGCGCCGTGCCACAGGCCGGTGAGCAGAAAGACGATCAGCAGGTTGCGACAGTTTTTCGCCAGCGAGCAGCGGCTGCCCCCCAGCGGGATGTACACATAGTCCCGGAACCAGCCCGACAGGCTCATATGCCAGCGCCGCCAGTATTCGCCCACCGAGCAGGACAGATACGGGTAGTTGAAGTTTTCCGGCAGTTCCAGCCCGAAAAAGCTGCCGATGCCGATGGCCATATCGCTGTAACCGGAGAAGTCGAAGTAGAGCTGCATCATGTAAGCCAGATACCCCAGCACCAGCGCCGGGGCAGGCACCGTGGCTGCAGGCACCGAAGTGACCCGGCTGTAGATCAGCGCCAGCTGATCGGCGATGATCGCTTTTTTGGCCAAACCCAGCACAAACCGCTTGATGCCATAACAGAAACGGTCCAGACTGACCTGACGTTCGGCTGCTTTAGCGTCGAGGCAGGGGAGCTGTTGGTCATACCGCACAATGGGGCCGGAGGGGCCGTGGCCGAAGAAGGCGAGGAACACAAAGAAACGGAAGGGACTGCGGGCAGCAGCGACCTTGCCGCCGGACACATCCGCCAGATACCCGATGGCCGTAAAAACGTAAAAGCTGACGCCCAGCGGCAGGGCCGGGGCGAACACCGGCAGCAGATCCGGCACCAGCGCATTGATGCTGCGGGCCGCGAAGCCTGCGTACTTGAACGCCGCCAGCACCGCCAGGTGAGCTGCTATTAAAAGGATAAGCAGCGGCTTTTTGCGGGGTAGTTTTTCCAGCAGCAGGCCGCCCAGCCAGGTGATAGCCGCCAGCGCCAGCAGGATGGCCGCGCCTTTCAGCCCTGCCCAGGCAAAGAACAGCAGGCTGAACGCCCCCAATGCCCCGTTGCGCAGGGCCTTGGGCAGCAGCCAGTATACCGCCAGAGACAGCGGCAGAAAGATAAACAGAAATTGCACCGAGGAAAATGCCATACAAACTGCTCCGTTTCAGGGATTTTTTCGGGGATTCACAAAAAGTTTACATGTGTTACAACTCATTATAAATGTTTCGCACAGTTTCGGCAAGATTTGCGGAGAAGTTTTTTGCCGCCCGGCCCACAGCATAGACAAAAGGGGCAGAAATGATTATAATAAAGGCAACACCGCACAATTCCCGCCTAACGGCTTAAGCACCGCTCCGGCGGCT
>ERZ836877.2363-NODE-2363-length-24668-cov-14.747369_pt1 | contig 24668 bp, 19 predicted proteins | sample MGYA00519469_ERZ836877 | MGnify/ENA primary metagenome ERZ836877 (study PRJEB31850, sample SAMEA3708809) | human gut metagenome | biome: human gut; feature: human-associated habitat; material: faeces | place: China | collected 2014 ... | reverse complement strand
CGGGCACCATCGTCGGCAGCCATCCGGCCTTCGGCATCTCTGTATAGCCCATCGCGCGAACCTTCTCCGCGCTCAGCGCCATCGGCGCGACACCGCTGGCGTTGAGGCCGTAGAGCCGTTTGTCCCGCTCGATCCACACGAGCGCAAAGCAGTCCGAGCCGAGGCCGTTGCCGGTCGGCTCGAGCAGCGGCATAGCCGCGGCCATCGCCACAGCGGCGTCCACGGCGTTGCCGCCGGATTTCATCACGTCCAGTCCGATCTGTGCGCCGAGCGGCACAGACGTGCAGGCGACGGCATTTCTGGCGTAGATGACATTGCGCCGCGAGGCATAGCGGTAGGTCAGCGGATCAAAGTCAGGCATCGGTTCGTCCTCCTTCGGTTGTTCACTCTCAGTATAGCAAGGTTCTCAAAAAAGCAAGGAGAGCGCCATAGGGCGCTCTCCTTTTTGCGTGTCTACCGGACTGCGCGCTTTGTCTACTGCGCAGCAGGCGGCGCCGAGATGGGTGCGGGCGGCTTGGGATCCTTGTGTCTGCGCTGATAGATCAGCTTCTGATAGCCGACCACAATGGCGAGCAGGGCGATGCCGACAATGTCGGTCAGCGTCTTGCTGTCAATGAGCATCAGCGCGCCGGCCATCGAGAAGATGCGCATGATCCAGTTGAGGTTGCCGAAGAAGTAGCCCTCGACCGCGGCGGCGATCATCACAACGCCGATGCAGGAGCTGATGACGACCTGCGTACCGCTGAGCAGCGTGACATTCTCCAGCAGGAGCTGCGGGTTATACATGAACATATATGGGATGATGAAACCCGCCAGCGCAAGCCGCACCGACTGCCAGCCGGTCTTCATCGGGCTGCCGCCGGAAAGGCCCGCGGCGGCGAAAGACGCCAGCGCGACCGGCGGCGTGAGGTTCGCGAACATCGCGTAGTAGAAGCAGAACAGGTGCGCGGAGAGTTCGGGCTGACCCAGCTCAACGAGCGCAGGCGCGGCGATGGTCGCCGTGATGAGGTAGGACGGGATGGAGGGCAGGCCCATGCCGAGGATCATGCAGGTGATCATGGTGAACACAAGCGTCAGCAGGACGCTGTGCTGACCGATGCGGATGATGGCGTGCGCCACATTGAGGGCGAAGCCTGTCATGCCGCAGACGCCGACGATGATGCCGACGCAGGCGCAGGCAATGGCCACGGAAACCGTGGACTTCGCGCCGGCGACAAAGGCATCGCAGATGTCCTTGAAGCTCATGCGGCTGATGGGGCGCAGCTCAGCGACGAGGATGGTGACAACGATGGTCCAGAACGCGCTGAAGATGACCGTTTTGCCGCTCCAAATGAGCATATAGAGCAGGAAAGCGATAGGGATGAGCAGGTGGCCGCGCTCGCGCATGACCTTGCCGGGCTTGGGCATCTGCTCCTTGGGCAGGCCGTTGAGATGCTCCTTTGTCGCGCGCATCTGCACCTGCACGAGGATGCCGCCGTAATAAAGCAGAGCGGGAATGACGGCGGCGCGGATGATCACGCCGTACTGTACGCCCAGCGTTTCCGCCATGACAAATGCCGCCGCGCCCATGATGGGCGGAAGCAGCTGCCCGCCGACGGAGGCCGTGGCCTCGACCGAGCCGGCAAACTCCTTGGAGTAGCCGGTCTTCTTCATCAGCGGAATGGTAAAGGTGCCGGTGGTGACGACATTGGCAACAGCGGAGCCGTTGATGGAGCCGAGGAAGCCGGAGGCCAGCACAGCGACCTTTGCGGGACCGCCCTTGGTGTGTCCGGCGAGGGCGTTTGCGATGTCGTTGAAGAACTGGCCCATGCCGCACTTGTTCATCACTTCACCGAAGATGATAAAAAGCACGATATAGGTCGCCGCCACCTTGACCGAGGTGCCGTAGATGCCGTAGATGTCGGTGGTCAGATAGGTCACGATGCGGTGCCAGGTGTAGCCGCGGTGCATAAAGATGCCGGGCATGGAGCGCCCGAAGATCGCGTAGATCAGGAAAACGATCGACAGGATGCTCAGCGCGGGACCGCTCAGGCGGCGGGAGCACTCGAGCACCAGCAGGATGAGGATCGTGCCAACGATGATGTCGATCGTTTCACCCTGAAAGCCGGTGGAGATGAACACAGGATAGCGGATGAACACATAGATAGGCATGATGGCGGAAAGCGCGAACAAAAGCCAATCATACCACACGACCTTTTTACGGCTCGACTTCTTAAAGGCGGGATAGAGCAGGAAGCCGATCACCAGCACCAGTCCAACATGGATGGCGTGGTGCTTGATGTTGACCATTTGCAGCAGGCGGATGCCGGAAGCATAGGCCAGATGGTAGAGCGTAAAGGCAAGACAGAGGAAGTAGACGAGCTTATTGACCCAGTTCGCCTCAAACTTGCGGGTGCGGGATTCTTTTTCGTATTTCTCCATGATCTCCGCGCCTTTGGCGGCGTCGATCGGAGCAGCGTCGCCGGTCGAAACGACAGCGGCGTTTTTCTCAAGTTCAGCCACGGAAGAGGTACCCCCTTGTCGTAATGATTTTTGCCTCGACGCGGCTCGCGTCGGGCAGGGAGCGGAAATCGAAGATCTCCGCGTCGTTGAGTGTAAAGGTCTTCATATATTTGCTCGAGGTGATCCAGTGTAGGGTCGGAAAACGGCTGTTGATGTCCTCCATCCACACAAGACCGCCCTCAATGCGCGTCGGCACGTCCATTTCAGCCGGAATGCCGGCGCCGTAGCCCGCCACGGCGATCGCATCCAGATTGAACTGCAGATCGTCCGTCACGGAGTAAAATTCGTACCAGGGAATGTGCTCAAAGGAATGCTCGATCTCAAGTGAGAGCGTGTCACCCGCGGCGATGGGCCACGCGGCGATCAGGGTGTCGGTGCTGCGCTCGCGCAGTTCGAGCGTCGTGCGCTCGGGCACGATGCAGGCGAGCCACGCGGCGAGGCTCAGCAGACACAGAAGTGCTGCCGCAGGGCGGCGGCCAAAGGAGCTTTTCATCTCTCGAACCTTACCGAAAAGCGGGCGTGGGCGGCACAGTGCGCTCACGCCCGCTCTCTTATCGTTTCTTTACAGATGTATCGAAAGGGACTTTGCTTAGTCGATGTAGCCGTTATCCTTCCAGAACGCCTCTGCGCCGGGATGCAGCGGGAGCTGGATATCGTCCACACCGAAGGTGATGTCGATGTTCTTGTCGGCGGCATTGTGAGATGCCTTGATGGTGGAGATGTTCTGGAAAATGCCCTCGAGCATATCATAGACCATCGCGTCGCTCAGATCCTTGCGCACGAGCATGATGTTGTAAACGAACAGGCCCTCAACATCCTCGGTGTTGTTGTAGGTGCCGGCAGGAATGACTGACTTGGCGTAGTAGGGATACTCGGCAACGAGCTTGTCGCGGCCCTCGCCGTCAATGGGAACGATGACCATGTCATACTGCACGCCGAGGTCCATGACCGTTGCGTTGGGCAGACCGGAGGTGACGAACACCGCGTCGCACTGGCCGTTCTTCATGTTGTCGATGGCTTCGCCGTAAGCGAGGTAGTCGGGCTTGATGTCATCGTAAGTGATGCCGTAGGCATTGAGGATCATGCGGGCGTTGATCTCCACGCCGGAGTTCGCCGCGCCGACGCCCACGCGCTTGCCGCGCAGGTCCTCAACGGACTTGATGCCGGTGCTGGAAACGGTGACGAGCTGAACGTAGTTCGGCCACAGGCGCATGAGCGCGCGCAGGTCGCTGGCCTCGCCCTTGCCTTCGTAGGCGCCGGTGCCGGTGTAGGCCTGCATAACGGCGTCCTGCATGGCGATGGCGATCTCGGCGTCGCTGTTGAGGATATTCTGGATGTTCTGACCGGTGGCGTTGGTGGCCTCAGCAGAGGTCTGATAGCCGTACTCCTTCAGCGCGGTGGCAAAGGCGCCGCCGATGGGGAAGTAAATGCCGGAGGTCGGGCCGGTGCCGACGGTAATGAACTCCTTGGAGCGCTCCTCCGTGGTCAGGCCTTTGGTGGTCTCGGTCTGCTGGTTGTCATTGGGCGTGTCGTCCGTGGACGGGGTCTCCTTGCTGCCGCAGGCAGCGAGGGAGAGGACCATGATCAGTGCCAGCGCAAGGGACAGGAACTTTTTCATCTTCATTTCTCCTTTTGTTGTTATGGTATTTGGAAATGGGAAAGTATACCCCCCATTTCTGCTGTTCATTTTATGTTAATATTTACCACCGCGCAAGGGAATTTGGGGGAACGGTTGTCTTTCGTGCGTGAACGGTCCTTTACGGCGCGTGAACGTGTATCTGTCTTTTTTATTGCAATTTTCTATAATTTCACAGCGTTTTCCGCTTGAAATAAGCAGAGTGTATGTTATATTATTTAATTGTGAAGATTTTGACAAAACCTGTACATCGGGGGAACGCCTGCCATGCAGAATAACCTCTTCTTTTCTCTCATTCTGAATATCAGCTTTCTTGTGCTGATCGCCACCATCCTCACCGAGCTGCGCCCGCTGCGCATGATGCTCAAGCGGCAGGACCGCTCGCTGAAGAATCAGCTCGTGCTGGGCGTCATCTTCGGACTGCTCTCCATCAGCTGTACCTACACGGGGCTTTCCTTTCAGGGCGCGGTGGTCAACACCCGCGTGGTGAGCACGGTCGCCGCCGGACTGGTCGGCGGGCCGGCAAGCGGCATCTGCGCGGGTCTGCTCAGCGGCGTACACCGCTATTTCTATAACCCCGCCGGCTTCACCTCGTTCGCCTGCGCCATTGGCACCTTCCTCTTCGGCGTCATCGGCGCGGTGAGCTACCGCTGGTTCACGCGCCGCTCGCGGCGGACGAGCGACCTTGTGTTCATCACGCTGGTCGCCGAGCTGGTACAATGTGGGCTTATCTTATTGCTGGCCAAGCCCTTTTCCGCGGCCGCCGCGTTGGAGGAGTCCATCCTGCTTCCGAAAATTCTGGTCAATTCGCTCGGCCTTGTGGCCTTTATGCGCATCCTTGACCGGCTGAACCGCGACCTGACCATCGAGCTTGCCGAGCAGCAGGCCGTCGCCCTGCTCATCGCGCAGGAGTGCCTGCCCTATCTGCGCCGCGGCATCAAGGACCGCGAGGGGCTGCAATGCGCCGTGAACATCGTGCGCGAGAAGCTCCCTCACTTTCAGGTGGCACTGACCGACTGCACGCAGATCATGGCCGCGAGCGGCGGACTGTCCTCCGCCGGTCCGCTCCCGCCCTCCGCGCGGGAGGCCATTGCGCAGAACCGCTCCGTCGCAGCAACGGAGATTTCCGGCGGCTCCGGCTACGCCAGTCTTGCAGCGCCGCTGCATCAGGACGAGAAAGTCATCGGCGCGCTGCTGCTCAAGGTCCCCACGGGGCCGAACCTCGTGCTCGACGCCGACATCCGCACGCTGGAGAGCCTTGCCAAGCTCTTCTCCGTCATGCTGGAGCTGGGTGAGGCCGAGCATCAGATCGCGTTGCGCAAGCAGGCAGAATTCCGCGCCCTGCAATCGCAGATCAACCCGCACTTTCTGTTCAACGCGCTCAACACCATCTCCGGTCTGTGCCTGACCGATCCCGACCGCGCCCGTAAAACGATACTTGTCCTCGCTGCCTATTTCCGCCAGACGCTGACCATCAACGAGCCCTTTGTCACCCTTGAGCAGGAGGTCTCTAATGTGGACAACTACCTTATGCTCACCGAGGCACGCTTTGAGGGCGCGCTGCACGTCGAATGCTCGCTGCCCGATGACCTGATGAAGCTGCGCCTGCCGCCGCTCATTCTCCAGCCCATTGTGGAAAACGCCGTGCGCCACGGCTTTGTGTCTGTGGACGACCGGCGCGTGGACATCTGCATCCGTCAGGATGACGAGCGCGCCTACATCCGCGTGAGCGATCGGGGACACGGCTTCCCACCGGAGGTGCTGCGCAAACTCGAGGACCCAAACGATCCGACCTACACCGGCCTTTACAATGTGCGCAAGCGTCTGCGCAGCATCTACGGCGAGCAGTGCGTCTTCACCATCGACAGCAGTGAGCACGGCTCGACCGTCGCCTTCTCCATCCCGCTCATTTCCCCGCAGATGCCCGATATTGTTTGAAGGGAGATGATCTTATGCGTATCGCTGTGATCGACGACGAAAAGTACTCGCGCATTGCGTTGGTCCACCAAATTCGTCAATTTCTGCCGTATACCGAGGTCGTTGAGGCCGGAAGCGGCGCACAGGCGATCGAACTGCTGGAAAAGCAGAGCTTTGACATTCTCTTTCTCGATGTCCACCTCGGTGATATGGAGGGCACGACGATCGCCGCGCTGGCTCGCCGCCTGATGCCGTCCGCGCGGATCATCTTTGCAACGGCCTATTCCGAATACGCCGTGCGCGCATTCGAGCTGCGCGCGGACGATTATCTGCTCAAGCCCTTCGACCCCGACCGCATCCGTGAGGCACTGGAGCGCAGCACGGCTGCCTCCGCAGCGCCGGTTTCCCCACCGCCGCTGCTGCACCGCATCGCTGTGAGCAGCAACCGCAGCACCACGCTGCTCGACATCGACGAGATCACCCACATCGAAACAGACGGCGTGGGGCGCGGCTGCGTGATCCACACCACCTCCGGCAAGACCTACAACGACAGCACCTCCCTCGGCGAGTACGAGGGCAGGCTTGCCGGGCAGGCATTCTACCGCATCCACAAGACCTGCCTTGTTCAGCTGCGCTATGTCGAGAGCATTTTCCCGTGGACGGGCAGCGGCTTTGCCCTGCGCGTACACGGCACGGGCTCCGTGCTGCCGATCGGCCGCGAGCGGGTGCGCGAGCTGCGTCGCCGACTGAGCATCTGATCTCCTCTGAGACCATGCCAGCGAAGGCCATTGGCTCGCCCAGACGGCGGCTACTGCCTGCGCGCGAACCCCGCAGGCCTTGCCCCGCAGCAGGTGTCCACTGAGAAAAGGCTTTTTGAGCAAGGATATGACTGTCCTTGCAATCACGACCGGCAGTTTTGAAAACGAAGTCCTGCGTGCAAACAAGTCCGTGCTGATGCTCTTTCGCGGAAACGAGCCGTTCGGCTCTGTCGTTTCGCCTGCCTCCAAGGCGGCGAACGAGGTGTTTATCGAAGAAATGCTCACACAATAAGAAGTCGATGACAGAGCTGGTGGGGATCAGTAGAGACGGCACAAGTTATTCTTTGATTATGACATCCCACGCCGTGGAGGTATCCCCGGCTCTGCTTTTCGCCGCGTCTTATCGGGCAAAAAACCGATATGCGGTCTGCTCACAGTATTCCGCACCGGCCCGCAGGATGGGAGAAGGAAATGCCGCATGATTCACAGCGTCCGGAAACCGCTGTGTTTCCAGGCAAATCCCGTGGAAAGGCCCATAGAGTGTCCCTTGCTTTCCGGTGCGTTCCGTCAGCCATCCCGCCGTATATAGCTGCATTCCCTCCATTGAGGTGGTCATTTCCATTCCGATGCCAGTGGCGGGACACCACAGCTCCGCCGCCGGTGCTTGCCCCACATTGAGAACATAGTTGTGATCATATCCATGCCCGCCGTTCAGAGATACATTGCGGAGACGGCTCTTCATCTCCGTGGGCGCACGGAGATCCAGCAGTGTCCCCTCCACCTCCGCCATCTGTCCCGTTGGGATGTTCTCTCCATCTGTCGGCGTATAGTGGTCGGCCCATACCGTCAGCACCTGGTCATCCACCGTGCCGCTGTCGTGGCCGCCCAGATTGAAATAGGCGTGGTTCGTCAGGTTAACCACGGTGTCCTTCTCCGCCGCTGCACGGTACTCTATGGTGAGCGTACTGTCTGCCAAGCGGTAGGTGACCTCCACACGGACAGCGCCGGGGAAGCCCTCCTCCCCGTCGGGGGAGGTGTAGGTGAACGTGACCGCATTCTCGGCGCAGGTGAAGTCCCACAGCTTCTTGTGGAAGCCCTCGTTTCCTCCGTGGAGGCAGTTCCTTCCCTCGTTTGCCGTAACACGGTACGCCGTGCCGTCGATGCTGAAGCCTGCTCCGCCGATGCGGTTGGCACAGCGCCCGATGGTTCCGCCGAAGCAGGCATCCATGTGCCGATAGCTTTCCAACTCGTCGTAGCCCAGGCAGATGTCCGTCATCTTGCCGTTTCTGTCCGGCACATAGATGCTTCGGACGGCTGCGCCGTAGGGCAGCAGCCCCACGGCACAACGGCTGGTGGAAAGCTCTATGACAGGGACCTCTTTTCCACCCAGTGTCCCAAAGGGTCTCAGTCGATACAAGGTTTATCCCTCATAGCCGTTGGGATGGCCGCTGTGCCACGCCCACGCGTCGGCAACGATCTGCTCCAGACTGCGGTTGGGTTTCCAGCCCAGCACCTCAGCGGCCTTTTTGTTGGAGGCGATCAGCACGGAGGGGTCGCCGCCGCGGCGGGGCTCCGCAACGGCCTTGATCTCCTTGCTGGTGACCCGGCGGGCCGTATCGATGATCTCACGCACGGAATAGCCGGTGCCGTTGCCCAGATTGAACACGTCGCTGCTGCCGCCCCGCTCCAGATATTCCAGCGCCAGCAGGTGGGCCTCCGCCAGATCCTTCACGTGGATGTAGTCCCGCACGCAGGTGCCGTCCGGCGTGGGGTAGCCCTCGCCAAAGATGCCGATGTGGTCCCGCTGTCCCAGCGCCGTCTTCATCACCAGGGGGATCAGGTGGGATTCCGGCTCGTGGTCCTCGCCGATGCCCGCCTCGGTGTCGGAGCCGGCGGCGTTGAAGTAGCGCAGGGCCACATAGCGGATGCCGTAGGCGCCGTCGCACCACTTCAGCATATTTTCAATGGCCAGCTTGGTGGCGCCGTAGGGGTTGGTGGGTTCCGTGCGGTCGCCCTCCTCGATGGGCTGCTTCTCCGGCTCGCCGTAGGTGGCCGCCGTGGAGGAGAACACGATCTTGTCCACGCCGTGGGTCTGCATGGCTGTCAGCAGGGATACCGCGCCCTCCACATTATTTCCGTAGTATTTCAGCGGATCAACAACACTCTCGCCCACCAGGGAGCAGGCCGCAAAATTGATCACGCCGTCGATCCTGTTCTCCGAGAATACCCGATGCAGGAAGGCGGTGTCCCGCAGATCTCCCACGCAGAACTTCTGCGCTCCCTTGACAGACTGCCAGTGCCCGGTACGCAAATTGTCCACCACGACCACCTCATAGCCCTGTTTGACCAGCAGTACCGTCATGTGGCTGCCGATATATCCGGCACCGCCAGCCACCAAAATGGTTTTCATACTCGCGTCCTCCTTCTTTCATACACTTTGAATAAACCGCAGAAAGGCTTCCTGCCCCTCCGGGGTGCGCTTAAAGACGCCGGCGTGCTCCAGAACCGTGGAGAACACCGCGCCCACCTCCTGCCGCAGCAGATCTTCGGCGTTTTCCGCCGTGAACACATGGCGGGTTTTCAGCTCCTCCGCCCAGTCCGCGTGCTTGGCCAGCGCCTCGTCCCGGCGCAGATCGTCGCCCCGCACCAGCGCCCGCGCCACGCCGTCCAGCTCGTCCTTCAGCCGCGCCGGAAGCACCGCCAGACCCATGACCTCGATGAGGCCGATGTTCTCCTTCTTGATGTGGTGCAGCTCCTGATGGGGGTGGTACACCCCCAGGGGATATTCCGCGGTGGTGATGTTGTTCCGCAGCACCAGATCCAGCTCGAACTGCCCTTTCCGCATCCGGGCGATGGGGGTGATGGTATTGTGGGACTCGCCGTCGGTCTCCGCGAACACAAAGGCCGCCTCGTCCGTGTAGCCCCGCCACGCGGTGAGGATGCGCTCCGCCAGCTCCACCAGACGCTGATCATCTTTGCAGCGGAGCCGGATCACAGACATGGGCCACTTGACAATGCCGGCCTCCACATCTGCAAAGCCTCGGAAGGTGACATGTTGCTCCACAGGGGCTTTTTCCATGGCAAAAGCATAGCGGCCGCCCTGAAAATGGTCGTGGCTGAGAATAGAGCCGCCCACGATGGGGAGATCGGCGTTGCTGCCCACAAAGTAGTGGGGGAACTGCCTGATGAAGTCCAGCAGCTTGCGGAAGGTGGCTTTGTCGATCTTCATGGGGGTGTGCCGGCCGTTCAAAACGATGCAGTGCTCGTTGTAGTAGACATAGGGGCTGTACTGGAGGAACCAGTCCTCCTGATTGATGGTGATGGGGACGATCCGGTGGTTCTGCCGGGCGGGGTGGTTGAGCCGTCCCGCGTAGCCCTCGTTCTCCCGGCAGAGCTGGCACTTGGGGTAGTTGGTCTGGGGCGCGGCCTTCGCCGCGGCGATGGCCTTGGGATCCTTCTCCGGCTTGGACAGGTTGATGGTGATGTCCAGCTCCCCGTAGGGGGTGGCGGCCTTCCACTTTCTGTCCCGCGCAACGCGGTAACGTCGGATGTAGTCCGTGTCCTGACAGAAGCGGTAAAACCAGTCTGTGGCCTCCTTCAGGTCGGCCTGATACCGTCGCCGGAATTCACTGATGACCTGAGCGGGGCGGGGCGTCAGTATGCCCATCAGCTCGGTATCGAACAGGTCGCGGCTGGTGATGTCGTTCTGTATGACGCCCCGCGCCGCCGCGTCGTCCAGCAGCTCCTTCAGGATATCCTCCAAGGGCCGCTCCCGGACTGTCTGCGGCGGCTCCCACGATTCCAGCCCCAAGGTCTGAAGCAAACGATTTGCCGCCCATGTGCGGTCACATTCCTCTATAAGCCCTGTGCGCAGGGCGTAGCCCAGCAGATCTTCAATGGCCTGATAGCACATGCTGCACCTCCTATCCCAGCCGGATGCCGCCGGCCGGCCGGATGCGCACCACGTGGCAGCAGCCCCGTCCCAGCGAGGCTTCCACCCTGTCGCGGAAGCCGTCCAGCATATCCAGCGGCACGAACGCCTGTGCCGTGCCGCCGAAGCCGCCGCCGTGTACACGGACAGCGCCCCGCCCCTCCAGCATACGCTCGCACAGGGCGATGGTCACCATCAGCTCCTGCGCCGCCGTGCTGCCGGTGGGAATGATATTCTGCAAATACATGGCGGAGGAGCGCCCCGACTCCCGCACCAGCGTAAGAAACCGCTGGAAATCGCCGCTGCGGAGCGCCTGTACCTCCTCCCGCACGCGGCGGTTCTCGCCGTAGACGTGGAAGGCGCGGTTTACCGCCCGATCCCCCGCCGCCTTTCTGACGTGGGGCAGCTCCGCAAGGAAGGCCTCCTCCGGCACCTCCCGCAGCACCTCCTTGCCGAACACCCGGCAGACCGCCCGCAGCTCCTCGGTGATGGCACTGTACTCACCGGTCAGATCCTCGTGCCCCGCGCCGGAGTCCAGAATACACAGGGCATATCCGCAGGCGTGGAGATCCACGTCCAGCCGCTCCACCGCCGGGTGGGCTGTATCCGCGAAGTCGATGGCCACCACGCCGCCCACGGAGGAGGCCGTCTGGTCCATCAGGCCGCAGGGCTTTCCGAAGAACACGTTTTCCGCATACTGGCCGATCTGCGCCAGCTCCACCGGCGTACAGTGCCCCGCCCAGAACAGCTCGTTGAGCATGGTTCCCATCAGCACCTCATAGGCGGCGGAGGAGCTGAGGCCGCTGCCCTTGGGCACGGTGGAGGTCATATACACGTCCAGACCCCTGCCCCGCAGGGCACAGCCCATCTCCTGCATCCGGGACGCCACGCCCCGGATCAGCGCCGCCGAGGTGTTTTTCTCCCCCTCCTGTGGAGTCAGCTCCCGGAGGGATACCTCCGTCATGGGATAGCCCTGGGACAGCACGCGGATAACACCGCTGCCGGTGACGGCTGCCGCCGCCAGAATGTCCAGATCCACGGCGGCGGCCAAAACGCAGCCCCGCTGATGATCGGTGTGATTGCCGCCCAGCTCTGTGCGGCCCGGCGCGCTGAACAGCGCCTGCGCCGGATAGCCAAAGGTCTGACGGAAGCCGGCCGCGGCCTCCAGACAGCGGGTGTGCGCCCGATCCTTGTCCTCCCTGCCGTAAAGGCGGATGAGGGTTTCTTCAAATGAGAGCTGCTCCAGACATACCTCCAGCCTTGTATGTATCGTCATCTGCTCCTCCTTGTTCTCTTCGTGAAGGGGCTTATCCCCTTTGGGGGCGTCAGCCCTCCGGCTGCTCCGCCGTGACCGCCTCGTACCGCAGCCATACGTAGCTGCCGTCCGTTACCTCCATCCCCTGCGGGGGTGTTCCCTCTGACGAGAGGGAGACGGCCATGCTTATCAGGCTCTCCGCCAGGCCGACGGCATCGTTGCGAACGGTGCCCTCCAGCGTTCCCTCCCGCAGCGCCTCCATTGCCGGCGGTGTGGCATCCACACCCACGATGAACGGCAAACTGCTTTTACCCAGCCCGGCCTCGGTGCAGGCGTCGATAGCGCCCAGCGCCATGTCGTCGTTGTTGGCAAAGACCACCTCTATCGCACCCCCGAATTCCCGAAGCCATTGACGCATCCGGATGCCGGCCTGCCCGCGCTGCCAGTTGGCGGCGGCGCTGGCCAGCTTCTCCGTGGAGACGCCGGCCTTTATCAGGGTAGAGATGCTGTACTCCGTCCGGAGCAGGGCATCCTGGTGTCCCGGTTCTCCCTCCAGCATCACATATTGCAGAACGCCGTCGCTGTTCCGGTCCAGCTCGTTCCGACGGCTCTGCCATGCGTCCAGCACCAGCTCGCCCTGCAATACCCCGGCGTCCCCCGCCGGAAGCCCCACATAGTAGGCATGCTGCCAGCGGCGCAGATCCTCTTCCACCGGCTCGCGGTTAAAGAAGATCACCGGCACATCCGCTGTCTGTGCCTTGTCGATGATAACGGCCGCCGCCGTGCGATCCACGACATTGACGCAGATCACATCGTAGCCCCGCTCCAGAAAGCGATCTACCTGCTCGTTCTGCGTGGCCTGACTTTCTTTGCCGTCGGCAATATATAAATTGATCTTTATGCCCTGACCATCTCCCGTTTCCAGCGCCGCCCGCTGCAATTCTCGGGTCACGGTTTCAATAAAGGTATCCTCCTGTTGGTACAGCGCCACTCCGACCCGAAGCGTTCTGCCCACGCCTGTATCCGCACGGCAGGCAGGCAGCGCCAGCAGCAGGGTCAGCGCGGCGATCAGGCAAACGATCCTCTTCATACCGTCTCCTCTCCCTTACAAGCTCATGTCACGGGGAACAGCAGCTTCTGGTTGTCGTTGTCGTACATGTTCTCCTGCCGGACGATGGAAAAAGCCACGGTGGGTACGCCCGTCCAGTCCTCATGCCGCGCCAGCGCCGCCGCAGCATCCACCGCCAGATACCCTGCGGAGAACACATTCAGCGCGGCGATGGCCGTCACGCGGCCCTCCTCCAGCGCGGCAGCGATGGCGGGTGTAGAGCCGCAGCCATATAGCAGGGGAAAGCTCTCGTTGCTCCGCGCCATCTCCGCTACCTCCGCCAGTACCGCCGCCTCAAAGGCGACCACCGCGCCCGGTCTTTCGATCCGCAGAATGTCCGTGAAGGAGGCGGTGTCAGCGCTCCACTGATATATCCGTACCTGCCGCCCCGCTCGCTCCAGGGTCTCCCTTGCCGCCAGCATCCGCTCCCGTATCCCATTGTCTCCGGGCAGGCTGTCCAGCAGCAGCACCGTGCCGCCGGTCGGTACGCCGTTGCACGCCGCCTCGCCCAGTGCCTCGCCCAGCGCCTGATGATCCATGGTCACAGCGGCTCCGGCACCCCATTCGGTCATATCCGTTTCCACCGTCACCAGTGCCGTCCTGCCCGCCGCCGCGGATACAGCCTCACCCAGCACGCCCCGATCCGCCGGAAGCAGCAGGATAGCCTGTGTGCCTCCCGCCGTCTCCCTCTCCAGCAGATGCGCCTGCTCGGCGGCGCTGTTGTCCGCGGTGGGCGTCAGGAAGCGCAGCTCCACATTCAGATCCACCGCCGCCTGCTCCATGCCCCTTCGCATGGTGGAAACTGCGCCGTCTCCGTCGCGAAGGATGACAGACATCTCCAGCAGAGCGGGCTGATTCTTCCGTTCGCCGGGAGCAAAGGCCAGCAGCCAGAAGAGTATGCTCAATCCGATCAGGGGAAGCACCAGTTGGAATAACACCTTTCGGCTCACGCCTCTCCCTCCCTCCGATATTTCCGCACCTCATTTTCTCCCAGTGCAGGCAGGCAGATACGCACCACCGTCCCTCTGTCCGGCTCGCTGCGGATGGTCAGACCGTAGGCTGGGCCGAAGGTCAGCTGTATCCGCTGGTGGACATTACGCAGACCGATGCCCGTGCCACCCGGCCTTGCGGCAGACACGGAGATGCCGGGATTCAAAAGCTGCTCCACCACCTGCTCCGGCATTCCGGGCCCGTTGTCCTCCACTTCGATGACCATGTTCTCGCCCTCGCGGAAGGCGCGGATGTGGATCTCGCCGTCGCCGTCCGCGTATTCCATGCCGTGATAGATGGCGTTTTCCAGGATCGGCTGGATGATCAGCTTGACGGTATACAGTCTCTCCACACCCTGCTCCACGGAGATGTCTGCGAAGAATTTGTTTTTATACCTCATTTTCTGAATGGCCAAATAGTTCCTGGCGTGCTCCAGCTCGTCCCCGATGGGGATGATGCTGCTGCCCTTGCTGAGGGATATGCGGAAAAATCGTGCCAGCGCCGTCAGCATGGCCACCGCCTCCTGCGTCCGCCCGTTTTCCGTCATCCATACCACGCTGTCCAGCGTATTGTAGAGGAAATGGGGATTGATCTGAGATTGCAGCACGTCCAGCTCGCTGCGCCGCTTTTCCTCCTCCTGCCGGAGAATATCCTCCATCAGATGACGCATGGTGGACACCATGGACTGCACGGAGCGACTGAGATGCTCCACCTCATAGGGGCCGTCCACATCGAAATCCACGGACTCCGCGCCCTTTTCCAGCTCACGCACCGCAAGCTCCAACTTCTTCATGGGCGCAGTGATCCACTCTGAAAGCCGGAGGTTCACAAATACCAGCAGAAAAATGGAGAAGATCACCACGAACATGGCGAACAGCAGAAGCTGGCTGTAGTTGTCCCGCAGTGTCTCCACCGGCACCACTCCCACCAGCTTCCAGCCGGTGTAGCCCACGGTCTTGACCGTCACCTGCCGCCGCTGGGACTGGAACCTCTCCCTGTGTGTCCCGTCGGAATAGGCCGCGGCGGTCAGATTGTTCTCCTCCTGCAAGCCTGCGTAGATCAGCTGCTGACGGGGATGGTAAATGATTTCGCCGTTCCCGTCGATCAGGTAAAGGTATCCTTGCCCGCTGGAGAGGGACACCTCCTTGCAGATCCGCTCGATGCCGCTGAAGCTCATGTCCACCAGCAGCACGCCACTTTGCATGACGCCGCCGCGTGACAGTTCCACGTGACGGCTGAGAGAGACCACCCAGTGATACCGCGAATCGGGGTCATCAAACAGATTTTGCACGTGGGGTGTGGAGAAGTGCAGGTTTTCAATACGCTCCATGGCGGTGGTGAACCAGCTCTCACGGCTGGGAGTCACACTGTTTTTCAGTTCGCTCAGAGGGGTGGCGGAGACCAGGCTGCCGCTTCCGTCAAACACAGCCAGCGACACCAGCACCTCCCGGTCCTTTGCATAGAGCAGATCCAGGGCGTCCCGCAGCTCCCGCGCCATGTCCTCCCGCTGCAGATCCGTGTTTTTTATAACGCGGTAGTACACCGTATCCGATACTCGCATCATGTTGCGCAGATAGCTGTCCAGGTTCAGGTTCACCTGCGCCAGCACACGCTGACTGCTCTCCGCTGCCATCGCGTTGGAGGAGGAGGAAAAGCGCAGCATCAGAGCGACCCCCAGAAACAGCATGCCCGTCACTGCCACGGTGGTAAAGGCGACTGACAGGATCAGCTGAATGCTGGCGCTGTGATACAGTTGTTTCCATTTTCCTCTGAAGCAGGAGGCTCTCTTATCCACTGGGGGCTCCTCTCTCCGCCCGTCACCTGCCCGCGCCGCGGTATTTCGTCGGCGTCGTGCCGAAGTGACGCTTGAACACATAGCTGAAGTAGTTGGGGTCCTCATAGCCGCACTGCCGTGCGATCAGGTACGTCTTTTCCTCTGTGGTGCGGATGGCTTCGGCAGCTGCCTCCATCCGCACCATCGTGACATAGGCGGTAAAGGTCGTGCCCGTCTCCCGCTTGAACAGCGTGGAGAAGTAGGTGGAGCTTAGATGCAGATAGGCGCACAGCTTTTCCACCGACAGGTCGCTCTCCCCGTAATGCTGGCGGATGTACTCCATAGCCGTCTCCACCGTCCGTCCCGCCGATGCCGTCTGTCGGCGGCGGATCAGCGTGTGGAGGCGCAGACAGCGCTCCGCGCACCAGTCCTCCAGCTCTGTTAAGCTGGGAAGCTCGGACATCTGCGGGGGCAGGGAAAAATCTGCGCCGAAAACCTCCTCCGCGCCTATGCCGGAGCGCCGCGTCAGCTTCAACAGATGCGTCACCAGCTCCAGGAGGAACAGATTGTATTGTCCGGCGGAGGGCTTCACCTCCCGGAGCTTTCCTGCCAGTGCTGCCGCCGCGCTTCGGACCTCTCTGTCATTCCCCAGCTTTATGGCGGCGGTCAGCGCCCGCTCGTCCGACTCGTCAAAGGAGAGCAGCAGGCTTCTGTCCGGCTCCAGATCACCGATGTAGATGACCTGTCCCCGCCCTACCATGGAGCGGTATTCCAGCGCCGTCCGCGCCTCGGCGGCGGAACGCGGGAGGCCGGAAAGCTCCCGGCACGGTGTGCCTACGCCCACTGTCAGAGTCAGTCCTAAATAGGCCGAGGCCAGCGCGCAGGCGCGGTCCAGAGCGCGGATCAGGTCATAGACGGAAAAGGTCTCCGTCAGGCTGACGATGGAAGCGATCCAATCGTTGTACAAAAAGAGCTTGCACCTGTCTTCCGTCAGGGCCTCCTCCAGCAGCTTTTGGACGGACAGCGTGGACAACGGCGCATCGCGGCTGCCGCCGATGTAAGCAAGAGCCGCCGTCCATTTTCCCCCGGAAAGATCAATATCCAGCTGCGCCGCCCGCTCCTGTTCCTTTCCCAGCTCTATGCGCCCGCTCAGCAAATTGGCATAGAACAGCTCCTGCAGAACCGGCAGATTCTCCGTATAGCGGATGCGGAGTCGCTCCGTATCCCGTCTCTCCTCACGCTCCCGGTCCAGCTCTGCCTTCAGCCGCCGCAGTACGGCGGACAGCTCGTCGGCATTGATGGGCTTGAGAATGTACTCCGATACATTCCTCCGAATGGCCTGCTTGGCATACTCAAAATCGTCAAAGCCGGAAAAAATCACAAATTTAGAGACCGGCAGAAGCTCTGTCAGGCTGCCGCAGAGCTCCAGTCCATCCATAAACGGCATTTTGATGTCGGTAAGGACCACATCGGGAAGGATCTCCTCCGCCAGCTCCAGCGCATCCCGCCCGTTGGAGGCTTCTCCCGCCAGAGAAAAGCCAAGGCCCTGCCAGTCCATCTTCCGGCTGATACCCTCGCGGATATTTTCCTCATCGTCCACCAGCAGCACACGGTACAGTTCCACAGCTCCGCCCCCCTCTCCCTTTTACACAGAGTATACCACACTCTTCCGATAAAGCAAAGATGGCTCGCGAAGGCGTGCCATCTTTGCATGAGATCACTTTTTCACAAGGTACTTCCGCATATCAAGGGCACAGGCAAACAGGATGATCGCGCCCTTGATGAGATATTGCAGATCCTGCGGCACGCCCACCATGGTCAGCCCGATGAAGATCAGCCGCAGCATCAGCACGCCGATAACGATGCCGCTGATCTTGCCGATGCCGCCTACGAAGGACACACCGCCGATGACGCAGGCGGCGATGGCATCCAGCTCGTAGTTCAACCCGGTATTGGCCGTGTTGGAGCCGATGCGTGCGCCCTCAATGAAGCCGGTAAAGCCGTACATGGCGCCGGCCAGCGCAAAGACCCCCACTGTGATGGCGAACACGTTGACGCCGGACACCCGGGCCGCTTCCTCGTTGGAGCCGAGGGCAAACATATTCTTACCAAAGGTGGTCTTATTCCAAATAAACCACATGACGGCTGTCAGCACAACTGCAAACAGAACATACATGGGGACGGGCGTACTGCCGATGCGGAACAGCTCTCCCTTGACGAAGCTGGTGTAGGACGGATCGAGGTTGGAGATGGCCATGCCATTGTTGTTGCCCTGCTGCACATACAGCAGCAGGCAGGTATACAGGATCAGCTGCGTGCCCAGCGTCACGATGAAGGGGTGCAGCTTGAATTTCGCCACGAACAGGCCGTTGAAGCAGCCGATTGCCGCGCCGATGAGCATGGCAAGCAGGATGACCACCGGGATGGGCAGCGTGCCGATCTCCGGCCACATCTTGTTTGCGGTGTTGGCGGCGTTCTGAAGCAGCGACGCGGAGATGCAGGCGGTCAGTCCCACGGCTCGGCCTGCGGACAGGTCTGTGCCGGTAAGCACGATGCACCCGCCGATACCCAGCGCAGCGGGCAGATAGGCCGCCGTCTGGGAGAAGATGTTGATGAGGGACGCGGGCTTGATGAAATTGGGGTTTCTGATGGCGATATAGATGACCGCGATGACCATGATGATGATCAATGCGTTATTCAAAAGAAGATCGCCCACCCGTCTGGCCGTCAGCGGCTGGCGGACGCGCACTTCCTTTTCCTGTGCTTTTCTTTCCTTGTTCACGATCGTCGCTCCTCCTTACACATATTTGGCCGCCAGCGTCAGGATCTCCTCCTGACTGGTGGTTCGGGCATCCACCTCACCGGCCAGCAGTCCGCCGGACATAACCAGAATGCGGTCGCAGATCCCCAACAGCTCCGGCATCTCGGAGGACACCATGATCACGCCCTTCCCCTCCCTAGCAAGGTCGAGGATCATCTGATATATCTCGTACTTCGCACCCACGTCGATGCCTCGGGTGGGCTCGTCCAGCAGCAGCACCTCCGGCTTGGTCAGAAGCCAGCGCCCGATGATGACCTTCTGCTGGTTGCCGCCGGAGAGTGATCGTATTTGCGTGGACTGTCCGGGCGTTTTGATGTGCATAGCCTGTATGGCCCAGTCAGTATCCTGCCGCATCTTCCTTTCACTGAGGCAGATGCCGCCCATCAGATAGCTTCTCAGGTTGGAGATGACGGTGTTTTCCCGGATGTCGCGGATGCCGAAGATGCCCGTGGCGCGGCGCTCCTCCGTCAGCAGGGCAAAGCCGTTTTTGATGGACTCCTGGGGTGTCCTGTTTCGGATAGCCTTTCCATGCAGGCGGATGCTCCCGCCGGCCTTCGTCATTGCGCCGAAGAGGTTCTCCAGCACCTCCGTGCGCCCGGAGCCATCCAGTCCGGCGATGCCCAGCACCTCGCCCCTGCGAAGCTGGAAGCTGGCGTCCTTCAGACGGGTATACCGGCCTGCGAGATGCTCCACCTCCAAAATCACCTCGCCGGGTACATTGTCCTTAGGCGGGAAACGGTTGGTCAGCTCGCGACCCACCATCAGCTTGATGATCTCCTCTATGGTCAGGTCGGCGGCGCGGCGCGTGGCCACCCATTTACCGTCCCGCATGATGGTCACTTCATCGCTGATGCGGAGTATCTCATCCATTTTGTGGCTGATATAGATGATGCCGCAGCCCTGCTCCCGGAGCATGTTGATGATACGGAACAGATGCTCCACCTCCGCCTCCGTCAGAGAGGAGGTGGGCTCGTCGAACACGATGACCTTGGCGTTGTAGCTGACCGCCTTGGCGATCTCCACCATCTGCCGCTGGGAGACAGGCAGCGTGGACATGATGGCTTTGGGATCGACGCGGACGTCCAGCTCGTCGAAGATCTCCCCTGTACGTCCTCGCATGATGCCCTCGCTGACCATGATGCCCGCCACCTTCGGGTAGCGGCCCAGCCACAGGTTGTCCATCACGCTGCGGGTGAGAGCCTGGTTCAGCTCCTGATGCACCATTGCCACGCCGCCTTCCAGCGCTTCCTTTGAATTCTTGAAATCCACCTCTTTGCCGTCCAGCACGATCGTGCCCTCGTCCTTGGCGTAGATGCCGAAAAGGCACTTCATCAGCGTGGATTTGCCCGCGCCGTTTTCACCCATCAGCGCGTGGACGGTGCCGGGTCGGACGGTAAGGGAAACGCCGTCCAACGCCTTGACACCGGGGAACTCTTTCGTAATATTTCGCATTTCCAGCAATGCCGGCTGCTCCATATGCGGTTACCTCCTTATCTGCGGGTTCAAAAGCGGCTCACCATACGAACCGCTTTCGCGAAAGAGCGGGGCTGTCTGACTGACAGCCCCGCTCTTCCTTGGCGCTTTACTGGGGCGAGAGCCGTTAGCTATGGCTTATTCGCCGGTATAGGTGGCGTAAGGCACACGAATCTTGGCAACACCGGCATCCACATTGAACGAGGAGGTGTTGTCCATTAGATTGCCTCCGCCCTTGACGCTGCTGACCAGGTTCAGGATGGTGGAGGCCATGCCCTCGGCATCCTGCTTGATGGTACCGGTCATCTTGCCCTCGTTGATGAGCTGCTTGGCAGATTCGGTGGCGTCCACGCCGAACACAGGGATGGTCTTGCCGCCGTCGCCCATATTATAGCCAGCACCCTGCAGGGCAGAGATGGCACCCTCCGCCATACCGTCGTTGTTGCAGATGATCAACTCGACCATGTTGCCGTTGGCTTCGGAATACTCGGGAAGGATGGTGGCCATATAGTCATTGGCCGCCTGCGCGGACCACTTGCCGCCCTGGTCCACCAAATACTTGTCGGTGGCGGAGGCGTTGTAGTAGACCAGCTCCGGCTTACCGGCGGCGGTCAGCAGCTCGTTGGCATCCTCCACGCCGTACTGGGTGCGGGCCTCGGCCTCGGCGTTGCCCTCCTGTCCCTTGAACATCACATAGGAGATGGAGCCGTCGCCGTTCAGATCCACGGCGTCATAGTTGGCCAACAGGTACTCGCCTACCAGCTTGCCCTGCATGTGACCGGCCTCAGGCGCGTCCGTGCCGACGAAGGCACACTTGTCGTAGCTCTTCACCACGTCATCAGAGACCTCGCGATTGAAGAAGATGATGGGGATACCGGCGGTCTTGGCGGCCTCCACGGCGTTCTGGGCGGCGTCGGGAGAGGATGTCTCCACGATGTTGACGATCAGCAGATTAGCGCCGTTGGAGATGGCGGTGTTGATCTGATCGGTCTGCTGTGCCTGGTTGCCCGCGCCGTCATAATTGCTGGGCTTGATGCCCATGGCGTTAAACTGTTCCTCCATGGAGTTGCGGACGCTGGAGATATACACATCGGAAAAGTCATAGTAGAACACGGCCACATTCAGCGCAGAGGCGTCGCCGCCCTGCGTATCGGAGTCCTTGTTCTTGTCGTTGTCCTTACTGCCGCAGCCGGCCAGCAGGGCCAGCACCATCACGGCGGACAGGAGAATGGCAAGCATCTTTTTCATCTCAGTTCCTCCTCATAAATGATAAATGAATTGTGTCTGCGCGGCAGGGCGGCACACGCCGTCCCGCCAGCTTATCTTCATTGTAGGAACTCTTCTTTCAAAAGAACATAGAAAAATATTTGCACATATAGGAAAATCATTCTCTCTCGCTAACTTTCCCGATGTCTTTTACACAGGGGACAATTTTCTCTGTACCTGTCGTTCCTCTCCGCAGAGCGCAAAGCTGTGCCGATCTGCCGCCCTCATGACCCAAGCTGCGCCGCGCCACCGTCAAATGAAACGGTGGCGCGGCGCGGTTCTGTCTTTATTACAGCTTTTTCAATCGTTTCAGTTCCGTTCTGCTTTCTATTGATTCTTGAAAAACGCTACCACAACAGCGCCAGGACCGAGGTGTGTTCCGATCACGCTGCCCACCGTTGTGTAGCGAACCTCCCGCAAATGCCCCTCCCAAATGTGGCGGCTGTCCTCGATGTACTTCAATAAAAGCGCATTGGAAAGTCCGCTGTAGCCAAGCAGCACCGGCTTGCTGAAATCAATGCCGCCGGCCTTGTCGATCTCCTGAACGAGCAGATTGTTCCCCATCTTAGAGCCGCGTGCTTTCCCCAGCAGGTGGATCTCGCCGTCAGTGACGGAGATCACAGGCTTGATGTTCAGCACCCCGCCGGCGAATGCGGCTGTCTTGGAAATGCGTCCACCCCGCTTGAGGTATTCGAGGGTATCCACCAGCGCCACCACAACGATCTTTTTCTTCTCTTCCTCCAGCGCATCCGCAATTTCCTTCGCGGACATCCCTGCATCCAAAAGCCGGAACGCAAGCTCCGCCAGAATTCCCGTTCCCATCGCTGCGCTTGTGCCGTCCACAACATAGATCTTTTCATGCTCCGATGCCGCGATCACGGCGCTTTGATACGTGCCGGAAAACTTGGACGCGAGGGTGATGACAACGGCGGCTTCTCCCGCCTGCTTTGCCTTTTCAAACTCTTCGATAAAGTCGTTCGGGGTCGCCTGACTGGTGGTGGGCAGCACATCACTCTCGACCAGCTTCTCATAGAATGTTCTGTGGTCGATGGTCACGCCGTCGATGTATTCCTCCTGACCGAAATGAACGGTGAGAGGCACCGTATAGACCCGCTCTTTGATCTCGGGGGCCAGATCCGCGGTGGAATCAACAATGATCCTTGTTTTCAATCGCATCATATCTCCTTTTCTTCATTGTTTTGGACGATAGCCTCAAGGCTTCTGCTGATGGTGGATAGACAGCGGTAGAACTCAATCCTTTCTTTCTCCGTGAGAGCATGGCTGACCGTTTCAAGAATACCGCCGATCTTCTCTGCAATTCTTTTACCGGCGTCCCGCCCCTTCTCCGTCAGGAGCAAGGGGCTTTTGTACCGCTTGGCGCTGGTGCCGCGCAGGAGAAAGCCGTTGGTCTCCAGATAGTCCACCGCACGGGAAATGGTCGCCTTGTCCTCCTCACAATGCTCGCACAGCTCCGCTGAGGTCACGTTTTCCAGTGAATAGACGTAGTACAGACAGGATACATGGGCGCTTCTGAGGTGATAGTCGGCCATCTCCTGATTTTTGATTTTCCGTATGTCGCGGCTGATCCGGTTGATCAAAACCGTAAACGTCTCAAAACGCTCCTGCATGGCTGCGCACCTCTCTCACGAATGCTTTTGTTGAAATCTCAACTGTCTGACTATACCACATAGATGTTGAAATGTCAACAGTAAAGTTCCGCACAGCCTTTACTCTTTGGTTATAGCATTCCACGCCGTGAGGTGGCACCGGCGTGGATTTTCTGTTATTTCATCGGGCGGAGGGTATGGTCATCAAGGACACTACAAAGCCCTCACCGGAGCAGCTCCGGCGAGGCTTTGCTTTTGACCACATAAAATGCCACAGACAGGTGTGGAACCCATGGGGGATGCGGGGCACAAGATGTTAGGAAAGGAATTAAAATCGAGAGGAAGCCGCTAAAAAAGGCTAATAGTATAGGAAAAATATTGCGGCAGCTCTTTGCCTCTGCCAGCGCAACTGATTGCACCCGAGACTTCTGTGGATTATTCCCCCTGCATATTGCCAAATATGCCGCAAACAGGTGTATTTACAGCACAAATCTAAGCATTCCTTTTTGCGCCGCACCCCTTTGACTGCATGTTTGCCCACAGACAGTACGGAAAGAGCCAAAGAGCACCGGAGAGGAAGTTATTTCTTTTCCGGTGCTCTGTTTTCCTGTGGGACTTATCGAACCTGCGCCATGAAGCTGCCCATTTTCTCCGTGACCTTTTGCTGCATCTGTCGCGTGGCGTGCTTGGCGGGCTCCTGTTTCAGCAGTTCCACGGCGTCCTGTGGAATGGACACCGTAGAGCTTTTGCAAGTCGCGGGTAGTGAGCTTATTCAGCGGGATATCCCCGATGGCTGGGATGATATGCTGTTCGATGTTCCGGCGATAGTAATTCATGGTGGATGGGCGGATATGCGGTTTGGCGTAGAGCTCATACCGGCTCCGCAGCCATGTTGCGGCTGTGTACTTCATTTGCTCGGCTGATATCCCTCGTTTATCTTTCCTCAATGGCTTTCTTTAGCTTTGCCTTGCATTCAGCCTGTGTTTTGCCGAGTACATTTTTGATAATGCGCTTTCCTGTCTCGGGGTAGTAGCCTAGTGCTCAGCTACGGCAAGAAGATCGCCGAAGGGACACCGGAAGAAGTCAAGAGCAACAAGCAGGTCATCGAGGCCTAAGGTCGTGGATCGCAGCTATGTGTTTGAAACCGGGAGGATCGTGCTGAGCGACACGGCGGAGAATCTGCGCGGAAACGATGTCGTGCAGAACGCCTACCTCGGCGCGTGAGCGACAGGCTTCGCACAAGGGAGCGGCCACAGGAAATAGAGATTTAGAGAGTCTGATCAAACCGCCGGTTCAGCCGGCGGTTTTGATTTTTGTTCATCCGAAATCTCCCGCAAAGGGCGTCGTGGTCGGCCACCATGAGTTCCCTGCAAGCTGCTGCGTGACCGCATTCTTCGCACGACCGACGCCATCGTCAGGCGCGGCATTTCCCTGCCGGTAGAAATCGCCGCTCCGGCATGATATGATAAATTTGTAAAAAGTTTTCCTGTCCACGCAATGAAAGACGATTTTTGTTGTCTATATTAAGTGAAAGGCCTTTACACGGAAAGAAGGGAGGGCAAAATGAAAGACCACGAGATCATAGAATTGTACTGGGCGCGTAACGAGAGCGCGATTGCCGCCACCGCAG
>ERZ836877.2344-NODE-2344-length-24864-cov-3.279979_pt1 | contig 24864 bp, 38 predicted proteins | sample MGYA00519469_ERZ836877 | MGnify/ENA primary metagenome ERZ836877 (study PRJEB31850, sample SAMEA3708809) | human gut metagenome | biome: human gut; feature: human-associated habitat; material: faeces | place: China | collected 2014 ... | reverse complement strand
TGGCATATTCGAGAGACAGCCCTTTGTCGCGGAGAAGATGCTTTATCAGCTTGCACACCTCAACGTCCTCCGGACGGTACTTGCGGGTTCCTCCGGATGTTCTGAACGGGTCAAGCTGCTCAAATTCATTTTCCCAATAGCGTAGGGTTGAAACTGGGACATCGAGCATCGCGGATACCTCGCCGATTTTGTAGTAGGATTTATTTACTGCCATTGTTAAATGCTTGTGGAATGTCCGCTTTCAGATTATAGAAGCACTTCTCAAACCTTGTATTGTATGCGCCAATGGAGTCTAAGTGAGTAGTAAGCACGCTTGAATTGTATTCGTCTGAGCTTTCATACATCACGGTCAGCATATCTTCATACTTCTTCAAGTCTTGATATATGGTACGAATGTTCGTATAAGTTTGTTCATACTCTGTTGGCGGCTCTGACAATGCAACGTACAAGCTGTCTATCACAGCCATAGAATCGGCAAGTTCGGCGCGTTTATTCGCATTGAAGTATTCAGACTTACCAAAGCCGTGTCTGCTTTCGGTGACAGCTAATGTGTTTTTTATATGTTGTCTGCCAGCCATATTGACAAATCTACTCAAATCATCAATATATTGTTGCTTTTTGTCTGAGCATCCTATCATTGCAACCGCGAGCGCCATCATCACAATTGCGATTAACTTTCTCATTATCGTTGTAGTTTTTAGTTGTTATTCATTTTCTCTTTCGCTTCGCTCATCGGGGAGATCAGTTGATAAGTAATGCTCTACGCTGAACACGATAGTTGTTGATTATATCAATATGCTCGCTTTGTAGTGCGTCAGAATGTTGCATTAAATTGCGGTAATAGGAATCGCAAGTAGCGTGGTCTTGCGGTCTAAAAACGTCTGCTATAAAGTCTGCATACCTGCTATGAAATAATTGAATTGAACTCAATTCAAATGTTTGTACGCATCCTCTAACAGCAATCGAAATATCTTCTAAGAGTTGAGGGTTAGTATCAAGCGCATCAAAATAATGCGTCATAGCTCTCGCGCTCATCATATAGCAACTGCATAAATGATGTGCCGCATCTGGAGCTTCGATATTTCCTCCTCTACGTCGAGCCTCCACTTCATAATATTGGACTAATGCCAACAAGGAAAAATAATTGCCATCATTATAACCTTGTGAAATTTGTGCCAAATGGTCTATTCGTTGTCGCTCATGTTCAACGTGGCTTCGTGCAACATTAACGCGCCCCTCGTTTCTTCTTACTCGTTTTGCTATTTCCAAAGCACTATATATCTGCCATCCCAAAAGGATAGTCACAAGCAAAGAGAATATTGCGACTATCGTGCCTTGATAGTCTAAGCTAACCGAATCATCAACATGGACTGTTCTCGGCAGAGAAATCATCAATGCCGTAAACGCCATTGCCATTGTGAGTATGACGCATATCCAAAATATACTTTTTTCGTTGTCGCTCATTGACTTCCTTTCAATTTATTTATAAATCTTCTTACAACGCCAAATATAGGACATGAATTTTGAGAAGTCCTACTGCTCGCTTTACGAGGTGTAACTACGACATCTTTTGTTAGTACAAGGTAGTCTTCATAAACCTTGCTCAAACGAGTTTTGAGGCTTTCAAGATGTTGCACTTCTGTGTCAATGATTTTTATAACCATTAAATACCAATTCCTAACAAAATCCTTTTCCGCGCCCAATATCATTATTTGGTGGCTATTATGGTTTACCACAATATCGTGCAAGGTGGATTCGAGATTGTCAAGTGTGTTTTTAAAAGGCGGACTATCAAATGACGCTCCACTCTTAACAAAATTTCCAATTACATCTAAACAGTGCTTAAAATATGCCGTATCTCCGCCCTCAAACGTTTTACGCTCAAATGTGGTTCCATGTAGCGCAGACGCAAGCCATCCCAAACGCGAAATCTTATCTCGATGTTCAATTGCAAGGCTATCAAGTTCAGATTTGACTTTATCGACCTTATCAATGATGCCTTTCATCTCAACAGCATTATAAACCTGCCAGCCGATAAGAGCGGTCACAAGGACACCAAGCGCACTAATGATAATGCCTGCGCTATTGCCGTCAAATTCCATCTTGCAGCAATATAGATTAAGATAGCCTATGCCAAGCAATACGACTGCAAAAGTTAATGCGCCAATCCAATACTTCATTTTTGTCCCATCAAATAGTCATTCATCTTGCGCTCGCGTTCAAGCGAGGCGTTTAGCTCATCAATGCGCTTGTCCTTTTCTTCGAGTTCGCACTGTTTTGCGTGCAACTCATTCTCCAATGACTTGATGCGCTCTCGCAAAAGCAATATCTGAGTCTTAGCATCGCCTATGTTTGTAATGTCGCGCATCGCAAACTGCGAATGACCGCCAAGTTTCAAATCAACATCTATGTCAACGGTTGGTTGAGGATTCAGCATTTCTCCCTCTCCCGTCTTTAGCCACTCAACATTTAACTGAGGATATGCTTTTGCGATTTTGTGGAAAGTTGTACCATAGCTCTTTTCAGTCATCTTACTCGCAGTCCCAGCCTTTATATCGCATTGACGCTCAAAGGCTCTCAAAGAAATATCCTCGTGGTTGAGGAAGGATTGCAGCCGCTCTTGCAAAGGATTCATATATTAAGGAATGTTAAATAATAGTTGAAAGTTTGGAGTTTGCTGATTTTGATATTACCTTTGCATTGTCTTTCGGAAAGAGAGACAAAAGGCAATAGCAAAGGGGGGATAGCTTTCGGAGCCATCTTACATATAAACTTCAATCGCAAAGTTAGTTATTCTCCTTTGTATTGCCAAACTTTTAGAAAGAAAAATCAATAATTCAACTTTAGGAAAGTAGAATGGCAAAACTAAGCAAAGACAAAGTGAAGGCGATGCTCGCAAAGGATATGATTGTCGTGCAGTGCGACAACGCGCCCGAAGTGGACTCCGCATTTGAGACAGCGAAGCAGGCTCGCTCCGAAATGGGCGACCGAGGCGCATCGGTAAAGATTTCAAAATCCAACGTGACCCTTACCGTAGTGGTGAGGACGGGAGTTTAACGACTGCGATTATGACCGACATTCAGATTTTCAGTAACCCGCAGTTCGGCGATATAAGGACGCTTGCCGACGAAGCCAACGAGCCGATGTTTTGCGCAGCCGATGTGTGCAAGGCTCTCGGATATACCAACCCTCGCAAGGCTGTAGCCGACCATGTTAGCGAAGATGATGTAACGAAACGTGACACCATCGACAATCTCGGCAGAACACAGACAGCATCATTCGTAAACGAGAGCGGCCTTTATTCCTTAATCTTCGGAAGCAAGCTCGACAGCGCAAAGGCTTTCAAGAAGTGGGTGACCTCCGAAGTCCTCCCGACTATTCGCAAGCACGGTGTTTATGCTACACCTCAGACGATTGACAATCTGCTCGCCGACCCCGACAACGCAATCAAGGTCTTTCAGACGCTCAAAGAGGAACGGCTGTTGCGTCAGATAGCAGAGGCAAAAATTGAGGTCGACGCGCCCAAAGTCCTTTTCGCGGATGCTGTCACCGGCTCGAAGTCTACATGTCTTATCGGCGAGCTTGCAAAGATAATCACGCAGAACGGCTACAAAATCGGGCAGAACCGCCTCTTTGAGTGGATGCGCGAATACGGCTATCTCGGCAAGAGCGGCGAATATTACAACATCCCCAATCAACGATGCATGGAAATGGGACTGTTCGACGTCAAGAAAACCATCCACGACGAACACGGTGTACTGGTGACTAAGACGACTACAAAAGTAACCGGCAAAGGACAGCAATACTTCATCAATATGTTTCTGAACCAATGAACTCCCTCCTGCTCCTCATCGCATTCTGTCTCGGCGCGATAACCGGCATGATTTACACGCATATAGTCCACGGCTACTTCGGGCGGAAGAGCAACAAGCAACACGACGATGACTGACCACAAGCGCCTAGTCTACGGTGGCCGGAAAGGACTTGACAATCGTATTACACGGCTCGTGAAAACGGGATGGCGCGTAGTCAGGACCGAAATTGACCGATGGGCTAATGGCAAGAAAGTTTATATCTCTGAACTGGAAAAACGATGAAAAGCGAACCACTCAACCTCCCCGACAACGCCCGGTATAGCGGCGCAGACGTCATACGGATGCTCGGAATCAGCCGGGGCAAGTTCTACGCCGACGTAAAACGAGGCATCATAACCGGACGCCCCCGGCGTGACAACGGACGCCCCCAGTTCTTCGGGAAAGACATCAACCGCTATCAGAAAGGTTGAAAACGATAACGGTACGCGGCGACCGAAACAGCCGCATCCCCGCTCTCCAATCAGCACATTGACTTAATGGAAACACACCGCACCGGGAGGGAGTCCCCCTCTATAGACAAACGGCGCAGGTGTTGAGGGTAGCTTCGGCCCCGAGAGCAGAAAGAAGATGAGGTTGCGACAACCAAGAGCAGCAAGTCGTTGCGACGGCGCGGGTCAAAGATGCCGCGTTGAGGTCGGGAGTGACACCAAGAAAAGAAACACTCGTCCTATGGCAGTGAATTACCTCGCCATAGTCAGAAAAGAGGTATTGGTTTTGCATCGGACTTGCGCCAAAAGCAACACCGAAGTAATTAACAGTAAACCAAATCAGCACAAAATGGAAATACTACCTAAGTATAGAGTCGGCGACGTGCTTTGGACTATTGAAAAGTGCAAAGCGAGGTCGTTCACAGTGGAGGCCATCATCACCACTACAACCGATGCGGGCACCGACATCCGCTACACTGATGACACTGTATATCACGCCGTAACAGAGAGTGAATGTTTTACCTCTAAGGATGAGTTAATCGCTCAGTTATGACAGCAGTGCCGTCAATCATCATCCCGGACACAATCTACGACCTGCCCAACGAGGAATACCACAGGGGTGAGCGCTACCGCGACTATCTCTCCTCAACTCAGATAAAACATTATCTGACATCCCCGAAGTTCGCAAGATTAGTCCAGCTCCATCCCGAGCAGTTCACAATCAACCCCGACTCAGCCGAGAAAGGCTCGCTTTATCACGATGCGATGGAGAGCATTGTCAACTACGGCTCTCTTGACCACTGGAGAAACAACCTGCTCGTGTTTGAGCCTCCAATCAATCCCAAAACCAATTGTCCCTACGGTCGGGACACCCAGAAGTACACCAACGCACTTTTGGATGCCCAGGCTGAAAACCCCGGGAAGACGCTCACGAGCCAATCTTCGGTTCATCTCGTGGAGACAATGGTTTGGGAATTACTCAACAACTGCCGGGAAACGTCACGACAGATTCAGTCGATGCTCAAATGGCCCACAACCCGGGCCGAAGTTTCCCACTTTGTCGAATACGAGGGGTGCAAATTCAAATATCGCCCCGACGTCGAGACAAAAAAGAAAATCTACGACTGGAAAACCCTCGCAGTAGATGACCTCCACGAAGATACGGTCAACAAAACCATCATCAAATTCGGTTATCACATCTCCGCCGCCTTCTATCAGTTCTTCGAGCATGTGAGAAGCGGCGTGTGGAAGGAATTCTACTGGGTGATGCAGCAGAAAACGCCGCCCTATGATGCCGTTATGGTATCTGCCGCAAACTGGGCCTTCTCATGGGAGCCTGACGCAAGTCTGCCCGAGGGAGGCGTGGTCCATCTGGGCACCGGCGCCACAACATTCATGAAACTGCTCCGTCAGCATATCTATTGTGTACAGAACAATGATTTCGACGGGGCGCAGGTATTCATTCAACCCGGTTTCAGGGGACATCGTATAATGCTCCCTGAACCTCCGGGCTATGCTAAAAACGAAATATTCAATTTCTACAACAAGTAATCCATGGCAACAGACAAACCGCAGCAGGCCGAAAGTCAGCCTTCAAAATCGAATCAGACGCAGAACAGTCCGGCTGCTGACACCGCGAATTCAGCCGTCGCGACCGCTCAACCGCAAGCGATTGACGTAAAGGAAGAGGCTGCAAACTTCCCGCCTGCCCTGCAAGACATCCGCAGCTGTTTCACACAGCCCAGAAAGGCTTTCGTTGCCGCCTTCCCCACACCGAAAGAGGGCGAAATGGCCTTTGCCCGTGAAATCAATTTCGCGGTGCAGGCGATGATGAACAATCCATATCTCGTCACTTGCGCCCGAAACAATCCCGACGAACTGGTCAACGCAATCAAAAATGTTGCGCTCACCGGATCGACCCTCAACCCGACCCTCAAACTTGCCTACCTCGTGCCCTTTAAGGGTAAAATCACCTTAATGGCCTCATTCATGGGTCTGGTCGACATTCTCGTCAATTCCGGACTTGCCCTCAAGGTCGAGGCCCATCCGGTATTCCCGGGCGACAAATTCGAGATGGTGCATGGTTCCGGCGGCTACATCAAGCATCAGCCCAATCCCTGGGGTTCCAAGAAACCCGAGGATCTTCTCGGCTGCTACTTCTACGTTCAGCTTGTCGGAGGCGGCGAACTCTTTGATGCACTCAGCAAGGATGAAATCGAAGACATCAAACACCGGTCCCCTTCAGTCGAGAAAGGCAAGACTTCGCCCTGGGACACCGACTACATCGAAATGGCGAAAAAGACAGCCGTCCGCCGCGCCTTTAAGATGTGCCCCAAAACCGGCATATCGCCCTCAAAACTCAAAGTCGTCGAGGCTGCTTTCGACTACGACGAGAAAGTCGAGAACGAATGGATCCGCAGCCAGCCGACACACAAGGACGACGGCTACGACGAGGACAGTGTCGACTATGTCGACGTCACACCAAACAACTAAAACAAAACCATTATGGAAAAGAAAATCCTGTTTGCCGACAAACCGGCGATGCTCCGTGCGCAGCTCATCGAGGACAACTGCGATGAAGCAGAGGTTGTGACTTATACCTCCGACTTCTCCGAGGACGACATGGATGGAATGCGCAAGGAACTCGGCGAGATCGACATAGCAATCGACGACAAGGACGAGGCCAAAAAGGCTTACATGGATCAGCTCCGCGACGAACTCAAGCCCCTCAAGGAACGAAAAAAGGAACTCCTTTCCGACATCAAGCGAGGCTATCAGGAAATCACGGAGAAATGCTTCAAATTCATCGACCGCGACAAGGGCGTGATTGAAATCTACAACAGACAGGGCGAGCTTGTCAAAACCCGCCCCATCGGCGCTAAGGAACAGCAGCGCACAATCATGGAAGAAATCAACCACAACACCGGCACAGATGATTAATTCAACAAAGTTGGCCCGAGACTTCACCAAAAACACCACACTGGTGATTCCCGCCCACAAAGTTCCCAATTTCAACCCTTCCCCGAACTTCAAAAAACATATCAACTAATGGACTCTCAAAAGTTTCAGATCAATATGGCTCCCGGCGCCACCGAGGCCACTGTGCGGGTGATTGAACTAAACGAGGACAAAACCTCGCTCCCGATTCTTGAACCACTCGCAATCAGTCTCAACGGCACAATCGGCACAGTATACGAATACTTGACCAAACGCCTCGGCGCCCATCAGTTCGACCAGAAAAACTGCCACATTCTCGTCAACCGCGACAAGCTCTCAATCACTCTCGTCACCAACGAGACCGACCACCGGGACAAAGCGACAATTTCCGGCAGCCTCGCCTTTTATCCCAAATACATTCAGTTCGGTATCAATTCCGGCAAAATTTGGGAGCCGGTGACACTCTCGAAATTCCTGAAGCTCAACCGTGCCTTTTTCCCCGATGTCACACGGAACATGGAGCTTGTGTCAATCCTCAAGAATTTCAAAGCCATCATCAATCAGCAGGTCGCACGGTCCCGCGAGGACGACGGCAGCCGCACCGACAATTTCAGCCAGGTTGTCGATTCCAACCTTCCGAAATCGTTTGTAGTGGCAATGCCTATTTTCAAAGGGCGCCCGGTTGAACAGATCGAGGTCGAACTCCTCGCCGATGTCGACGGTCGCGAGGTCAAGCTCGCCCTCTGCTCCCCCGGTGCCGAGGTGATTGTCGAGGAGGAGCGCAACAAGGCCATCGACGAACAGCTCACTCTCATTCGCGCCCTTGCCCCCGACATCGCCATAATCGAACAATAAGATATACTTCACCATAAGGAATCTTCGGGCAGGTCAACTCCGGGTTACGCTATACGCACGGTATGAAATCGCCCGAGCAACGGGAGACTGGTGTAATGGCAGCACAAAAGAATTTGGGTCTTTTGGTGAAGGTTTGAGTCCTTCGTCTCCTGCACCGGGGCGGTCAAGAGTGGCTGTCCTTCCGCAAGAGTGCGGTAAATCGTAAGTCAGTGATTTTCCCCGGTTATGTTTATAGCCGGGATTGACAGAGAGGTAGTTCAGTCGGCAGAACGCGGAGCAGCCACATGCGCTGCCCGAAGTCGGCGGTTCGAGTCCGCCCCTCTTTGCATCCCAGATAGGTTTAATTACAAATCCCAATCTTACATCTACGCTATCCCGGTCTGCGAAGATAGGGGTAGTTTCCTTTGACAAATCCCACAATCAACATATATGACAAAGAAGGTCGAGGTGCCCGAATATGTTATTGAAAACATCATTCGCCATTTAGAGAGAATGATTAAGTTCGGACAACCCAGAATCAACACATCAAGGGCGACCGAAGCCTTCCGTTTGGCGAGGCAGGACGTCGCGAAACTTAAACGACTTAAAAATCAATTGAAATGAAAAATTGCAATCGGCATCGACCCTGACAGCCAATAGTATCAAAGTACATTCATTCAAAAACACAGTGACATGAAAGTTTACATCTCAATCCCTATCTCCGGTCACGACTACGGCAAGCAGAAAGCCTATGCCAACTTAATCAAGAAGAAATTCGAGGAAGTTGGTGCTGAGGTGGTAACACCATTCGAGGTGGCGCCGGAAACGGATAAACCCTACTCCTACTACATGGGGCTCGACATCGAGGCTCTTCTCGACTGCGATGCGGTCTATTTCTGCCCCGGATATGAACTCAGCAGAGGATGCCGTCTGGAATATTCGGCAGCCTTGACTTTCGACAAATTCATCCTAAAACATCCATAATCATGACATTTCTTGACCTCATCTTTGCAATAGTCTTTATGGCTATTGCTGTTATCGCACTCGCTGTGATACGTAAAAACCGAGTGCTTACCCGACAGCTCGATTCCCGGAGCCGGATGATGCGGGATGCTTTCTCAGAAAACACCCGACTCAAAAAGCTCGTACGGACTTTTGATGCGGTGTGTTTTACAGAGCTTGACAAATGGGAAATCGTTAACACGGGGTTCGCTTTCCTTGTCTGCAAAAGAGCGCTGGCATCCGACGAAATCGCGCTTGTCGCCAGAACTTACAAATACAATCCGAAAGATCCTGATGACTGCGATTACAAGAGAATATGCGCCCAGGAACTTCTCGACGTCCTCACCGAAAGTATATGAGCAAAAGCATAGTCGAAAGAGCTGACGCTTATGCTCAGTCTCATTCCGATGTCCGTCAGGCTTACATCGACGGTTACAATCTCGGTTTCCAAAGTCGCCCCGCACGACAAAAAAAAGAACTTGACCTCTCGTTTGTGTCTTCTCCCTTTATCGAGGTCGTAACCAAATGGTTTGACTACAAAAAGGAGCGCAAAAGTCCTTACACCCAACGGGGCGCCGAAAGTCTATACAAAAAACTCTTCAGTATGTCGGGCGGAGATCCCGCGCTTGCCGACAAAATAGTCGAACAATCAATCGCCAACAATTGGCAAGGGTTATTTGAACTCAAAAATGGGACATCTACCTCAATCACAGCAGCACAACACCGCCCTTACAACCCCCGGTCGGTCTCTGACCGTCGCGAAAGCGTTGCGAAACTGGCAAACCTCGCCGGAACAGTATTACGTCAATCTCCCGGTCCCTTCGACAAGTAGGAAGCTGGCCACAGTCGAAGCCCCTACACTCGGCGAACTCAAGAAAAATCTCGGCACACCAGGCATAAGGGCGATTTTAGTGCTTGCGGTCTCCGAGGTGGTTTTCTTTTTCAATGTCGGCAAAAACATGGATGACTCTCAGGCAGCCTTCACCGCCGATCTGATTATCGAGGAATTCAGCCATCTGACGGTCGAGGAGATAAAACATTGCCTCCGAAAAGCGATGAAAACTGCGAAAGTCTTTGACAGGCTCGACGGCAATCTGATTCTCGGTTGGATCAGGGAGTACGACTGCGAACGCGACGAAATCATGATCCAGCTCAACATCGAGGAAAAGAACCGGCGCGAAAATGCGCCTCCCGCTCCATCCGCTGATGGAATTTCCTATAAGGAATACGTCGCCGGTGTCAGGGCACGCGCTGAGGCCGGAGACAAAACCGCTAAAGAGCAACTTGAAACTATCGAGATGATCGATGCACGCCGAAAGGTTTCTCCCGACGCGGAGTTCAAACGGTGGTACTATACAGAATACATTCCAAAATCAACAACCAACAAGCAATGAAACTCAGCACAGTTAAAGAATGGTGGCACAACTTCATCGAAGGGCGCCGCAACAATGCCGCTATCGAAAAGATGGCCGAAGTCGAAAACTCCCTTCAGCTCACAACCTCAAACGGTCGGGCCTTTATCTCCCACAGCGGTGTCGGCATCCGTGAGCTTGACCCTAACCTTACATTGGCTCAGGCAATCCAGATTCTCACAACCATGCGCGATGACGCAATCACCTATACCCGGCATGAGGAAAACCTCCTTTAGTACCGCCTCGAAAATGGCGAATTCACTGAATGCGATGACTAAATAACTCCCACGCCATGCCCCAGAAAGAACCCGCCCAAAAATCCGCCAAAGAGATCGTAAAAGAATATCTCGACCGACGCGCCGCCGAGGACCCGCTGTTCGCCGCCTCCTACGCAAAACCCGCGAAGAACATCGACGAATGCTGGAACTACATCCTCTCAGAGGCCAAGAGACGCGGCTCCGCCGTCTGCATGTCCGATGACGAAGTGTTCGGCCTTGCCGTGCACTACTTCGACGAGGACGACCTCAAAGTCCAGCCCGTCCCCGGCGCCCGCGTCTCCACCTCCCGCGAATCAAAACCCGCCGCGAAGCTCACCGCAAAAGAAAAAGCCGAGGTCAAAGAGGAGGCTCGACGCCTCTACATGGCCCAATGCCTCGCCGAGCAGGAGAAAGCTAACGCCCGGACGAAAAAGCCAAAACCCGCTCCCGTCGAGCAGTCACTATTCGATTTTGATTTCTGACACATGAAACCCAGAAGCCGTCTCGAGCACTCAATGCTCGCCTTAGCCGAAAAACTCCCGCCCGTCACGCCCCGCCAGCGTAAGTGGGCATTCGACCACTGTTTCCGTCCCCTCGCCGTCGTATGGCCCCGCAAATGCGAGGTGCGCTGCCTCTGCTGCGGACAGACCGTGGCCTACGACAAAGATAGCATCGACCGGTTCCATAAAAACGACGAATACGGCTGCCCCCTCTGCGGACACACAACCTCCGTCATCGCGCCCGCCGACGCCGATACCGCCGTCTGGTACAGCAAAGCATGGTTCACCGTCCTCACCACATTCCGCGGCCATCAGCTGGCCCGCACATGGGAAGTGTGCCGCATCAACGACCGGCGCCAGCCCTTCGCCTCATACACCTGCGACGAAATATACCAGATATGGATCACCCCCGAAGGCCGCGAAGTCATCACCGGGCGCCAGCTCCACCGCGGCCTCAACTCCACCACCTGGGACTTCCACAAACCCCTCGGCATCCGCCGCCACAACGGCAGCTGTACCGGCGCCATCGCCTTCGACGACATCTACGACATCACCGGCAACTACCTCTATCCCAAAGTCCGCGTGACCCCGCTGCTCCGTCGCAACGGCTGGAGCAACGACATGCTGAAATATCACAACATGATACCCATGACCGACGTGTGGCAGCTGCTGCTCGCCAACCCCACAGCCGAGATGCTTGTCAAAATCGGGCAGCACGACCTGCTCCTCCACATGGTGCGCCGCGGGCTGAAACAGCTCCCGTTCCTCCACTCAGTGCGAATCGCCAACCGCCACGGCTACATCATCCGCGACGCCTCCATGTGGCTCGACATGTTGCAGATGGCCCATGAACTAGGGCGCGACACCCACAACCCGCAGGTAGTATGTCCCGACAACCTCCGGGACGCCCACGACGCCCTGCTTGCACCCGTGGCACGCCTGCGACGACGCCTCGACCACGAACGCAAAGCCCGCGAGGCCCAGGAATACGAGCAGCGCTACGCCCGCGAGAAAGCGCCATACCTCGGCATCGCATTCGGTGGCGGCGGCATCACCCTCCACGTCCTCCAGACCGTCGCCGAGTTCGCCGAGGAAGGCAAAGCCATGCACCACTGCGTATTCGCCGGCTCCTACTACACCCGCCCCGAATCACTCATCCTCTCCGCCCGCGATGAAGCCGGCCACCGTCTCGAGACCGTCGAAATCGACCTGCGCAAAATGCAGATAGCGCAGAGCCGCGCCGTCTGCAACGGCAACAGCCCCCGCCACAACGAGATCCTCCAGCTCGTCACCGACAACATGCCGCTGATCCGCCGTGCCAAAGCCTCCGCAAGAAAGGCAAAATCACAACCCGAACAGACTGTCTGACCTGCAATTTTGTGACAAAACAGAATCATGGCAACGTTTGGCAACATAACTCTGCATTTAGGCGATTGCATGGATGTGTTAAAAGAGTTACCCGATAATTCCTTTGACCTCGCCATTGTTGACTCACCGTATTTCTCAGGCCCGGAGCGGCGGCAATTCTATGGCTGCCGAAATTCCAGTATAGGAGTAAAACGGCTTTATGCCAAATCCTAGAAATGGAGTGTCCCGACAGCCGAATATTTCAACGAGCTTAAACGTGTGGCGAAATATTACATCGTCTGGGGGTGTAATTATTTCAATTACATATTTGCCTCTGGCCGTATCGTATGGGATAAATGCAACGGCGAATCCTCATTCTCTGATTGTGAAATCGCTGCTACAAACCTTTTTCAGTCAGTACGTCTCTTCCCGTTCATGTGGAACGGGATGTGCCAGGGAAAGAATATGGTCGAGGGTCGCATCATGCAGGGCAATAAGAAACTCAATGAGAAACGAATTCATCCCACTCAAAAGCCCGTAGCCCTATATGCGTGGCTGTTGACGAACTACGCTCAAGAGGGATGGCGAATACTCGACACCCATTTAGGAAGTGGCAGCATAGCCATTGCATGCGACACTTTAGGTTATTCCCTGCTTGGCATAGAAATGGATGGGCATTACTACAATGCGGCCAGAGAACGAATACTTACAAATCAAAAATCTCTAAAACTATTTTAATCATAACAACAATGACACCCTAACAAATCACAACCCTCGCTCGCGAGTATGCGGAGGAAATGTGTGGGAAAGAACACGAAAGCCCTATGTATTTCGGCATAGCGAAGAGTGAGATGGAAGAAAAACTTCGTTGGTTGCTCCGCCGCTACTGCCTTGTGGAGAAAAGCAAGGCCGAGCAATTCTTCAAATGGCGGCAGAATATACTTGCAAATCAAAACAAGTATGACCGATACATAGTGGATGAGGCATCAGCAGAAAAACGATTAATGCTTTGCCTCTTCCCCGAAATCGGAAAGGAGGTGGAGGGATGAAACAACTGACAAGAGAGCAAGCCATAGCGTTCTGCGAAAACAAGCTCTATGAGGGCATGACCTCGCGGCAGATAGCCAAATTTCAGATGGAGCAGGAACGGATGTGCATGCCTTTCGACGTATTCCACAAGGCTATCACGGAAGCATTAGGCAGACCCGTCTATACACACGAGTTCGCGCTGAACCGTGACGGGCTGCGCAAGGAATTGCACGGCGAGAAAGAGCTTCCGACATTGGAAGAAATCATCGACCTCATCCCCGAGGATAAAAGAATACTGATACAGATATGACACAACCTGAATACGAACAGAAGAAACAGCAGTGTTGGGAAGAGTACATCTCCCTGCACGGTTTGAAAAATTCCATTCCCGAAGAACCGTTCAGCTTCACTTTCGACCGCGCCTACGCCCTCGGCAAGCAGTTCGGAAATTCCGAACAAGTGGACGCTGACACCGTGATTCAAGGTTGAGTGGCGAGAGATTTCGATGGCGATGTTTTCCTCTATCAAAATGAGCCTGATAGGAATGAAATTGCTTGGAATGGGTACATGATGCACTCGCTCCCCGTAGATTCATTCCCCGACCTCACATGGGATTCAGACCCCGAACCCGTAGAAATAATCATCAAAAGAAAGAAGAAATGAAATACATGACATGGAGTGAGTATTTCCGCAGCAAGGAGTTTTTAACTATGCTCAGAAAAGAAACTGAAAGATTTACTCCTAAAATCAAAATAATATGGACAAAGAACTGATTGATAAAGCGTGGCGTTGCTTGCCGCGTGAGTTCAGGGAGGAAGTGAAGAAGATATATAAAACCCAATATCTAAGAGTTGAAAGAATTGCTCTTCTCTGCAATCTTTTTGGTGCCCACAACCTCACCTCTGACGCGGAGGGAGAGGAGATGCTGATGTGTGAGAAAATCAAAGTACAAAGCTACTACCATGAGGCATTAGAACTGATAGACAGAGGAGAGAGGAATAACTATCTCAATGACAGATTAATTGGGATAGGGCAGAAAAATGTTCTCTACACCCTTTTCGGCTCCAAGTGCCTGCCGGGTGAAGTTGCAAAGGAGCCAACGGCAGCCGAGCCGAAGTTCAAAGTGGGCGATGAAGTTGTCGAGCAGCGAATACAACGGTCGCTGGTACACTTCGGTGTCGGCGTTCGCCGCTGCAATCGTGCAGGCCGCAGCGCCTCAGCCTCAGCCACAACCGCAATATGTGGCTCCCGCACCACCTCCTCCATATACGGCTCCGGCGGCTAACTGTGGAGACGACCTGCCATTCTGATTTATTTCCATAACAACAGCCCCTCCTTGTCATTCTGTGACTTGGAGGGGCTTATTGTTTTGTGACGGTTTATCGTTTCCGTTTAAGATACAGAAACAGCAGCCAGAGGAGGAAGGCGAGGCAGACAGCCTGACCTATGCGGGCAAAGGCCGTTTCGTACCACTTTTGTGCCGGGGCCTTTTCCTCAGTGCGCTTCTCGCTCCGGGAGTGGTCGGCGGCCACGCCTTTTGTCTGTTCGACGTGCCCGGCGCTCTGCTCCGTGCCCCTGGCGATGCCATTCTCCCGGGCCGCGGTTCCTTTGCTGCGCCCCCTGATATTCCTCACGCCCTCGAAGGTGACGTTGCCTGCACTGTCGATGCTGACCTTGCCGCCGGTCTCGACGAACTCCATCACCCCGACACCCTCATAGGTCGCCGTGGTTCTGGAGGTGTCGGTTTCGGTCAGTGTGCAGCGGACGGTGTCGGCCACGGTTTGCGTAGTGTCGACGTATCGCGCCGCGCTGTTATGGTCGGTGGCCGTCACAGCCTTTTGTGTCCGGCACGACAGCAGGCAGACCGCCGCGGCCATGCAGAAAAGCAGCCTTCTCATAGCTTCAGCACCTGACGTTTGATATTTGCCGGGTCATAGCTCACATGCACCCAGCTGAAATCCTTCTCGTCGATGAGCTGCGTGAATGGCAGCTCCAAGTCGACAACCAGCTGAAACAGTCGGCGGTTGTCGACCTTGTTGCCCGTTGTGATGTCGGCGGCCATACCCTTCATGTGGTGCGAGGTGGCAGAACCTCCGACGGCGCGGTTAAGCGCCGGGCACCGGTAACCGCTCGACACGGTCAACGGGTGCCCCCATGCCTCACGCAGAGGGTCGAGGACATTGTCGACCAGCCGTGCCACATTGTTTTTGAGATTCTCGGGGATTGTGTTGTCGATGGCGAAGCGCGTAGCAGTGGCGCTGCGCTCCATTTCCTGAAAGCTGAAATATTTCATGATGTCGTCTGATTAGATTTTCTTTGCATTCCGTGCAATCTCCCTCGCCCTGACCTTGCACTCCTCGACGTATTCGAGATAGGCGGCGAACTGCGCGGGCTTGGAGTCGCGCTCGCGGTTCACCTCGATCTCCTTGCCGTATGAGTATCGCAGGGCAATCAGGCGTTCCACCTCCGCGTCATACTCCGCCTTGGTCTGCGAGGGCTGCCCGGCGGCGTCGATTTCCTCCCATTCCTCCGGGTCGGCCACAGTGGCGCGCCGGGCGTCGGATGGCTCCTGCGAACCGCGGCGCCGCAGCACCTTGCCCTCTCCGGCGGTTATTTCCCATAAGCCGCTTCTTTCTTTAAATCTCTTTTCCATGATGATTCATATTTTTCAGGTTGTTGCAATAGTGATATTCTTGGCCGCCGCCTGCGCAAACAGCTCGTCAGTTACGCGCGCATACGCCGTCGGGTGCAGCGTGATGGTGATTGCTTTCGTGCCGGTCGATGCGTTCGCCACCATGTAGCTGATGGATTCAAGCGAGAGATTCGAGGAATCCTTGAAGCTGATTGAGTTTTCCAACCTCTGTATGCGTACTTCTTCCAGAGCGTAGCAGAGGCCAAATGTTGAGTCGAACCCGACGAAGGGGGCATTGATAACACCCTCTATGACCCGAAGGAACCGACACCCCGAAAAGGCAGCCCATACATCGTTTACCGTTACCATTCCGGCGAACACTATTTTCTCCAGCGAGCTTCTTGCGAAACCCTGACGCACAGAGACGCCCTCGGATGGTGCCGTTAGAGGAATCAGCGTGCGGGCACCCGCGCCGGTAAAAGCATAATGGAAAGTATACAGTGTCCGACGCGTGTAGTACAGCATAATTTCCTTCGCCTGCGAATACGTGATGTCCTTTATGCCGTTCAGCTCGAAGAACCCCGTCTCCGTATTATATCGGCCATATGCGCCCGCGGCCTTGTCGAAAAGGTCGATAAAGCTGCAGGGCGGCTCCACCCACGCCGCGTCGGCCTTTTCGATGGCCGTGCGTTCGGCGGCGGTCACTTCGCGGAAGTCTGATATGTCCTCGGTCGGTATCAAAATCTTGCGGGTGAAGAACTGATGAAAATTCGTGGGTCGGGATTGGGTGATGAAATTACCCCCCCCCGATTACGTATATCTCTGTCAGTGAATCATTTACGATTCTTTGCTGTATAGCCATGATGTTTCGGTGTTTAAACGGTTGCGAATGAGATGTTTTTGGCGGCTGCCGCTGTCACAAGCCCCTGCCATGCCGCGGCCTCCTCGTCGGTCAAAGCCGCAGCAGCAGCGTTGGTCGTGTCCCCCGTCAGCTTGGCATACACGGCGGGGTTCACCGTGATGGTGATGGGCTTGGTCTGATGTGCCGCTCTGCGTTGGATGGTCTCCTGCACCGATCCAAAATTCCACAGAGGGGAATCGGCGAGGCTGATGTTGCAGTTGATAGTATTGAAAACCACATATTCCAAAGCATAGCAGTGATAAAACATATCAACCGTGGAGGCGCAATTCTCGAGACTGATGTACGAAAGTACCTTTTTCAACTTCTGGCAGTTGTAGAACATGTTCCGGGCGTCGTTTGCATCAATATCGCCGAAACTCGAGACCGCCTCCAGACTGGAGCAGCTGTGAAACGCCTGCTTCCAGTTCAGCTGCATCCCTGCTTCGCGGAAAGGAAGCACCGTGCGGAGGCTGGATTGTCTGATATAGGCTTCATTGCGTGGCAGAGACAGACGCAGATTTGTCACCGACGCATTGTAGACATTCACCGCCTCCTCATACGTCATCCATATCCCGTTGCCGAGATATGGATGCTCGGCGTCGGGGGCGTTGGCGGGGTTGTACTTGCCCCACTGCCCGAACGCCGCGTCCCACATGTCGTTGAACACCTGACGGGCGGCGCCTTGCGCGGGGGCTTGCAGCTCGGCAATCTGCTCGGGTGTCAGGTCTGCATAGGTCAGAGGGGCACCGTCGTCGCCCTTATCCCCTTTGTCTCCCTTGTCACCTTTGGCGCCCGGCTCTCCCTTATCGCCGCGTTCACCTTTCTCGCCCGGGGCGCCGGTGTCACCTTTCTCTCCCTTTTCACCCTTGAGCGCCGCAAGCTGCTCCGGCGTGAAGTCGTCGAAAGTGAACGGGTCGCCTTTCTCTCCGCGCTCGCCCTTTTCACCCTGCTTTCCCCGTTCTCCCGGGTCGCCCTTGATGTAAGGAAGCACGGCCTCGACTTCAACTTCGGAGGCGTCGTCCCCGCGTCCCGGCACAAGCTCGATGTCAAGCGGCTCCGGCGAGTAAAGGTCACGCACACCGTCGGGAAACAGCGCGTCGGGAAACATGAAGTGAGGTTCCCATTTCAGCACTCCGGTGCCTAAATTGTGATTGTCGAAAATCACACATATGCGGCCATCTTCACGGCGGAGACAGTTGGTGTATTCGCCCCTGATGCACGACGCCCGGTATGTTCTGCTGCGGGCGAACGTCCAAAACACCGCCTCCCAGTCACAGTCGGGAAACAGCACCTCATTGCCGCGGGCGTCGCGCAGCTTCAGCACAGCGGGGAAGTCGGATTTATAATTTATTCTATCTATTTTTCTCTCCATGATGGTTAAAGAAATTGCTTGTTTTTGAGAACTGTTTCCGCTATACTTCTCATTTTCTGCGTATTTTGAGAAGTTTCGCGGAATTTTCGCGGAATTTTCGCGGAATCCGTCAATAGTCGCTCGGGGGCTGGCGGTCTTTGCAGCCGTGCCGGAAGCACTTCTTCACCTCCGCTTCGGCTAACTTCAGCTCCAGCTCGTGGCGGTGGTGAATCTCCTCCAGCCGGGCGTTCTGCTCCGCGCGAAGCTCCTCATAGATATGGTCTATCTTCGCGTCGCGCTCAGCCAGACGCTTCTCCAGCCAGTCCACCTGCCTGCGGTCGTTCTCGTCCTCCGTGGCCTCCACCGTGGCTATCTCCTGGCGGTCGCGCACCTTACGCCCGTGCCACCATTTCACAAGCTCGATGAAGCCCTGCACACCTCCGATGCTCCCTATTATAGTCAATATGTCTGCCGTTTCCATGATGAAAGGTTAAAGATTGGTCTCGGAAACATCATTACAGGTAAGTCGACACGGGGCGCACGCCCTGCTTCTCCGTTACGGCGTTTCCGTTAAACATATTGAGGTCGGCGACATATATGCGCCATGCGCCGATCTTGTCTCCCTTCGTGCTCGTCCAGTAGCAGCCGCTCAGCTGGGTGGCGCCCGCGATGAGGCTGAGGCAGTAATTGATTTTGTGGAGATTGGCCGCTATCAGCAGCACCTCTCCCGCCGACGGGAGCCACCATAGACCCGCCGGCAGCCCAACGCCGTTGGCGTTCACCCTGCTGTACTGATTGCAGAAACCCGCGGCATAGGCGCTGGTGGCGGTCACCGCCGCCGAAGTGCTCGCCGCGAGAGCCGCCGCCGTGTTCGCCTTGCCGTTCAGGTCGGCCAAAGCCCCCTCTCGGTCCTTCTCCGTGCCCACAGTCAGCGGGGCCGAGCACCATTGCAGCCCCCCTGAGGCCGATTCCGTCGGCGCCACCACCAGCACGCGCCCCGCTGTCACAACCGCCACCCCGTCGGCCACCTCTCCCGAGTTCTGTCTGCCCGGCCATTCCGTAGGCGTCGCCATAAGCGCCTTGCCGTAAGCCTTGGGATGATACATGATATAAACCCCTTCCATCACCTGGCGCGAGCTGACCTCCCCCATGACGGCGGCTTTCAGGTCGGCCAGACTAATCAGCGTCACCTTGCCGTTGGCGTCCACTTTCGCAAACTTCTCGCCGCTCGCCACCGTCGACGTCGTTGTCTGCCCGCTCAGTTTTTTCGTTTTCTTTGCTGCCATAGTTATTGTTGTTTTAGGTTATTATTACGATAATCCATTTTTCATTTCTGATATAAGCCAAACTGTAGATACAGAATTAAAGCCAATTCCTATCAACTCCAGACATTTACCGCTATGACGGCCATAGCCATTTAAGGTAACCTTAGGTTGGGAAATATTCTGATCGGCATTACGGGATATTCTGACATTGTCAGTATCTCCTATCAATTCTAAATCCGCGGCGGCTGCTGCGCTTTGTCTCGGATTCAGCACTTTTAAAGTCCGAACTACACCTACGGGGAGTTCAGGCAGTAGTACCGCGTTTGATTGTAAAATCACAGCACCGTCTGGTAGGGCGGGGTTGTCTGCCCAATTAAGGGAGGTACAAATTTTGAAATTTGCATTTGTGGCAGTGATGTCACCGATCACCTCGCCCGTAATCTTGATATTCTCAAATGTTCCCTTGTTGCAGGTCACCTCGGACATTTCGACATTTTCAAACGTCCCGGTCTTGCAGGTGACATTCCCGTCCTTTGCCTGAAACAAAATATTGCCCTCGGCGTCCTTCATGTCGATGCACTCCACACCCAGATTCTTCACCAGGGCGTATTGCGCCAGCAGCAGCTTCGTCGCCACCAGCTCGATCTTGTCGCCGAGACGCCAGTAGCCGTTGGCCTGGTCGTCGCTGCTGCCGGGGTAATTCGTCGGGGTCTTCGAGTGGTTCACCATGCAGCTGTAGAAGTTGTCGCCGTACATCACCACATCCTTCCACTCGTCGCCGTCGCCGCCGCTCTGAAAGCTGTAGCCGTCCGCACAGTCGCTCCATGCCTGCGGACCACGCAGCACCGCCGGCTTGCGCCGGAACTTCACAACCCTTGTCACATTCACGCTCATAGCTCCGTCAGTCTTGTGCGGTTATCGTAATCGACACGTCCCCGCCCCCCTGGAGGCAGTGGTCGCGGGTCACCGTGCACGATGCCATCGCCGTGTTCATCTCACCGGGGTTCAGATAGTTCCCCGCGGCGTCCTTGATGACGAAATAAAACAGCGTGTCGAGCGCCTTCACATTCGTGCCGCGCTTCACCACCACCGGCGTGTAGACCACCTGGCCGTTACCCCCGGGGTCCTCCGAAATCGTCTCGTCTTCCGGGCTGGGGTGAGGCTCGATATCGTATGGGTCGCTCGCGTCCATCACCCCCTGGATGTCGCTGCCAATCTCCGTGCCGTCGCGGCTCACCGTCACGCGGTATTCGCCGTAGGTGTTGATGTCCGCCTCCGCCACGGTCAGCGTCTGAGCCGTCTCTCCGGGCAGTACGCTCCAGCCCGTCGCCTCCATCTTTTCCCACTGGTAGGTGAGATTGTTGGTGAGCGCCGCTCCCGACAGATACGCCATGGCTTTCAGAATCACGCTGTCGCCCTTTTCGGTGATTACGAAATTCTTATTGTCGCCGGCGGCTATGGTCACATGGTAGCTTGTGCCCGTCGACTGCTGCACCGGAATGGTGTAGTCGGCCTGGATATCGTCGCTCTGCGTGCCGTACGACACCTTTGCAACCATCCTTATCACCGCCGGGGCATACCCCGAGGCCGCGGCGATATTGCCGAGAATCTGCAACCCGTAGTACGGATTGTCGCCCGCCGGAGCAATCTTCTTGAAAAGCCCCGCGAAGGTGCCCGTCGACGTGTCGCCGCTGAAAGTGATTTTGATGCCGTTGAAATAAAAGTCTATGGCGTCGGGAGTGGCAATGCCCTCGGCCACGCGGCTGCTGGTGCAGACGAAATACAGTATAGGCTTTGTCACCGCGAAGTCCGGGTAGATATTCGTCACATCTGTCGGTGTCCCCTCCCATTCCTGATAGAGGTCCCCGTCCGGGCAGACCACAACCGCCGTATACGTTCCCGACTTGCTGATAAACTTGATTGTCCTTGTTGCCGATGCGCTGCTCATTCCTCTTCAGTTTTAGATGGTGATTCCTCGATGACGAAACGTGGGTCGGTGGCCACGGGCAGCGGACGCAGCACCGTGCCGTCCTGTTCCTGTCGAGCCTCGTGCGGCATAAGCGCTATAGCACCTATCGCCGTCAGTGTCTCGGACAGCCGGGTCAGCGGACCGAAAGCGAGCATGTCGGCCTGCCACAGAATGTAATTGCCGTCGGCTACCTGCAGGCGGTCGCTATGCAGACCGAGATGCGACGCCACTTTTGGATTTGCCTTGATGTAGTGTGCCATAATACCTTTTTTTAATTGTTATTTTATCAGAATAATATTTCCGTCGCCATCCTCGAAGACAGCCCCGTCGCCATCCTCCCACGCACACAGAGGCCCCGTGTCCTTCACCTCCAGGCCAATCACCGCGCCGTGCTCCTCGCTCAACGCCGCCGTCGACAGCGTCGTGGCCATCCCGTGCGCCACCTGCCGGTAGGTCAGCGTCCCCGCCGCCTTGTTCGTCGCAATATACCACAGCGGCAGCAGCTCACGCTCCGGGTTCGTTATCGCCCCGTTCACATCCCACACCGACGCCACCGGCGCAATCGCCAGCACGTCCGCCGGGATATTCACCGGCACCCCCGAGACCTCGTACTCATATTTCGGAATGCGCCTGACAAACGACACCGTCTTACAGGGCGCCGCCTCCGTCAGCGTCACACCCGCCGGATTGCCCCCGGCGTCATACTTCGCCCGGCAGCGCAGCGTCAGCCCGCCGCCCATCAGCGACCGGTCCACCGTGCAGCTCGTCCCGTCGGCCGATACCTCCACATCATAATCCAGCGTAGTGTCCGTGCCCGCCTCGGTCCATGTGCCCGAATCCTCGCGGAAAACCTCCCACACAAAAATCCGGTTCGCCGCCGCGCACTCATTCACCCCCACCGTCAGACTCGCGTGCACCGTCTGCCTCTCCGGGTCCGTCAGCGGATTGTAAATCGTCTGGTCCGCGGCGTCGAGCGTCAGACGCGGCGCCGGAGCCGAGGCATTGCTGCAAGTCACCGGGAACGTGCGCAGAATCGAGTGGATCTGACCCGTGCGCGGGTCGCAGAACTCCGCGTGGAACGCCAGCGTCACCGCCACCTTCGGCTGTGCATTCTTCTTCACCTTCAGACGCCCGGCCTGCCCGCCCGTCTCCGTCACCTCATAGCCCGGATTGTCGCTCCCTATCAGCGTCGACACCCCGCCCACAATCTCATACCACCTCACATTCGCAAGCTCATGGTTCACACTCCCCGCCGGAAGCACCCCGTCCTTATCCAGACAGCTCACCTGCGGCTGGATAATCAGCGGCGTAAGCGTGTAATCCGGCGTGAACGTCGCCGTCTCAGCGTCATAATTCTGCTTGTTAGGCACCGAGCCGTCCACCGCAAAACCGATATTTATTTGCAGCGGCCTGAAATTAAAATCAAATCTTCTCGTCTTCATCGCTTCTCCATTGTTCGTTAATACTCAAATGATGCCTGCGCCTCAGCCGCCGCGTCGCCCGTGCCGTCGCGCAGCGTCACCGTCGCCGTGAACCTTATCACCTTCGGCAGATAGCCGTTGAAATCCATGTCCGCCCCCGTCAGGTGCAGCCTCTTCCCCGCACCTGCGTGCTTCAGCGCCCACGCATTGTCCGAGGCCGTGCGGGGCACCCCCTGCGCATCCTCGCTGTATCGCGTCCACTCCACATCCGCGTCCCTGATGTCATCCGTGATGTCGATATTGTGCAGCCGGGCAATCACCTCCAGCGTAACATCGATATTGTCCGGATCCAGCAGAAAATCCGTCTCCGCGAAATCCACCGCAAAATCCGGGTTACCCTCCACCATCGCCCAGTCCGTGCCGTTCCATGCCGGCGCATTGCGCGTGCCCGTCATCATGCAGCGGTATTTGCACCCCTTATACCATACGTCCGAAGTCTCATACACCCCCGTGGACGGATTCACCGCCTCACAGAAATAATCCGCCGTCTCCGTCCATGGCCCGCGGTCCACAATCGTAACTATCGGCTTGCCCTGATAGTCAACCCGCACAATATCCTCCACAATCAGCCCGCGGGCATACACATAATCCTGCCCCTCGATAAGCGGCAGTCCCATCTCCTTCAGGAAATCCGGCACCGTCCCGAACGTCGCCCCGTAATTGCTCTTGTCGATAATCGGCTTCGTCACACCCGACAGCTTCACAATCCGCCCCTCCGTGGAACTGATATAGAAGCACGACTGGCGCGTCGGAACGGTCTGGTTGCCCCACCTCGCGAAAGTCATAAGCTCGCACGGCGGAAAATTCCTCCCCGCAGGCGTCTCGTCGTCCGCGTACAGCGTCACGTTGATCATGTTGGCCGACGTGTTTACCGAGTTGACGCGGAACCACGAGGTGTAGTATTTGGTGCCCGACGGCACCGGGGTCTGCGCACCCTCCACGCCGAAGTCTCTGGCCAGCGTGTTGACGATGCCCTTGCAGACGTCACCGGCGTACATGGCCGTGAAGTAACCCTCGTACTGTTGGCGGAGCCGCAGGTCATAAGTGCCGTCTTCGTTGAGTGTGAACGATTCTATGGTGTCGGATTCGGTGAGTATCTGGTCGCCCTCAATCGCGCTTAGTCTGTTGACAATCAGTTCCAGCACCTTCATGTGGCTTCTCACCTCGATGCTCTCCACCTGCGCGTTGCCGTCGCTGTCAATGCCGAATCCTCTGCCTGCATATAGGTCGGGCAGAAAATTTTCGCTCTGCACCCCGGCCTCGACAGTCAGCAAACCGCCCACAGTCAGCGGGTGCGGCGTGCGGTCCTTGCGGTCCTTGCGGATATATCTGCGGTCGCCCGTCGCACGGACAATCTGCTCCACGTTGCTTATCGACCCTATCTGCCTCTGCAACGCGCTTATCTCGCCCTGCATCATCGACACGGGATTGGCCGACGTGGCGTATTCGTGGCCGAGCACAATTTCCACGTCGGGGTTGAGCGCCGCATCATCGCTTGTCGGCTCGCGGTATGTGTATTTGATGGATTGCAGGTAAAGGCTCACCTCCTGCCCCCCGTCGATAAATCTCTTGTCGCGCAGCGTCACCGAATTACCCGCGCGAAGCTGGTCAATCAACGCACCGGCCTTACCCTCATTGCTTATC
>ERZ836877.2343-NODE-2343-length-24872-cov-8.121368_pt1 | contig 24872 bp, 20 predicted proteins | sample MGYA00519469_ERZ836877 | MGnify/ENA primary metagenome ERZ836877 (study PRJEB31850, sample SAMEA3708809) | human gut metagenome | biome: human gut; feature: human-associated habitat; material: faeces | place: China | collected 2014 ... | reverse complement strand
AAAATATAATATATGTATTTCTGATATTGCAATTGATAAATTATTTAAAGCAAATAAAAAATACAATATTAATCTTGTTCAAAAAATATTCAAATTCGGTAGAAGTAATCGGTCTTTTTGTGAAATTTCCATTTTTAAATGTTGAACTGCTTAAATACATTGAAGGTCTGCCAGATGACCTGCCTTAAATCAACAGTAAAAGCCAGTCTTGTTTAAGACTGACTTTGTTTTACTTTATCTTGGATATTTAATTGCTGCTTGTGAAGCTGCAAGTCTAGCTATTGGAACTCTAAATGGTGAACAAGAAACATATGTTAAACCAACTCTATGACAATATTCTACAGAACTTGGCTCTCCACCATGTTCTCCACATATTCCAAGTTCAATATTAGGTCTTGTTTTTCTTCCTAAATCTATGGCCATTTCAACAAGCTTACCTACACCCTTTTGGTCAATTTTCTTAAATGGATCATTGTCATATATTTTTTTATCATAATATATATAATATAAATAAATGGAGGTAACTATGTGTGGATTTGTAGGATTTGTAAATTTAAAACAAAAATTTGAATATACTAAAGAAATTGATTTATTAAAAAAAATGAATAATACTCTTTCTAAAAGAGGACCTGACGAAGAAGGATATTACATTAATGATTCTATCTGTATGGCACACAAAAGATTAATTGTTATAGACCCTAAAGGTCGGAAAGCAACCAATGATTGAAAAATACAATTATGGAGATTTTGTAATTGTATATAACGGTCAAATATATAATACAAAAGAATTAAAAGAAACATTAATAAAAAATGGATTTACATTTGAAGGACATTGTGACACAGAAATTCTGCTGAAAAGCTATATTCATTACGGAAATGATGTTATACATCATCTAAATGGTATTTTTGCATTTGCCATTTGGAATCAAAAAGAGCAGGAACTTTTTATAGCAAGAGACCATTTTGGAGTTAAACCTTTATTCTATACATTTTTTAATAACTCTTTAATTTTTGCCTCAGAACTAAAGGCAATTTTTAAATATCCAAGTATCGAAAAAATTATTGATGCTAAAGGTCTGGGTGAATTATTTGGAATAGGACCTGCTCATACTTCTGGAACAACTATTTTTAAAAACATTTATGAACTAAAACCAGCACATTTCGCTATATACAATGACTCTGGATTTCATATTCAAAGATATTGGAAACTTATTTCCAAGCCTCATACTGATAGTTTAGAAACAACTTGTGAAAAAGTAAAATTTTTATTAAATGATGCTATAACTCGTCAATTAGTATCTGATGTTCCTCTATGCACATTTCTTTCTGGAGGCTTAGACTCTAGTATTATTACAAAATTTGCTGCTGATTACTGTAAAAAGCAAAATTTGCCCCCTTTAGATACATACTCTATTGATTATGTAGATAATGATAAAAACTTTATTAAAAGTGATTTTCAGCCAAATTCTGATAATTATTATATAGAACTTATGAACAAAAATCTTCATACTAACCATCATTCTATTGTTATTGATACTCCCGAATTAGCAAAATATTTAGAAGATGCTATGATTGCAAGAGATATGCCTGGTATGGCAGATATTGACTCTTCTCTACTTTTATTTTGTAAAAATGTAAAAAAAGAAATGACAGTTTCACTAACTGGAGAATGTGCCGATGAAATTTTTGGAGGTTATCCATGGTTTTTCCGTACAGATAGTCTAAATAGTGGTACATTTCCATGGTCAATTGCTATAGAAGAAAGACAAAAATTATTAAACACAAAAATTGCATCAAAAATCAATTTAAAAGATTATATTGATTTCAGATACAATGAAAGTTTATCTGAAGTTGATATTCTCGATGCAGATTCTAAAGAAACTGCTGAAAAAAGAAAAATTTCATATTTAACATTAAATTGGTTCATGCAAACTTTACTTGACCGTTCTGATAGAATGGCTATGTATAACGGTTTTGAACTTCGTGTACCTTTCTGTGATTATAGATTAGCCCAATATGTATGGAATATTCCTTGGGAAATGAAGGCTTTAAACGGTCGTGAAAAAGGATTACTTAGATATATTTGTCGTGATTTTCTTCCTAAAGAAATTGTTGATAGAAAAAAATCTCCTTATCCAAAAACTCATAATCCAACATACTTAAACACTGTGAAATCTATGCTTTCTGAAATTATGAAAAAGCCAAATGCTCCTATTAATTATATTTTAAACAAAGATTACATTTTAGATATCCTTGCAACTGATGGCAATTCCTTTTCTCGCCCATGGTTTGGTCAATTAATGACCGGTCCTCAACTTATGGCTTATTTGTGCCAAGTTAATATGTGGCTTGAAAGATATCAACCTAAGATTGAAATCTAATTCTAAAAAAGGTCGCAAAATGCGGCCTTTTTTAGAATTAAATTTATCGTTTCTTATTAAGCAAACATAACTCATTATCTACACAATCAATTGTAACAAGAGAATTAGGCAAAATCTCCTGAGTCAAAATCTTTTTAGCAATCAAAGTCTCTAATTTTTTCTGAACAAATCTCTTTAAAGGTCTAGCACCATAAATTTCATCATAGCCATTATCAATCAAATAATTTTTAGCAGAATCTGTTAATTCTAACCTAATATGTTTATCTTCCAATCTTTTTTCCAAATCTATAATTAATAAATCCAAAATTTTAGAAATCTCTGCTTTTTTCAATGGCTTATAAAATACTATTTCATCTAAACGGTTCAAAAATTCTGGACGGAAACTCTGTTTTAACAAAGTATTAACTTTATCTTGTGCTTCTTTTGATATTTCTCCACTATCTTCAATTCCTTCTAATATATATTCTGAACCCAAATTAGAAGTTAAAATTATTATAGTGTTTTTAAAATCAACTGTTCTACCTTGAGAATCTGTTATACGACCATCATCTAATACTTGTAATAAAATATTAAATACATCTGGATGTGCTTTTTCTATTTCATCAAAAAGTACTACTGAATATGGCTTTCTTCTAACAGCTTCTGTTAATTGTCCACCTTCTTCATATCCGACATATCCTGGAGGTGCACCAATTAACCTAGAAACCGAATATTTTTCCATGTATTCTGACATATCAATTCTAACAATATTATGCTCATCATCAAATAAACTTTCTGCTAATGCTTTTGCTAGTTCTGTTTTTCCAACTCCTGTTGGACCTAAAAATAGGAATGAACCTATTGGTCTACGTGGATCACTTATTCCTGCTCTTGAACGTATAATTGCTTCTGAAACCTTTTCAACAGCTTCATCTTGACCAATTACCCTTTTATGCAAAATATCACTTAAATGAAGTAACTTTTCTCTCTCTCCTTCCATCAATTTTGCCACAGGAATACCAGTCCATCTTGAAATTATTTTTGTAATTTCATCTTCTGTTACTTTATTACGTAACAAACTATTTTCAGTATTTTTCTCTTTTTCCGTTTTTTCCTCTTCAATTTCTAATTGTTTCTTCAATTCTGGTAATTTTCCATATTTAAGTTCAGCGGCTTTATTTAATTCATAATTTCTTTCAGCTTGTTCTATTTGACTATTTACACTTTCTATTTCTTCTCTTAATTTTTGTACTTTTCCTATTGACTGTTTTTCATTTTCCCATTTTGCTTTCATAGAATCAAATTTTGTTTTTAATTCTGCCTTCTCTTTTTGAATATCTTGTAATCTTTGTTTTGACATTTCATCAGTTTCTTTAGATAATGCTGTTTCTTCTATCTCTAATTGCATTATTTTTCTTGATATTTCATCTAGTTCTGTTGGCATTGATTCCATTTCTGTTTTAATCATACTACATGCTTCATCTATCAAATCAATAGCCTTGTCTGGTAAAAATCTATCTGAAATATATCTATGTGATAAAGTTGCTGCAGCAATAAGCGCATTATCTGAAATTTTTACACCATGATACACTTCATATCTTTCTTTTAACCCTCTCAATATTGATATAGTATCTTCTACACTTGGTTCATCAACCATAACAGGTTGGAAACGTCTTTCCAATGCCTGATCCTTTTCTATATATTGACGATATTCATTTAAAGTTGTTGCACCTATACAATGTAATTCTCCTCTTGCTAACATTGGTTTTAATAAATTTCCTGCATCCATAGCACCATCAGTTTTTCCAGCTCCAACAATTGTATGAATTTCATCTATAAATAATATTATCTTGCCTTCACTCTTTTTTACTTCCTGTAAAACTGCCTTTAATCTCTCTTCAAACTCTCCTCTATATTTTGCTCCTGCAACAAGTGATCCCATATCCAAAGAAAATATTGTACAATCTTTTAGTCCTTCTGGCACATCACCTCTAACTATTCTAAGAGCTAACCCTTCCGCTATAGCTGTTTTACCAACACCTGGTTCACCTATTAAGCATGGATTATTTTTAGTTTTTCTTGATAATATTCTTATTACATTTCTTATTTCTGTATCTCTTCCTATAACTGGATCCAATTTTTGCTCTCTTGCCATTTTTACCAAATCTTGACCATATTTTTTTAAAGCATTATAAGTTTCTTCTGGATTATCTGTTGTAACTCTAGCATTACCTCTAACACTTGATAAAGCTTTTAAAAACTCATTTTTATTTATACCATAAGTTCTAAATAAATCCTTTATCTGCCCATTTGCATTATCAAATAATGACAACATAATATGTTCTACTGATACATATTCATCTTTCATTTTTGTAGCAATTTTTTCCGCATCATTTAAAGTCACATCTACATCTCTTGAAACATATATACTATTATTTGGTCTAGCCCCTCCAGACATTTTTGGCATCATATTAATTTTATTTTTTAATGTTTCTTCAAAGCCATTTGTGATTCCCATCTTTTTTAACAACTCTTTTATCAAACTATCTTCCTGTTCTAATAAAGAAAGCATTAAGTGTTCTTGCTCTATTTGCGAATTTTGATTTTCTAATGCTATACTTTGTGCATTTTGTATAGCTTCCAATGATTTTTGTGTAAATTTTTGAATATTCATTTTCAACTACCTCCTTTTCTTAAGGCTTCTAACATCCAATTGAAAAGATTTATAATTTTTTCAATTGCATTAAAAGCACAATTCTATAAACAGACTGTGCTCTTATCATATATTTAGTTTGCCTTTTTATCTTTTTTATATACTTTTCTCAGTACTTTTTTATTATACAACTTTATTTTAGCACTGTCAATAGTAGACTGCTAATTTTTAATGAAATTATTCTACACTTTTTAAGCTTTCAATCATATCAATTTTCTTTAAAGCAAAATATGTTACTACACTTACTATTAATGTAAACAAAATTGTTAAACTAGCAGAATAAACATAAGACCATATACTTATACGAGTATCAAACATTAATATATCTAACTCACAAGTTTTTAAAATAAACATTTCTAGGAAATATCCTGCAACCAAACCAAGCAATATACCTATTATTGTTAAAATCGTTGTTTCTCTTCCAACATAATCATAAACTTCTTTATCATAAAATCCTAGAACTTTAATTGTTGCTAATTCTCTTATTCTTTCACTTATATTTACATTTGCCAAATTATATAATACTACAAAAGCAAGTAATCCTGCCGAAATTATCAAAATCCAAACAACAAATGTCATATTATCCATAACTTCATCAAATATTGACTTAGTTTGAGACATAAAAGTAACTTTAGAAATATTAAAATTTTCTAGTATCTTTTTACCAAGTTTATTTTCAGATTCTTCTGATTTCTTTACCTCAGATTGTTCTTTTAATAATATTGTATTATATTTAACTTTCTCTCCAAAAATACTTTCATAATATTCTGGACTAATATACATATAATGCATCAAATAGTTTCTTGTTATTCCCTTTACTTCTACTTCCGCTTGTTTATCATTCGAATTTTTTATTGTTATTTTTTCTCCTTGTTTTATACCTAGCAATTTTGCCAATTTCTCTGTAATAACAACACCATTATCACTTAACGAATATTTTTCTTTTGATACTCTATTTTCTAATATTATATAATCTGAAAGCATCTCCGTTTTTTTCGGCACTATTAGCTGAATATCTTGCTTTGTCTCCTTATTTAAAATCTCCACTGCTTGCATATTGAATGCCATTGCATCTGTCACATCATTATTTTTATCATTTGTCTTTATATTGCAAACTTCATCTATATACTTTTGTATCTCATCACTTGTTTGTTCATTTTTTAATGTTATTGACATATCATACAAAAAAACTTCTCCATATTGTGATGGTATCATATTACTTACCGATTCTCTTAAACCAAAACCTGCAACCATTAATGCTGTACATCCTAAAATACCTATTATTGTCATAGATACTCTTTTTTTATATCTGAAAACATTTCTTATAGTTACCTTTTGAGTAAATTTTAATTTAGACCACAACCATGATATTCTTTCTAATAATACTCGTTTTCCAGCTTTAGGTGATTTTGGTCTCATTAATGATGCTGGTTGTAAGTTTAATTCTTTATAACAAGCTATTATTGTTGCTCCAACAGTGCATATTAAAGCTAAACCTAATCCTGTGATTGCTATTCCTGTATTAAATTCTAAAACCACATCTTTCATTGAATACATCATAGCATACATATTATATATAATTTCCGGCAATATTCTAAAACCTAGTAACATCCCTATTATTCCACCAATTAATGTAGCTAAAACTGCATATATTATATATTTTAAAGCTATTTGCACTTTTGTATATCCTAATGCCTTTAAAGTTCCTATTTGTACTCTTTGTTCTTCCACCATTCTTGTCATTGATGTTAAACTTATTAATGCTGCTATTACAAAAAATACAACTGGAAATACTTTTCCAATATTTGCAATTCTTTCAGAATCTTGTGAATAACTTGCATATCCAGTATTTTGATTTCTATCTAACACATACCATTCTGGTTTTACTTTTAGCTTTTCATATTCTGATTCTGTACGCTCTTTTGCAATATTTTCTATATCTGATTTCACTTTTTTAATCTTATCTTCATACTCATCTGAAAACGTATCTAATTTATCTGCATCTTTTACTCTAACATATATCTCCGTATAAATTTGAGATATAATTTCTGACTGTGGTACATAAATATAATAATTTATTTTTCCAGATGCTAATTTTGTAGACCCTCTTTCTCTTGATATATACAATGGTGAACGTATTGATCCTACAATTTTTATTTCTTTATTTTTTAAATTCGGACCTGCTAAAGTATCTTTCGCTTCTAAAATTATTGTATCACCAATCTTTTTATTATTACTATTTAAAAAACTTTCCTCAACTACACACTCTTCCTCATTTTTTGGCATCTCGCCTTGTTGCAATTTTACACAATTTATATTATCTGAAAGTGTATGAATTTTTAAAACAACTTCCTCTTCATCAACCTTTGTTAAAACATCTTTACTATACGTTCCCTCTACAATTTTCACATCCTGTAAATCTTGTATTTCTTTTACGTCATCATCTGTCAATCCCATTGTAGAAATTACTTCTATATCCATCATTTTATTCTCATCAAAATACATATCTGCCGTTTTTTTCATATCTGGGCTCACTGCCCTTATTCCTGCAAAAAATCCTACACCTAACAATACTATTAATAATATAGATAAAAATCTTTTTCTAGTATTTATAATTTCTTTAAATGCATCTTTGCGAAGTGCTTTAACCATACTTAATCTCACTCCTTATTTCAAGTTAAAAATTGTTTTTTACCATTCTATTTCCGAAATTGGTAATGGTCTGTCATTTAATTTTATATCTTGTACTTTTCCATTCTTAAAGCTAATTACTTTATCGGCCATAGGTGCCAACGCTGCATTATGAGTTATTATTATTACAGTCATTTTTTCTTTTCTAGCTGTATCCTGCAATAACTGTAAAATTTGTTTTCCTGTATTATAATCTAAAGCACCTGTTGGTTCATCACATAATAATATTTTAGGATTTTTTGCTATTGCTCTTGCTATTGCAACCCTTTGCTGTTCTCCACCTGAAAGTTGCGATGGGAAATTTTTCATTCTTTCTTCCAAACCAACTTTTTTTAATATTGTTTTTGGGTCAAGTGAATCTTTACATATTTGAGTTGCTAATTCAACATTTTCTAAAGTTGTTAAATTTTGAACCAAATTATAAAACTGAAATACAAACCCAATATCATCTCTTCTATATTTTGTTAATTCCTTTGGTTTTAAATTACTTATATCTTTTCCATCTATTTTTACAGCTCCTGATGTTGCTGTATCCATTCCACCTAAAATATTAAGAGCTGTTGTTTTTCCAGCCCCACTTGGTCCTACTATTACAACTAGCTCTCCTTTTTCTATTGAAAAATTAGTCTTATCCAATGCCGTAATTGTTACTTCTCCCATTTGATATTGTTTTACAACATCTTTAAATTCAATATATGACATTATATCTCCTTTCCAAACTTTAAATATCATTTTCTGGAAATTTTTTCAAATCTAAATACTAAAATTTCACCTTAAATCTCCACTTAGAAAACTCAAACCCTAAATTTTTCCCTTTTGAAAGAATTTTCCAAATATACTTTCTTTTTCCTCTTTTGATTCCTTTTTATTTTTTCTTGTCGTCTTTTTAGTTTTTCCTTTTATATATTTTCTTATTTCTTCTCTTTCCTTTTCCTCATCCTCTTCATCATCAGCATTATTTTCATCTTCATCTATATATTCACCATTATCCTCTTGTTCATCATCATATTCATTTTCATAATCATCTTCTTCATATTGTTCATCTTGATAATCATTATCATTATAATCACTTTCCTCATATTCCTCATCATCTTCTTCATCCTCAAAATCGCCATATTCGTCTTCTTCAGCAAAATCATCATCTAAATAATCATCATCTAAATAATCATCATCCTCAACATCTTCTTCATTATCTTCTATTTCATCATCTTGCTCTTCATCTTCAAAATCTCCATATAATTCTTTATTACTTATAAACCATTCTTCGTCATCATCATCTTCTTCATATATGCCATCATTTTCGTGTAAATTCTCTTCTTCCACTACTTCCTCTATTTCTGGTTGAGGCATAAATTCTGCTAAATCTCTTCCATATTGTTCCTCTACTTTTTCATTAAATACCTCATAAATATTTTTTATACCTTCAATTCTCCAATAATTTGTATTTATAATAGCTCCTACACCAGATTTAGATTTTATAGTATTAACTTCTTGATTAAATGATTTTTCTGTTTCTTCTATTCCTAATAAATATGTTCCATTATAAAATTCCTTATATGCTTTCTTAGTTGATTTTCCTGATATTTCTCTCAATAACAAATTATACAAATTATGAATTTGCACCATATCACTATCAAAATCTTTACAAGCTTGATCCATCATAACTTTATGTGCTTTTTCACCACTTATAGCTGTAATTCTTTCATTATCTAAAAAGCTCACCAAATATTCTCTTTCTGCATCTATAAAATCTAATTTTGATGTTATATCTTTTAATGTTTTTTGGTATTTAGATAAATTTAACTCTTCACTATCTATCTCTGACATCAATTTCTTCAATCTTTCATAAGATAGCACATAACATTCAGCTTCTTTTTTTGCCATTTTAATTCTGACTTCTACAGCTTTTTGGATAACATTTTTATCAAATTTTACTCTTTCATTTTTTCCATTTTCTAACATTATTGTATTTAATGATTTATTCAATTCTTCATTATCTGCAGAAATAAACTCTTTTACTTTTTTCACATTTGCAACATCAATAGAACCTAATATTTCTATTGTATCATTTAATATTCTTATATGATTTGCTTCAGACGTTCTCTTTAATTTATTACATTTATTTCTCTCCCCTTGTTTTTCTGTAAATTCATGTAATAATTGTATATATTCTTCTCTTAAACTTCTTTGCTCTTCCACAGCACTTTCTTCTAGCTTTTCAATTCTCAATAACTTTTTTTCAATTGTAGCTGGTGCCTGATCAAAATCATTAAATAACTTTATCCTAAAATCTTCTCTTTTTATAGTATCATTACTTATGTCTTCTTGATTTTTTTGAATAGTTTGCATTTTATTTGCAATTTCATCGAATTCACTTATTATTTTTTCTTCTTCTTCAGTAATTACCTGATATTTTTCCATCTCCTCTAAAACACTTTTAAATGTTTCATAACTGATTCTTATATCTGATTGTTTATCTTGTCCAAAAACTTTGTTTAAGTATTTTTCTAATACAATTGCACTTCTTTCATACATAATTTAATTACATCCTTCCAAATTTTATTTCATTTTTTCCTTGATTTTCACCAATGTATTTAACGCATCTATTGGAGTTAATTCATTTAAATTAACTTTATCTAACTCATGTGCAATTTCTGCTAATTTATAATTATACATGTCAAACTGACCTTCCACTTTTTTCTTATCCTCTTTTTCTGCTTTTTTACCAGTTAAAACATTTTTCTTTTCTATGTTTCTTAAAAATTCATTAGCCTTTTGTGTTACAACTTTTGGTACACCTGCTAGTCTTGCAACATGTATACCATAACTTTCATCTGTTCCACCTCTAACTATTTTTCTTAAGAATATAATGTCCTCACCTTTTTCCTTAACCGCTATTGAATAATTTTTTATTCCATCAGATTGATTTTCTAATTCTGTTAGTTCATGATAATGTGTTGCAAATAAAGTTTTTGCTCCACATTTTTCCTTATCAGCAATATATTCTGCAACAGCCCATGCAATAGATAATCCATCATAAGTCGATGTTCCTCTACCTATTTCATCTAATATAACCAAACTATTAGATGTAGCTTCTTTCAATATTGTTGCAACTTCCATCATTTCTACCATAAAAGTACTTTGCCCCATACTTAAATCATCTGAAGCACCTACTCTTGTAAAAATCTTGTCAACAACACCTATATGTGCTTCACTTGCTGGAACAAAACTTCCTACTTGTGCCATAAGTGTAATCAAAGCTACTTGCCTCATATATGTAGACTTACCAGCCATATTAGGTCCAGTTATTATAGATAATCTATTTTCATCTTTATCCAAATATGTATCATTATCTACAAAAGAACCAGCTCCCAACATTTTTTCTATAACAGGATGTCTACCTGCTTTTATATCAATAATTCCAGAATTATCAACTTGAGGCATACAATAATTTAAGTCCTCTGCAACTTGTGCAAATGATGTTAATACATCTAATTCAGATACTGCCATTGCTGTTGATTGTAATCTTTTTATATTTTTTGCAATTTCTTCCCTTATCTCTATAAAAGCATTATATTCTAAGTTTACAACTTTTTCTTCTGCTCCTAAAATTTGATTTTCTAAATTTTTCAAATCTTCTGTTATATATCTTTCAGCATTTGTCAAAGTCTGTTTTCTTACATATCTATCTGGTACTTGTGATAAATATGATTTTGTAACTTCTATAAAATATCCAAATACCTTATTAAATCCAACTTTTAAATTTTTAATACCTGTCTTTTCACGTTCTTCAGCCTCTAAATTAACTATCCAATTTTTTCCTTCTGTTGTTGCTGTTTTTAATTTATCTATTTCTTCATCATAGCCAATCTTTATTATTCCCCCATCTTTTATTGTCATAGGAGGATCATCTACAATTGCTTTTTCTATCAAGTCATGTATATCTTTTAATTCATCAATATTTTGATATATTTCCTCTAACATTATGCTTTCTTTTATATTTGATAATACTTGCTTCAAATCAGGTAACTTTTCCAAAGAATTTTTTAATGTTATCATATCACGTGCATTTGCATTCCCATAAGCCATCTTTCCTGCTAAACGTTCTATGTCATATACTTTTTTCAAATTTTCTGTTATATCTCCACGCAAAATCATATCATTTTTTAAAATTTTTACTGCATTTAATCTATTATTTATTTCTAAAGTATCAATTAATGGGTCATTTAACCACCTTCTTAACATTCTTCCTCCCATTGATGTCGAAGTTTTATCTAATACCCATAATAATGTTCCCTTTTTGGACTTATCTCGCATTTTTTCAGTAATTTCTAAATTTCTACGTGCATTTATATCTAAAGACATATATTTCGAAATCTGATAAATTGTTATTTTATTCAAATGATCTAATGTAGTCATCTGAGTTTGTTCAATATATGCAAGTAATGCATTTATTGGTGGAATTGCCAATGTTTTATCTTTTAAATTCTCTATTGTTTTATTACTTGTATCAACTATATTAAATCTCAAATTCAAAGTATCTATTTTACTATCAAAAAATTTATCTTGAAAACGTGTTATATAACAATCAAAACGTTCTTTAATTTTTGATATTTCTTCTTGGCAATCAGCCATCATACTATTTATTACTAATTCAGATGGATTATATCTTGCCAATTCATCTAATAAAAGTGGAAAATTTTGTTGATCTTTTATTTCAGCTGAATAAAATTCACCTGTAGATATATCACAAACACTTATACCAAAATATATTCCAGTTTTATATATAGACATAATATAATTATTTTTTCTCTCTTCAAGCATATTACTATCTATAATCGTTCCAGGTGTTACAACTTTTATTACACCTCTTTTTACTATTCCCTTAGCTGTTTTAGGATCTTCTAACTGTTCACATATAGCCACTTTATATCCTTTTGCAATCAACCTAGAAATATACATTTCAGCAGCATGGTGTGGTACACCTGCCATTGGAGCTCTTTCCTCTTGTCCACAATCTTTTCCAGTCAATGTTATTTCTAATTCTCTAGCAGCTATAATTGCATCATCAAAAAACATCTCATAAAAATCACCCAAACGATAAAATAATATGCAATCCTTATATTGTTCTTTTGTTTCAAGATACCTTTGCATCATAGGCGAAAACTCTGCCATATTTCTCATCCTCCCATATTATTTTAAATATGTATGTAACCGCATTTTAAATGAAATTTAACGCAGCCAAAATTGTAATTATTTTTCAACTACCCCTTTAAGGTACCACAAATGCTCAGAAACAACCCTAACCGGTAACAACTTTCCAACATAACTATCATCACCCTCAAAAACAACAACCTTATTACTATCAGTTCTACCAGTCAACATATCAGCATTATTCTTACTTTTGCCCTCAACCAATACATACTGAACAGTATCAACATATTTCTTATTCTTCTCAGCAATCTGTGACTCAACAAGTTCTTTCAACCTATCAAATCTTTCATGTTTTACCTCATCTGGAATTTGATTTTCCATTTTATCACCTGGAGTTCCAACTCTTCGAGAATAAATAAACATATAAACCTGTTCATAATTCACTTTACTAACAACATCCAATGTATCTTCAAAATCTTTCTCAGTCTCACCAGGGAAGCCAACTATTATATCTGTTGACAATGTCAAATTTGGAATTTTAGCCTTCATTTTTTCAACTAATTCCAAATACTGTTCCTTAGTATATCTTCTATTCATTACTTTCAACACATCTGTACTACCAGACTGTAATGGCAAATGCACTAACTTACACACTTTTTCACAATTTGCAATTGCCTCTATTACATCATCTGTAAAATCCTTTGGATGAGGTGATATAAAACGAATTCTCTCTATTCCATCTATTTTATTTATTTCTCTCAATAATGTTGCAAATGAATTTATCCCATTATATTCCAAACCCTTTTCTTTCCATTTTTCTGCTCTTAAATATGAATTAACATTTTGCCCCAATAAAGTTATCTCTTTATACCCTTCTTTAGCCAATTGTTCAACTTCTTGTAAAATATCTTTTGGATGTCTGCTTCTTTCCCTTCCTCTAACATAAGGAACTATGCAATAACTGCAAAAATTATTGCACCCATTCATTATTGTTACAGATGCTTTTAAATTATTTTCTCTTTTTATTGGTAAACCTTCATATATTTTACCATCAATATCTAATATGTCTTCTTGTTTTTGTTTAGTTTCTAACACATTATACAAATCCTCTGGGAATTTATGAATTGTATGTGTTCCAAATAATATATCTACAAAAGGATAACTTTCCTTTATTTTATTAGTTATATGTTTTTCTTGCATCATACAACCACCTATTGCTATAATTGTCCCATTTTCCTCTTTTACTTTTTTTAATTCTCCCAATTTACCAAACAACTTATCTTCTGCATTTTCTCTTACACAACATGTATTAAATAAATTTAAATCAGCTTCTTTAGGATTTTCAGTTTTTGTATATCCCATTTGTTCAATCATTCCTGAAATTTTTTCTGAATCATTTTCATTTAATTGGCATCCCATTGTTAATATTGCATATTTTAATTTTTTTTCTTTATTTAATTTCTTTACTTTCTCTATATATTCTTTTTGTTTTTGTATTTCTTTTTCTTCGTTCATTTTTACAAATTCAATCCTTTCGGCTTCTATTTTTTCTCTGATTATTCTACTATATTTGACTAAAAAAATCAATAATTAACTATAAAAAAAGCGAGGATATTCTCACCTCTACAGTGATACTTTTCCCCACTTCTTTACTACTTTTTATTTTAACTATTTTTAAATTATGCAAGACCATATTTTTTCTTAAATTTGTCTGCTCTTCCACCTGCTGTTTCTTGTCTTAGATTTCCTGTCCAGAATGGATGACATTTTGAACAAACATCTACTTTTATATCTTTTTTTGTTGAACCAACTTCTAAAACATTACCACAAGCACATGTAATTGTTGTTTGTTTATTGTAATTTGGATGTATTCCTTCTTTCATTCTTAATTCACCTCTTTTTTCATAGTTTAAACATGACTGTTTTTAATAATATCATATTTTATTTTTTTTTTCAAGTATTTTAATATTATTTTTATTTATTATTTGTATTTGTTGTTTTATTCTTTAAAATTTCATTTTTTTGATTTTGCACTACATACATTGCTGATGATACCAATTCTTTATTTAATGATACCTTATTTACTAGTTTTCCCATCACATTAAATACACAAGCAATTATTAATATTAGTAATCCTATTTTTTTCCAATATTTTGCTAACATATTATCAACTTTCCTTTTCTTTAATTTTTAAACTATAAATATTATACATTTTTTTATGTATATTGTCAATCTAATATTTGAAATTTCCGCCACCCAAAAACTCTTTTAACAATGAATTAGTAGGAACTTCTTCATTAGGTATAGATTCAAAATATTTCAAAATATTTAACAATCTTTGAGCTTCTGCATACTCTTTTTCATCTTGTGTAATCTCTTCAAGTAATGGTTTAGCTATATCTTTTAATGCACTTAACTCATAAATCAATGATGTATTAAATATTTTATTTGCATCTTCTTGATATGGAAAAATATTCTTTTCTTCTCCTCTATTAACACTTGCCCAAGTATCTAAAGTATGTTTTGCTGAATACCCTCTAAATTGATAATCTCTTACAATTCTTCTAACTAAACGTGTATCTGTTGTTGATATTCTATTGTATCTATCCATATTCAAAACTGTTAAAGCACTTATATAAACTTTATATTTTTCATCTTTTGATATTTGACTTGTCAATTTATCATTCAAACAATGTATACCTTCTATTACAAGTATCTCATCTGAATTTAATTTTAACATATCACCTTTATATTTTTTAGTACCTTCATGAAAATCAAATCTTGGCATTTCTATTTCTTCACCATTTAAAAGTTTTACTAAATGTTCATTAAATAATTTCAAATCTATAGCTTCTATTGACTCAAAATCATATTCTCCATTTTCATCTTTTGGAGTATCACTTCTCTCTACAAAGTAATTGTCAACTGAAATAGTTACTGGTTTAATTCCATTCAATCTTAATTGAATTCCCAACCTTTGTGCAAATGTAGTTTTTCCTGATGATGATGGACCTGCTATTAAAACCATTTTAACATTTTTTCTTTTTGCTATATCATCTGCAATATTTGCTATTTTCTTTTCATGTAATGCCTCTGCAAGCATAATTACGTCTTTTATTCTTCCACTATTTATTGCTTTGTTCAATTTATATACAGTATTTGTTTCTAGTATTTTGTGTATACGCTCATATTCTTCTAATGCCCATGACAATTTTTTAGTTGGTTTAAATTCTGGTATTTCAGTTGGATTTTTTGTAGTCGGATATCTTAATAAAAATCCATCATAATATTTTATTATTTCAAAATTTTCTAATACTCCTGTTCTATTTGCCATTGTACCATAACAATAATTATAATAATCCTCACAATAATACATATAAATTTCTTCATTATCTGTTAAATCATATTGTAATCTTCCTTTAGATGCATTTGTTTTTTCATAAAATTCTTTTGCTTCTTCTCTTGTCATTATTACTTTTTTTATTTTTAAATCTTCACTTATTATTTTTTTTATTTCTTCAGTCATTTTCTCAATAAATTCTTCTGTTATTTTCATATTGTCAATTGTACAAAACATTGCATTTCCTAATTGATATTCTACTGTTAGCTTTTCATTTGGATATATTTTTTCATAAGCTTTTCCCATTATATATACTAATGTTCTAACATAAATTTTCATTCCCTCTTTTGAAAAAGTATCTATTAAATCTACCTTTCCATCATTTTTTATTTCATATTCTAAATTTTGATATTCATTATTAAATATACAGCCTACTACTTTGTATTTACTATTATCTATTTCTTTTTTTAATAATTCCTCTACTTTTATTGGTTCTTGTACTTCTAGCTCTTTTCCTTTATAAGTAATTTTCATATTTAATCTTCCTTTCGTTTTTTATATCAAATATTTTACTACAAAATGTCAAATATATCAATGCTTTTTTAAGTTGATTTTTACAAAAAAAAATTATATAATACTATCAAATTAAATTATGGAGTTATTTATGGAATTAAAATATATTGCAAAAAAAGAAGATATTGGTTTAACAATTAACCAAATATTACAATCAAAACTAAAAATATCAAACAGATTACGTCAACAAATTATAAATGAAAAACTTATTACCTGTAATGAATTACTTTGTGATACACGAAAAAACTTAGAATTAGGAGACTTTATAAATATAGATTTTAACTATTGGGAAGATAATTCAAACATTGTACCAACTCCCATGGATTTAGATATTTTGTACGAAGATGAATGGATTTTAATAGTAAATAAGCCTTCTGGGATACCAGTACACCCATCAATGCAACATTACGAAAATTCACTTTCAAATGGGATTAAATTTTATTTTGACACTATTGGATTACACAAAAAAATACGTCCTGTGAACAGATTAGATATAGGAACTTCTGGCATTGTCGTATTTGCAAAATGTGCATATTCACACGAATATCTTTCACTTCAAATGCAAAATAACACATTTTCTAAAACTTATTTAGCAATAGTTCACGGCAAACTTGATGAAAATACTGGTACTATTGATTTACCCATAGCTAGAAAAAACAATAGTATAATAGAAAGATGTATTGACTTTGAAACTGGTAAACCTTCTATAACAAAATATGAAGTTTTAGACTATTCTATAGATTCTAATTGTAGTATTGTTAAATGTAATCTAATTACTGGCAGAACTCATCAAATTCGTGTACATTTTTCTCATATTGGTCATCCACTTATAGGAGATTCATTATATGGTAATTTTGATTTTAAAAGATTAATGCTTCATTGCTCTGCCATTAAGTTTACGCCTATAAACACAAATAATTTTCTAATAATAAAGTCACCACCAAAAGACTTTTATATATAATCAAACATTAATATTAATTAATTTTACTCTGTAATGTTCCATTATTACATAAACATCACCTTTATATTTCCTATACGACGTAAAAAAGACAGAAACTTTTATTAAAAATTTTCTGTCTTTTTTACTTTCTTATAAGGATTCCTCCACAGTAATCAAGTGTTTTTCTGCTGGATTTCCGCTAAAGCGCTCAAGCAGTTTAGGCCATAAATAGGCCTCTGTCACTTTGCCTCTTGTACTAGGAAGGTCTATAATTGCATTTCCACAAACAATCTTTTTCACTCTAAACCCCATCTTTTCCTTTTCGGCAATAGCTTTTTCTAAAGCATCTCCTATCTGTTGGGTAGTAAAACCTTCCCAACCTTTAACTGTTAAAGTTTCTGCATTAAATACTTTTTCCATGAAGTTTTTCCTCCTGATAATCTTATTCTTCCACAATAATCCATGGTTTAGCTAACCAAATAGTTTTTGGTAATTCGTAAAATTCTAATTCACCTGCCGGAATGATAATACATGTATCTCTAACATTTTTTCCAGGAACCTCATTAACAAAATACAGTCCATCGCCTGTACTTGCATCTAACATAATAGCTTCAAAGTTTTCCTTTCCTAAAGCTATACTCTCTTCCAATTTAGGTTTCTCTCCATAAGGTTCTGAACCACCATACAACATTTTTAAAGCATCTACTGCTGGCAAATCCCGTTCATGCATCCAATGATTTACTAGCCAAATCATAACAAGTTTATACTGAACTTCATTACCAAGTTTTACCTGATGAACATATTCACCAGTATTAAATCTTTCCATATACTCTTTCCACCATTCCAAAGAATGTGGTCGACTATATGGAGCATCCCGAAAAAACACTCTTTTCATGTTATTCCAACTAAAAGTAGGTCTCCAAAAAGGTTTTAAATCTTCCTGATGTCCTTTTAATTCCTCCGCCATTTTGCGCATATACTGCACAAACCTCTCAAAATTTTCTGCTTCTCTAGTATAAAATACTGATTGAATTACACTATCAAAGAAACCTTTTTCAGTTGGATCTACTTTAATCCAGCCAGCCTTTTCAAACATCTCGATTTCTAATTTTTTCTGCCGTCTTTTTTTCAAAATTTCGCTAACTTTAGCCATATTTTTCCTCCTATAATTTAAAAAATTATTTAGTAACATATAAAAATGATAACACAAAAATATAATTTTGTCAACTTATGTAAAGTTAAAATGGTGTAAAAATTTTTAAAATACCAAATATAATTATTTAATGATATTTTCCACATAATATTTAACTATTTCCGTATATTGATCTTGTACTTTTTAAATTTTCTTATTCAAATTGTCATTTTTAATATATTTAATAAATTCTACATTACTATTTTTACTTCTTTCAACCATACAATTATAAACTCTATCTCTTAATTCTTTTTGTTGTTCTTTCTTATTGAGATCTTCATTAGCAAAAAAAGGACCATCAATATATGTTACTATTTGTATTCTATCCTGATTTTTTCCACATTTCTGATATGTATTTGTCATACAAAATACTGGCGTATCAAATTGTATTGGATATTTAAAAGAAACATCTTTAAAAGGTCTTATCTTAGTATAATATGGCCAAATATGAGCTTCAGGATATATTGTTATACTATGTTTTTTTCGTATATTTTCTTCTATCACATTCAAAAAATTTTTCATTGCTTCCTTATTACCCGGAATTGGGATTGCTCCAAGCATTTGTACAAAATTTCCTATAAATTTCATCGATACATTTTCTGGATTAACTATAAAAAAATTCCTTTTAGGATATATTGGATTACTTGGTATAAAAGTATCTGCAAATGGTTGCGTATGATTCACATACACAAAATACCCTTTATTCTTATATTTTTTCAATTTTTCTTTTCCAATATATCTAATATGAAATTTACATTTAGAATATAATATCTTTATTGGTAAACTTAAATATTGTTGTACTAAAAAAGAACATACATTCCATATAGGATTTTTATGAATATATTTATATTTTTCATCTATTTTTCTTGGTTCTATTTTTGCTGTTGAAAACTCTTCATTTAATTCATCTTTATAATATATTATTCTGTCATTTTTCAACTTTAACACCACATTTCCTTATAATAAATTATATAAAATCATAAATTTATTTATTTTTCTACTTTCAATTCTGTCTCTTTTACACTTTCAGTTGTATATTCTAATGGAATACCATAAAAATCTTCATATATTTTTTTCCATATCTCATAATTTTTATTTAGCAGTATTTCTGTATTTTCCTTTTGAGATAAATTCATATCTGGATATATAGGCTCTTCAATATTTACAATATATTCTTGTATTGGAAAACCTTCATCATCCAAATTTTCACTATCTTGCATAGTTATAAAAATCGGTATAACTGGAACATTATTACGTGATGCTATTTTAAATGCACCAGGTTTTAATGGCTTTGGTTTTCTATAATTCCACCACATACTTTGTTCCGGATATATTAATATAAAATCACCTTTTTGTAATAATACATCTACTGCTTTCATAAATTCAACCATTGTTCTTTTATTTGAACTTAATGGCAATGTATCACAATTTCTAAAGAAAAATCCATATAATCCTGGAAAGTTAGTGTAATTTCCTTCTCTTATTACTTTATATAATCTCTTTTCTTCTATCTTTCCAGATAATCTAAAAACTTTTTCTATTGTAAAACAATCAAAAGGATTAAAATGATTACATGTTACTATTGCCCCTGTATCTACTTTGCTCAAATTTTCTATTCCATTTATTTGTTTTATTATAAGTTTATTATTTCTTAATAAATTATCTAAAAATTTTTCTCCAACTTCATTTGCAAAAACTCTTTTTAATTTACTTGACATTTTCTTTCTTAGATAATCTATGTTTTCTGGTGTTAATACTATTGTAGCTGGATCCTCTTCTGCATCAACATCAAATTTTCCTTCTCTTTCTAACTCTTCTATTTTTTGTAATATTTTAACTCTATATTGATGTCTTTCTTCTTTTTGTTGATTAACATCATTTTCATCTTTTTTCATTTTTGATAACGTTAATATTTTCTTGGTTTTCATTAAACTATCTCCTATTTATTCTATCGTCTCCAACACAATCTGTTTCTATTTGTGCTAATTCTATAAGTTTAGCACTATTAGCATCATCTTTTTCTTTATCTGCTTCTGTATATTTTTCCCCAATTTCCTTTATCTCATTATAAAAGTCTGTTTTCTCTGCATATTTCCAAAAATATTCTTGATACAAAACATCATCAAAATACCATGGCTTTGCACCTAAGTTATAATGTATAATATTAATGTCACCTGATTGTTTTCCCATAATTGGCATTCTATTCCAAGAAAAGTCTAATAATTTCACCCTTCCTTTGCATAATCTATTCATATAATCTTGATCTTGAGCAACTTCAAATCTAACCTTTCCTAACATATAAATAAATTTATCTTGAAATTTATATTTTCTTAATTCTTCCAAATTCATTACTATAATTCCTGCATTAAAGTAGTTATTATAATCTGAAACTCCTACAACTCTTTCAACATAATCTTTGAATACATCAATTGCCTGAATGGCACCATCTGGTACTCCTGCTATCAAATTATTTTCCATATCTATGTTATATAAATTTGCAATATCTGTTAAACATATAGTATCACTATCTATGTAAATAGCCTTTTTATATTCCGGATATAATTCTGGTATAAACAATCTATAATAAGTTGTATTAGAAAAATAATTTCGTGTATATAATTTTTCTTTGATATCTTCTAATTGTTTATTCAAATCAACAAATTCTATATTAATATTTTCTTTTTCATATTTTTTTATTCTTTTAATATTTTCACTTGATACATTTGTATATAAAATCTTTATTTGATATTTATTTTCATCTGATGCATTATCTATTAATGATTTTAAAGCTATTCCTAAAAATGGTATATATCCATCATCTACTGCAAAAAACACTGGTATTATATTTTTATTTTTCATTTACTTCTGCTCCTATCTTTCCTTTTAATTCTAAATATTCTTTTAAATCTTCATCAAACGCATAGCATTTAAGAATTCTATGTACTTCCTCAACATTCCATTGCTTATAATTTTCTGTATGTGGAAAAGGTCTCCACAACAATCTTTTGCAAAAATGGCAAATTACTGTATTTTTTCCATTAAATTTTGATTGTTCATTATATTTTCTTGGTAATATTTTTTTCTTTGTTGTAGAACGAAATATTGCATCTTGATCCGCAAATAACATCTTTTTAGTTTTTATTAAAGCTCTCGCTTTTTCAAGTAGTCCTGTTTCTCTAACCTTCTTCATGTTTAATAACAACATTCCTGCATTTATATAATCTGGCCTAATTATTTTAGAACCATATTTTTCTCTTACAGCAGCATATTCATAATCTGATATATCAGTATTATATAATTCTGATATGTCACTTGCACACATCATATCTATATCTAAATACAATAATTTATTGGGCATACCTTCTATTTTATCTGCAAGTAATCTCAATAATGTATATGGCGTACAATATGCAGTTTCATTTACACATTTTCCAAATTCCTTTTCATACAAATCAGTTACATCTATTTTTGTTACATTATTTTCATTGTTTTTAGATTTTACAACCTGCTGTAAAAAAGATATTTGTTCATCTTTCATTTCCGTATATTCTGGTTTTATACGTGTTAAATTCATAGTAAAAATATAGCAATTAATTGGTTCTTTTGTTTTATTTGTTATTGATATTAATTCTGTAAGTGCTCCATCAAATACTTTTTCATTTCCACATAATAAAATATTTATCATAACTAATACTAGCTTTCCTTTCAACATATTATAGTATATTTTTTATTTTTTTAATAACATAGTGGCTTCCACCTTGGTTATTGTTTTGAACATTTTCAACCATTCCTATAATTAATAAATTACCTTGTGCCCTATCTGTTGTAAAACAATCAAACCAACCTAAAGTTCCACTATCCTTATCGTCACTTGATTTTTTTAATTCTGCTGTTCCTGTTTTTCCTGCTATTGTAAGTCCTGACACTTTCATATCATTTGCTGTTCCATTAGGATTTTCTACAACTTGTACTAATCCTTGTTTTATAGTTTCTCCCGCTTCTTCTGAAAAAGCATTTTCATCCATATATTCTTTTTTACCACTTTGATAATCTATATAAGGTTTAACCATTTTTCCTTTATTTGCAAAAGCTGAATATATTGAAGCCATAAGAATCGGATTTACTAACAAATCACCTTGTCCATAGCCAGTATCTGCCAATTTTATTTCTGTATCGATTTTATCATTATTAGAATATTGAGATTCTTTTAAACTCAAAGGAAAATCCAAACTATTTCCAAATCCAAGTTTTTTCAAATATTCCACATATTTATCTTTTCCAGTTTTTAATGCTGCTTGAGCAAAAAATATATTATCTGAATATATTAAACCATTTGTTACATTTTTGCTTCCTGGATAACTAGTCAATGTTGTTACATTATAATTTCCCCAGCTACTATCTTTTTGCCAACTTAGCCCATTATATGTTGCTTCCCAACTTTTGTCAATAGTCCCTGTAGTTAATGCTATTCCAGCTGTAATTGGTTTAAAAGTTGAACCTGGGCAATATGATTGTAAAAATCTTGTATATAATGGTTTTGATTCATCATTATTCAAACTTTCCCATTGTTCATTTGTCAAACCTAAGACAAAATCATTTGCATCATAAGATGGTGTACTTACTAATGCTAACATTTCACCAGTTTGTGGTTCCATTACAACAAAAAATCCTTTGTCATCTTTCAATTGATTATATAATTTAGATTGTATATCCATATCAATTGTCAATTTTACATCTTGACCATCTTTTTTATCTTGTTTAGCTAATTCTTTTAGCCTATTTCCTTCTGAATCTTCTATATATATTTCTACTCCATCTATTCCCCTTATTTTATCCTCATAAGCATATTCTAATCCTACTTTTCCAATTATACTATTACTATTATATCCTTTACCTTCTTTTTCAGATAATATTTCTGCACTAATTGGTTGAACATATCCTGTTATATGTGAAGTTTCCTTTCCATAAGGATATACCCTTGCATCTGTTGAACTTATCATAACACCTGGAATTTGTAATAATTGTTCTTTTAAACTAGCATTATTCATCGCAACTTTTTTTATTGGTACAAATGTATCATCTTTTACATAAGAAGCTGATATTTGTTTATTTATATATTCTTCAGAAACACTTGTTAATTGTGAAATTTTTGCAATATTCTCTTTTTTATTTTCCCCTAGCTTTCCTGGTACAATTCCAACAGAAGATATTTTTCCATTTTCAGCTATTTTATTTCCATTTCTATCCAAAATTTCTCCCCTTGATGCTTGTATTGTACTTATACGAACCTTATCTGTATCTCTCAATTGTGGAAATATTTGACTAGATGACCATACTATTTTATGTTCTTTTTCATCTTTTTTTATTTTTGTAATATTTTCAAAATTCAAACTTCCTGCTGATGTTGACATTGTTTCATCATAAGTTATTTTAGTTGTTTTATCTTCTTTATCTTTTTCTATCCCCTTAATTTCAATTTTTATATCATAAGCATCAATACCCTCATAAATATTTTTATTCCTTTTTATAAAATCTTCTTGATTTATTTTTTCTTTTGATTGCTTTGTTATATATCCATACATTTCTTCATATTTTTTTTCATTTAGTAAGTCTATATACTGATTTAATATTTCTTCTGGTTTAGTTTCTTTTGATTTTACAACAAATATAACACAAATTACTACTATTAATAATATTATAAATAAAGCAATTAATTTTTTCTTCATATTTTTAAAATCTCCTTTTCAATTTTTCTTTATTATTTTACTATATTATAAAAATATTAGCAAGTATTGTCGAATTTTTTAATAATAAAACAAACATTAATATACATTTTTTAAAATCCGCATATTTGTATGTAGGTTAGTCAATCATTTGTCACAAATTATTTAAAATAAATACTTTGAGCA
>ERZ836877.2342-NODE-2342-length-24872-cov-13.417174_pt1 | contig 24872 bp, 20 predicted proteins | sample MGYA00519469_ERZ836877 | MGnify/ENA primary metagenome ERZ836877 (study PRJEB31850, sample SAMEA3708809) | human gut metagenome | biome: human gut; feature: human-associated habitat; material: faeces | place: China | collected 2014 ... | reverse complement strand
AGCCGCTCTGATTTCTTTGTTTTTCTGCCCTATTTCTTCTTTGATACGACTAAAATGCCAGCTCTCGCATAACGAGAACTGGCGTTCTTTGACAGGCTGAACAAGCAAACCTGTGAGACACAAACGTGTCTCACGGGTTTGCTTGTTATTCCGATTGAATATCCTTCAGTATGGTCTGCACCTGCGCCAGCGAGAGCTTATGGTCGGCGGCGATCCGGGCCAGATCCTCGTATTCGTATTTCGTCCGCGTCACCCCGTAGCCCTGAGAGGTCTTGTACCGCACGTCGCCGTAAGGGGTGGAGGTCACGCCTGCTGTGCGTGACAGCGTATACCGGCGGCAGGCATGCTCCCGCACGCCGATGGTGGTGGTGTGGCGCAGCAACAGCGCCGCCATTTCCTCCCTGTCCGCCGGACGGCACAGAACGGTCAGCAGCGTGCCGAGGCGGGACTTCTTCATGGTGATGGGCGCGGCCCACACGTCCAGCGCTCCGGCTTGCAGCAGCACCTCCATGGCGAAAGCAATGGCCTCTGCCGTCATATCATCCAGATTGCAGCTCAGATCCCACACCTGATCGCCGGCGTTTTCCGTCTCGCCCCAGAAGGCGCGAAGGCAGTTGGCGGCGTCAAACTCCTTGGTTCCCATGCCATAGCCTGTGGCACTGGCGGTCATCACGGGCATTTCGCCGAAGCGGGTGACGAAATGCTTCAGCAGTGCGGCGCCGGTGGGTGTGCAGAGCTCCGCCCGGATCGTGCCGCTGTAGACGGGAACGCCCTGCAGCAGCAGCGCCGTGGCCGGTGCGGGAACAGGCAGAAGTCCGTGGGCGCACCGCACCTGACCGCTGCCGGTGCAGACGGGAGAAGCGATGATCTGCTCCGGCCCGAGCCGGTGCAGCAGCAGGCACACGGCGGCAATGTCCGCCAGCGCGTCCATGGTGCCCACCTCGTGAAAATGGATCTGCGTGACAGGTACGCCGTGGACGCGGCTCTCGGCCTCCGCCAGAAGCTGATACACTGCCAGAATGTCCTGCTTCACCGCTTCCGGTAGGGTAAGATGGCCGACCATATGGGCGATCTGCTCCAGTACGCTGTGGTGGTGTTCTTCGTGATGGTGATGGTGGTGCATGGCGTCGGATTCCTCTTGCCCGTCCACCTTCACCGACATATGGGTGCCGCATATCCCGCAGCGGGATACCGTTTCATAACTGTAGGTCACATGGGGGATGCCGATGGCGTTCAATTCCGCCAGTGCCGCGTCACGATCCAGCGTCAGCTCCAGCAGCGCAGCGGTCAGCATATCGCCAGCCGCACCCATACCGCAGTCCAGATACAAGGTTTTCATGGGGATACCTCCATTTTCAGAAGATGCATCACGATTATACTTGACATTGCCGGGATTTGCAACGTTCACTTGTAAGAAAAAGGAAAGCTGCCGTGACACATGTCGCGGCAGCTTTTGTGGTGACCCGTACCGGATTCGAACCGATGTTAAAGGCGTGAGAGGCCTCTGTCTTAACCACTTGACCAACGGGCCGTATAGAAAATCACCGGCGATTGGGTCGGTGATTTTCTATGGTACACCTTCAGTCGGTGCTAAGTAAAAGCTGCCGGTGGCAGGTTTTACAGCACCGAGTCCCTGACCAATCGGCTGAAAGCCGATTGGCAAAGTTTAGGATGCACTGTAGCTTTGGTACACCTTCAGGGACTCGAACCCTGGACACCCTGATTAAGAGTCAGGTGCTCTACCAACTGAGCTAAAGGTGCATATTTTTTAGAACGGGGATATTATAACCGATTCCTTTTTGTTTTGCAAGACCTTTTTTCAAAAAACGGCGAATTTTCTGAAAGAAAAGAGCGGCCGGTTTGACCGGCCGCCCTTTGAACAGCTTGCGCTTACTTCTTCGACCACTGGATCAGATTCACCACCACCATCACCGCGGCGTACACCACACCGGCGATGGCCCAGATGAACCAGCTGTACCTGGCCTGTCCGTTGCCGGAGGGGCCGAAGGTGTACCACATGAAGATGGCCGTCACCAGCAGCCAGTAGACGGTGCTGACCGCGCCCTTGATGCTGCGGCGGGACTTCTGCCGGCGGGTGTAGTCGCCCTCCTCCAGCAGCCGATCCATAGCGCTTTGGATGGTGCCGCCATAGACGAAGGCCGCGCAGCCGATACTGGCGATCATCAGCAGCAGGCTCACTGCCGCCACGTAGATGACATCGTCGGCCAACAGGCACATGGCGACGAACAGCGGCACCGCCGACAGGATGCACAGCACCGTGCCGGTAATGTTCAGGCGGCTGTAGGTGGCGGAAAACTCCTGCCGGCGCTCCTTTACCATGCCGCTGACGCCGTACTCCGTTTCAAAGGGGACTTTCTCCAGAAAGTCGAAGTCCCGAACCTTGGCGGCACAGGTGAGGAACAGCGCTACGCCGATGGCTACCAGCACCAGCAGCACGCACAGGCCGATACCGGCCGCGGCGTTTTCGGAGATGCCGAACCGGGCGAATTCACTCATGGCCGCCAGCATCAGCAAGGCCACAGGGGAGAGAATGCACAGGCAGGTAGCCAGCGCCATCTTCGGCGCGGCTTCCCGACGCAGCGCCAGATAGGCGGAAGCCTCCTCCATGGTGACTCGCCGCAGCGGCGGCTCGTCGACGGGAGCGCTCTGGGTGTGCTCCTCTATTTCCAGCTCGTCTTTCAATAGGAAATCGGTGGTGACGCCGAACAGGCGGCTCATCTGCACCACCTTATCCATATCGGGGATAGATTGTGCGCCCTCCCACTTGGACACCGACTGGCGGCTGACGTTCAACTGCGCCGCCAGCTCCTCCTGCGACCAACCGATCTTCTTCCGCAGTGTCATAATTTTATCCGCTAAGATCATAATGAAATCCTCCTGAATTTGAGATGCGCCGCAGCGCTTTTGTTGTGGATAGCATACCTGATCTTGCGTTTGCATGCCAGAAAGCGGGCTTGGAGATCTGTCAACCAGCGGTTGCGTTTGCCTGAAATAGTGCTATTGGCGGGCAATTTTCCGGAAAAAGTCCAGCGCCGCCGCCTGAAAGTCCTCCGGTGTGGCGGAGGTGTTCACCAGCACGTCGGTGCAGTGGGTGCGGTAGAAATCATCGTCCTTTTGGGCGGCGATCCGCAGCCGGGCGTATTCCTCCGGAATGCCGTCCCGCGCCATGATGCGGCGAATGCGATTCTCCGCCGGGGCGATGACCGCCAGCGTCCGGTCACACAGCTTGGAGAGGCCCGACTCCACCAGATTGATGGCGTCGATGCCGATGATAGGCGCGGGGGAGGCGGCCATGCGGCGCTCCAGCTCACGGGGCAGCTGGTCGTAAATGATGGCGTTCAGCCGCTCCAGCTGTGCCGCGTCACCGAACACCAGCGTACCCAGCTTCTGCCGATCCAGCTGGCCGCCGGGGGTGAATACGTCCCCGAAAGCGGCGGTAATGGCGCCGCGCAGACCGGTGTCGGTGCGCAGCATTTCATGATAGATGGCGTCGCAGTCCAGCACGTAGCCACCCAGCTGCTCCAGCGCACGCAGAGCGCTGGTCTTGCCCGCACCGGTGGGGCCGGTGATGCCAACCACCAGCGGACGGGGCGCTTCGATCACATGAAAGCCCGCTGCCTTCTTCAGACGGTTGCTGACGGCAAGCCCCAGCCCGCCCTCGTCGGGGCACTGGGCGAAAATCTCCGGCACGTTCGTGTCGTCGAAGGTGCGCAGCGCGTCGAACACATGCTGAGCCTGAGCCAGCTTGTCGGCGGCGGGGCCAAGACGGTGGATGATATGTCCGTCAAACAGCGGCGCGTATTCATCGAAGCAGATGACGCCGCTGTCCGGCGTCAGGTGGGCGGCGATGTACGCGGCGGAAGCGCCGGGCGTGCCGGTGATGACGGTGACGGGTGCCTTGGGGGCGTAGTGGCGGTATTTCATGCCGGGCGCCTTGGCTTGTTCGCCGTCTGAGAGCTTCTGCCGCACGGCCTTGTCCACGGCAACCTCGCCCAGCACCTCCTCCAGCGCTTCCAACGGCAGTCCGCCGGGGCGGAGGAGTCGGGGCGGCGTCACCGTCAGGTCGATGATGGTGCTTTCCACCCCCACAGAGCAAGGGCCGCCGTCCACGATGCCGTCGATCTTGCCGTCCATGTCCTCCAGCATATGCTGGGCAGTGGTGGGGCTGGGCCGTCCGGAGGTGTTGCCGCTGGGTGCGGCCACGGGGATGCCGGACTCACGGATGATGGCCAGCGTCATGGGGTGGTCGGGGCAGCGGACGCCCACGGTGTCCAGTCCGCCGGTGGTGCGTAGGGGCACATTGTCCCGGCGGGGCAGGATCATGGTGAGCGGCCCCGGCCAGAAGCGCTCCGCCAGCGCGTAGGCCTCCGGCGGAATATCGCGGCAGTACCGCTCCAGCCAGTCCGCGCCGGGAACATGCAAGATCAGAGGGTTGTCCTGAGGGCGGCCCTTTGCCTCAAAAATATGCAGCACCGCCGTTTCGTTGAGGGCATCGGCTCCGAGACCGTACACGGTCTCCGTGGGGATGCCCAGCAAACCGCCCCGCCGCAATATGGCGGCGGCTTCCGCGATGGCGTTTTTGTCCTTTTCAGGGTGGAATACAATGGTATTCACTGTGAATACTTCCTTTTATGAGCGATTAGAGTCCTAATACTTCGCCCACCAGCACCACCTTGATGCGGCCGGGGATCTTGGAGAACCGGGTGGTGACGATCTGGGCGCAGATGCAGTCGGGGCTGGTGCAGTTGCCGCACTGTCCGGTGACGGCACAGGGGGTCTTGACGTCGAAGCGCTGCACGTTGGCGGGAGCGGCAATGTGGCGGGCACGGGACATGGCGCTGTCAAGATCGCCGGCCACCTTGTTCATACCGGCCACTACGATCACCTGCTTGGGGCCGAAGCACAGGGCGGCCACACGGTTGCCCATGCCGTCGATGTTCACCAGCTGGCCATCCTCGGAGATGGCGTTGCTGCTCATGAGGAAGGTGTCGCAGGTCAGAGCCTGACGCAGCATGTCCATGCGTTCGTCAGGGGTCTTGGCGGTGTCCCGGTCGATGAGAGGCTGATTGCGCTGGCGCAGACGATCCTTGATGCCCAGCTGATCCACGGTGGCCACACCGCCCCAGCTGACCACGTCGCCCTCGGGGATCAGCTCCAGCACCTTTTCCACGGCTTCCTCGGCGGTGGAGCAATAGTAGGCGTCAAACTGCCGCTTCTTCATGGCCTTGACCAGAGTGGGGCCGGACTTGTCGTACTGCGTTTTCATAGGTGCTAACATGATGATTTGCTCCTTTCTTATTCTGCGCCCTCCTGCAACCGCTGCGCCTGCTGATTCAGCGTCAGCGCGTCGATCAGGGGGTCAAGATCACCGTTCATGATGGCGGCGATATTAAAATTCTTGTTGTCCCCGGTGAGCCGGTGGTCGGTGACCCGGTTCTGGGGGAAGTTATAGGTGCGGATCTTGCCGCTTCGGTCGCCGGTGCCCACCTGGGACTTCCGCTCCTTGGCGATGGCGGCGTTCTGCCGCTCCTGCTCCGCTTCATACAGACGGGAGCGCAGGATCTTCATGGCCCGCTCCCGGTTCTTGTGCTGGCTGCGTTCGTCCTGACACTCCACCACCGTGCCGGTGGGCAGGTGGGTGATGCGGATGGCGGACTCCGTCTTGTTGACGTGCTGGCCGCCTGCGCCGCTGGAGCGGTAGGTGTCGATCTGCAAGTCCTTGGGGTCGATGGAGAACTCCACCTCCTCCGCCTCGGGCATGACGGCCACGGTGGCGGCGGAGGTCTGGATACGGCCGGAGGATTCCGTTTCCGGCACACGCTGCACCCGGTGGGTGCCCGCTTCAAATTTCAGGCGGGAGTAAGCACCCGCACCTTCCACCGTAGCTACGACTTCCTTCACGCCGCCCAGCTCCGTCTCGTTGAGGGACACCGCGTCCAGCGTGAAGCCCCGGCGCTCGGCGTACATGGTGTACATCCGCAGCAGGTCGGCGGCAAACAGCGCGCCCTCCTCGCCGCCGATACCGGCCCGGATCTCCAGCACCACGCTCTTGTCGTCGTTGGGGTCACGGGGCAGCAGCAGGCGCTTCAGTTCGCCCTCCAGCCGCTCCCGCTCCGCCTTGGCGGCGGTCAGTTCCTCCTGCCCCAGTTCCCGCAGCTCGGGATCGGACAGCATGTCCGTGGCGGCGGCAATATCGGCCTCGGCCCGTGAGTAGGCGCGATAGGCCTCCACCACCGGTGTCAGCTCTTTCTGCTCCCGGCTCAGCTTGGTCATGGCCTGACGGTCACTGTATACTGCCGGGTCGGCCAGCTGCCGCTCCACCTCTGCCAGACGCTCCGCAATTTTTTGCAGCTTATCCAACATGGCCGGTCTCCAGATACTTCTGCACGTCAGAGATGAACTTGTCCCGCCAGAAGGTGTAGCCCACGCTGCCGGGCTGGAGAGAGACCTCCAGAATGTGCTTTTCGGCGGTGTACAGATCCATCTGGTCATAGACGCTCTCGCAGCGGCGGTTGCTGCTGCGGGTCAGCACATACCCCACGCGGGACATCTCCAGACCACGGCGCTTCAAAAGGCCGCGGATGGGGCTGGAGCAGCGGCCGCCCCACACAGGGGTGCCCACGATCACCAGCTTGTAGTCCTCGATATTCCGCTGGGTGGTAAAGGGCTTCAGGGGTGCGGTGGTGCGGCGCATGGCGTCCTTGCCTGCCCGCAGGCGGCCCCGCCAACCGTTGCGGTCGGCGCCGTCGTCGATGGCCACGATCTCCGCGCCCACAGCGTCGGCGATCTCCTTCATGGCCCGGCGGGTGTTGCCGCTGAATGAGTAGTAGATACACAATACGTCGCTCATAATCAAGATTCCTCCAATGCAAGGGACAGCTCCTCCCAGCGGGACATCTCCTGCTCCAGCCGGGCCTCCGTCTCCTGTTTCTGCGTGAATAGCTCGTTCAGTTTGCCTGCGTCGCAGGCGTTGGCGGCCATGGCCTCGTCCAGCGCCGCCAGCTCCTTTTCCAGCTTTGCCACCGCCGTTTCGCAGATGGTCAGCTGCCGCCGCGCCGCCTGCTGACTGCGGCTGCCGCGGCTCTGGCGAGTGTCGCCCTTTTTCACCGGAGCTGTGCTTTCCGGCTTCGGCTCCGCCGCCTTGGTGGCACGATACTGGGCAAAGCCCATGGGATAATCGGTGATGGTGCCGTCCGCCAGCTCCCAGATGCGGGTGGCAAAGCGGTTGATGAAGTAGCGGTCGTGGCTGACGAACAGCAGCGTGCCGTCAAAGGCCTCCACCGCCTCCTCCACCCATTCCCGGCTGGCGATATCCAGATGGTTGGTGGGCTCGTCCAGAATGAGGAAGTTGATCTCCTCGTCCATCAGCATGCAAAGCCGCAGGCGGCTCAGCTCGCCGCCGGACAGCACGCTGACGGATTTGAACACGTCCTCCCCCTGAAACTGATAGGCCGCCAGACGGTTCCGGGCGCTCTGGGGCGTGATGTTCTTCTTGGCGTACAGCATGGTGTCCACCAGATTCCGCTCCGGGTGGTCGAAGTGGATGACCTGCTCCAGATACGCCCACTTCACCGAAGGACCCAGACGAATGGAGCCGCCGTCGCAGCTCTCACGTCCTGTCAGCATATTGAGAAGCGTGGTCTTGCCGGTGCCGTTCTCACCGATGAGGGCGATGCGCTCGCCGCCCTCCACCCGCAGATATACGTCGGAGAACAGCGTCCGTTCGTCGAAGGCCTTCGTCACGCCCCTAAATTGCAGCACCTCGTCGCCCTTGAACTCCCGGCTGGCAAAGCGGGCATCCATCTTTTTGGCCTTGGTGGGCTTGGCGGTGGTGCGCATGCGCTCAATGCGCTTTTCCATGCTGAAGGCCCGTTTGTGGAGGGCGTCGTTGCCCATGAAGGCCCACAGGTGCATCTGCTCGGCGGCCTTTTCCAGCTGTTGGATCTTGGCCTGCTCCTTCAGATACTGCTTCATCCGCTCCTGATAGCGGCGCTCCTTCTCTACGGCGTAGAAGCTATAGTTGCCGCTGTAGAACTCTGCCTTGCCGTCCAGCACCTCGATGACGCGGGACACGGTGCGGTCCAGGAAGTACCGGTCATGGCTGATGGCCACCACCGTGCCGTGAAATTTGCGGAGATACTCCTCCAGCCATTCCGTGGCCTGTAAGTCCAGATGGTTTGTCGGCTCGTCCAGCAGCAGGATATCCGTGTCCTCCAGGATCAGCCGCGCCAGATTCACACGGGTCTTTTCGCCGCCGGACAGCTGGTCAAAGAGCTTCTGCCGCATGTCCGCGCCGATGGACAGGCCGTTGGCCACCTTGTTTTTGGCGGTGGCGGTGTCATAGCCGCCCAGCGCCTCGAAGCTGGCGGTCAGGTGATCGTACCGCCGCAGCATGGCGTTGTCGCTCTCGCCCTTTGCCATCCGGTCGGTCAACTCATCCATTTCCGCCTTCAATGCCTGCATCCGCTCAAAAGCGGAGTCCAGTACGTCCTCCACCGTGTACCCGGCGGGATAGACGGGGATCTGTGAGATCAGCCCTACCCGCCGTCCGGTGGCAATGACGATCTGGCCGCTGTCCGGCTCCAGCTCGCCGGTCAGCAGGCGGAACAGCGTGGTCTTGCCGGCGCCGTTCTTGCCCAGCAGTCCGACCCGTTCACCGGTGTCCACCTGAAAGGTGATGCCGTCCAGTATTTTCTTTTCCAGGTCGAAGGACTTTACCACGTCCTTCACAGAAATGTCTACCATAAAAATTTACTCTGTTGCTTCCAGATCCTTTACAATATCGGTGAAATTCATGGCGTGAGACGCCTTCACCAGCACCGCCGTTCCGGCGGTGAACGCCGCCCGGATGGCGGGCAGGGCCTCCGTTACCGTGGAGAACCACAGGGCGTCGGGATCGGCTTCCTGAATGGCCTTGGCCTTGGGGCCGATGGCCACCACCGTATTCAGTCCCAGCGTGCGGGCAAGCGTGCCCATGTCCCGGTGAGCCTGCTCCGTCAGGTCGCCCAGCTCGCCCATGTCGCCCAGCACCGCCATGCGGCGGGGATGCTCCGTCTGCGCCAGAATGCGCAAGGCCTCCGCCATGGCCTGGGGGTTGGCGTTATAGCAGTCGTCAATAATGATGCGGTCATTGCTACACCGCACCAGATGCATGCGGCTGCCTACGGGGCGGTAGGCGGCGATCCCCGCCAGCATCTCCGCCTTGGTCAGTCCCAGATGCTCGCCGATGGTGATGGCCATGGCGGCGGGATAGATCATGTACGCGCCGGGGGAAGGGATGGATACCTCATATACATCCCGCACCGTGGTGACGGTACAGGTCACGCCGTCGATGCCATGCTCGGCCACATTGGCGACCCGAACGCCGCAGCGTTTATGCTGCCCGCACAGCACCGTTTCAAAGGGCAGCGTCAGACCGGACAGCAGCTCGTCGTCGCCGTTCAGTACGGCAAGGCCGCCCGGCTGTAAATTCTCGAAAATTTCGCACTTGGCCTGCAAAATGCCCTGCCGCGTGCCGCCCAGGTTTTCGATATGAGCGTCGCCCACGTTGGTGATGACGGCCACGGTGGGGCGCACCATTTCGCCCAAGTAGCGGATCTCGCCGAAGTGGTTCATGCCGGTCTCGATGACGGCAGCCTGATGCTCCGGCGCAAGGTTCAGCAGCGTCAGGGGGGTGCCGATGGCGTTGTTGAAGTTGGCCTGCGTTTTCAGCGTGGAAAACCGCTGACTCAGCACGGCGGCGATCATCTCCTTGGTGGTGGTCTTTCCGGCGCTGCCGGTGACCTGCACCATGGGGATAGTGAATTTGTCCCGATACCACGCTGCCAGCGCTTTCAGGGCTTCCAGCGTGTCGGGCACCTGAATGTAGAATTTTCCGTCCAGTAGGGAAATGGGCTTTTTTGCCGTCAGACAGCCTGCCGCGCCGCCTGCCAGCGCCGCGTCCAGATAGTCGTGTCCGTCAAACCGTTCGCCCACCAGCGGGACGAACAGCGCACCGGCGGGGATACTGCGGCTGTCGGTGGAGACCTCTGTCACCACCGCGCCGCTTTCCTGCAGCAGCGTGCCGCCCACGGCGTTGCACAGCTGCTGTACCGTACAGCCTATCATCTGTATTCCGCCTTTCTGGCCTCGATGGAATCCAGCACGATCTTCTCGCACAGGTCGGCGTAGCTGAGCCCCACCTGTGCCGCTTCCTGCGGTACAAGGCTGGTGGGGGTCATGCCCGGCAGAGTGTTGATCTCCAGGCACCAGGCCTTGCCCTCATCGTCCAGCAGGAAGTCGCTGCGGGAGTAGACGGCCAGACCCAGCCCCTGATGGAGCTTCAGGGCCATCTCGCCCACCTGACGCCACTCCTCGTCGGAGATGGGCGCGGGGCAGATCTCCTGTGCGCCGCCCTTCTGATACTTGCACACATAGTCGAAGTATTCGCCCTTGGGGATGATCTCCACGGCGGGCAGATAGGTGTCGCCCAGCACGGCGATCTGGATCTCGCGGCCCTTGATCTTCTTCTCCACCACCACATGGCCGCCGTAGGGCAGCAGGTCGTAGAGGGCCTTCTTCAGCTCCTCGCGGGTGTCGGGCAGGGCCATGCCGATGGAGCTGCCGCCGTTGACCATCTTCACCGCGCAGGGCACCATCAGCTCCCGGGTCAGGCGGGGAATGTCGTCCTTGGTATAATGTACGTCCACCCACGGGGCGGTGCGGATGCCGAGAGAGTCCATCATTCGCTTGGTGACGGCCTTGTCCATGGCCATGGCGCTGCCCAGATAGCCGGAGCCGGTATAGGGCACGCCCACCAGGTCAAGGGTCGCCTGGATACGGCCATCCTCGCCGTTGGCGCCGTGCATGGCCAGGAACACCGCGTCGGCCATGGCGCAGACCTTCAATACATCCTTGCCCAGCAGGGAAGGGCTCTTGTCCTGCCGCGCGGCACGGACCGCCTCCAGATCAGGGGCCGTCTCCTCGATAGCCACCTTTTCCAGCAGCCCGTCAGGCGCGTCAAAAATATCCTCCAGCTTGCCCTGATAATTCTCCAGCCCCATGAACATATCCACAAAAATGGCCTGATGACCCTTTTCCCGCAGGGCGCGGCACACGCCGCTGCCGCTGACCAGTCCCACATGGCGCTCGGTGCAGAAGCCGCCGGATAACACTACGATCTTCATGATAAAAGACCTCCTAGCATAAAAAATACCCATACGATTCCTATTATATCAATCTAACAGTATAGCATATTCTTTTGAACATTACAACATACTTTCATGAAAAGGCATTTCTTCCGCTTTTCACACGGGACTTTTGAAAAAACAGCAGAAATTACGGCGTTGATATTGCTTTTGTAAAAATTTATGCTATACTTATGCTGTACGTGTGCGTTTATCTTCCTACATCATACCATCGATTAACAAGGGCAAACACGCCTGACAGCGTGTCTTTTCGGCGCTTTTTGCCCTTTTCGCCTTGGCTTGCGCCAGCAAGCCTGCGTCTCAAAAAGCAAAAATCACTCGAAAATACATCGCCGGCAGGTGCGAGACAGTTTTGTCGGAGCAGAAATGTGTCCAGACAAGAAAAGGCCCGCAGAGAATACTTGCCGTATTGTCAAGGGACTTGACGCAGTATGGGCGCATTTCTGCCCGCCAAAACCGTGTCTGCCTTTGTCAATCGATGGTATGGTGTATGAAGTTTTCCGCCCTGGGCATGATAAGCGTCGGACAGAGCTTCCGGCGACGGTATTCCGACCGCTGCCCACGGGCCTTATGTAAGTCGGATCAAGAGAGGGTGCAAATTTTGAATAAGTATATTGTAAACGGCGGTCGTCCCCTGTATGGCGAAGTGACCATCAGCGGCGCGAAAAATGCTGCGGTGGCGATCATTCCTGCGGCTTTGATGGTGGACGGCGTGTGCCGTATTGAAAACATTCCACAAATCAGCGACGTAACGCTGTTTTTTTCCATTCTGGACGAGCTGGGCGCAAAGGTGCGTATTCTGAACCGCCATGCGGTGGAGCTGGACTGCCGCGCCATTCGTTCCACCCGCCCCAGCTATGAGCTGGCGCGGCGTATCCGGGCCAGCTATTACCTGCTGGGCGCGCTGCTGGGCCGCTTTGGCGAGGCGACAGTGGCTATGCCCGGCGGCTGTGACTTTGGTGTGCGGCCTATCGACCAGCATATCAAGGGCTTTACCGCCATGGGCGCAGAGGTGTCCGTGGAGAGCGGCTACATCAACGCAAAGGCTAAAAACAGCCATCTTCGCGGTGCGAATATCTATCTGGACGTGGTGTCGGTAGGCGCCACCATGAATATCATGATGGCGGCGGCGCTGGCGGAAGGCACCACCGTGATCGAAAATGCCGCCCGCGAGCCTCATATCGTGGATCTGGCCAACTTCCTGAACTCTATGGGCGCGGATATCAAGGGTGCAGGCACGGATTCTATCAAGATCCGCGGTGTTAAGCGCCTGAACGGCGGCAGCTACGCCATCATTCCCGACCAGATCGAGGCGGGCACCTATATGGCAGCCGTGGCCGCCGCCGGCGGCGAGCTGCTGATCCGCAACGTGATCCCCAAGCATATGGACTGCATCAGCGCCAAGCTGATGGAGATGGGCGTGGAGATCGAGGAGAACGGCGATGAAATGCTGATCCGCCGTAACGGCCGTTTGCGGCGTACCAATGTCAAGACTATGCCGTATCCTGGCTTCCCCACGGATATGCAGCCCCAGATTGCCTCGGTGCTGGCGCTGGCGGACGGCACCAGCCTTATTACCGAAAGCGTGTGGAATAACCGCTTCAAGTATGTGGATGAGCTGAAGCGCCTTGGCGCCCGCATTCAGGTGGATGGCAAGGTGGCCGTGCTGGAGGGCGTGGATCACTTTACCGGCGCACCGGTGCAGGCGCCCGATCTGCGGGCCGGCGCAGCGCTGGTGATCGCGGCGCTGGCGGCTCATGGCACCACCGAGATCAGCCATGTGCAGTATATCGAGCGCGGCTACGAGGATATCGTGGGCAAGCTGCGGGCTGTGGGCGCGGATATCTCCATGGTGGACGAACCGGAAACAGAAAAGGACGAGGCCCGTATCGGCTGAGAAGCAACACCATATTCAGCGTCTGCCCGGCGATACCGGCGGGCGCTGAGTTACTTTTACGAGGGGGACATATGCAGCGGATCACCGTGCTGTGCGTAGGCAAGCTGAAGGAAAAATTTTATGCCGACGCGGCGGCGGAGTACATCAAGCGGCTGAGCCGCTACTGCAAGCTGGACGTTGTGGAGCTGCCGGAGACCCGTCTGCGGGAGGATCCCTCTCCTGCGGAGATCCAGAAGGCGCTGGCGGCGGAAGCCAACGCCATCCGGCAGAAGCTGGAGGCCGGCGCGGTGGTGGCTATGTGCATCGAGGGCAAGACCTGCTCCAGCGAGGCACTGTCGAAAAAGCTGGCGGACTTCGCGCTGGAGGGAAAGAGCCGGGTGACGTTTTTGATCGGCGGCAGCTTCGGCCTGGACGAAACGCTGAAGAAGCAGGCAGACTGGCGGCTGAGCATGTCGCCTATGACGTTTCCGCATCATCTGGCGCGGGTGATGCTGCTGGAGCAGATCTATCGGGCGTGTCAGATCGCGGAGGGCACGCGCTATCATAAATGACGACGTAGGGAGGTTTCGTGATGGGATTTTTGACTGATTGGTTCAACAAGGGGGAGCTGCCGCAGAATTTCTGGGAGGACAGCGCTTCCGGGTGGCATTTCCACAAAAAGAAGCTGGACTGGCCGCTGGAGGAAAACGGCGAAAAGGTGAAGGCCGTGCTGCTGAAGGAGACCTTTGACTCCCCGGCGGAGTCCGACATGATGATCTCCATACTGGCGGCCTACGGCATTCCCTGCTTCAAATACTACGAAAAAGAGGGCGGCGCAGGAAAGGTCATCAACGGCTTTTCCGGCTACGGCGCGTCGCTGTATGTGCCCCAGACCATGCTGGAGGATGCGCAAAATATTCTGAACGCGGAAGCGGTAGAGGAGGACGAAAACGATGCTGAATTACATGAATGAGTACGAAAAGTGGCTGCATAGCGGCGCACTGACGGCGGACGAGGTGCAGGAGCTTCAGTCCATCGCCGGGAACGAAAAGGAGATCGAGAGCCGGTTTTACGGCCCGCTGGAGTTCGGCACGGCGGGACTGCGGGGCACCATGAAGGTGGGTCTGCACCAGATGAACGTGTACGTGATCCGCTGGGCCACCCAGGGCTTTGCCAATGTGATCTGCGCCGAGGGCGAGGACGCTAAAAAGCGGGGCGTGGCCATCTGCATGGACTGCCGCCACCACTCCATGGAGTTTGCCCGGGCTGCCGCCGAGGTATGCGCCGCCAACGGCATCCATGTGCGGATCTTCGAGTCTCTGCGTCCAACCCCGGAGCTGAGCTTTGCCGTGCGGGAGTACGGCTGCCAGGCGGGCATCAACGTCACCGCCAGCCACAACCCCAAGGAATACAACGGCTATAAGGTTTACTGGGAGGACGGTGCGCAGCTGCCGCCCCACCACGCCGCCGCCATCGCCGCCGAGCTGGAGAAGATTGACATCTTCACCGGCGTGAAGCGCATGGACTTTGACGAGGCCGTCAAGGCGGGCCTCATCGAGACCATGGGCGACGAGACCGACCGCAAATTCATGGCAAATGTCATGGATATGGTCAACGATTACGATTCCGTCGCCAAGGTGGCGGATACCTTCCAGGTGGTGTATACCCCTTTCCACGGCTGCGGCTATAAGCTGGTGCCGGAGGCTCTGACCCGTCTGGGTATCAGGCATTTGCACTGCGTGCCGGAGCAGATGGTCATCGACGGCGATTTCCCCACGGTGGTATCTCCCAACCCGGAGAACCCCGAGGGCTTCTATCTGGCCATTGCGCTGGCCGACAAGGTGAAGGCCGACTTCATCGTGGGCACCGACCCAGACAGCGACCGCGTGGGCATTATGGTGCGAAATAAGGAGGGCAAGTTCCAGCCTGTCAGCGGCAACCAGACCGGCGTACTGCTGAGCGATTACCTGTACGGCGCCATGAAGCGCAGCGGTAAGCTGCCGAAAAACCCCGTGATGCTGAAAACCATCGTCACCACCGAGATGGCCCGCAAGGTGGCCGAGGCCCACGGCGTCACCTGCTACGATACCTTTACCGGCTTCAAGTTCATGGCCGAGAAGAAGAACCAGCTGGAATCCGCCGGTCAGGGCAAGGTGGTTTTCTCCTATGAGGAAAGCTACGGCTACATGCTGGGCGACTATGTCCGGGATAAGGACGCCGTTACCGCGTCTCTGCTGCTGACGGAGATGGCCGCGTGGTACGCCACTCAGGGTATGACCCTGTACGACGCGCTGGACGTGCTGTACAGGAAGTACGGCTGGTACGGCGAAAAGACCTACAATCTGGTGATGCCCGGTCTGGACGGTCTGGAGAAGATGGCGAATCTGATGAAGTCCCTGCGCCAGAATCCGCCCGCTGCGATCTCCGGCGTGGCTGTGGCCCGCCGCAAGGACTATACCGACGGCAGCGTGGTGGATTGCGCCACCGGCGCGGTATCCGAAATGGAGCTGAAGGGCAGCAACGTGCTGCGCTATGAGCTGGCGGACGGCACCACCATTCTGGTGCGCCCCTCCGGCACCGAGCCGAAGATCAAGGTCTACATTCTGACCCAGGGCAAGGACGCCACTGAGCGTGACGCCAACATCGAAAAGTACGGCCAGTGGGCCGAGGCGCTGGCGAAATAACGATAAGAAATGAGAAACGGACAGACGCGAAAGCGTCTGTCCGTTTCTCTGCCTAAAATCTACACGAGGAGATATGGATAAAGCGTGATACGTTCAGCGTACCGGAGAGCGCGGCGCTGTCCTCCGGTGAAAAACTATGTGTCTTTGGTATGTATACCAAGTATACCACAGCATTCCTCATTTGGCAAGATAGTTTTCAATACTTTATAAAGATTATGTTAAAATTCTGTTAAGACTTCTGCACGCTGCGGCGGAGGTCAAAATATACAGAATATTCTGCATAAAAGCGGTTGCGAAACGGAGAAAAGTGTGATATGATATGAAATTACTGAACAGCGGCGCAGTATCCTAGTCAGATCTGCCGTCTCCTAAGAAGGGCCTAAAAATCCTTTAAAGGGCACAACTGTGAAACCTCTGGTGCTTGCTTCTTACGCCCAGTTTGGGGTGGGTGCTGGAGGGAGGCGTGCGAAATGCCCGCCTGCGGATGTAGGGCGCCCCTCAATGGCATGAGGGACCCGACCCTGCTTCCGTGGAGACCTGCTGTTGTGCACAGGCGTACTCCCCTTGTGGTAAGCGACCTGTGTACGAGGCAGTTGACGTCATCGACCCCGATGGCAAGAAACCTGCATCGCGGTGCTACCCGGCCTTTGTGCCGTGAACGCTGTGTGCAGAGTAGCCTGCCTTGCGTGGGCACGGTGAATAGGGGAGCTGAAGCACCAAAGACCCCGGCCAGGGTCCGCGTGCGATTCCCTTGAAACCCTGCCTGCAAAAGAGGATAAGAGGCGGCGTGACTGCAGTGGAAATCACCTAGGCTGTCCATTTCTGTGGGGCCTTGGGAGGATTGCAGTGCGGACTAAGTGGCAGTCGGGTATCACGACGCGGCAACGCCGTGATACAGCACCTAAGGGGAAACCACCTGATCGGCGACGAGAGGCGTGCTGTGGGGAAATCCAACCCGTACCTAAGCCGCAAGATTTACTCCCAATGCTGCCCTGTTCAGTTTTTGACTTTGATCGCCGGAGTAAGTCCGGTGTTTTGAAATGAGGTTTTTTCATCTTGAGTGACAAAAACAAGCCCAAAAAGAAGAACGACCACTGGCCCTTACGGGTCTTTTTCATGGCGGTGATACTCAGCGCGCTGCTGAGTTTTTTCTCCTCTACTGCGCTGAACGGAGCGGGCTATGTGGTGGCGGGCCTTGTGCTGGCGGCGTTTATCGCCCTGGGCATCGTGTTCGATATGATCGGCGTGGCGGTGACGGCGGCCGACCCGAAGCCGTTTCACTCCATGGCCGCCCATAAGGAAAAGGGCGGCAAGGAGGCCATTCGCCTGCTGTCCAACGCCAACCGCGTCAGCTCCGTGTGCAACGACGTGGTGGGCGATATCTGCGGCATCGTCAGCGGTTCTACCGCGGCGGTGATCGTGGCGGCCCTGCAGCGGGATCTCAGCACCACCAATGTGATGATCTCCATCGGTGTGACGGCGCTGATCTCCGGCCTGACCATCGGCGGCAAGGCTTTGTTCAAGAAGGTGGCCATCAACGAATGTACCGCCGTGGTGTACCGGGTGGCGCGGATCATGCACGCGCTGCATCTCTATCGCTGAAATGAGGAATGACCCCTGATGCTGGAATCGATCCACAGCCCCTCCGATGTGAAGCGGCTGAACAGTACACAGACCCGTCAGCTTTGCGATGAGCTTCGCACCTTTCTGGTGCGCAGCGTGGCAAAGACCGGCGGCCATCTGGCATCCAATCTGGGCGTGGTGGAGCTGACTGTCGCCATCCACCGGGTGTTTGACACGTCCCGCGACCGGCTGGTGTTCGACGTAGGACACCAGTGCTATGTGCATAAAATTTTAACGGGCCGCCGGGAGCAGATGGATACCCTGCGGCAGTTTGGCGGGCTTTCCGGCTTCCCCAAGCCCTATGAGAGCGTTCACGACGCCTTTATGGCAGGACATGCTTCCAACTCTGTGTCGGTGGCGCTGGGCATGGCGAAAGCACGCACCATGCGCCATGAAAACTACGACGTGATCGCTCTGATCGGTGACGGTGCACTGGGCGGCGGCCTCAGTTTTGAGGGGCTGAATAATGCCGGAGCCTCCGGCGAGCCCATGATCGTCATTTTGAATGACAACGGCATGTCCATCGCTCCCAATGTGGGCGCGGTCAGCCGCCATCTGTCCCGTTTGCGGACGAAGCCGGGCTACTATGAATTCAAGAAGCGTTACCGCCAGCTGCTGGGGAACGGCCCGGTGGGCGGAAAGCTCTATCACGTCAGCCATGACATCAAGACGGCGCTGAAAAAGACGCTGCTGCCGGACAGCTCCATGTTTGAGAGTATGGGCTTTTCCTACATGGGTCCGGTGGACGGACACGATGTGGAAGCACTGACGCAATCTCTGCAATGGGCGCGGGAGCAGCGCTGTCCCGTGCTGCTGCATGTGCGCACTGTAAAAGGAAAGGGCTATTCTCCCGCCGAGGAGCGCCCCGCCGACTATCACGGCGTGTCGCCCTTTGATCCGGCCACCGGTAAGCCGCTGCGTACTGCAAAAATGGATTTCTCCCACGTGTTCGGCCAGGAGCTGACCGCGCTGGCAGGGGAGGACGGGCGCGTATGCGCCATCACCGCCGCCATGCAGGAGGGCACCGGACTGACGGAGTTCGCCCGGAAATATCCCGACCGCCTTTTTGACGTAGGCATTGCCGAGGGACATGCCGTGTCCATGGCGGGCGGCATGGCGAAGCAGGGACTTGTCCCGGTGTTTGCCGTATACTCCAGCTTTTTGCAGCGGGGCTACGACCAGCTGCTTCAGGATGTGGCGCTGGATGGCCTGCATGTGGTGCTGGGCGTTGACCGGGCGGGTCTCGTGGGCGCTGACGGCGAGACGCACCACGGCTGCTTCGATGCCCTGTATCTCTCTCAGGTGCCCCACATGACGGTGCTGTGCCCCGCCAGCTTTGCCGAGCTGCGGCAGATGCTGCGACGGGCGGTGTTGGAGCTGACCGGCCCTGTTGCTGTCCGCTATCCCCGCGGCGGCGAGGGTGCGTATCAGGACTGCTGCGGCAATGAGACCTTTACGCAGGTGCGTCCGGGAGCGGACTGCACCATCCTGACCTACGGCGTCCTGATCAACGAAGCGCTGGCGGCGGCGGAGCTGCTGCATGAAGCGGGGGTCGAGACCCGGGTGGTGAAGCTGAACGCCATCGCGCCGCTGGACGGCAACGTGGTGCTGGCGGCGCTGGGCAGTGAAAAGCGCCTGCTAGTGCTGGAGGACTGCGTGGGCAGCGGCTGTGTAGGCCAGCGGCTGACGGCCATTCTGGCTCAGTGTGGCCGGATGCCGGAGCGACTTATTTTGAAGAACCTGGGGGACACCATCCCCTGTCACGGCACCGTGCCGCAGCTGTATGCTCAGTGCGGGCTGGATGCGGCAAGCGTGGCGGCCGCGTTGAAGGAGGCGTGCCATGAGCAATAAAACAAGACTGGATGTCCTGCTGGTGGAGCAGGGCTTGCAGGAGAGCCGCCAGAAGGCGCAGGCCACCATTATGGCGGGCATCGTGTACGTCAACAACCAGAAGGTGGACAAGCCGGGTACGGCGGTGCCCAACGACGCCCATATCGAGGTGCGGGGCAAGACGCTGCGGTATGTGAGCCGGGGCGGCCTGAAGTTGGAAAAGGCCATGCAGGTGTGGCCCATCACGTTAGAGGGAAAGACCTGTGCCGATATCGGCTCCTCCACCGGCGGCTTTACCGACTGCATGCTGCAAAACGGCGCGGCCAAGGTGTACGCCGTGGACGTGGGCACCAATCAGCTGGCATGGAAGCTGCGCACCGATCCAAGGGTGGTGTGTCTGGAAAAAACCAACGCCAGAACTCTGACGGCGGAGCAGGTGCCCGACCCGCTGGACTTTGCCTCCATCGACGTGTCCTTCATCTCTCTGAAGCTGATCTTTCCGGCGCTGTACCCGCTGCTGCGGCAGGGCGGTGAGGTGGCGTGTCTCATCAAGCCTCAGTTCGAGGCGGGCCGGGAAAAGGTGGGCAAAAAGGGTGTCGTCCGTGACGCCGCCGTGCATCTGGAGGTGCTGGAGCACTTTTTGGAGCATGCAAAGGAAAATAACTTTACAATACTTGGAATTACATATTCTCCCATCCGTGGCCCGGAGGGGAATATTGAATATTTGGGATACCTTCGCAAATCCGAGGAACAGGACGCGGACATTGACCTGCGCGCTGTGGTGACAGCATCCCATGAGACATTGAAAGAGGGGGAAGCGCAGTGAAAAAGAAAGTGATCCTATGCCCCAATCCCTACCGGGACAGCGAACTGAAGGTGGCCAAGGACGCCAAGGCCATTCTGGAGGGGATCGGCTTTGAAACGGTGGTGTGCCTGCCGTTCCACCGGGACGGCTACGGCGACGAGCTGGGCGTTCCCGTGCGGCAGCTCCAGCAGGAGATTAAGTCTGCCGACCTGATGATCGCCTTCGGCGGCGACGGCACCATCCTGCACCTGAGCCGCACGGCGGCACTGCACAACGTGCCGGTGCTGGGCATCAATCTGGGCAGCCTGGGCTTCATGTCGGAGCTGGAGGCCAACGAGCTGGAGCGCCTGCGTGACCTGCAAAGCTGGGACTTCGTGGTGGAGTCCCGTATGATGCTGGATGTGACCATCTTCCGGAACGGCAACGCGGTGTACAGCAACATCGCTCTGAACGACGCGGTGGTGTCAAAGGGATCTGTAGCAAGGGTTGTAAGGCTGGATATCTTTACAGAGGAGGGCCGCCTCACCAAGGTCACAGGCGACGGCGTGGTGATCTCTACCCCCACCGGCTCCACCGGCTATTCCATGGCGGCGGGCGGCCCCATCGTGGAGCCTACAGCCCGGAATCTGCTGATCACGCCCATCTGTCCCCACTCCACCCGCGCCACGTCCTATGTGCTGTCGCCGGAGCATGTGATCACCATCGAGGCGGCGGACGCCAACCGGAAGTTCGTCTATCTCTCCGCCGACGGCGGCAAGGCGTTTTCTCTGAAAAACGGCGATAAGGTGCGGGTGCGGCAGTCCAAGTTTGCCATGGGGCTTGTGCGCCTCAGCAAAAAGAGCTTCTGCGAGATCCTTGACTATAAAATGGGAGGCTGCGAAAAATGAAAAATGTGCGACAGGAAAAGCTGCTGCAGATCATCAGCGAGGAAGCCATCGAGACGCAGGAGCAGCTTTTGCAGCGCCTGAACGACCTGGGCATCCGCTCGACGCAAGCCACCATTTCCCGGGATATCAAGCAGCTTCATCTGGTGAAGGAGCCTACCGGGCAGGGCCGCTATCGCTATGCCGTGTCGGTGCAGAAAACGAAGCTGAACTTTGCCGACAAGCTGCGCACCATCTTCCGCGAGAGCGTGGTCAGCGTAGAGGCGGCCCAGAACATCGTGGTGCTGAAAACCATCGAGGGTATGGCGCAGGGTGCGGCCTTTGCGCTGGATAACATGGGCGATACCGATATCGTGGGAACACTGGCCGGTGACGACACCATCTTTCTGGTGTTCCACGATACGATCCAGGCGCTTGACTTCTGCGAACAGGTGAAACAGATGCTGCGCTGAATCGCGCAGGGAGGAACGCTATGCTGGAACTGCTTCATATCGAGAATATCGCCATTATCGAGGAGGCGGAGATCGCTTTCCGTCCCGGCTTCAACGCCCTGACCGGCGAGACCGGCGCCGGTAAGTCCATCGTCATCGACGCCATGAGCGCCGTGCTGGGCCAGCGCACCTCCCGCGACCTGATCCGTACCGGCGCCAGTAAGGCCTTTGTCAGCGCGCTGTTCTCCCATGTAGACCCCGCGCTGTGCGAGGAGCTGGGCGCATCGCCGGACGAAAACGGCGACCTGATGCTCCAGCGTGAGATCGGCACGGACGGAAAGAACGTCTGCCGCGTGGGCGGACGGCCCGTCACCGTGTCCCAGCTACGGACGCTGGGCAGCCGCCTGGTGAATATCCACGGCCAGCACGACGGACAGCAGCTGCTGGACGAGGAGCAGCATCTGGCGTACCTTGACAGCTTCGGAAAGGTGGAGAGCCTTTTGGAAGCATATGCTGACAAGTATAATAGCTTAACAGAGATTCGCCGCAAAATGAACGCCTTGCAAATGGACGAGGCGGAAAAAGCACGGCGAATGGACACCTTGCAATACCAGATCAATGAGCTGGAGCGGGCCAAGCTGAAGCCCGGCGAGGAGGAAGAACTGCAAGGCCGCCGCAATCTGCTGCGGAACGCCGAAAAGTTTATTTCCGCCGTGTCCGGCGCGGACTATGCCCTCAACGGTGGCGAGGATGGCAGTGGTGTCCTGAATCTGCTGCGGCAGGCGCAGGACGCGCTGGGCACCGTGCGCCATCTGGACGAGGGCTTCAACGCCCTGTACGAACGACTGGAGAGCGCTTACAGCGAGGCCTATGACATTGCCTTTTCCGTGGCGGAGCAGCGGGAGAACTTCGATTTTTCCCCTAACGAGCTGGACGAGGTGGAGGGCCGGCTGGATCAGCTGTACCGCCTGAAAAAGAAGTACGGCGCCACCGTGGAGGACATGCTGACGTATCTGGACAACTGCCGCAGGGAACTGGACGATATTGCCTATGCCGGCGACGCACTGGAGCGGCTGGAAAAGGACTGCGCCAAGGCGGAGAAAGCCGCCCGGAAAGCGGCGGCGGAGCTGTCCGCCGCCCGGAAAGCGGCGGGGGAGACCCTGTCGCAGGCCATCCTGACGGAGCTGCAGCAGCTGGATATGGGCAAGATCCGCTTTCAGGTGGACTTTGCCGAGAAGCCGCTGGACGCCACCGGCATGGATCAGGTGCGCTTCCTCATGTCCGCCAATCTGGGCGAGGAACTGAAGCCTATCAACAAGATCGCCTCTGGCGGTGAGCTGGCCCGCATCATGCTGGCCATGAAGAATGTTCTCAGCGAGCAGGATCATGTGGCCACCATGGTATTCGACGAGGTGGACACCGGCGTCAGCGGCCGGGCCGCCCAGAAGGTGGCCGAAAAGATGGCCCGCATCAGCCGCCATAAGCAGGTGCTGTGCGTCACCCATCTGCCCCAGCTGGCCGCCATGGCGGATACCCATTTCTCCGTGGAAAAGGGCGAAGCCAATGGCCGCACCTTTACGCGGGTGCAGCAGCTTGACCGCAAGCAGCGTCAGATGGAGCTGGCCCGTCTGACCGGCGGCAGCCACGTGACGGAGACCATGCTGCAGGGTGCGGAGGAGCTGCTGTCTCAGGCGGAGAAATTCCGGGCAGAGATATCGGAATAAATTTACCTTATGAGAGGTATTTATAAATATTTTTCATATTGCGAAAAAAGTGTTGACAAATGAAAAAAATCTGCTACAATGGTGGCAACTTGATACTGTTACCGTGATGAAGGGAAGAAGTAACACGCTTCTGCGCCTGCAAAGAGAACCTCTGGCTGGTGAAAAGAGGAGAGGGCGGCGCGTGTGAATACATCCCGGAGCAGCCTTCTGAAAACCTGTATTTTGGGGTTAGTAGGGATGTGTCGGGTTCGCCCGTTACAGCGATAGGGTGTGTCAGCACCCGACGAGGCCGTATTCCGTGAGGAAGCGGCGAACATGAGGTGGTACCGCGATAACTTATCGCCCTCTGTCTAAGGACAGGGGGCGTTTTTATTTTGCTACCCCTCTTGTAAAAATCTTCAACATCACAGATCGTATAGGAAAGGAATGTAAGAAAATGGGTATTTATGAAGAACTGGTGGCTCGCGGCTTGATCGCTCAGGTCACCAATGAGGAAGAAATCCGCGAAATGGTCAACAACGGCAAGGCCACCTTCTACATCGGCTTTGACTGCACGGCCGATTCTCTGCATGTGGGTCACTTTATGGCGCTGTGCCTGATGAAGCGTTTGCAGATGGCGGGCAACAAGCCCATCGCCCTGATCGGCGACGGCACCACCCTGATCGGCGACCCCTCCGGCCGCACCGACATGCGCCAGATGCTGACCGAGGAGACCATCAAGCACAACGCGGAGTGCTTCAAGCGCCAGATGGAAAAGTTCATCGACTTCTCCGAGGGTAAGGCTCTGATGCTCTATAACTCCGAGTGGCTGAAGCCCCTGAACTACATTGAAATGCTGCGTGAAGTGGGTGGTTGCTTCTCCGTCAATAATATGCTGCGTGCCCGCTGCTACGAGCAGCGCATGGAGCGTGGTCTGAGCTTCCTGGAGTTCAACTACATGATCATGCAGAGCTACGACTTCTACTACATGTTCCAGCATTACGGCTGCAACATGCAGTTCGGCGGCGACGACCAGTGGAGCAACATGCTGGGCGGTACTGAGCTGATCCGCAAGAAGCTGGGCAAGGACGCTCACGCCATGACCATCACCCTGCTGATGAACTCCGAGGGCAACAAGATGGGCAAGACCGCCAAGGGCGCCGTGTGGCTGGATCCCAACAAGACCAGCCCCTTCGAGTTCTATCAGTACTGGCGCAACGTGGGCGATGCCGACGTGCTGAAGTGCATCCGTATGCTGACCTTCCTGCCGCTGGAGCAGATCGACGCCATGTCCTCCTGGGAAGGCTCCCAGCTTAACGAGGCCAAGGACATTCTGGCCTATGAGCTGACCAAGCTGGTTCACGGCGAGGAGGAGGCCGATAAGGCCCGTACCGCTTCTCAGGCCCTGTTCTCCGGCGCTGGCGATACCGAGCATATGCCCACCACCGAACTGACCAATGACGACTTCGGCGGCGGCTCCATCGACGTGCTGACTCTGCTGGTGAAGTGCGGTCTGGCTGCCTCCAAGGGCGAGGCCCGCCGTCTGGTGCAGCAGGGCGGCGTGACCGTCAACGACGAGAAGGTGCCCGCTATCGAGACCACCTTCGGCTGCGAGCAGTTTACCGGTGACGGCGTGATCATCAAGAAGGGCAAGAAAGTCTTCCATCGCGCTGTTTTGGTATAAGGTTTCCTCCAAGACCCTATTCCTTGTTTATATCACTGACCATGATATAGCTCAAACAAAGAATCCGTGGCGAAAGCCACGGATTCTTTGTTTCAGCCTGTCAAAGAACGCCAGTTCTCGTTATGCGAGAGCTGGCGTTTTAGTC
>ERZ836877.2339-NODE-2339-length-24900-cov-15.474703_pt1 | contig 24900 bp, 22 predicted proteins | sample MGYA00519469_ERZ836877 | MGnify/ENA primary metagenome ERZ836877 (study PRJEB31850, sample SAMEA3708809) | human gut metagenome | biome: human gut; feature: human-associated habitat; material: faeces | place: China | collected 2014 ... | reverse complement strand
CATACAAATAGTAAGCTCAACTTCTGCTTTTCATGAAGTTGGACTCACTACTTTACGGTTTAGCGGACAGTAATATCTCTGAAATCATTTGAGTTGATAATCAAGAACAAATGACCCGCGAAGCTCGAAAACTTCGCGGGTCGTTTGATCTTGGTGTCGGATTTCCTTATTGGATGATCAGACGCTGGCTGAGGTCGGTGCTCGGCCCGGTGACGTTGACAAGATACATGCCCTTGCTTGTTCCAAGCGAGAAGTTCATCGAGGCCTGATGGCCGTTGTTGGCCATGCGGGCTTCCTTGATCACCTGACCTGAAAGTGAGAATATCTTCACGTCGAGGGTGTCATCGCTGCTGCCGTTGACGCTCAGGGTGAATGAGCCGTTGTTGGGGTTGGGAGTGATGACGAACCCGTTGTCGCCGTCAGCTTCGATGCCGGATATATCGGAGGAATTGCTGTCAACCTTCAGGGTGTCGTCGGCAGAGTTGTATGTAACGGTGTAGACGCCGCCCTGCTGGGTCTCGAAGTCCACTTCCTTGCCGTCGTAGTAAACCTTGCAGGGTTCGCCGGCATTGGAGCGTATCACGGCATGGTCAAGCTTGCCGCCTGCGTAGATGACGTCAACCTCGAAGTTGCCGCGGGTGCGGAGACCGGTGATCTTGCCGTCAGTCCACGAAGAGGGGAGGGCCGGGAGGAGGTGGATCAGACCGTTGTGGCTCTGAACGAAGAGCTCGGAAACACCGGCGGTGCCGCCGAAGTTACCGTCGATCTGGAATGGCGGATGGAGATCCCACATATTGTCGGCAGTGCCGTTCTTGAGGAGGTTCTGGAACAGGACGTAGGCGTGGTCGCCGTCAAGCAGGCGGGCCCAGTGGTTGAGCTTCCAGCCCATTGACCAGCCGGTGGCTGCGTCGCCGCGCTGACGGAGGGTTTCCTTGCAGGCTTCAACCAGGTCTGTGTCCTTGAGGGAATTGATTGTGGTGCCGGGATGGAGGCCGAAAAGATGGTTGGTGTGGCGGTGAGTGTCGTTATAGGTGTCTATATCCCTGTACCATTCCTGGAGCTGACCGTAGCGGCCGATCTGATAGGGATACATTTTGGCGAGCTTCTCTGACCATTCGGCCACGGATTCTTCGTCGACGCCGAGGATTCCGGCTGATTCGATGGCTTCGATGAGCACTTCGCGGGTCACGGCGTTGGCGTATGTCGCGCCGAGGTCGCAGGTGCCGTGTTCGGGCGAGTAGGAGGGAGCCGAGGTGTAGACACCGTTATTATTATAGAGGAGGTCGCTTACAAAGTCGGCGCTCTCCTTGATGATGGGATAGCCGACGGTGCGGAGCCATTCCTTGTCGCGGGTATAGTCGTAGTATTCCCATATCTGGGTGGTGAGCCAGGGACCTGCGGTGGGGTTGTAGTTCCATGACATGTCGCCGTCATTCAGGGGTGCGGTGAAGCCGAAGATGTTGGTCGACACTTCAGCGGTCCAGCCGCGGGCGCCGTAATAGGCCTGGGCGGTGCGCTTGCCGGGTTCCACAAGTCCCTTAACATAGTCTATGAACGGGGTGAAACATTCGAGCAGGTTGGTGCAGGTGGCGGGCCAGTAGTTCATCTGGAGGTTGATGTTGTTGTGGTAGTCAACGCGCCAGGGGCCGTCGATGTTGTTGTGCCACATGCCCTGGAGGTTGGCAGGCATGTTGCCGGCGCGGGAGCTCGATATGAGCAGATAGCGGCCGTACTGGAAGTACTGCTGCTCGAGCTCATGGTCAAGGTTGCCCTGACGGTAACGGGCCAGACGGGTGGGTGTGGGGAGGTTCTCCTGCTTTTCGGAGGGGTTGATCTCGAGTTTCACGCGGTCAAACAGGCGCGAGTAGTCCTCGTAGTGCGATGCGTAGAGCTGGTCGTAGGTTTTGGCGAGGGCGGCGTCGACGTTGGCGTTGACGTTGGCCACGGGGTCAGTGCCCACAAAAGCGTTGGGGTCGGAGGTCGAGGGGTTGAAGTTCATCACGTAGTCGGTGTCGCCCGAGAGGATGAATTCCACATCCTTTGAGCCTGAAACGGTGATGGTGCGCGCGGTGGCGTCGGCGGTTACTGTGCCGCCGTCGGCGGTGCGTACTGCCACTCTCAGAGCCCACTGCATATTGTTGTTGTCGAGGCGGCCGTCAAACACCAGGCTGTTGCCTTCGGCGGTCACTGAGGTGATGTTCTGCGGGCAGTTGAAACTGAGGGTGAGCTCCTGGGGATTGACGTCGGAGGTGTAACGCCATACCATGACGCTGTCAGGATAGGAAGCGAAGTAGCGGCGCTGATACTGTGAGCTGTTGGCTTCGAATTCCACAACCACCATCGAGCGGTCCATGTTCATGATGCGTTTGTAGTTGGTGGCCTTTGACTCGTCGATGCCGGTCGACACATAGATCTCACCCATGGTGGTGTAGGTGCCGAAGCGGTCCTTGTTGTAGTTGATGTTGCCGCGGTAGTTGGTCGACACGAGGTTGTGGGCGGCGTAGTTGTTGCCGTTGACCAGATACTGGCGGATCTGGCTGAGGGTGGCGTCGCTGACAGTGCGGTTCATGTTCCAGTAGGTGGAAGCGCCGGTGGCGGGACCGCCCTTCCAGAGGGTCTTTTCGTTGAGCACCACGCGCTCGCGGTTGACGGAGCCGAGGATGTTGCCGCCGAACGAACCGTTTCCTATGGGGAATGACTTGCGTTCCCATATCTGGTCAGGGTTGGTGTCGGTGCCGCTGAAGTCGTTGATGTTCCAGACGGCGGCGCCGGCGGTCGACGAGTTGGGGGTGTCGAACCAGATGGCGTTGCCCGCGGTGTAGTCGATCTTCTCGCTTACGGTGAGGCCCTTGTAGGTCTCGGGCATGGTAAGAGTGCGGGCATCGCCGCCAACGGTCACTGACTCAAGGCTGAGAGCCACAACATTATCGTATGCGGCGGCTTCAGCCACATCGGCAATAACGGTAAATGTATTGAGGCCGGGAGCGAGAGCCTTGTCGAAGGTGAAAGTCATGTTTTCGGTAGCTTCGGCGAGTGTGGCCACGGTTTCGGCGGCCACGCCCGGAGCGGTGTATACGAGGCGCAGATTGGCGAGGTCGCTGACGGAGGTGCCGGTGTAGGAAGCCTTGAGCGAAGTCGCTGCAGCGGGTTCAAGAGCACCGGAGGTCGTGATGTTGACAGAGGCGATCTTCACCTCTTCGGCGCCCGGGTTGGTGTAGCCGTTGAGGCCCGCGGCTTCAACTGATTCAATCTCCTGCTTCTTGGCGGCCTGGATCTCGATGGCAAAGTCGTATGCCACGCCGTTGCGAATCTTCGAGTTGAGGCTGGTGAAGAGGGTCGAAGGCCAGTCGGCCGACTTGTCGGCCGGCTCGTAGAACACCACGCGCATGCGGTAGGTGCCGGGCTCCATGCCTGCGGGAATAGTCACCGTGCGTGAGAAACCGTCGGATGAGAGGATTGCCGCGTTAGGCATGTCGATGTTGCCTTTCTCGGAGTATTCGCCTTCGTCGGCAAACGAGCCATTCTTGTTCCAGTCAACAAAGTATGCTTCCTGAGTCCAGTTGATCTCGCTGCTGTTGCCGTTGATGGCATTGTTCCATCCGAAATAAGTGATGTCAAACGAAGTGGTGCCGTGCTCCACCTTGATGGGGTTGGCGGTCTTGTCGATGAGCGCGCCGGCCTCCACAAAAGTGCCGGGGGTGGCGGTGAAGGCGGTGAAGGGAAGCTCGTCGGCCGATGCTGCGCTGAACACCGTGGGCGTCAGGGTGCCGGCGGTCGTCACCTTGCCGAGGTAGCGGTTTGACTGGTTGGCATTGTTGGTGTAGGTATGGGTCATGCCAAGATAACGGAAGGTATCGAAGTTGGCGGTGAGGTTCATGTCCACGGAACCGCCCACGGTAGCGGTGGCGGTGGCGGCGAATACGTTGCCGGTGGCATCGTTGGTCCAGCTGATGAACATGTAGCCCTGGGCCGGTGTGGCGTTGATTTCAACAGGGTCAATGGTGGTCACTGACAGACCTTCGTGGCCGGTGAAGCCTACTGAGCCGAAAGCCGTGTTGTTTGACTTGATGGTGACGGTGTGTTCGGCGGGCGCCTCAACGGCGAGTATTACGTCGACAATCACGCCGCCGTCAGCTCTTAATGTAGTGCCGCAGGGGTCGAGCGAGTTCCAGTCGATTTTGAAACGCATGCGGTAGTCACCCGATTTGAGGTTGAGGGGCAGGGTGAAGTCGGGCATCGAGCTTGTGGTGACGCCGCTGGAGCGCGAGGCGGTGACGCCGCGGCTGTTGGGAGCCGAAGCGCCGTCGGTATCGTTCACGTTGTAGTAGGAGTAGGCCACGAGTTCGCCGTCGGTGGTGCCGTCGGCGTTGAGGGTGGTGTTGAAGGTGCCGTCGTTGTCATAATCCACATAGGCGTATGCATGCATCCATGCGCCGGTCCAGGCGAGACCGCTGAAGGTGATGGTGGCGCCGGGAGTGACGACGAGTCGGTTGGCGGTCTTGTCGAAGTAGGTCGGGGAACCGTACGACGGACTCTGGTTGACGGGCACACTCAGCGAGGTGGTACCGTCAGTAAGCTCGAAGGAGTTGAGGTTTCTGCCTCCCGATGTGCGGGTAAGGGAGCCTGAGGTGCAGTAGTCTGCTGCCGAGGCATAGCTTCCCGCCATCATGGCAGAGATCAGAATACCTAACGATAGTGGTTTTAATTTCATGAAATATGATAGATTGATTAGTAAAAAATTCCGGGTAAGGATGGTAAGAATTCGGATGGTATCAGTAGTTAAAGTGCGGATGTGATTTGCAATGTTTTTGATGGCAGTACCCCGCAGGGCGATAACATTATGCAAATTAACGAAATAATATTGACATCCGCAAGCGATTCCGCCCCGAACCCCCGATTTAATTATTGTACAATTTGTAATGGCGGATTTTGCGGTTGGCGGGGATTTCAGTAACTTTGCGGCATCACGATAAATCTTTATTGAATGGAAAATCTGCATGAACTGCTGGTGCGCCGTCACAGCATCAGGAAATATACCTCGGAGCCCGTAAAGGCCGAGGACGTGAAGTTGATTCTTGAGGCCGCTCTGCTGGCTCCTACGTCGAAGAGCAGCCGCTCATGGCAATTCGTGGCCGTTGATGACAAGTCGATGCTCGAACGCCTGGCCGAATGTAAGCCCGGAGGCACCGCTCCGCTGACCCGCTGCCCGCTGGCCGTGGTGGTGTGCGGCGACTCCACAAAGTCCGACCCATGGATCGAGGATGCCTCGATAGCCGCCGAATTCATGCAGCTGCAGGCCGAGGACCTCGGGCTGGGCTCATGCTGGGTGCAGGTGCGCGGCCGATTCACCGCTGACGGCATGCCCTCCGAAGAGTATGTGCAGGAGCTGCTCGGGATTCCCGAGACCATCTCGGTGCTCTGCATCATGACCTTCGGACATAAGGACGAGGAACGCCGCCCCGTCGACACCTCGAAACTCCTCTGGGAGAAAGTTCACATAGGCCGATGGAACTCCACACAGGAATGACGCGGGGGATACCTGCGGTGGTCATCGGGTCGGGCAACGTGGCCTCGTGTGTGGTGCCCGCGTTGCAAAAGGCCGGAGTCATCGACACCGTAGCCGTCTACAGCCCTACGCCGGGACATGCCGAGGCGCTTGCCGCCCGTCTTGGCGAGGCCCGGGGAGTGTGCCGCATCGAAGATATCCCCACCGAGGGTGTTAAGCTCTATCTGCTTGCCGTGAAGGATGATGCCGTGGCTGAGCTGGCCCGGACGCTCAAGCCCGTCCCGGAGGCCGTGTGGCTCCATACCTCCGGCGGTGTAGAAGCCTCGACGCTTGCGCCGCTGACAGAGCATTTCGGAGTGTTTTACCCATTGCAGACATTCTCCAAAGGGGTTGAGGTCGACCTGTCGAAGGTGCCGGTATTCGTGGAAGGGGCCGATGAGTTCGCGCTCACTACTGCCCGTGCGCTCGGCAATGCCATATCGCCCAAAGTCTACGACGCCGACGGCACCACGCGCTGCCGCCTGCATTCCGCGGCCGTGTTTGCCTGCAACTTCACCAATCATCTCTGGGCCGTGGCCGATGACATTCTGCGCCGCGAGACGGGCACCGACCTCACGGTGCTCGCACCGTTGCTTGAGGAGACTATGCGCAAAGCTCTGACGATGCGCCCCGCCGACGGGCAGACAGGCCCCGCCCGTCGTGGCGACACCGGCGTGATGGCCAAGCATATATCCCTTCTCACCGATGACGAGGCGCGTCTCTACGATATTCTTTCAAAAAGCATAATGAAATATTATGAGCTCGATTGACTATGACCTGACACGGATCAAAGCCGTGGTGTTTGACGTTGACGGCGTACTGTCGCCCTCTACCATCCCCACTTCGCCCGAGGGCGAGCCGCTGAGAATGGTCAACATCAAGGACGGCTACGCGCTGCAGCTGGCCGTGAAATGCGGGCTGAAGATATGCATCATCACAGGGGCGAAGAGCCGCGGTGTGGAGGTGCGTTACGGCGGACTCGGTATTACCGACATATTTACCGGCGCGGCGCAGAAACTTGAGGTTCTTACCCGGTGGATGGAGCGGAACTCACTCGAGCCTGAAAAGGTGGCATACGTGGGCGACGACGTGCCTGACTATCAGCCGATGATGCATGTGGGGCTGCCGGTGGCACCGGCCGATTCCGCTGCCGATATCCTCGGCATCGCCCGCTATATATCGCCTGTGAACGGCGGTTACGGCGTGGCCCGCGACCTGCTCGAACAGATACTCCGTGCTCAGGGCCACTGGATGTCGCATGCCAAGGCTTTCGGCTGGTAAAAAGCTATGAGATATGGAACTACCGTTGATTGAAACGCTCAGATGCAGGCGCGTCATACTGGCAAGCGGTTCGCCGCGGCGCCGTCAGCTGCTCGCTTCGCTTGATATACCCTTTGAGGTCGATACCGATTTCACGGTCGACGAACACTATCCCGCGTCAATCGAGGCCCTCGAAGTGGCCCCTTTTCTCTCGATGAAAAAGGCGGAAGCCTACTTTGCCCAGCGGCCCATAACCCCTGAAACTACCGTCATTACCTCCGATACCGTGGTAGTGTCGGGCACCGAAGTCCTTGGCAAGCCATGCGACGAAGATGACGCCCGGCGCATGCTCCGCGGGCTGTCAGGCCATACCCACACGGTGGTCACCGGCGTGACGGTTGCAGAAGCCCGTGAGCGCCTCGTGCGCAAAGCCGAAACGAAAGTGACATTCGCTCCGCTGTCAGATGCTGAAATCGACTATTACGTAAAGTATTATCATCCACTCGACAAAGCGGGAGCCTACGGCATCCAGGAATGGATAGGCGCTGTGGGTGTAAGCCGTATCGAGGGAAGCTATTACAATGTGATGGGGTTGCCGCTACATCTGCTATACACCATGCTCCGAGATCTCTATGCCTGACATTGTGGCTTTTAGCAGCCGGGATCCGTTCGGCAGACTGATACGCCGGCTGATCTCAAGCGCTGCCACACCCATGGTACGCCGCAGATTCACCTCGATGCAGGGTGCTAATTCTGTGGCACCATATTCGGCGCGGTAGGTGAGCATGTCCACTCCGGCCCAACCCGTATAAAAGGGCGATATGACCTCGTCAAGGGCTGCCGCAAGATCGGCGGCCACGTTTGCGGCGTCAAATCCCGCACGGCGGATAATCTCCGTCTGAGCGGCCACTATGTTGCCGGCATACGAGCCGTGGCCGTCAGTGGCGAAAGCCGACATGCCCTGATATGCGGCATGCGAGCCGCTGATGTAAAACAATGCGGCAAAGTCGTTTATGCGGTCGAATTTCGGCTCGACCGTCACGCTGCCCTGCCGCCGTATCATCCCCTCGATATGACGCTTAAGCATATCGCGCGGCATGGAATCGGAATAAAGTATGCCGCGGCCGCTCGATGACCAGGGGAGCTTGATGACGGCGCTGCCGAAACGATTCACCGCATCAAGGCCAAGCTCCACAGAATCGGCCTCTACTGGCATCAGTCGCTCGTCAGTGCCGAGACGGTGGTGGACGGCAATGGCCGTGCGCCGATGGCTCAGCCGGCGCAGGCGCTCGAGCGTGGTATCATCGGGCATCAGCGATCCGTCGGCACCGCGTGACGCAAGCAGTCGGCGCGTGTAGGCGCTCCAGCCCCACGGATCGGGCCGGCTGCCTTCCGGAACTGCTGTTACTATCTCGCCCTTAAGGTCATAGCGCTTCTTGAGGCGCGTGGCGTGTTCTGCCGCCTCAGCGCCGTTCACCAGCACCGCATCGCCGGCATCGGCCCACCAGAGCGGAAGCTCCGAGCAGGCCTCGCGAAGCGTGACGGCTGCTTTGGGCGGAGTGTAAGGCTTCGGGCCGACGGCCAGAGCAAGATCGTTTTCCGGATTGAAAAAATGAGTGACGGCAGAAATCGGTTTCATGGTGCAAATTTACTGTTTTTTGCAATAATAGGAGGTTCCTGACGTTATTGTTAAGTATATGCACCGATTACGCCACATATCACTTTTCTTGCTGTCGCTCATCGCCATTGCCGTGAGTGCCGGAGCTAACGCGCAGAAACTCAACGATAAATTGCTCAATCGCCCCTATGCCGACCTTCGCCGCTGGCATCTGGGTTTCTCCGTCGGGCTTCACACTCAGGATCTCCGTTTCACCCACAACGGCTTCGTGACCGAGCAGGGCGAATCATGGTTCATCGAGCAGCCCGCGTTTTCGCCCGGTTTCTGTGTCAACGGTCTTGTGGACTTCCGTCTCAACGACTATTTCAGCCTCCGCGTGAGCCCGGGCATGTACTTCGGTAATAAAGAGGTGAAGATGCGCGAATCAAACTCCGGCGACATGCTGACGCAGAACATCAAGTCAGCCTATGTGGTACTGCCGGTCGATGTGAAATTCGCCGCCCAGCGCTTCCGCAACGTCCGTCCCTATCTTGTGACAGGCATCATGCCAACCTTCGACGTGACAAAGCGCCGCAGCGAATATCTCAAACTCAAGTCCACCGACTTCTATCTCTCCGTTGGTTTCGGCTGCGACTTCTATCTTCCTTACTTCAAGCTGAATCCCGAGATAAAATTCTGCTTCGGCCTTTCGGATGTGCTTCAGCACAAACGTCCCGACCTGACCGACGATCCCGATAAATTCAAATTCACACAGTCACTTACCAAAGTCACCTCACAGATGGTGGTGCTGACTTTCTATTTCGAATAAAAAGCCATAATGCCGAGCATATCAAGATATTTCCGCCTGCTGTTGCCGGCAATAGCCTACATTCTCTCCGTAATGCCGGCCGCCGCTCAGACTGACGCTCAGTATACCCAATACTTCGAGGTTCCCGCTTACTATAACCCCGCAGCCATAGGCCGACAGGACGCTATCCGCATCCGTGCCGCAGGCCGCCTGCAGTGGGTGGGCATCGACAATGCACCACGCGACATAGCCCTCATGGCCGACATGCCCGTGAAGATCGGAAGCAAGCGCATAGGCCTCGGCCTTCTGGCCCAATCGGCCTCCGAAGGCCTGTTCCGCAATCTCTCCGTGGGTTTGCAGGCCGGCTATAAGTTCAGACTCCTCAAGGGCGAATTTACCGCTGCCGTTCAGGTAGGCTTCGCCAACGAGGTGTTCAAGGGCTCCGAAGTATTTATACCTGATGATGACGACTTCCACGAAGGGGTTGACGACGCTATTCCGCAGAACGATGTGTCAGGCAACGCCATTGACCTCGGCGCCGGCGTGTACTACAGCCACCGCCTCTTCTGGGCCGGTATCTCAGGAACCCACCTCAACGCTCCCACCATCACTTTCTCCGATGATAAAGACTCGCCGGCCCTGGGAGAGGGCGAAAGCGCGAAAAACTATGAATTTCAGCTCCGACGCACACTCTATTTTATGGGCGGCAGCAATATTCCGATAAAAAATACGTTATTTGAAGTGATGCCGTCAGTGTTGGTCAAGACAGACTTTACATTCACAAGAATTGACGTCACGGCGCGGGTGCGTTACAAAAAATTCCTCACCGCGGGTGTCGCCTATCGCCACGATGATGCTGTCTGCGCTATGCTCGGAGCCGAATTCAAAGGCTTTTTCATAGGCTACAGCTATGACTATCCCCTGACAGCCATCTCCAAGGCCAGCAGCGGCAGCCACGAACTGGTGCTGGGCTACAACCTTAAACTCAATCTCTCTGACAAGAATAAAAACAAACACAAGAGCATACGCATAATGTAATTATGAAACAATCCTCAATCATACTCATAGGTCTTGCCGCCCTGACAGCAGCAAGTTGCGCCTCAGGATCGCGCGGCGCCGCCGGCGGTGAGGTGACCGGTGTAGGTGCCACAGCATGGGCCGAACCTACACCTTACGGCATGGTGCTCGTTAGCCGCGGCTCTATCATTGCCGGTCCGCAGAAGCCCGACAGTGCTTGGTATCTGCGCGCCGACGCCCGCGGCATGTCGGTCGACGCTTTCTGGATGGACGAGACCGAGGTGACCAACTCAAAATACAAGCAGTTTGTGTTCTGGGTGCGTGACTCCATTATCCGCGAGCGCCTCGCCGACCCGTCGTACGGCGGCAACGAGGAGTTTAAGATAGAGGAGGACCGCGAGGGCAACCCCATCACCCCCCACCTCAACTGGAACAAGCCTATTCCATGGCGTAACCCCAACGAGGACGAGGCTCGTGCCATCGAGAGCGTGTACCGCATCAACCCCATCACCGGCGTACGCGAACTTGATCCCGAGCAGCTCAACTACCGCTACGAAGTGTTTAACCACACCGAGGCTGCCAAGCGCAAAAATCGTCTGAACCCCGCCCGCCGCGAATATAACACCGACAAGCCTGTGCCCACCGATATACCCGTCATATCGAAGGACACCGCCTATATCAACGACAACGGTGAAATCATCCGCGAGACCATCACCCGCGGCCTCACCGGCGACTACGACTTCCTCAACACTTATATAGTGAATGTCTACCCTGACACCACAGTGTGGGTCAACGACTTTGAGAACGCCTACAATGAGCCTTACGTGCGCATGTACTTCTCACACGGCGGCTACAACGATTACCCCGTGGTGGGCGTGAGCTGGGAGCAGGCCAATGCCTTCGCCAACTGGCGCACCGACTATCTCCGCCGTTCGCTCGGACGCGAGGGAGTGTATGTGGAACCTTACCGTCTGCCCACCGAGGCCGAATGGGAGTTCGCTGCCCGCGCCGGCGTGAGCGACAACAAATATCCCTGGGAAGGCGACCTTCCGCTTACCGAGGAGAAAGGTTGCTTTTATGCCAACTTCAAGCCTCAGGAGGGCAACTATGTGCAGGACGGCCACCTTATAACATCGCGCGTAGGCACCTATTCGCCCAACGACTTCGGCCTCTACGATATGGCGGGTAACGTGAGCGAATGGACATCCACGGCCTTCACCGAGAGTGTCAGCAAACTCACCTCCGACCTCAACCCCGAATACCGTTACGACGCGGCCAAGGAGGACCCCTACAAGATGAAGCGCAAGATTGTGCGCGGCGGCTCATGGAAAGACGTGGCCCACAACATCCGCTCCGACATCCGCATGTGGGAATATCAGAACGAACAGCGCTCCTACATCGGCTTCCGCTGTGTGCGCTCGCAGATAGGCTTTGCCCGCGGACAGAAAATCAAGAAGTAACACATCCAATCTCCTACTCATAATAAAGCAATGGGAAAAATCAAAAGATATAAAAACAGTGTCGAACGCTTCCTCTCAGGCGACAAGGGCCAGCGTTTCTTCAATTTCTGTTACAGTATAGGTGCGGCCATCGTGATCTGGGGTGCCCTCTTCAAGATCCTCCACCTGCCCGGCGGCAACACCCTCCTCTCCGTGGGTATGGGCACCGAGGTGCTTATGTTCGTCCTTACGGCCTTTGACCGTCCGCCGAAGTCATATAACTGGGAGGAGGTATTCCCGGTACTTTCGTCGAAGGATCCTGATGACCGTCCCGATTTTGGTTCGGGCTCAGGTGTGGTGATAGCCGGTGGCACCGCTCAGGCTGCAGCCGGAACTCCCGCCGCAGTGATCGCCGCTCCGACCGACGCCCCTCTGGCACCTCCGGCCGACATCTCGCAGGCCACCGCCCAGTATATGGAGCAGATGACCGCCATCTCAGAGCAGATGCGCCAGCTTCGCAACACCACCGAAGCTCTCAACCATGTGAGCGAGACCCTTCTCGAGTCGTACCGCGCCATCACCGAGAACTCCGAGAACATCACCCAGTCATCCACCGGCTATGTGGATCAGATGCAGAGCCTCAACCGCAATATCTCGGGCCTCAACACCATCTATGAGATCCAGCTGAAGAGCGTGTCGTCGCAGCTCGATTCGATTGACCGCGTGAACCGCGGCATCAAGGATATCTGCTCGATGTACGAGGCCACGGCCGGAGCAAGCGCCCGCTACTGCGAGGAGAGCGAGAAGATGGCCCTCTACATGCAGCAGCTCAACCAGGTCTACGCCAAGATGCTGCAGGCTATGACCATCAACATGTATGCCGCCGGTGCAGCGGCCCCCGCCGCCGCTCCTCAGGCTCCTGCGGCTCCTCAGGCTCCCGCAGCCCCCGAGACAGTCTAATCCATTACTATCCTTCAGTCCAACAGTCGTTATCATAATAATATAATATGGCTCAATCCAACACCCGTCTATCGCCTCGCCAGAAGATGATCAATCTGATGTACATCGTGCTGACGGCGATGCTGGCGCTCAACGTGTCAAGCGACGTGCTCGACGGCTTCGCTCAGGTAGAGGCCGGCCTGCAGCGCACCAATGCCACGGTGTCGCAGCGCAATGACGCCATATATGCCCAGCTCTCGGATTTTGCCTCGCAGAACCCCGAGAAGGCAGCCCAGTGGCTTGAAAAAGCCACAGAGGTGCGCGACGAATCCAACCGCCTCTACACCCTCATCGATGATCTCAAGCTCGAGATAGCCCGCGAGGCCGACGGCCCCGAAGCCAATGTTTCGGCAATCGAAAACCGCGAGGACCTCGAAGCGGCATCGGTGGTGATGCTCAGTCCCTCGTCGGGCAAAGGCGAGAAACTGCGCGCCGAAATCGACGCCTTCCGCAGCTATATCAAGACTATCGTCACTGACTCGGCCAAAAACCACAGCATTGACGAGGCTCTATCGACCGCTCCCTTCCGCCGTCCCGGCGTAGTGACGCCCCAGACATGGGAGGAAGCCAAGTTTGAGAACCAGCCTGTGGTGGCCGCCATAACCCTGCTTACCAAACTCCAGAACGATATACGTTACGCCGAAGGCGAAGCCCTCTCGACCCTCCTCAGCATGGTAGACGCAGGCGATGTCCGTGTCAACGAGCTCAATGCTTTCGTCATCCCCCAGAGCCGCCTTGTGATGCGCGGCGGACGCTACTCGGCCGACATCGTGCTCGCAGCTGTCGACACCACCCAGCGCCCGCGGGTATATGTCAACGGCAAGGAAGTGGCCGGCGGACACTATGAGTTCACCCCCGGCGCCTCAGGCTCGTTTGATTACTCCGGCTACCTCGAAGTGCCCCGCGGCGACGGTTCGATGACCCGTCATGAATTCCGCTCCGACTATACAGTGATCGAACCTACCGCTACCGTATCGGCCACGATGATGAATGTGTTCTACGCCGGTATCGACAACCCGATAAGCATCTCTGTGCCCGGTGTTCCGGCCGAAGGTGTCAGCGCCTCGATGACCAACGGCTCGCTCACCCGCAGCGGCGATCACTGGATAGCGCGTCCCGGTGCCGTGGGCACTGAGGCTAAGATCACAGTCACCGCCACCATCGACGGCAAGAGCCAGACAGTCAACACTACCTCGTTCCGTGTGCGCAAGCTCCCTGATCCCGTGGCCTTTATCCCTTATACCGCGGCCAACGGCACCGCCGAACACTATAAAGGAGGCCGCCCCCTTTCAAAAGCCGCTCTCATCGGTGCCAAAGGCCTCGGAGCCGCCATTGACGACGACATTCTCAAGATCGATTTCCATGTGCTTGGCTTCGACATGGTATATTTTGATCAGATGGGCAACGCCATGACCCGCAAATCGGATGGTGCCAACTTCTCGGCCCAGCAGCAGCAGGTGATCCGCGGACTCTCGCGCGGCAAGATATTCTATCTCTCAAACATACGCGCCAAAGGCCCCGACGGCATTGAGCGTCTGCTAAGCCCCGTGGAGGTCAGAGTCAACTGACACATTACCCTTACCGAACCTGAAAAATTACTCGTCCATAGATGATGAAAGATATGAAGAAACTGAAAAAAATATTAGTGGCGGTAGCCGCACTGGCCTGTGTGGCCACAGCTCAGGCCCAGGACTCGAGCAGCTCGTCGGTGATGCGCCGCGGACGCCGCGATGCCAAGCAGGAGCAGACCAACAATCAGGTGACTCCCCGCATGCAGCAGCGCCTTCAGGAACAGCCCAAGTCTGACGCTGACATGTCGTGGATGAAGGTCATCTACCGCTCGCTCGATCTGACCAAGGATCCTAACGCGCCCCTCTATTTCCCCGAACAGCCTGTTGACGGCGCCGAGAACCTGATACACATCATCATGCGCCTGCTCGCCGACGGTCAGCTTCCGGTGTATGAGTATCTTGACGGCCGCGAGGTGTTCAACGAGCAGAACCTCGTCAAGGCCCGTGACGTGCTTGACCGCTTCTCCATCTATTACACCGAAGCAAAGGGCAGCAGCGAGAAGCATCCCAAATTCACAATCGATGACTCCGACATGCCTACCACCGAGGTGCTGTCATACTTCATCATCGAGCGCTGGGAATTCGACAACCGCTCCAACCGCATGAAAACCCGCATCGAGGCCATCTGCCCCGTGATGCACCGTGCCGACGATTTCGGCATGGAATCGGTGAAATACCCCATGTTCTGGGTGAAATATGACGATCTACGTCCTTACCTCTCCACTCAGAATATCTTCATCTCCGACTCCAACAACATGCCTTCATGCACTTACGACGACTATTTCCGTCTCGGACTCTACGAAGGCGATATCTATAAAACCCGCAATCTGCGCAACCGCTCCATGGCTCAGCTCTATCCTGACCCCGACGACATGAAGCGCGCCCAGGACAGCATACAGAACCAGCTTGACAACTTCGAGAAGAAACTCTGGGTGCCCACCCTCGAGGAACTCACCGAGATGCGCGAGGCCCGCGAACTCGCCGAAATGGAAGCCGAAGAGTCGGACACCACAGCCATGAAGAGCGCCCCGGTTGAGAAGAAACGCCGCGCCACCACTTCGCGCCGCGGCAAGAAAACCGAGGCCAAGCCCGCCAAAGCCAAGAAAAAACCGAAGAAAGCTGACGCTCCCAAAACCAAGAGCGCCGCAACCCGCAGTGTGCGCAACCGCAAGCGGTGATCCAGGTTTAAAACCCCATACTCCGGGCAGTGTGACTACCTACGGTCATCACTGCCCGGCTTCTTTTAGCGAACAACCGGAGGCATTGTTCCGTTATAATGGTATGAACGATCCCTATGTTGACATACGATTGCTTGAGTTGCGTGAGTCGAAGTCCGATTCTGTCCTTCACCGCTGGGAAGTGGTCCGCTACAATGGCTCCCCGGTGGATGTGGAGCTGTCGACCGATGTGACGTATGAGCGCGCCACTCATACCGTGACCCTCCATCTCGGTGTGCATTACACCACGCTGCGCTCGCAGATACGCCGCCGCCTGCTTGACTATGCCATCGAAGCGCGTTTTCAGCTCATAAGCGATGGCGCCCTCGAGATCGACGATGACGAGGTGGTGATCTCCACCGAACTGCTCCGGCTGATGCTAAGCATAGGCATCGGGGCTCTGCGCGGCATGATATCGCTGCGCACCGCAGGCACTTTCTTAGTGCACTATCCTCTGCCCATCTACAATATGGACCGCCTGATTCACAACATTGTCATGGCCGGCGATCCCATTGAATCCGATATCGACTGAAGGCGCCGGCGCAGCCGCTCGGCGAACTGGTAGTTTTTCAATCCCCATCGCGGAGAAATCAGCATCCCGTCAGGGCTTTGCGACACAAAGCGCTCCACGGCTATATCCTCGCGCAGCCTGAGGATAATCTCGCAGCATAGATCAATATATTCGTCGACGCTCCATTGCGCAGGTTTCATGCGGCCGGACTCTGTCTCGGCGGCAAGGCGTGTGCCGCGGATTACCTGCAGCTGATGGCATTTTATGATGTCGACCGGAAGTGCGTTGACAGCGTCAATCGTGGTCAGCATATCCTCGCGGCTCTCGCCCGGCAGTCCCATGATGAGGTGCAGTCCCACCGGAATACTCGCTGCAGCGGTGCGCCGTACGGCATCGGCCGTGTCGGCCCAGGTGTGGCAGCGGTTGATGGCCTCGAGCGTAGGGTCATGAGCCGATTCGGCCCCATATTCAATCATCACGAACCGCTGCTCTGACAGGACCTTGAGATAGTCGAGCAGATAGTCGGGCATGCAGTCGGGCCGGGTGCCGATGATTAGGCCGTCGATGCCGTCCACCTCCAGAGCCTCCTCATACATGCTCCTTAGCCGTGCGATGTCGCAATTCGTGGATGTATAACTCTGGAAATAGGCGAGATAGCGCATCTGTGGGTATTTGCGGGCGAAAAAGCGCTTCCCCTCCTCGAGCTGTGCCGCTATGCCGCCCGGCTTCATGGTGTAGGCCGGGCTGAACGAGGCGTTATTGCAGTAGATGCACCCGCCTGTGCCTTTCGTGCCGTCGCGGTTAGGGCAGGGCATAGCCGCATTGACCGATATCTTCTGGATTTTTCCGGGCAGATAGCGCGCGATAAAACGGCCGAAATCATCGGGCATACCGCGCCGCGGAGAAAGATGTGGTTCGCGGGTCATATCCGTGAAGTGCGTTGGAGCAACAGACTGTCGAGCAGTACGATAGCCGCCATCGCCTCGACTACCGGCACGGCGCGGGGCAGTACGCACGGGTCATGGCGACCGCGGGCGTGGAGCACGGCGGCGCGGCCTTGGTCATCAATGGTGGCCACATCGCGCAGAAGTGTCGCTACCGGCTTGAAGGCCACGCGCATATAGATGTCCTCGCCGTTCGAGATACCGCCCTGGATACCTCCGGAATGGTTGCTTACGGTGCGGATGGAGCCGTCGGCAGCGGTGGTGAAACTGTCAATCATCTCGCTGCCCAGATAGCCTGCGTATTCGAAGCCGAGGCCGTAGTCAAATCCTTTGGCGGCCGGTATGCTCATCATGGCCTGTGCGAGCCGAGCCTGGAGTTTGTCGAATACCGGATCGCCGAGGCCGACCGGACATCCCTGGATTACGCAGGTCACGGTGCCTCCTATCGAGTCGCCGGCCTGCCTGACGCGGCGGATAAGGTCGGCCATTTTAGGGGCCACGCTGCTGTCGGGGCACCGCACGGCGTTCGTATCGACCATTTCGGGCGTGAAGGCCTGATATGAGTGGTTGACGTGGATTTTGCCAACCCGGCTGGTGTAAGCCCAGATCTTTATGCCTTGGCTTTCAAGCATCTGCATGGCTAGAGCGCCTGCTGCCACACGGGCTGCCGTCTCGCGGGCCGACGCCCGTCCACCTCCGCGGTGGTCGCGAAGTCCGTATTTGGCAGTGTAGGTATAGTCGGCATGCGATGGCCGGAACAGATGGCGCATCTCTTCATAATCGCCCGATCGCTGGTTGGAGTTCTCGATGACAAAGCCTATGGGGGTGCCGGTGGTCACGCCGTCGAGCAGTCCGGAGAGAAATTTCACGGTGTCAGGCTCGTTGCGCTGCGTCACCAGATCGGACTGCCCGGGCCGGCGGCGCTGCATCTGCCGCTCAATAGCGTCGAAATCCACCTTGAATCCGGCAGGCATGCCGTCGATTATACCGCCTGAGGCCGGACCGTGGGATTCGCCGAAAGTGGTGAGCCGGAATATGTTGCCGATTGTGTTCATTCGTTGCTTACTATGAGGTCGGTAAACTGTGAGCCGGTGAAGTCGGCCAGCTGCTGCGGGTTGATGGCGAGCTGAAGGCCGCGGATGCCGGCGCTTACGAAAATCTCGTCAAACTGCTGTGCCGACTCATGAATAAACGTGGGGAAGGGCTTGCGCATGCCTATCGGCGAGCAGCCCCCGCGGATGTAGCCGGTTGTGGGCAGAAGCTCTTTCATGGGTATGAGGTCGGCTTTCTTGGCACCGGCGGCACGTGCGGCCTTTTTCAGGTCAACTTCGGCGTCGCCGGGGATCACGCACACAAAATGGCTGGTGCGGTCACCTTTGAGTACAAGCGTTTTAAACACCCGGCGGATATCTTCACCGAGCTCGCGGGCCACGTGTGTGGCGGCCAGATCCGACTCATCTACCGTATAGGGGATGAGCCTGTAGGCAATCCCGGCCTTGTCAAGCAGTCGGGCGGCGTTGGTTTTGGTAATGTGTGCCATTAGTTGGATGTTCTTAGGTTGCAAAGTTATACATTTTATTCAACATTTGGCGCGGTAGCGGTGTTTATTCTGGTGTAGAACGATTATTCATATTTACTAACAAATAACACAAAAATTATGAAAAAAATTCTGATTGCCCTTTTAGCTGCTGTAGCCGTGAGTTTCGGCGCTTCCGCCCAGAAAATGAATATCTCTGCATCGTATGGCGGCTACACTCTGATGGACGCCTGCAACTACCATGACTCATGGCATGGCGTGAACACAGCCTGGGGCGCCTTCAATGTAGGCCTGAACGTGAAGGTGCTTCCCAAATTCTGGATAGGTCCGTCCTACACCTTCTCGAGTACCACGACCAAAGGCCCGGAAAGCAGCAAGATAGCTTATCATGCCATCATGATCAACGGCCGTTATGACTACTTCGCCAACCGCATCGTGACCCTTTACGCTCATGCCGGTGTGGGCGCTGAAATCTCACATCTCCAGCCCCGCGGCGGCGATGCCTATAACAAGGGCTATTTCGCATATCAGATTTCGCCCCTTGGCGCCGATGTGCAGTTGTCAAGAAGCTTTACCATGTTCGGTGAACTCGGCTTTGGAGCGCAGGGTCTGCTGCAGGTGGGCCTGAGATTAAACCTTTGATGTCAGACCGTTTTAAATTATAAGGTTATGTCAGACCGTTTGTCATACCGCGAAAAAGAGGTGCTTCCCGACTCGGTTTACGGACTTCCCGAACGTCGTGAGTATCCGATGCCCGATGCCGCCCATGTGCGCGCCGCAGAGGCTTATTTCCGCTACTGCCCCGAGGATCTGAAACCCCGACTGGCCAAGGCCATTCTGGCCCGGGCAAGAGAATTCGGCGTCGACGTGGAAAGTCCCACCGTGATCTCCTACGCCAATAAGTTGTAATGCTCCTTTTACAATATAACTTACAATATAACAGGAGGACGGGTAGATCCGTCCTCCTTTTGCTATTGCGGCAGTCGAAAATTATGAGTAATTTTGTGAATCAAAAATCACAATATCACTCCCAATGAATGTAGCTATAGTAGGCGCCAGCGGCGCAGTAGGTCAGGAGTTTCTCCGTGTGCTTGACCAGCAGAATTTCCCCGTGGACAATCTCATGCTTTTCGGCTCCAGCCGCAGTGCCGGACGAAAATACACTTTCCGCGGCAAGGAATACGAGGTGCGCGAACTGCGCCATGGCGATGATTTCAAGGACGTTGACTTCGCTTTTACCTCGGCCGGCGCTTCGGTGTCGCGTGAGTTTGCCGGGGATATCACACGCCACGGCGCTCTGATGATTGACAATTCAAGCGCTTTCCGCATGGATGCCGATGTGCCTCTGGTGGTGCCCGAGGTCAATGGATTCGATGCCTTCAATACTCCTCGCGGCATCATTGCCAATCCTAACTGCACCACTATCCTCATGGTGGTGGCTCTCAAGCCCATCAATGACCTGAGCCCCATCCGCCGTGTGCATGTGGCTTCATATCAGGCCGCTTCTGGCGCCGGAGCTTCAGCCATGGACGAGCTGATAGCCCAGCATTGCGACATTGCCGCCGGCCGTGAGCCCAAGGTCGAGAAGTTTGTCAGCCAGCTGGCTTATAATGTAATTCCTCACATCGATGTGTTCACTGACAATGACTACACCAAGGAGGAGATGAAAATGTATAACGAGACCAAAAAAATCATGCATGCGCCTGAGCTTCAGGTGAGCGCCACATGTGTCCGCGTCCCTGTGCTCCGCGCCCACAGCGAGGCCATCTGGGTGGAGACCGAGAAGCCGCTGAGCATCGAGAGTGTGCGCGAGGCCTTTGAAAAGGCTCCCGGTCTGGTGGTAATGGACAATCCCGCTGAAAAGCTCTACCCGATGCCCCTCGACGTGGCTGACTCTGACCCGGTGTATGTGGGCCGTCTCCGCAAGGATCTCGCTTCACCCTGCGGCCTGACGTTCTGGGTGGTTGGCGACCAGATCAAGAAGGGTGCCGCGCTAAATGCCGTGCAGATCGCGCAGTATATCCTCGACCACCGCAAGTAATCCATACTCCGCTTGTCTATGACCCTGCCTGCCGCCATACTCGCAGCCGCACCGCTCGTCACACAGCCGGTCACGATATTTCTTGTCGTACTGGCTATCATCCTGCTTGTGCCTCTGCTGCTGTCGCGGCTCAAGATTCCGCATGTCATAGGCCTGATTGTGGCGGGCGTGTTCGTGGGGCCTCACGGATTCAACGTGCTGGCCCGCGACATGAGTTTCGAGGTGTTCGGCCAGGTGGGTCTGCTCTATCTGATGTTTCTCGCCGGGGTGGAAATCGACATGTACCACCTCAAGAAAAATATCCGGCGGGGCTTTGTGTTCGGTCTGTTTACCTTCTTTATTCCGCTGATTCTCGGCATGATAGGCGCACATGTGTTTCTGCATCTCGACGGTCTGACGTCGCTGATGCTTGCATCGATGTTCGCCGCCCATACTCTGCTTGCTTACCCGATAGTGTCGCGCTTCGGTCTGACCAGAAATCCGGCCGTTGTGATAGCCATCGCGGGTACTATTTTCACGGTTCTTGGCTCTCTGATGGTGCTTGCAGGCGCCGTCGGCGTGGTACGTGAAGGCCGGTTCAGCATTACGGTCATCTACCGTCTGTTAGGTGGTCTGGTGATCTACAGCGCGGTGATCTCCTATCTCTACCCGCGTATAACGCGCTGGTTTTTCAAGCGTTATCACGAGGGGACAGTGCAGTTTATCTATGTCCTTGTCATGGTGTTCCTCGCCTCGGAACTCGCCGTGACCATCGGTATCGAAGGCGTGTTCGGTGCCTTCTTCGCGGGCATTGTACTCAACCGCTATATCCCTTTGCGCTCGCCCCTTATGTCGCGCCTTGAGTTTGTGGGCAATGCCATTTTCATTCCTTATTTTCTTATCGGCGTGGGCATGCTCATCAATGTCGGGGTGCTGTTCTCGGGATGGACCACGGTCTATGTGGCCGGTGTGATGAGCGTCCTGGCCATGGCGGGCAAATGGCTTGCGGCGTTTACCACTCAGAGGGTATTCGGAATGAGAGGAATAGACCGCAGTATGCTCTACCAGCTCTCTAACGCTCACACTGCTGTGGCGCTGGCCGTGGTGATGATCGGCTTCAATCTCGGCATCTTCGGTCAGGAAATCCTTGACGGCACCGTGCTGATGATTCTCGTGACCTGTACCGTGTCGTCAATCGGCACTGCCCGCGCGGCTTCCCGTCTGAAGGTCTTGCAGTTGCAGTCGGAGAATCTGCTGTCGCACGACTCGGCCCCGGAACGGGGTATCAACACTCTCGTGCCTGTGGTCAGCCCTATGTCGGCCAACGAACTGGTGAACCTTGCGCTGATGCTGAGTGACAACCGCACGTCGCGTAACAAGCTTTACGCTCTTCACGTGCGCAACGATAACACTTCGTCGTCGCGCGCCGTGGGGCAGAATTCGCTCGACGTGGCGAGCCGGGTGGCTGCTTCGGTCGATGCGCGGCTGAATGTCATCGAGCGCTATGACCTCAATTTTGTGACCGGTGTGCTTAACACCATCGAGGAGCGAGATATCAATGAGGTGTTCATCGGCCTTCACCGTCGATCCAATGTAATCGATTCATTCTTCGGTGATAAACTTACTCAGCTCCTCAAGGCCACTTACCGTATGGTTGTGATATCGCGCTGCTTCATCCCAGTCAACACGGTGCGGCGCATCGTGGTGTGGGTGCCTGACAAGGCGCAGTTCGAGACCGGTTTTGTGCACTGGGTCAAGTCGATAGGCAATCTCACCCGTCAGCTCGGCTGCCGCGTGATTTTCTGCTGTTCGGCCGCCACGCGTCAGTGTATTGCGGCGGTGCTCCGCGCCGGGCGCTATGAGATCCGATCGGAATACCGCCTGATGGATCAGTGGGACGATTTCATATTGCTGTCCAATAAGATAGGCGACGATGACCTGTTTGTGGTGGTCAGCGCTCGCCGTGCTTCGGTGTCGTTTACCTCCGATATGGACGCACTGCCGGAATTCCTGCGCAAGTACTTCTCGGCCAACAATCTGATAGTGCTCTATCCCGAGCAGTTCGGCGAGGAGGTCATCACGCCTGAACTTGGCGACGCAATGTCTACCGACATCCAGTCGATGCCGTCGCCCGTCTGGATCAAAATACGCAATTCTTACCGAAGCTGGAGGGCACGAAAAAAGCTCCCCACCAATTCAGGTGACGAGCGTGATATTGAACTCTGACCTATCGGACTACCGGGTTAGAACTGTTCGTAATAGCCTGTGCTAATGAGGATTGCCTGAGCTGTTGCTCCCACTACGGCACTTATTATACCCCAGTTCCTGGGCTTGTCGGAATTGGCTTTTGCCGTAGCGTAATCGCCTGAAGCCCAGGCGCCGTCGACCTTTGCAGCAAATACAATTGACACGATGCCTGCGGGCAGACAGCAGAAGAGTGTTGTGAGAATACCTAAAGTAGTTTTCCATTGCGGGAGTTATTTGTACGTTTCGGTAATTTCGTGGAGGCGGGTGAACAGGCGGCGTTCGGCATCGCTCAGTTTAATGTCGCGGCGCGCCATCACGCGTTCGGCTATGGCGAAGAATTTGCTCAGGGGCACATCGCTGAAGCCCGCCACGGCTGATCCCTCGGAGAAAGAGGCCACGAAGTTGCGCGGGAACCCGGTGCCGTGGATATTGACGCCTACGCCCACTACCGTGGCGGTGTTGAACATGGTGTTGATGCCGGCCTTGGAGTGGTCGCCCATTATCAGGCCGCAGAATTGCAGCCCTGTGCGGGCGAATCGTCGCGTGGTGTAGTCCCAGAGCTTGATCTCGGTGTAGTCGTTCTTGAGGTTCGAGGCCACGCACCCGGCTCCGAGGTTACACCATGAGCCTATCACGGCATTGCCTAAGAAGCCGTCGTGGGCCTTGTTGGAGTAAGGGAACATGACCGCGTTGTTGATCTCGCCGCCCACCTTGCAGTGAGCGCCGATGGAGGTGGCGCCGTAGATGCGCGTCAGCATGTTGACGGTGGCACATTCACCTATCGCCACCGGGCCGCGCAGGCAGCTTCCTTCCATCACTTCTGCTCCTTCACCTATATATATAGGCCCCTTGGTGGTGTTGAGTGTCACACCCTCCACAGTGGCTCCTGGCTCTATGAACACAAGATCGCGGCTGCCTATCACGGTGCAGGTGTCACTGACCGTCTGCGGCATGCTTATGGCCTTGCGGTAGTCGAGATCGTTGACTATCTCCTCGCCGCAGAGCTCGAAGATGTCATACGGGCGGCCTATCTCGCGGATCGCTCCACTGTAAGCTTTACTTTCGCCGGCCGTAGGCTCGGCAGAGTAGCGAAGCGCTATGCGTCGGCCGTCGTAGCGGACCAGCTCACAGCCGGGCTGCAGGGAGTCAATGGCCTCTGCCAGCCGGCGGTCGGGGATGATGCTGCTGTCAATCACTATGTTGTCACCGCCGGCTTCGGCTTCGGGGAAAAGCTCGCTGAGATAGTCGGTGGTGCGCCACGAATAGCGGCCGTCAAGGAGCCGTTCCCACTTGGCGTGTATCGTGTCGATGCCCACGGTCAGTTCGGCCACCGGGCGCGTGAAGGTCAGCGGCAGCAGGCCCGTGTGTTTCGTCACGTCATCTTCAAGTATAATATTTCTCATATTTTTCTTTTTATTGTCATGCGCAAAATTACTATTTTTGCACCTATCTTCACTCCTATTGATATAAAAATAAATTTTATCTCGTAAAAATGACCTTTACAGAACTTGATATACCCGGCGTATGGACCATCGAGCCGCGCCGTTTAGGTGACTCCCGCGGATATTTCATGGAGTCGTTCCGCCTTGACGAATTTCGGAGCCACATCGGCCCTGTCAGCTTTATTCAGGATAATGAGTCGTTTTCGTCTTTCGGCGTTCTCCGCGGCCTCCATTTCCAGAAGGGGCGTTTCTCGCAGGCAAAGCTCGTCAGAGTGTCGCAGGGTAGGGTACTCGACGTAGCCGTTGACCTTCGCGAAGGATCTCCGACTTTCGGCCGCCACGTAGCCGTGGAGCTTTCGGCTGACAATGCTCTCCAGCTGTTCATCCCCCGTGGCTTCGCCCACGGCTTTCTGGTGCTCTCGCCCGAGGCACAGTTCCAGTACAAAGTCGACAACGCCTATGCCCCGCAGTCCGAAGCGACTCTCCGCTTCGACGACCCGGCCCTTGGTATCGACTGGCCCCGCCTTTCCGTCGACTTCAGCCTCTCGGCCAAAGACCTTCAGGGTCTCCCCCTCTCCCAAATTCAGCCTTTCACTCCCGCCGATCTGGTTCTCTAAATGTTAACCAAGGTTAAAAATATGTTTTACAACATATTTTTAAGTTGCTGACGGATAGGGGAATCATCGATTTCGGGCAGAAAAAGGCTGGAAAAAATATCTCAAAACATTTGCACGGTAAAAAAATCC
>ERZ836877.2338-NODE-2338-length-24959-cov-13.798024_pt1 | contig 24959 bp, 29 predicted proteins | sample MGYA00519469_ERZ836877 | MGnify/ENA primary metagenome ERZ836877 (study PRJEB31850, sample SAMEA3708809) | human gut metagenome | biome: human gut; feature: human-associated habitat; material: faeces | place: China | collected 2014 ... | reverse complement strand
CGACCCATTCTATCAAGAATGTCGTGCTGCATGAAATTGTTCTGCGAAATCTGCGCGAAGCCATACAGTATGTGAGCCAGCACGAAGCCGAGTTTATGCAGGAAGCGGCAGACATCAGTATGCGAGATCGTGACGCGGAATTTGCGCGGAAACGTGATACGCTTGCGAAAGCTGATAAACGCATTGCAGAGCTTGACCATATCATTTCCAAACTGTATGAGGACAATGTAATGGGTAAACTGTCCGATGACAGATTTATCAAATTGTCCCACGACTACGAGCTGGAACAGAGCAACTTAAAATCTATGGCAGAAGTTTTGCGCAAGGAGCTGAAACAGCAGGAGCAGCAGAAAACCAATGCCAAGGCATTTGTCGCAGCGGTGAAAAAGTACACGGATATGCAGGAGCTTGACGCGGCAGTTCTCCGTGAATTTATTGACCGCATCGAAGTGTCCCACGCAGACAAGAAATCCAAGACAAGGGAGATCACCATTGTCTATAACTTCATCGGTGCATTTGACTTTACACGGGCTATCGAAGAAGCCCGCAATACAACTGAAAAACAGCAAAAGACGGCATAGCCGTCAAGCTAAACCGTCTTTTGCTTCAATGTTTTCTTAAGTCACCGCCCCGTATGCGGGCGTTTTTTATCTTACGGTTCGCGGATCGTGCCACCGTTTATCGTGACTCTTCCCTTGTCCAAACACAGGGCATCCTCCCCGCCGGGTACGACGATCTCGCCGCCGGCAACGGTAACGTCGCCCTCGCCCAGCCACAAGCCGCTGTCAAGGATCAGTGTGCCGCCCTCCACAGTGACGCTGCCCTTCTCGATGCTGCAATCACCGGTCACATGCAGTGTGTCGCCTTTCACCACCAGCGCCGCGTTTTGCAGCCACAGGGCGGGACAGGTCAGCGTACCGTCCTCCAGCAGAAGCAGTCCCTCCTGCTCCGCGTTGCTGCCGATGGCCAACTCCTCACCGCCGGTAACGGTGATCTCCGCGCCATCCCGGACAGCCAGCACCGGGCGGGTCACAGCGCTCCAACCCCAGATGCTCAGCTTGCTCACCGACAGGCTTCCGTCCCCGGTAAACAGCAGACTTGTACCGCCCAGCTCTCCGGAAATCGCATTGCTTCCGGTCAGCTCAAGATGCAGGGCACCCCAAGGCAGCAGATCTTCAAGAGCCGCGCCGTTCAGCTTCATCGTACCGCCAAACCAGCACAGCGGCTCCACTTGCGCCGCGCAAAGACCGTCCCACATCACGCTCTCACCGTCCACCGGAGCCCACTCCTCGCTGAAGGCCGTCTGGTAGTACGCGCCGCCGTCCTGTTCATTATCCAGCAGCGTAGCATTATAGGAATTTGCGGTGACGGATGCCAAATTGGCGGCAGCCAGCGTCCCCGCTCCGCCCTCGATGGTCGATTCCTTGGGAAGCTCACCGTTGAAATACGCCTGTCCGCCGCTCATCACGATCGCTGCGGCACTGTCAACGTTGTATTCATCTATGAGCGCCACGCCGCCCCGGAAGGTGCAGGCTTTCGCTTCCAAAAGCTGGCGGGCTAACAGCAGGCCGTCCGCCACCAGCACCTCGCCATTCACCTGCATCCGGTCGGTATAGACCGTGCCGCCCAACTGCGTATAGGCGGGCGCGTTGCCATTGCTCAGCAGCTCCATGTCCGGGCAAACCACCGTCACGTCACCGGCCACCATCAGCGCAGGCAGGTCGAACCGGTCTCCTCCGCAGCGAATGCCCATGGTCGTAAAGGTCAGCGTACCGTCGCCGGTGATCAGCACACAGTCGAACCCGTTGAAGCAGGGCTCTCCGCCGCCGTCAATGGTGCAGTCGCCGGAAATGTCCAGCCGCAGCAAGCCGCCTGTGACCGGCATCAGGTTGGGGATCGCACAATCTCTGGCCGAAATGGTAAAAGCGTTGTACCGCTCACCATTCCAAGCCAGCCGCCCCGCGTTGGTCTCCACCTTCGCGCCGCCGTTGGAGAACTCAGCCACCGTCACGCCCTCGGTTTGAAACTCCCGTAGGATCAAATCGGTATAGCTTCCATCCGGCATATGTACGCCGTAGATCTCGCTGGTGCAGTCGTGGCCCTTTTCCGCAAAGGGCAGCTGGCTGTCGGGCTCCGCCGTGCCGCTGCTGGCGGCAATGTCGAACCAGCGGCGACAGCTCTCCGGCAGCTCCTCTGCTGTCAGCTCCGATGGCTCCGTATTTGCGGCGTCCTCTGTCGGCGTACCGCAGGCGTTCAGTACCAGCAGTAGGCATGCAAGCAGTAGAGCAAGCAGTCGTTTCATCCCTCGATTCTCCTCCATTTTCCTTATTTGGTATCCTGCGGCTTTTCAAATTCCTCCGCCACATCCATCAGCAGCTGTCGGATCGGCAAATGCTAGGGACAAGCATCTTCGCATCGGCCACACTTCACGCAATCCGAAGCCTGTCGTCCCGGCGCGGTATGCACCTGCGTATAGTAATAGTCCGCGTTCCAGTCGTGATGGAGCTGCTTAGCGTTCATCAGGGCAAACAGATCCGGAATGGCAATATGCGTGGGGCAGCCCGCTACGCAATACCGGCAGCCCGTGCACGGGATCAGATTCATTCCCCGGAAAATAGTTTTCACCTGTTCGATGGCCGCCAGCTCCGTCTCATTCAGCGGCGTAAAGCTCTGCATAAAGCTTGTGTTCTCCCGCATCTGCTGCATATCGCTCATGCCGGACAGCACCATGGCCACACCGGGAAAGCTTGCCGCAAAACGAATGGCATAGCTGGCGGGGCTTCCGACGTGCAGGTCGTCCAGCACTTCTTTGGCCGCCTCCGGCAGCTTCACCAGATTGCCGCCCTTGACCGGTTCCATGATAAAGACCGGTTTGCCGTGCTTTTGGCACACCTCGTAGCACTTGCGGCTCTGCACCGTGGGATCGTCATAATCCAAATAGTTGAATTGCAGCTGCACCACCTCGATCTGCGGATACTCCGTCAAAATCTGCTTCAGAAACTCCGCCGTGTCGTGGAAGGATATTCCCACATGGCGCACTTTGCCCTCCGCCTTCAACGCGAAGGCCGTTTCATAGGCATGGCATTCCTTAAAATGACGGAAAGTGTTCTTATTCTGGGCGTGCATCAGATAGAAGTCGAAAATTCCACTCCGCAAATGTCCAGCTGGCTCTCAAAGAAAGGACGGATCTCCGCCTCGCTTTTGAAATAAGCATCCGTCAGCTTATCCATCAACACGTATCTGTCACGGGGATAACGGCTGGTCAGGCAGGTTTTCAGCGCCCGCTCGCTCTTTCCGTCAAGATAGCCATGGGCTGTGTCGAAATAGTTGAACCCCTCATCCAAAAAAGCATCCACCATCTGACAGGTCTGCGCCGTATCCACCTCGCCATCCTTCATCGGCAGCCGCATAAAACCAAAGCCAAAATTTTTCTTGATTCGTTCCATGAAATATCACTCCCCAGCATTGATTTCAATTATATTTTAACATAGCTGCCCCAAGATGAAAACAGATTTTAAGGAAAAATGCAAAAAAAAGCACCCTCCGAAGATCTACAAGTCCGACACCGGTAAAGTGGATGTCAATGCCCACCCGCTTATGTCCGTCTACTATTTCACTATTGTGAACCTCGATCCGCCTGATGATCTTATTGACCACCTCCGGCGTAAGTGTTTCCATACTGGAGTACTCCCTGAGTCCTGCCAGCAAAAGTCGAATATCCACGCTCTCCCGTTCGAGTTCGGCCAGCTCTTTTTCCTTTGTACTGACGGATTGCAGTAGCTCCGCCTGCTCTTTTTCGTATTTTGCTGCCATACGGGAATAACGCTCGTCAGACAGCTTGCCCGCAAAATTATCCTCATAGAGCTTGGCGATCAGCCGGTCGATTTCATCGATACGGTGTTTTCCGGCAGCGATGTCCGATTTGACAGATCGGATATTCTGATCTTTTCCTGCGGATTGTCGCTTTCCAATCATTTGCAGAAAGAATGATTCGTGACAGGTGACGAAATCTGCAAGATCGCTGACTGCCACTGAGACGATTTGTTCCAGCACGACATTCCGAATATAGTGAATTGTGCATTCTCCTCGACCGGACTTGTAATTGGCACAGCGAAAAAATTCTTGATTTGCCTTCAAGCTCTTAGCCGCACAAAAGTGGAGCTTTGAACCGCAGTCTGCACAGAAAACCAATCCGGAAAACAGGCTTGTTTTCCCCGTCGCAGTCGGGCGACGCTTATTCTTGCGCATCTCCTGCTCCCTAATCCAAGTATTTTCGTCAATGATCGCTTCCTGTGCGTTCGGTACGATGCTCCATTCCTCCTCCGGCTTGCGTATCAGCTTGTGCACTTTATAACTGACGGTGGTCGTTTTCAGATTAACCATACAGCCGGTGTATTTCCGATTGCTCAAGATGGCGTCAATGGTGCTGTCCTTCCATAAATACGGATCGCCCGGCATGGGACGATTAGCGGAGGAAGAACCGACCGAATAGTAATATGCAGTCGGAGTAAGAACCTTCTCCTTTTGCAGAAGCCTCGCAATCTGCTCCGGACCTTTTCCTTCAAGACAAAGGTGGTAAATCCTTCGTACCACCTCGGCGGCAGTCTCATCAACAAGCCACTTTTCTTTATCAAGCTCGTCACGCCTGTAGCCGTATGGCACCCGAAAGTTGCTTCTTTTACCGTTTGCTGCTTTCATTGCCCATACGGCTCGTACTTTCTTGCTGGTCTGTGCCGCATACCACTCATTAAAAATGTTGTGGAAGGGCATCATCTCCGCGCCCTCGCCGGTTTCGGTGTCCACACGCTCCTGAATGGCGACGAATTTCACACCTAAAGTTGGATAGATGATTTCTAAATACCGGCTGGTTTCCACGTGCTCACGCCCAAAACGGGATAGGTCCTTGACGATAACCGCTGATACTTTCCCGGCTTCAATCAGTGCCTCCATTTCCCGAACGCCCGGACGATCAAAGGTCGTACCGCTGATTCCGTCGTCCACAAAATACTTTGGATGCAGATAGCCGTTCTTCTTGGCGTAATCCATCAAAATGATCTTTTGAGACGAGATTTGTCAAGGATATTTTCTTCAAGATGGACTCATTTCGCAACATCCTATTTTCTACTTGAACAACTGTATTCTACATATTCTTTGTAGGAGCAATGATCCAACATTTGCAGCGGAACCTTTCCGAAGACAGATGGCACTAAGTAATTTCTTTTGGACAGCATTATAAGCCGCCATTCCTGCCGGTTCAGTTCTACATAGTATTTCTGCTTCATACGCTGTTCCTCCTTTGATTTTCTGCAATTATTGTAGCAGGAGAATTAGCGTAAATCGAATGTACGGATATAAGAAAATCACCGAGAAAAGTCTGTGATAGACTGATCTCGGTGATTTTCCTTGCCATTGCTACGCCTGGCAGCTAAGTCCTTTTAACATTTCGTTTTCAGTCCGTGGCTTTGCAACTCAGTTTTTCTCCCATTGCCGATTCAGCTACGGTGATAATTTGATTTACTGCCTTATCAACGAAAACCGAACGGTTACAGGGTTTTTTCATATTCGCTTTTTAGCGTGCCAAAATTGTCCTTTCCCGCTCGAAAGTCCGCTCATTCTTGACAAAGAGAACCGTCCACTTTATAATAAGCCTCACGTTGTTGAAGCCCAAACTACGAGTGTTAGGAGGCGGACATGGCAAAGATCGTAAAGGGAATCGCCGCTTTCTCTCTGGCGGCGACGGTCATTCTGGCCATTTCATATAAAGTGACATCCAGCGGAATATTACTTCCCCTTGCCATTACCAGCGGAACCATCGCCTACCATTTTGTTATGCGGCTGATGGTGGGACTGGCGTTTCACGCTACGATGCGGAACAAAGCGGATTACCGGAAACGATGGTATCAGGTAAGCAAGCGGGAAATGGCGGTATACGAAAAGCTGAAGGTGAAGCAATGGAAGCGCAGAATGCCCACCTACGATCCCGCGCTGTTCGATCCGCGGCTGCATACATGGGAGGAGATCGTACAGGCTATGTGTCAGGCGGAGCTTGTCCACGAGACGATCGCCGTGCTGAGCTTTCTGCCGATTTTGGCAGGTATCTGGTTCGGCGAGTATCCGGTGTTTATCGTGACGTCCGTTTTGTCCGCCGCGTGCGACATGGTTTTCGTCATCATGCAACGCTATAACCGGCAGCGGGTCACGAAGCTGCTGAATCGGAAAAGTGTGAGATAATAAATGGCAAAAGGAGTGACACGTAATGTGTTGCTCCTTTCTATTATGTATCCCATGCCGCCGCAGACCTTTACCCGTCTCTCTCCTTTTGATAAAATCATAAAAATTTTGAAAATAATGTAATATTTGCACCAAAAAAGGTAGTTATATAGGCAAAGGAAGAAAGGAGGGCACACCGCCATATGGATGACAAGCAAATTATCCGTCTGTTTTTTGAGCGCTCAGAGCAGGCCATCACCGAACTGTCCCAGAAATACGGAGCGCTATGTCTCCAGCTTGCCGACAACATTCTGAACGATCATCAGGACGCGGAGGAATGCGTGAATGACGCCTATCTCGGCGCATGGAACAGCATTCCTCCCCAAACCCCCGACCCGCTGAGAGCCTATATCTGCCGCATCGTTCGCAACCACTCTCTGAAGAAGCTCCGAGCCAACACCGCATTAAAGCGGGGCAGCCAATTTGAGGTGTCCCTATCCGAATTGGAGGACTGCATCTCCGGCAGTTCTTTGGATGAGCAGCTCGCCGTAAGCGAATTGACCGCGCAGATCAACGCATTTCTTTCTGCTTTACCGAGGGACGACAGAGTCATGTTTGTAAAGCGCTACTGGTTCTCGGAATCGTTATCCGAGATCGCGGACACATTTGCCATCACCGAGAACAACGCATCTGTCCGGCTCAGCAGAATCCGGGGAAAACTACATCAACATCTGAAGGAGGCAGCGCTATGATGGATCACAAAATCGATAAGCTGATTTCCGCCATCGGAGACATGAATACGGCGTATCTGGAAGAAGCCATTGCTTTTGACGGCGCAAAAGTGGGCCAACAGAAAGCTGTACGCTCCAAAAAATTATCTGCCGCGCTGGTGGCAGCGCTGGTCATACTGGGCCTATCTGTGACAGCCTTTGCCATCAGCAGACTCCCACTGTCGTGGCGTGACATTTTCTCCACCAGCCAGACTGTCATCGGCGACGAGGACGAGGAACCGGTAGTCTCCCAGCAGGCCGCGGCTACAGAGGAGCTGCAAATCAAGCTGGAGAAAGTGATTTCCGACGAGCGAACCTTGTATATTCTCTACTCCGTGAAGGCCAATGATGGCGCGGTTCTTGATCCCAAGGGTCAATTCGCCGAGCTCGACCTGTATTTTCCCGGCCAGATGATGTCCGGCGCCTACGTGTCGTACTTTCTGGAGCGGAGGGACGGCGTGCCGGAGAACGAACTGGAGGGCGTCGTATTGGCTGACTGGCAGCCGAGCAACAGTGCCAACGGCCTTGTAATAGGCTTCTCCGACTGGCAGGAGAAGCCGCTTGATAGCGAGAGCTTTACCACCGTGCTGTCGGGACACTGGCAGGTCACGCTGGACGAAACCCCCATCACCATCGAGAGCGAGGTGCTGGCGGAGAATGTTCCCCTGGCCTACGGAGGTGAGACGCTTCAGGTAAAAAAGGTCGCGTGCTCCAAGCTGTCCATGGCAGTCTATTTTGACAGCTATGTGGATTCCACCGCCGATAACTGGACATTGGAAATATTTGACGCAAACGGCGATCTTATTCCCAGCTGGTGGGGCTTTATCGCAGCGCAGACCGATGACAGCTGCATGTTCTTGACACGGTTCGACGAGCCCATCGAGCCGGAGACCATCCGCAAGCTGACGTTCAATGGCGAGACCGTGTTCGAGAGATAGCACCGGAGCGACCACCAATAAAAAACCGTCTCAAGCGGTGCGCTTGAGACGGTTTTTTTGCAAAATAAGAAGCATTACGGCACTATGGCGCTTGCCAGAAGGCTGGGCAGAGAGTTTTTCAGAACGCGGGAGAGGTACTCCACCACCTGCTCGGGATCATGTGCCTCCTTGTTGGTAAATTCCCCGATCAGCAAACCGGCGATGGCTTCGGTATAAAAATGAGAGAGAAATTCCTTGAACTGCTCCTCTGCGTGGATCCCCATCTGCCGCTCGGTATCGCAGATGATGCTTTGGGTGATGCCGATGAAATCCGCGTAGAAAAAACGCTTCATCTCCTCCCGGCCCATACTGTCGTAGGCGCAGCACAGCAGATGCTTGTTGGTCTGCACGTAGTTCAGCACGAACAGCACCGCCTCCCGGTAGTCCGCAAGAAGATCAAACTGCTTGACCACCTCGACGGCTTCCTCCTCCAGCATCCACTTCAGCAGCGCGTAGCTATACCCGCATGGTGCTGACGGTAGACACCGCGTATGAGGGCGACGACACCTTCTCTCTGGTGGAGTCCATCCGGAACACGGCGGAGGAATACTATCCCGGCACGTGGTATCTGGCCGGTGAAGGCGTGTCCACCTACGATTTGATGGACACCGTCACCGCCGACATGGTGAAGGTAAATCTGGTGGCCATCGGCGCGGTGTTTGTGGTGCTGCTGTTCACCATGAAATCGCTGATCGCGCCCATAATTCTGGTGCTGTCCATCGAAACAGCCATCTGGATCAACCTGTCCATCCCCTATTTCAGCGACCAGACGATCTTCTACATCGCCTATCTGATCATCAGCTCCATCCAGCTTGGCGCGACGGTGGACTACGCCATTCTGTTCACCGGCCGGTATAAGGAGATGCGCCAGACCTACGAAAAAAAGGAAGCCGTTGTGCAGACCGTTTCCGCTGTGTCCGTCTCCGTGCTGACCTCGGCCAGCGTGATGGCGGTGGTGGGTTTCCTGATGGGCACGCTCTCCACCCACGGTCTGCTCTCGCAGCTAGGCTACTTTTTAGGGAGAGGAACGCTTTGTTCTCTGGCTATCGTGCTGTTCGTGCTGCCGGGGCTGCTGTATCTGTTTGACAGGTTTATCACCCGGAATAAATCATCCAAGGAGGTTCTTTCTCAATGAAGCATATGCAGAAATTCACCGCAGCGGCGCTGGCCGTGCTGCTGGGTTTCACAGTTGTACCGGCCTTTGCTGAGACCGCACCCTCCGCCAAGGAGGAGGTCATCTACGCCATGGCAGACGCCTCCGGCAAGGTGACGGACGCCGAGGCGGTCAACATCTTCGCCGGCGGCGATATCGTGGACTACGGCGATTACTCCGCCGTCAAACCCCTAAACACCAACGACACGATCACCCAGAATGGGGATCAGATCGCCTTTTCCTCCACTGCCGATAAGGTCTACTATCAGGGGACGATGAAGAACGCCGCGCTGCCGTGGAATATCTCCATCCGGTACTATCTGGACGGAAAGGAATACGCCCCGCAGGACGTGGCGGGAAAGAGCGGTGCGCTGGAGATCCGGTTCTCCGTTACGAAAAACGAGAGCTGCGGCGGCAGCTTCTATGACGACTACGCTCTGCAGGCCTCGTTCACGCTGGACACCGAGCGCTGCCAGAACATTGTCAGCAACGGCGCTACCGTTGCCAATGTGGGCAGCGACAAGCAGCTGACCTACACCATTCTGCCCGGTAAGGGGATCGACACAGTTATCACCGCCGATGTGACGGACTTCGAGATGGACGCGGCCGCCATCAACGGCGTGCGGCTGAATCTGGATGTCGACGTGGACGACACGGATCTGATGGACAAGGTAGACGAGCTGGTCTCCGCCATCGGTGATCTGGATGACGGCGCCTGGGAGCTGCATGACGGCACCGAGGAGCTGTACGACGCCACCAAGACCCTGAACAGCAAGGTGGGCGACCTGCATTCCGGCGTGGGCGATTTGACAGCGGGTGCCGGTGATCTGTACACCGGACTGACCGACATCACCGCCCAGAACCAGCAGCTGACCGACGGGGCCTACACGGCATACGAGGGACTGTGCACTGCCGCTGCCGCCGCGCTGAACGCCCAGTTGGAGGCCAACGGCATGGACGCCGTCACCCTCACCCCCTCCACCTACTCAGCCGTACTGATAGGGCTGCTGGAGAAGCTGGATGCCGACGAGGTCTATCAGGAAGCCTATGACACCGCTTTACAGCAGGTGACGCAGCAGGTGAACCAGCAGGCCGACCAGCTGTATCTGGGCTATGTGAAATCTCAGGCCGGCAGCATTTATCTGGCCTATGTCACCACGCAGGCCGACGCCCTCTATGCACAGGTGGCGGCACAGGCCGTCCGTGAGCAGCTGATCCAGAGCGGATACAGTGAAGCGCAGGCGGACGCTTATCTGCAAACCGCCGACGGGCAGACGCTTGTTGCGCAGACAGTTTCCAATATGACCGAGGAGCAAAAGGCACAGATCCTCAACGCCGCCGTGGCCAAACTGACGGATGAACAGAAGGAGCAAATTCTGCAAGGTGCGGTCGCCTCTCTGACCGAGGAGCAGAAAGCGGAAATTCGAGAGGCGTACATCCAGCAGATGATGGCGTCCGATGATGTGACCTCTCAGATCAACGCCGCCGTGGCCACGGTCAGCGCCGCCAAGCAGGTGTCCGAGCTGAAGGGACAGCTGGACAGCTACGGTGTGTTTTATCAGGGTCTGGTGGCGTACACCGACGCCGTCAGCAGTGCCGCAGCAGGTGCCAAATCCCTGAAGCTGAATATGGATACGCTTTACAGCAATACCGGCAAGCTGAAGCTCTCTGTTGGCGAGCTGAGCGACGTGGTGGGTGAGCTGTACGACGGTACAGGAGAGCTCACCGACGGCACGACCGAATTCGTGGATAAGACCTCCGACATGGACACGCAGATCAGCGACGAGATCGATTCCATGACCGCTTCCCTTTCCGGCGGCGACGGCGACGCAGAGTCCTTCGTCTCCGAGAAAAATACCAATGTGAACACCGTGCAGTTTGTGATCAAGACTGCGGCTATCGAGAAAGCCGAAACCACCACGGACAATACAGTCGAAAGCGCGCCGCTCACCTTCTGGCAGAAGCTGCTGCGGCTGGTAGGGCTGTATGCATAATAGGCGCTGCACTCCAGCAGGAACCACGTGATACCGTAGTCATTCTTTTTCATATGATACCTCTTACAAAAAACGGCGGGCTGGAGCTGTGCGTGCTGTCGCTGCTGCGGAAGCAGGATCGGTACGGCTATGAGGTATCCGACTACCTGTCAAAGCACATCGATATCGCCGACGGCACGGTGTATCCCCTGCTGCGCAAGCTGAAAGCCGACGGCCTTGTGACCACCTATTTGCAGGAGGAGAGTGGCGGCCCGCCCCGGAAGTACTACAAGCTGACCCAGCTGGGCGAGGACATATACAACATGGATCGGGCGGAGTATCTGCGGTTCGCCGAGACTGTCCGTGAGCTTTTGAAGGAGGATGACGACCATGAAGAAAACTGAGTTTCTGAATAAGCTGAACGAAGAGCTGGAAAAGCGAAATGTCGCCGACGCGGCGGACATTCTGGAGGAATATGAACAGCACTTTGACCTGAAGCTGGCGGACGGCTTCTTTGAGGAGGAGATCGCCGCGCGGCTGGGCGACCCGGCCATACTGGCGGCACAGTTTGACGAGACGGAGCGCGCACCGCAAAAGGAAAGCGGCAGCAAGCCGCTGACCGTGATCGGCCTTGGGTTTGCCGATGTATTTGCAGGGCTGTTCTTCCTGCTGCTGGCGGGCTTCGGCATCGTGCTGGCCGCCGCAGCGCTGTCCTTCGGGGTAGCTGCGGTCTACCTGCTGGGCGGGCTGAATATCCACGGACTGCTGCCCGCCATGCCCTACTGGTGCGGCGTGATTCTGGGGTTGAGTCTGCTGGCGCTTACGGCGCTGTTCGCGGTAGGCTGCGTCTACTACGGTGCGTTCCTGCGGCAGCTGATCCGCTCCTTCGGGCGCTTCCAGCACAACGCGATGGCCAACGCGTCCGGCTTGGCCGTGCCGCCGCCGCTGCCCATCAGCCCGCAGTTTTCCGCCAAAGCAAAGCGCCGCCTGCGCGTCGCTGATCTCACTGGCGCTGTTCGCCGCCTATTTCGTTCTGTCCTATGTGGTGTGTGCCCTGTCCGCCGGAAGTCTCCAGTTCTGGCATGTATGGGGCTGGTTCGCGAATTGAGGTGACTTCCGTGCTTGGCATGAATGCTGTTGCGCTGGTGTTCTTCGGCTGCATCAATGTGGCGTCCGTGAAGCAGCTGCTCCCGCAAAGCGGGTGGACGATGGCGCTGCCGGTGTATTACATTGCCCTGACGACGTTCGTGCTGCTGAAGATTCGCGGCTTCTTTCGCAAAAATCAAAAACAGTACCGTAAATTCTCCACAAAAGCAACAAGAGGTATGGCCGAAGACCATACCTCTTGTTGCTTCTATCATTATTGCTCGGCGTAGCGGGCCAAAAAGTGACGGGTACGCTCCTGCTTGGGATTGTCAATGACCTCCCGTGCAGGTCCCTGCTCCACGATGACGCCGCCATCCATGAAGATCACCTGATCGGCCACATCACGGGCAAAGGCCATCTCATGGGTCACGATGATCATGGTGGTATGCTGCTGGGCAAGGCCGCGAATGACCTTCAGCACCTCGCCGGTCAGCTCCGGGTCGAGTGCGGAGGTAGGCTCGTCAAAGCACAGGATATCCGGCTTCATGGCCAGCGCGCGGGCAATGGCCACGCGCTGCTGCTGTCCACCGGACAGCTGGTGGGGATAGTTCTCCATGCGGTCGGCAAGGCCCATCTTCTCCAGCAGCGCCCTGCCGTCAGCCAGAATGGCATCTTCGCTCTCGCCGGTCTTTTCCGTTTTCGCCATCAGCTTACGGGCCAGTGTCACGTTTTCCAGTGCCGTGTACTGAGGGAACAGGTTGAAGCTCTGGAACACCAGACCAAAATGCAGGCGCTTTTTACGAATGTCCGCCTCACGGCGGGTGTCAGGGTCGGCAGCGTCAAACAGCGTCTTGCCCCGAACGGAGATCACGCCCTGATCCGGCGTCTCCAGGAAATTCAGGCACCGCAGCAGCGTGGTTTTGCCGCTGCCGGATGAGCCGATGATGGAGAGGGCCTGTCCCTCCTCCAGCGAAAAACTGATATCCTTCAGCACAGAGGTGTCGCCAAAGTGCTTTTCAATGTGTTGTACGTCCAGAATCGCCATGGTGAAACCTCCTTATCTGAAGTAGCTGAGCTTGCGCTCGATGTAGTTGAACAGCAGCGTCAGGATGCCCACAAAGGCCAGATAGAACACCGCCGTATAGAACAGGGGCCAGATGATACCGGCGGACTTCATATAGGACTCACCGGCCTTGATCAGTTCTGTCACCGCAATGATACGGGCAAGGGACGTATCCTTTACCAGCGTAATGATCTCGTTGGACATAGGAGGCACGATGCGCTTCACCATTTGCAGCAGCGTCACCTTGAAGAAGATCTGGCTCTTGGTCATGCCCAGCACCTGACCGGCCTCCTGCTGCCCCACGGGGACGCCCTCGATGCCGCCCTTGTAGATGACGGCGAAATAGCAGGCATAGTTGATGACAAACGCCACCACACAGGCCGCCATGCGGCCATCAGAGAAATACGCCCAGATATTATTATCGAACCACTTGCCGGGGCCATAGAAAATGATGATCAATTGCAGCATCAGGGGCGTGCCGCGAATGATCCACACGATCACGTTGAACAGCCAGCTCACCGGCTTGCACCGGCTGCGCAGAGCAAAGGCGATCAGCAGTCCCAGCGGCAAGGAAAACAGCAGCGTCAGGAAAAACAGCTTCAAAAGCTGCCCCATACCGCTCAGCAGGGAGAGGGTGACGGTCCAGAACATGGTAAAACTCCTTTAATGTATAGTGGGGGTCTATCGTATCTATCGAAAAAGTAACAGGATCAGCCGTATCAAAAGCCGCCCAAAGGCAGAGGACGCGTCACGCCCTCTGCCATGGGAAACTGTATTATAGCACACTTTTTGCCGTCTGGCAACTCACTTGGTGATGACAACCTGCGCGTTCTCGCAGTAAGCGTTGGTGCACTCCATGGCGGCGGTCACACCCTCGGTCAAGGTCATGCCGTTCCACACCACGTCGATGTTCTTGCTGTCCAGCTCGTTGACCTTCATGTCCCAGTCGATGACCACAAACTCAACCTCAACACCCAGTTTCTCGGCTACCAGCTTGGCCATGTCGGCATCGAAGCCGATCCACTCGCCGTTGTCATCCTTGTAATCCATAGGTGCAAACTCGGTGATACCCACCACCAGCTTGCCCTTGCCCTGGATGTAGGCCACATCGCTGTCGGACTCGGAAGCAGTGAACTCAGCAGCGGGCTGCTCCAGCAGAGCCTCCTGTACGCCATAGGTCTTGGCCAGCTCCAGCATGCTGCCATCGGCATAAGCCGCGGACATCACGCTGTTGATGTAGGAGGCCAGATCGCTGCCCTTGCGGCAGCCGGCGCCGTACAGCTCAGAGGTCAGCTTTTCATCGGTGACCTTCAGGTCGGGATAGCTGGTGCCCTCGCCCACCATGGCGCCAGCCATCAGCAGGTCGATGATGGCGGCATCGGAGGTGCCGGAGGACACTTCCATCAGCGCGTCAGCCTGGGAGCCCACAGAGGTGATCTTCCAACCCATTTCGTTGGCCACTTCCTCACCGGCGGAGCCGGCTTCCACGGCGTAGGTCACTTCAGCCGGGGTATCGCTGTTGTCGTCGCTTGCATCATTGTTGTTCGCATCGGGGGTCGCCTGATTACCGCAGGCGGCCAGGCTCAGCACCATAACCAGTGCCAGCAGCATTGCCAAAAACTTTTTCATGTTACTTTTCTCCTTTTTCGTTGGCATCCTTTGGGACGCCGTGTGTTGTTTTTAGTATGGTAATACTCTACCACTTTATCACGCTAATGTAAAGTGTCAGTGCTGACAAAAGTCGCCAAAATTTCAAGCCCCGATTGCACAAATCTGACAAAACCGGCGGACACAGACCGTCAATACGGCCCTGCCGCGCCCTCCGTCACGTGCAGCGCCTCGGAAAAAACCAGCAGCGTCTCTCCGCATTTTTACCTGCATCTCCCCTTTTCCCTGTTGCGAAAAGCGGCAAAACGCGGTATGATAAACGGGAACATTTCCCCCATCAGGAGGTTTTTATGAAGATCATGGCCATTGACTACGGCGACGCCCACACCGGCGTGGCCATTTCCGACGCCACCGGTACGCTGGCGGGGTTCTCCACCGTCATCGACAGCCGCAAGGCCGACGTGGTGACGGCGGAAATCTGCCGTCTGGTGCAGGAGCACGGCGTGACGGAGCTGGTGCTGGGCTATCCCAAGAACATGGACGGCACGCTGGGGCCTCGCGCCGAGAAATGCGCCGCCTACGCCGATACGCTGCGGGAATCCACGGGACTGAACGTCACGTTGTGGGACGAGCGGCGCAGCACCGTGGAGGCCCACGCCATCCTGTTTCATAACGGCAAAAACGGCAAGCAGCGGAAGAAAACCGTGGATGCGGTAGCGGCTTCGCTGATGCTGGAGGGCTATCTGACCCGGAAACGACTGGAGAAGCAGACATGAGAGTACTGGTGATCGGCGGCGGAGCCGCCGGGATGATGGCGGCGCTGACGGCAGCGGAGAACGGCCACACCGTGACGCTGCTGGAGCGGCAGGGGCGCGTAGGCCGCAAGCTGATGGCCACCGGAAACGGCCGGTGCAACCTGACCAACCACCACGTCTCCCCCGCCCACTATCACGGCGGCGAGGGGTTTTGCGACCATGCGCTGGCCACCTTCGACGTGGGAAATACGCTGCTGTACTTTGCCGGACTGGGGCTGCTCACCACGGCAGAGGACAGCGGACGGGTATATCCCTTCAGCAACATGGCCGGCAGCGTGCTGGACGTGCTGCGGTTCGCGCTGGAAGGCCATGGAGTTGACCTGCATACCGCCTGTCCGGTAACGGGTATCCGCAAAAAAGGCAACATTTTTCTTGTTCGCACCGAATCCGGTGAAGAATTTACCGCCGACCGGCTGATCCTTGCGGCGGGCGGCGCGGCAGGCGGCAAGGTAGGCGGCGTTATGGACGGCTATCAGCTGGCAAAGGGGCTGGGGCATCACCGCACGGCGCTGTATCCCTCGCTGGTGCAGGTCAAGACCGATCCCACCTACCCCCGGGCCTTGAAGGGCGTGAAGGCCGAGACGGGCGTCACCATCCACCGAGGCGGCGAGGTGCTGGCACAGAACCGGGGTGAGGTGCTGTTCACCGAGTACGGCGTCAGCGGTCCGGCTATTTTTGATATCTCCCGTTCCGTCGCCACTGGCGGCGAGGGGCTGACGGTGACGCTGGATCTGCTGCCGGACTGGGAGCAGCAGGAGGTGCTGGACTGGCTGCGGCAGCGGCGCGACAATGCAGGAAGCCGTGAGGCGGGCACGCTGCTGACCGGTGCCCTCCACAGCCGCTTAGGCCAGATGATATGCAAAGCAGCCGGCTTCACCAACCAGAGCGCCGCCAATCTCAGCGACGGCGACCTGCGGCGGATTGCGGCACGGACAAAGGACTTTGCGCTGCCCATCACCGGCGTATGCGGCTTCGATCAGGCACAGGTGACGGCGGGCGGCCTGCGGTGCGACGAGTTTGATCCCCGCACCATGGAAAGCCGTCTCGTGCCGGGTTTTTACGCCTGCGGCGAGGTGCTGGATATTGACGGCGACTGCGGCGGGTATAATCTGCAATGGGCGTGGAGCAGCGGGAGAGCTGCCGGGCTGAGCATTTGATATCTTCCATTAGGAAAGCACAAAAACAGGAGATGCGATGCATCTCCTGTTTTTTATGTGCTTGTAAGAAACTTACTTCAGCTCGACCTTGCCGCCGACTTCCTCGACCTGCTTCTTCAGAGCCTCGGCGTCGTCCTTGGACAGACCTTCCTTCATGGTGGTGGGAGCGCCCTCGACAGCAGCCTTGGCCTCGGCCAGACCCAGACCCATGACCTCGCGGATGACCTTGATGACCTTGATCTTCTGAGCGGCGTCGAAACCGGTCAGAACCACATCGAACTCGGTCTTCTCCTCAGCAGCGGGAGCAGCAGCGCCAGCAGCGGGAGCGGCCATAGCGGCAGCGGAAACACCGAAAACTTCCTCCAGAGCGTGAACCAGCTCGCTGAGCTCCAGAACAGTCAGACCCTTGATCTCTTCGATCATAGCAGTAACTTTCTCAGACATTGTAATAGCCTCCTGTTGTTAGAATAATGTTTTTGTTAAGTGTAGGGGGATGCTTACTCGGCGGCAGCTTCTTCAGCGGCAGCCTCGGCGGGCGCGCCCTGCTTCTCGGCGATCTGCTTGATGACGCAGGCCAGAGCAGAGATGGGCGCCAGCATGGTGCCAAGCACCTGAGCCTGCAGAACAGGCAGCGCGGGGATGGAAGCCAGAGCATTGACGGTTTCCATGGAAACGACCTTGCCTTCCATAAAGCCGCCCTTGATCTCGAACTTGCCATTGAGCTTCTTTGCGAATTCAGCAATGACACGGGCGGGAGCCACGGGATCGCTGGCGCAGATGGCCAGAGACGTGGTGCCGTTGAGCTGATCATCCAGCTCGTTCAGACCGCAGTTGTTGAATGCAAAGCGCAGCAGGGTGTTCTTGATGACGGTGTACTCGATGTCGTTTTCACGGCACTTGGCACGCAGCGCGGTATCCTCTGCCACGGTGATGCCCTTGTAATCCACAAGGACGCCGGCAGCCGCGTTCTGCACCTTCTCGGTCAGAGCCGCCACGATCGCCTGCTTTTCAGACAGTACTTTTGCGTTGGGCATTCTTCTTGTTCACCTCCATGAGATTTTGCGGTACACCCATGTGTACCAAGGGGTCGAGGTGCGTTCTTAGAGAAAAAACCATCCCCATGCCGGAAAGACATGAGGATGGTGTCAGCAATCATAAACTATTGCCATCCTCGGCAGGATTTACGGCGCGAAGCCACCTGCTGTCTTTGGAACGCATCTTTAATTATACCCATTGCCTGACAGCTTGTCAAGCAAAAGATAACAAATTTCTTCCCAGAATATTCTTGGGGAGCAGTCTGGGGTCAAGGGATAGAACCTGACATGCAGGCCGGTGAGCAGATTTTTTGCCATGCAAGACAAAGGTTTGCAGGAATACTTTGTGTATTTCAAAAACCTTTAACGCCGCAGGGCGGAAAATATGCCAGCGGAGTGCGTGCCGGGGACTATGCCGCCGATCCCCACCAAATTACAGCTGCTTCTGGGCGTTCATCTTCACGCCGGGGCCCATGGTGGAAGCGGCCACGCAGGACTTGATATACTGGCCCTTGGCAGCGGCGGGCTTGGCCTTGATGATGGCGCCGATGAGAGCGGAATAGTTCTCATACAGCTTGTCCGCACCGAAGGAAACCTTGCCGATGGGGCAGTGGATGATGTTGGTCTTGTCCAGACGATACTCGACCTTACCGGCCTTGACTTCCTTGACGGCCTTGGCCACGTCGGGGGTCACAGTACCAGCCTTGGGGGAGGGCATCAGACCCTTGGGGCCCAGGATCTTACCGAGGCGGCCCACAACGCCCATCATGTCGGGAGAAGCGACGACCACATCGAAATCGAACCAGTTTTCCTTCTGGATCTTCTCGACCATATCCATATCGCCAACGAAGTCGGCGCCAGCCTCGCGGGCAGCGTCAGCCTTGTCGCCCTTGGCGAACACCAGGACGCGGGCGGTCTTACCGGTGCCGTTGGGCAGCACGATAGCGCCGCGAACCTGCTGGTCAGCGTGACGGGAGTCAACACCCAGCTTGACGTGCAGCTCGACGGTCTCGTCGAACTTGGCGCTGGCGGTCTTGCAGATCAGCTCCAGACCCTCTTTGGGATCATACAGGGCGGCCTTGTCGATCTGCTTGGCGATCTCTTTATATTTCTTACCTCTAAACATCGTTACACCCTCCTTACTCGCCGACGACAACGCCCATGGAGCGGGCGGTACCGGCGATCATGCTCATAGCGGCTTCCAGAGAAGCAGCGTTCAGATCGCGCATCTTCAGCTCGGCGATCTTCTGGATGGAAGCCTTGGAGATGGTGGCGACCTTTTCCTTGTTGGGGACGCCGGAACCGGACTCGATGTTGCATTCCTTCTTGATGAGGACGGCAGCGGGGGGAGTCTTGGTGATGAAAGAGAAAGAACGGTCGGCATAGACGGTGATGACCACGGGGATGATCAGGCCCATGTCGTTCTTGGTGCGCTCGTTAAATTCCTTGGTAAAAGCGGCAATATTGATGCCGTGCTGACCCAGAGCAGGGCCAACGGGGGGTGCGGGAGTTGCTTTGCCTGCAGGGATCTGCAGCTTCACATAACCAACGACTTTCTGTGCCATTTTAAGGCACCTCCTTTAATAAAATGTGGTAGCGGCTTACCCGGTGTAAGAACCGCTCTTGGCGAGACGCGTATGTCTTTGCGTCTCTCCCACTTGCGCGAGGACTGCCGCGCGTCAGGACAGGACTTCCACCTGGTCGAGCTCCAACTCCACCGGCGTCTCTCTGCCAAACATGGAGACCACCACGCGAACCTTGTTCTTCTCGGGGTCGATCTCCTCCACGATACCGGTAAAGCTGGCCAGCGGGCCGTCCGTGATCTTCACGGTCTCGCCCACGTTGTACTTCACCACGATCTCGTGCTTCTCCAGCGACATCTGGCGCACTTCCTCGTCTGTGAGAGGAATGGCCTTGTTGGCTTCGCCCACAAAGCCGGTGACGCCGCGGATGTTGCGGATGATATGCCACGTTTCATCGGTCAGCACCATCTTGATCAGCACGTAACCGGGGAACACCTTGCGTTCCACTTCCTTCATGACGCCCGATTCGGTCACTTCCGTCACGGTCTCCATGGGAATCTCCATGCGCAGAACCATGTCCTCGCAATGGCGGTTGGTCACAGACTTCTCGATAGCGGCCTTGACCGCGTTTTCGTAGCCGGAATAGGTATGGATCACATACCACTTCGCATTGTCAGCCATAGCCCGCTCCTTACGCGAACAAACCGATCAATGTGTTGACTGCCAGAACGGCAACCGCGTCGAAGATCCAGATGAACGCGCCGACGACCAGGGAGCACAGCAGCACCGTACCGGTGTTCTTCATGGTCTCCTTGCCGGAGGGCCACACGACCTTCTTCAGCTCGCTTTTCATTTCGCGGAACCAGCGGCCGCGATCCTTGACTTTCTTTTCTTCAGCCATCGTAGTTTCTCCTTCCGATTACTTCGTCTCGGTGTGGACGGTGTGCTTTCTGCAGAAGGGGCAATACTTGTTCAGCTCAAGCTTGTCAGGGGTATTCTTCTTGTTCTTCATCGTGTTGTAGTTTCTCTGCTTGCACTCGTTGCATCTGAGAGTGATTTTCACGCGCATGTAACGGCACCTCCTTATTAGATTAGGTATTCCCCTGTGGGGACACCCGTTTGCCTCCCTGTTGTCGCGGCTGTTCTTTTGCCCGCCCAAAGCGAAAAAGCGCGCAAAAAGAAAGCACCCACTCACAGGTAATGTCTATAATAGCATACTTTTCCGGCGAGGTCAACCTCTTTTTGCGGGATTTTTGAAAGAATTTTCACGGCTTTTGCATGGTGGAATGCCGTTTGCTGCGTGCATCCGCGCTTCTCTTTTCAGGCAATGGAAAAGGCGGCGTGTTCCGCCGCCTTTTCCGTATCATGCGAGCCGATCTGTAAGCCGGGTTCTGTCTTGACAGTCATCTATCTAGGCGTACCGTTGCCGGCACACTCAAGCCACCCCGGGGACGGCCGGGCCAGCCAATGTCCCCATACCGGTGTTGCTCCGGATAGAGTTTACAGCGACGGACGCTTCCACGCCGTCGGGTGAGCTCTTACCTTCACCTTTCCACCCTTACCTCATACGAGGCGGTATATCTCTGTTGCACTTTTCCTGAAGTCGCCTTCGGCGGGCGTTACCCGTTATCCTTGCCCTGTGGAGCCCGGACTTTCCTCATCGGCAGGCTTTCGCCTTGCCGCCGCGACTGTCCGATCCACTCGCAGTCTCCATTTTACCCAACCTTGCGGCAAAAGTCAACGAAAATTCCCTGCCGAGCCGACAAACAGCTTCCGCCGCCGCAGGTGTTGCCTTTCTCCCCTGCCCTATGCTATAATTGGAAAACAAATCCAGCTGTATCCGCCCCATTTTCGGGCAGTATACCAATAGAAAGGAATCCCTCTATGAAACGACATCCCAAATTTCCCCCGCAGCCCCGCGATCTGAAAGCGGCTGTCCGCCGCCAGCCCGCCGTGTTCACCGTGTATCTGGTTCTGCGGCTCATGGTGCTGGCCACACTGGTGTCCTCTGTCATCCGCAGTGAGTATGAGAGCGCCTTCATCTGCCTGCTGGTACTGGTGCTGTTCATGCTGCCCTTCTTCATCCAGCAGAATTTCGGCATCGAACTGCCCTCCACGTTGGAGATCATTATTCTGCTGTTCATCTTCGCCGCCGAGATACTGGGCGAGCTGGAGTGCTACTTCATCACGTTCCCCTACTGGGACTCCATGCTGCACACCACCACCGGTTTTCTCTGCGCCGCCACAGGCTTCGCGCTGATCGACATTCTCAACCGCAACAGCAGGATCAAGTTCGAGCTCTCCCCTATTTACGTGGCGCTGGCAGCTTTCTGCTTCTCCATGACGGTGGGCGTGCTGTGGGAGTTCTTCGAGTTCGGCATGGATCGTATCTTCCACATGGACATGCAGAAGGACACTGTGGTGAGCTCCATTACCTCCGTCATGCTGGATCCTACCAATAAAAATATTCCCGTCACCATCGACGGTATCACCTCCGTCACCGTCAACGGGCAGGAGCTGGGCTTCGGCGGCTATCTGGATATCGGACTGTACGACACCATGGCGGATCTGTTCGTCAACTTCATCGGCGCGGTGGTATTCAGCACCATTGGCTACTTCTATATCAAGCACCGCGGCAAGGGAAAGCTGGCCAAGGCGTTTATCCCCACCATAACGGAGGAAAAGCCAGACACAGCAGCAGAGGATATGCCTGAATAAAAATATAGCAAGACCGCCCTTCATGATAACAAAGGGCGGTCTTGCTGTTTAGGAGAGGCGGAGTTACCGCAAAGATCAATGCTCCTCGGTCGGGTTATGGAAGGTATGGCCGGAACGGGAGCGGGAATGGGTAAACAAACCGGGCAGCGCGGCGATCAGGCCGAACGCAGCGGCGGGCAGGATCCAGGACAGGCCCAGATCGTACAGCGGTAGCACTTCCACGAAGGACAGCGCCACGCCATGGGCATGCAGCGTGCACAGTACGCTGGACAGCAGCGCACCGGCAGCGGCGGCACGGCTTACGCGGTCGGGCACCTGCGGGATCACCAGCGCGATCAGGATCAGCACCAGCGTGGGAGGATACACCACATCCAGCACCGGCGCGGCGATAGCCACGATACGATCCAGACCAAGGTTGGACACCACAGCGCTGAACACGCAGATCACAACAACGAATACCTTATAGGACACCTTGCCGCGGCACAGCTCCGCGAAGTAAGCGGCGGCAGAGCTGGTCAGCGCTACGGCGGTGGTCACGCAGGCAAGACCCACTACCACGCCGAACAGCACCATGCCCACCTTGCCCATCAGGCCTTCCACGATAGCCATGGTCAGCTGGGCACGGCCGATCTCCGCGCCGGTGTACTGGGTGGATACGGTAGCGCCCAGATAGGCCAGACCCATATACACTGCCAGCAGCAGAACGCCAGCCAGCAGGGCGGAGCCGCCCACGATGCGCAGCTTGGACTTGCTGCCGGAATAGCCCTTGCTGGCGGCGCTCTGCAGCACGATGATGCCGAAGGGCAGCGCAGCCAGCGCGTCCATGGTCTGATAGCCGGCTTTGATGCCGGTGACGGCTACGTTATTGATCTGGGGCAGTGCGGCGATATCGCCCAAAGGAGTGACGATACCCTTCACGATGATGACAAACAGGCCCACCAGCAGCAGCGGCGTCAGGATCTTGCCCACGATGTCCACCACGGCGGATTCCTTGATGCACAGCGCAAGGATCAGCGCAAAGAAAATAGCGGAGAACAGAATGGGGGATACGCCGGAGATGTTCGGCGCGATGGCCATCTCATAGGTGCTGGCGGAGGTACGGGGAATAGCCACCATGGGGCCGATGCACAGAATGATGGCGCACATCAAAATCTCGGCGGGAACGCGGCCCACACGGTTCAGGACAGCCTCGCTGCTGCCCACCCGCAGCAGGGCAAACAGGCCCACCAGCGCCAGGCCGATATCCGCGATGAAATAGGTGGTGAAGCCGGTCAGCCATTCCGGGCCGGCTTCCAGCCCCAAGTACGGCGGGAACACCACATTGCCCGCGCCGAAAAACATGGAGAACAGTGCGAAACCGATCACGATCACATCTCGTACTGTCGTTTTCTTCTTTTGCATCGTCATACCTTTCTCCTCAGTTACGCTTTCCTTCTTCTTGCGAAATCAACACAGTGCCATGTATTCCGCTCATATAGGGTAACATTTTTTTCATGACTTGAGAATTGAGCGTAATTCATTGGGGCATGAATAAAACTAATGGCGCGCAAATGGCACGCAAAATATTGACAAGAAATATCCAAATATCGGCAGATAATTCACAGAAATGTCCTTGAAACCGGGGTTGCGTTGTGCTATATTTATAATTATGATAAAATAATTTTGTACAAATCGCAGAAAGCGAGGTTCCTATGGATGATAGCAAGCTGCGGGCTGTGCTGACCGCCGTGCAATGCGGCAGCTTCGGCAAGGCGGCCGCGCAGTTGGGATATACACAATCCGCCATGACCCATCTGGTCAACAAGCTGGAAGCGGAGCTGGGCTGCACGCTGCTGGTGCGCAGCAGCCACGGCGTCCGCCTGTCGGAAGAGGGCGAGCATCTGCTGCCCTATATCAATCAGGTCATCAGCGCCTGCGACGCCCTGCGCAGCGAGGCGGAGGTGCAGGGTGAGCTGTATGGCCGGGCGCTGACCATCGGCTGCTTTGCCAGCATCGCCCGTGCCCGTCTGCCCGACCTGCTGAGCAAATTTCGCAAGCTGCACCCGGAGATCAAGGTGGACGTGCTGGTGCAGGGAAACGAGCTGGCCGACGCTCTGGAGCAGGATAAAATCCAGCTGGCCATCGTGGACGAGGCCTGCGGTCACCGGTTCCACTGGACGCCGCTGACCGACGCGCCGCTGGTAGCGGTGGTGCCTCCGGATTTTCCATGGCAGGGCGAGACCATCTCGCTGGAGCGGCTGCTGCAGGAGACCTTTCTCTCCAGCCCGGAGCAGTATATTGAGCCGCTGCTGCCGCCGGACACGCCCCGCCTGACGGTGACGGCATCGGACGACGGCGCGATTTTGTCCATGGTGGCAGGCGGCCTGGGCGTGTCGGTGCTGTCCGCCTTCTCGCTGGCGGGATACGAGGGCCGGGTGCGGGTCATCCCACTGGATAAACCTGTGTCCCGGCGGCTTGGCGTGGCAGTCAAGACCCTGCCCGCCGCCAATACCGCCGCCCGCGTGTTTCTCTCCTTCCTGAAGCGGCAGTATAACGGCGGCCTGCCGCAGAACGCATAATGTAGAACACCCCCGGCGCAGAGATGGAAAACCCCATCTCCGCGCCGGGGTTTGTGTGTAAAAATCTGTGTTTTGGCTTCAAAAGCAAAAAGGGGGGGTGGATGGCCAGCCCATCGAGGTCTGGCCATCCACAGGGACGTGATTCTCGTTAACGCAGCAGTCCACCGGACTGCTGCTCCCAGCTTCGATGCCGCGAGGCATGCGAAGCTGGGACTCGTTTCAAGGTAAGTGCACAATAACCACCCGCCTAGAATCCCGGCCAACGATGTGAGATAATATCCCAAAACTTGAAAAACGCACGGTGAGTTTTTCGA
>ERZ836877.2337-NODE-2337-length-24966-cov-3.262816_pt1 | contig 24966 bp, 18 predicted proteins | sample MGYA00519469_ERZ836877 | MGnify/ENA primary metagenome ERZ836877 (study PRJEB31850, sample SAMEA3708809) | human gut metagenome | biome: human gut; feature: human-associated habitat; material: faeces | place: China | collected 2014 ... | reverse complement strand
CAGCTGCTATGATGCTTAGATATTCATTTGATTTAGATGAAGAAGCTAAGGCAGTTGAAGATGCAGTACAGAAAGTATTAGAAGATGGAATTCGTACAATTGATATTATGTCTGATGGGATGCAGATGGTTGGATGTAAAGAAATGGGCGATTGCATCTGTGAAAGAATATAGAATATATAGGAGGCAGTTATGAAGAGTGATGCAGTAACAAAAGGATTACAGCAGGCTCCACACAGATCATTATTCAATGCTCTGGGGCTTACTGAAGAAGAAATGAACAGACCATTAGTTGGTATCGTATGTTCATACAATGAAATTGTACCAGGTCATATGAATCTGGATAAAATAGCAAATGCAGTTAAAATGGGTGTCGCTATGGCGGGTGGTACACCTATTATGTTCCCGGCTATCGCAGTATGTGATGGTATTGCAATGGGACATATAGGAATGAAATATTCTCTTGTAACAAGAGATTTGATTGCTGATTCAACAGAAGCGATGGCATTAGCTCATCAGTTTGATGCATTAGTTATGATTCCTAACTGTGATAAGAATGTTCCCGGATTATTAATGGCTGCAGCAAGAATTAATGTTCCAACAGTATTTGTATCAGGTGGACCAATGCTTGCAGGTCATGTTAAGGGACAGAAGAGAAGCTTATCATCTATGTTTGAGGCAGTAGGTGCTCAGGCAGCAGGAAATATTACATTAGATGAATTAAAGGAATTTGAACAGAATGTATGTCCTACATGTGGTTCATGTTCAGGCATGTATACAGCAAATTCTATGAACTGTCTTACAGAGGCTCTCGGTATGGGACTTCGCGGCAATGGTACAATACCGGCTGTATATTCTGACAGAATCAGACTTGCAAAACATGCAGGTATGGCAGTTATGGATATGTTCCGCAAGAATATCTGCGCGCGTGATATTATTACAAAAGAGTCCATCTTAAATGCACTGACAGTAGATATGGCACTGGGATGTTCCACAAACTCCATGCTGCATCTGCCGGCGATCGCGCATGAGATTGGTTTTGATTTTGATATCAGCTTTGCAAACCCGATCAGCGAAAAGACACCAAACCTCTGCCATCTGGCACCGGCTGGTCCTACTTATATGGAGGATCTCAATGAAGCCGGCGGTGTATATGCAGTGATGAAAGAACTGGCAGATATCGGTCTGCTGAATACCGATTGTATGACCGTAACCGGAAAGACGATCGGAGAGAACATTGCAAACGCAGTGAACCGCAATCCGGAAGTCATCCGTCCGGTTGATCATCCATATTCCAAGACCGGTGGTCTGGCTGTTCTGAAAGGAAATCTGGCACCGGATGGTTCGGTGGTTAAGCGTTCTGCTGTTGTCGATGAGATGATGGTTCATGAAGGACCGGCAAGAGTCTTTGAGTGTGAGGAAGATGCTATCGCAGCGATCAAGGGCGGCAAGATTGTAGAGGGTGATGTCGTTGTCATCCGCTATGAGGGACCGAAGGGCGGACCTGGTATGAGAGAAATGTTAAATCCGACTTCTGCGATTGCCGGTATGGGGCTTGGCAGTTCCGTTGCCCTGATTACCGACGGACGTTTTTCCGGTGCATCCAGAGGCGCATCCATCGGACATGTTTCTCCAGAAGCAGCAGTTGGGGGACCGATTGCTCTGGTAGAAGAGGGCGATATCATAAAGATCAATATCCCGGAGATGACATTGAACGTAGATGTTTCGGATGAAGAGATGGCCGCACGACGTGCAAAATGGCAGCCGAGAGAGCCGAAGGTTACCACCGGATATCTTAAGAGATATTCTGCACTGGTTACTTCCGGAAACCGTGGAGCTGTCTTGGAAGTGCCAGAAGAGAAATAAAGGATAGAGGGTTAGAAAATGCAGTTGACAGGATCACAGGTGATTATAGAATGCCTGAAAGAACAGGGTGTAGATACCGTTTTCGGATATCCGGGCGGTGCAATCCTGAACGTTTATGATGAATTATACAAACATCCGGAAATCCGGCATGTACTTACATCGCATGAGCAGGGGGCTTCCCATGCAGCAGACGGATATGCCAGAAGTACAGGAAAAGTCGGAGTCTGTATGGCAACAAGCGGACCGGGAGCCACCAATCTGGTGACCGGTATCGCAACTGCGTATATGGATTCCATTCCGATCGTGGCAATCACTTGCAATGTTGGGGTATCACTCCTCGGAAAAGACAGTTTTCAGGAAATTGATATTGCTGGCATCACAACACCGATTACAAAATATAGTTTTATTGTAAAAGATGTAACAAAACTTGCCGATACGATTCGCAGAGCTTTTTCCATTGCGCGGAAAGGACGTCCGGGCCCGGTTCTGGTAGATATCACCAAGGATGTGACTGCCAACAAAACAGAGTATATAAAGAAAGAGCCAAAAATGCCGCAGCCGGATTGTTCGGCATTCAATGAGGATGATTTAAAGAAAGCCATCCAGATGATTGAAAAGGCAAAGAAGCCGTACATATTTGTCGGAGGAGGAGCAATCCTTTCCGGAGCCAGTGAAGTATTAAAGACATTTGTAGAAAAAACAGATGCACCGGTCTGCGACACACTGATGGGAAAAGGTGCATATGATGGAACATCAGAAAACTATACCGGAATGCTTGGAATGCACGGAACAAAGACGTCCAATCTCGGTGTCAGTGAATGTGATCTTCTGATCGCAGTTGGTGTTCGTTTTTCTGACCGTGTACTTGGAAATCCAAAGAAATTTGCAAAACAGGCAAAGATTCTGCAGATTGATATTGATCCGGTAGAAATCAATAAAAATATTATCGTAAATCACAGCATTATCGGGGATGTGGCAATCGTCCTCGGAAAGCTGAATGAAAAACTTGAGCAGCAGAAACATACCGAGTGGCTTTCCCATATTGCGGATTATCAGAAGATGTATCCTATGACCATTCCAAAGGAAGGGTTAAGTGGTCCGTTTATGATCGCAAAGATCTATGAGATGGCAAAAGATGCCATTATGGTCACGGAAGTCGGTCAGCATCAGATGTGGGCTGCACAGTATTTTAAATACAGTAAACCAAGAACCCTGCTGACATCCGGAGGTCTTGGTACGATGGGGTATGGTCTTGGCGCTGCAATTGGTGCACAGACTGCAAATCCGGATAAGCAGGTGATCAATATTGCGGGAGACGGATGTTTCCGCATGAATATGAATGAACTTGCAACAGCATCCAGACAAAAGCTTCCGTTGATTGAAGTGATTGTCAATAACCATGTACTCGGAATGGTCCGCCAGTGGCAGACACTTTTCTATAAACAGCATTATTCCGCAACGGTTTTAGATGACGGTGTGGACTACGTAAAGATTGCAGAGGCGATGGGCGCAGCTGCCCGGCGTGTGACAACACAGGAAGAGTTTAACGCAGCTTTTCAGGAAGCATTGGAAAGTAAGACGCCGTTTGTAATTGACGCAATTGTGGATTCGGATGACAAGGTATGGCCGATGGTTGCACCGGGGGCTCCGATCAATGAATGTTTCGATGGAAAAGATTTCGAGAGCAAGAATAAATAAGCAACAGCATAGTAAAATATAGGAGGAAGTTTGAAATGAGCAGAGTATACAATTTCTCAGCAGGACCGGCAGTATTGCCGGAGGAGGTACTGCAGGAAGCAGCAGATGAAATGTTGGATTACAGAGGATGCGGCATGTCCGTTATGGAAATGAGCCACAGATCCAAAGTGTTCGATGACATCATCAAGGATGCAGAAAAAGATTTAAGAGAGTTGATGAACATTCCGGATAATTATAAGGTATTGTTCTTACAGGGTGGAGCATCCCAGCAGTTTGCAGCAGTTCCTATGAACCTGATGAAGAATAAGAAAGCCGGATACATTGTAACAGGACAGTGGGCAAAGAAGGCTTATCAGGAAGCACAGATGTACGGAGAGGCAATTGAGCTTGCATCCTCTGCAGATCAGACATTCTCTTATATTCCGGATTGTTCCGATCTGGATATTCCGGATGATCTGGATTACGTTTATATCTGTGAGAACAACACCATTTACGGAACCAAATACAAGAAGCTTCCAAACACAAAGGGAAAGACACTGGTAGCAGATGTATCTTCCTGCTTCTTATCTGAGCCTGTAGATGTGACAAAGTATGGCGTAATCTATGGTGGCGTACAGAAGAATATCGGACCGGCAGGTGTTGTAATCGTAATTGCACGGGAAGACCTGATTACAGATGATGTACTTCCTGGCACACCAACCATGCTCAAGTGGAAGACACAGGCAGACAAAGACAGCCTGTACAACACACCGCCATGCTACGGCATTTATATCTGCGGTAAAGTCTTTAAGTGGCTGAAAAAGATGGGCGGCTTAGAGGAAATGCAGAGACGCAACATTGAAAAAGCAAAGATCCTTTATGATTTCCTGGATGAGAGCAAACTGTTCAAGGGAACTGTCAGAAAAGAAGACCGTTCACTGATGAATGTACCGTTCGTAACCGGAGACAAGGATATGGATGCGAAATTCGTAAAAGAGGCAACCGAGGCTGGCTTCGTAAACCTGAAAGGACATCGTACCGTTGGTGGTATGCGTGCATCCATTTACAACGCAATGCCAAAAGAGGGCGTAGAAAAGCTTGTTGCGTTCATGAAGAAATTTGAGAAGGAGAATGCATAAAATGTTTAATTATACATGCTTAAATCCTATCGCTGGGGTAGGTCTGGATTTATTTTCTGATGATTACAAAAAAGTAGACGATCTGGCAGGCGCTGATGCAGCACTTGTCCGCAGTGCGGCAATGCACGATCTGGATCTTCCGGATTCACTGCTTGCAGTTGCCCGTGCCGGTGCAGGTGTCAACAATATTCCGCTTGACAAATGTGCTGACAAAGGTATCGTTGTATTTAATACACCGGGTGCAAATGCAAATGGTGTAAAAGAACTTGTTTTTGCAGGAATGTTATATGCATCCCGCGATATTGTCGGTGGTATTGACTGGTGTCTGGCAAACCAGAACGATGATAACATTGCAAAAACTGCAGAGAAACAGAAGAAGAACTTTGCAGGAACAGAGATTTCCGGAAAGAAATTAGGTGTCATCGGACTTGGAGCCATCGGTGTGCTCGTAGCAAATGCCGCAACCCATATGGGTATGGAAGTATATGGATATGATCCATATATTTCTGTCAATGCTGCATGGAACTTATCCAGAAGCGTAAAGCATATCAGCAATGTAGAAGATATTTACAAAGAGTGCGATTACATTACGATCCATGTACCTCTTTTGGATTCTACCAGAAAGATGATTGATGCCAATGCGATCGCAATGATGAAGCCTACCGCAATTGTATTAAACTTTGCAAGAGATCTGCTGGTAGACGAAGAGGCAATGGTTGATGCGCTGGCTGCAGGAAAGATTAAGAAATATGTTTCTGATTTCCCGAATACTACAACCGTTGGAGCAAAGGGATGTATTGTCACTCCACATCTTGGAGCATCTACAGCAGAGTCTGAAGACAACTGCGCAATTATGGCTGTCCGTGAGATTCGTGACTACATGGAGAATGGTAATATTACCCATTCTGTCAATTATCCGGACTGCAACATGGGAGCATGTACCACAGCCGGACGTGTTGCAATTCTGCACAAGAATGTCAAGGGTATGATCGGCCAGTATACGACCGTTCTTGGAGAGGCAGATATCAATGTGTCAGATATGACAAATAAGGCAAAGGGTGACTATGCATATGCACTGATCGATGTGGATTCCCAAATTACCGATGATGTGCTGAAAAAACTGCAGGCAATTGACGATGTATTGCGTGTACGCCTTGTAAAATAACAGAAAAGATAAGCATTTTGCTGTATGGCGGTTCGAAAGAACCGCCATATTTTTTCTTGTATAAACGTATTTTTTCCATTATACTAGAAAGGTATAGAAACCAGCACAATTTATGGAGGATAATATGGCAGACATAAAACCATTTGTATGTGTCAGACCGGCAGAAGATGTAGTATCTGCAGTGGCTGCATTACCATATGATGTATATAACAGAGAAGAAGCAAAAGAAGTTGTGGCAAAAAATCCAAAGTCATTTCTGGCAATTGACCGTGCGGAGACACAGTTTCCGGATGATGTCGATACCTATGATGACAGAGTATATGCCAAAGCGGCACAGATGTTAAAAGACTGGATCGCAGACGGCACATTTATCCGGGATAACAGAGAATGTTATTACATATATGAACTGACGATGGATGGAAGAACACAGACCGGCATTGCAGCATGTGCATCCATTGATGATTATGCGAATCAGGTCATCAAAAAACATGAGAATACCCGTGCGGATAAGGAACAGGATCGTATCTGTCACGTAGATACGTGCAGTGCACAGACCGGACCGATTTTTCTGGCATACCGTGCCAATGCCGTGATCAATGAGGTTGTGGCAAAGACAAAGAAACAGGATGCCTTATATGATTTTGTTGCGGAAGATGGTATTCGCCACCGTGTTTTTGTAATATCCGATCCGGAAGATATCAAAACGATCCGGAATGCATTTGCACAGATTGGGGAAATCTATATTGCAGACGGACATCACAGAGCTGCTTCTGCGGTAAAAGTCGGATTTAAGCGGAGAGAAGAACATCCGGGATATACCGGAAAAGAAGAATTTAATTATTTCCTTTCCGTTTTATTCCCGGATGAGGAACTGATGATCATGGATTACAACCGTGTGGTACGGGATCTGGGCGGTATGACCGAAGAGGCATTTTTATCAAAAATGCAGGAACTCTTTGATGTGCAGAAAATCGAAAATGGAAACGATGTACGACCGGTGAAAAAGGGACAATTTTCCATGTTCCTTTCTGATAAATGGTATCGTTGTACCATGCGCCCGGAGTCGGTTCCGGATGATCCGGTAGAAGGACTGGACGTATCGGTATTGCAGAATGTACTTTTGGCACCGGTACTTGGAATCGGTGATCCAAAGACAGATAAAAGAATTGATTTTGTCGGCGGAATCCGTGGCATGAAAGAGTTAGAAAGAAGATGCCATGAGGACTGTAAGGTTGCATTTGCCATGTATCCGACATCCATTCAGGAGTTATTTGCTGTGGCGGATGCGGGACGTCTCATGCCGCCGAAATCTACCTGGTTTGAGCCGAAACTCCGCAGTGGATTATTCATACATGAGATTTAAAGAATGGCATTATAGGACATAAATGGAGAAATACATTGGGAATTTTAATAACAGACCAACTGACACAGCTTAGCACCGAGAGTGAAGTGTTAAATGAAGTGGCGAAAAATCCGGGAATTATCCGGAAATATTTACAGGATCTGACACCATCTCTGCTGGGGTTTCTCGTTCAGCTGATGATTGCAGTGATTATTCTTCTGGTAGGCAGCCGGATGATCAAAATGCTGGTGAAAATGGTGCGCCGTTTCTTAGAGCGCGGAAAAGTAGAAGCCGGTGTGGTTTCCTTTCTGAGTTCTTTTGTGAAATATGCGCTCTATTTTGTGCTGGCAATGATTATTCTGGGGCAGTTTGGCGTGACGACAAGCTCTGTGATTGCCGTGCTGGGGTCCGCAGGACTTACCATGGGACTGGCACTGCAGGGAAGCCTTTCTAATTTTGCCGGTGGTGTTCTGATTTTGTTACTAAAACCATTTGTGGTAGGCGATTATATATTGGATAATGCTTCATCAGAAGAAGGAACTGTAAAGGAGATTACCATTTTTTACACCAAGCTGCTTACCATTGATAACAAACTGATCCTGATTCCGAATGGAAGTCTGTCCAACAGCAGTATTACCAATTACAGCCATATGGATATGCGACGGATTGATCTGACCGTCGGGGTTGGCTATGCATCGGATTTGTCAAAGGTTAAAGCAGTGCTTGAGGGTGTGGTAAAGACAGAAACCGCAGTGATAAAGAATGAACCGGTCGATATTTTTGTATCGGATCTGGGGGATAGTGCCGTAGATATGGGCATTCGCGTATGGGTAAAAACAGAAGATTACTGGCCGGTGCGGTGGCGTTTGCTGGAGCAGATGAAAAATGCACTGGATGAAAATGGAATTTCAATTCCATTCCCACAGATGGATGTATCGATTCGGAAAGAATAAAACTATTCCGTTGAAATAAAAATGGAAGGATGAGAAATATGGATAAATTGAAATTGTCAGCATATGAAATAATAGAAGTAAGAAAGATTGCAGATATTGAATCCATGGGATATATTCTGCGACACAAAAAAAGCGGAGCACGCGTGTGTGTCATTTCCAATGAAGATGACAATAAGGTGTTTTCGATCGGATTTCGGACACCCCCGGAAGATGAGACAGGAGTTCCGCATATTATCGAGCATACCACGCTTTGCGGATCGGATAAATTTCCGGTCAAAGACCCTTTTATTGAGCTTGCCAAAGGGTCACTCAATACGTTTTTGAATGCAATGACATATCCGGAAAAAACACTGTATCCGGTAGCAAGTTATAATGAGCGGGATTTTAAAAATCTGATGGAGGTATATCTGGATGCGGTATTCCATCCAAATATTACAAAGTATAAAGAGATTTTTATGCAGGAAGGCTGGCACTATGAGCTGGAGTCAGAAGATGCACCGCTGACCATCAACGGCGTTGTATACAATGAAATGAAGGGGGCGTATTCCTCCCCGGATGAAGTGCTTGAGACGGCAATTATGGAAGCACTGTTTCCGGACAATACCTACAGCAAAAATTCCGGAGGAAACCCGGAAAAAATACCGGAACTGACGTATGAAAATTATCTTGCGTTTTATCACAAATATTATCACCCATGCAACTCCTATATTTATCTGTATGGAGATATGGATATAGAAGAGCGGCTCACCTGGCTGGATGAGGAATATTTAAGCCATTATGATGCAAATGAAGTGGAAGTACATTCACAAATCCAGTTGCAAAAGCCATTTGACGCGGTAGTATCCGAGCGCAGAACGTATCCGATCACAGAGGATGAACCGGAGGAGAAGCACACGTATCTTTCTTACAATAAAGTGGTGGGAACCGTTCTTGACCGTGAATTGTATCAGGCATTTTCTGTACTGGATTATGTCCTTGTCAGTGCGCCGGGAGCACCGGTACGCCAGGCACTGATTGATGCGGGAATCGGGGAAGATGTCTACGGATCTTTTGAGGATGGCATGCTTCAGCCGATGTTCTCCATTGTCGCTAAGAATGCCGATGAGTCTGATCAGACCCGTTTTGTGCAGATTATCGAGGAAACCTTACAGAAGCTGGTAAAGGAAGGTCTGAATCAGGATTCCCTTCTGGCGGGAATTAACAGTGCGGAATTCCGGTTCCGGGAAGCAGATTACGGACAGTTTCCGAAGGGACTTTTGTATGGACTGCAGTGTATGGAAAGCTGGCTGTTTGATGATACCAAGCCGTTTATTCATCTGGAATGTCTGGATACGTTACAGTTTTTGCGGGAGCAGATCAAAACCGGATATTTTGAAGATCTGATTCAGAAGTATCTGCTTGACAATGCGCATGGTGCTGTGGTCGTAGTTGCGCCGGAGAAGGGGCTTAACCGTGCCAAAGAACAGGCACTGGCAGAAAAACTTGCAGCATATAAGGCCGGATTAAGCGACGCAGAGGTGCAGGCATTGATTGCCCAGACCAGACATCTGCGGGAGTATCAGGAAGAGCCGTCAAAGGAAGAAGATCTGTTGAAAATTCCGATGCTTGGCAGAGAGGATATGAAAAAAGAAGCCATGCCGTTTTCCAATAAGGAGGAGAACATGGGAGAAATTCCGGTTGTCCGGCATGAGGCACCGGCAAATGGCATCGATTATATTACTCTGATGTTTGAGTGCAATGACATTGCAGAGGAGGAGGTTCCGTACCTTGGACTTCTGCGCGCGGTACTCGGATATGTCAATACCAGATCCTACAGTTATGCCGATCTTGCAAATGCCATCAATATTTATACCGGCGGAATTACCAGTGGGGTCAGCATGTATCCGGATCTGAAAAATCACGATGCGATGGCTGTTAAATTTGAGATCCGCATGAAAGTGCTTGAGAGCAATCTGGAGCATGCTATGAAACTGGCAGAGGAAATTTTAAACAGTTCCGATCTGCACGATACCAAACGACTGGCTGAACTGATTGCACAGGTGAAATCCAGACTGCAGGTGAACTTAAGCAGCAGCGGGCACACGGTAGCTGCAATGCGTGCACTTTCTTACGAATCTGTTTATGCATTTTATAATGATGCGACAATTGGTATTGCATACAATCAGATGATTCGCAGACTGGATGAACAGATGAAAGAGAATCCGCAGGCGGTAGCCGAAAAACTGCAGCAGCTGATAGAAAAAGTATTTGTCAGAAAGAGAATGCTCGTCAGCTTTACCGGAGAAGAAGTCTCTTATGAAAAAGCTTCCCCGATCATGCAGAAGTATCTGGAGAAACTTCCGGAAGGAACACCGGCGCAGGCTGCAATCCATCCGGTGCTTTCTAAGAAAAATGAGGGATTTACGGACGCCTCCCAGATCCAGTATGTGGCAAGATCCGGTAACTTTATCAGCCATGGATACGCATATCACGGAACCTTAAAGATTTTAAAAATGATTTTAAGCTATGAATATCTGTGGATGAATATCCGTGTTAAGGGCGGTGCATATGGATGTATGAGTTCTTTCCTTAGGACCGGAGACAGTTATTTTGTATCTTACCGGGACCCGAATCTGGCAAAGACCAATGCCGTCTATGAGAAAATTCCGGAATATGTAGCATCCTTTGATCCGGATGAGCGTGATATGACAAAATATATCATTGGCACGTTTGGAGCTTTAGATACACCGTTAAACCCGGAAGCAAAGGGAAGCCGTTCGATGGCTGCTTATCTGGAACATCTGACCTATGAGGAAATCCAGAAAGAGCGTGACGAGATACTGACAGCGACACCGGCAGATATCCGCAGTCTTTCGGATCTGATCGCCTCGATCCTTTCCGATCAGTGTCTGTGTGTAGTGGGAAATGAGCATGCAATCCGTGAAGAAAGCGGTATGTTTACCTCAATTCAGGGACTGTGCGAATAGCACGATAAAGGAGATACAAATGACAGCAGCAAATTTTAAGTCAGGGTTTGTTACAATTATCGGCAGACCAAATGTAGGAAAATCAACATTGATGAACCGTCTGATTGGACAGAAGATTGCAATCACATCCAATAAGCCGCAGACAACCAGAAACCGGATCCAGACTGTGTATACGGATATGGAGCGTGGACAGATCGTTTTTCTTGACACGCCGGGAATTCACAAAGCAAAGAATAAGCTTGGTGAGTATATGGTGAATATTGCAGAACGTTCTTTGAATGAAGTGGATGTTGTGCTTTGGCTTGTAGAGCCATCTACATTTATCGGTGCAGGTGAGAAGCATATCATCGAGCAGTTAAAGAAGGTAAAGACACCGGTTATTCTTGTTATCAATAAAGTTGATATGGTGAAGAAGGAAGAGGTTCTTACTTTTATTGATGCATATCGCAAGGAATGTGATTTTGCAGAAATCGTTCCGGTATCTGCAAGAAGAGGCGATAATACGGATGAGCTTGTAAATGTAATTATGAAATATCTTCCATACGGACCGCAGTTCTATGATGAAGATACAATCACAGACCAGCCGGAGCGCCAGATCGTGGCAGAGATTATCCGCGAGAAAGCATTGCACAGCTTGAATGAGGAGATCCCTCATGGAATCGCAGTAGCAATCGATCAGATGAAGATGAACCACAAAGTGTGTCATATTGATGCTACAATCATCTGCGAGAGAGATTCCCATAAAGGGATCATCATCGGAAAACAGGGAAGTATGCTGAAAAAAATCGGAAGTACTGCAAGATTTGAGATCGAGCGTCTGCTGGATTGCAAAGTAAATTTGAAGCTGTGGGTGAAGGTTCAGAAGAACTGGAGAGACAGCGATTATATGATGAAAAATTTTGGATACAGGGAAGACGAGATGTAAGCCCTGAAATGCATTTGGGGTAAATTCTAAAGAAATTCTAAAGAAAAAAGTGCTGTTCCTTAAAGAATGGCACTTTTTTCTTTAATAAATGCCAAAGCCTATTGTTATTATGAAAAAGTGGGATAAAATAATGTTCAAGGATTGCGGGAAGTGCATAGCAATGGAGCAATCCGGTTACATCATAAAATGGGAAAAGAATGGAGAAAACAAGAAGTGAGACAAAGGACAGGGAATTTGGACAGAAAGAGAATAATAGAAATCTTACTCCCACCGGTAATTACTTTTCTGGTGAATTCAGCTGTCTACTGGGGAGCACCGAGATTGGCGGATACAGGTGAGTGTCATAACCTGTCACTTGCATTAGACGCAAAGATCCCGTTGATCCCAGCCTTTATTCTTGTTTATTTTGGATGTTACATTTTCTGGGTGATTAATTATCTGCTTATATCATTGCGGGAGGAAGAGATAAAATATAGATTTTTTACGGCTGATTTGTATGCCAGAATCATTTGTTTTCTGTTTTTTGCATTTTATCCGACAACAAATGTAAGACCAGAACTTGTCGGAAATGGAATTTTTGTTCAGGGCATGCGTTTTTTATATCAGATTGATAAACCGGTGAATTTATTTCCATCAATCCATTGTATGGCAAGCTGGTTCTGTTGTATTGGAATCAGGAGAGATAAAAAAATACCGGTGTGGTATAAGATCGTATCTGTAATGATCGCGGTGTTGGTCTTTGTTTCTACGCTTGTAACAAAACAGCATGTAATTGTGGATGTGATCGGTGGAGTTGTGGTAGCGGAGCTTACCTGGTTTGTAAGCTGCCGGACAAACGGATGGAAAATTTACAGAAATCTGGTTCATAAAGCAGGAGGAGAAAATGGAAAATAAAAAGAAAATGATATTTAATGTACTTTTTCTCTTTCTTGTCTTTGTGGCAACACTCTATGGAGTGTTCCATGGAGAGGATTTAAGCGAGATTGCAGAAATCCTGAAAACAGTGAATTTATACTGGTTGTTTCCGGGTGTTGTCTGTGTGATTATCTTTATATGGGGAGAGTCAATTATTATATTTTATATGATGCATACGCTTGGTATTCATCTAAAGAAATGGAAATGTTTCCTGTTTTCCTCTGTGGGATTCTTTTTCAGCTGTATCACGCCATCCGCAACAGGAGGACAGCCGGCGCAGATTTATTATATGAAGAAAGAGAAAATTCCAATCCCGGTATCAACACTTGTGCTGATGATTGTCACGATTACATATAAGATGGTTCTCGTTGTGATCGGCCTTGGACTTATGATCTTCGGCAGGGGATTCATCAGAACACATATGTATGAGATCCGTCATATTTTTTATCTTGGAACAGGTTTAAATGTGTTTTGTGTGGCTTCTATGCTGCTCCTTGTATTTCATCCGGTGCTTGCACGTTCTATTCTTGTGAAAGGAATGGAACTGCTGGAAAAAATGCATCTGATGCGACATAAGAGTACAAGAATTGAGAAACTGAATGCATCAATGGATCAGTATCATACAACAGCGGTTTATCTGAAAGATCATATGATGGTGCTGGTTAATGTATTTGCAATCACACTATTTCAGAGGTTCGCACTGTTTACAGCAACCTGGTTTGTATATAAGGCATTTGGACTGTCCGGAACGAATGCATTCGTGATCATTCTTCTGCAGTCTGTGATTTCAGTTTCTGTGGATATGCTGCCACTGCCAGGTGGTATGGGCATCAGTGAAAAACTGTTTTCGATGATTTTTGAACCAGTTTTTGGAAGCACACTTTTGATTCCGGGAATGATCTTAAGCAGAGGACTTGGATATTATACAGAATTACTGATCAGTGCAATTTTTACGATCGTGGCGAATTTTACAATAGGAAGAAACTTAAGGAAGAAAGCATAAATAAATGGAGAGTTATTCTGAAAAGAATAAAAACAAGGGGGAAATAAAATGTTAGGTGTTTATGATTACACAGTTATACTTACATATATCAGTCTGTGGATTTCGATTGGTGGGATGATGCTGTCATTGAATGGACATCTGGATCTTGCAGTATTGTGTCTTGCACTGTCCGGTCTGTGTGATATGTTTGATGGGAAGATTGCAAGAACAAAGAAGGATAGAACAGAAATAGAGAAACGTTTTGGAATCCAAATTGATTCCCTGTGTGACATTGTCTGTTTTGGAGTTGGACCGGCGATCATCTGTTATTGTATGGGAATGAATGGGATTGTCGGTGTTCTTATTCTTATGTTTTATGTATTGGCAGGATTGATCCGTCTGGCATGGTTTAATGTAACAGAAGAGTCCAGGCAGGATGAGACAACAGAGAACAGAAAGTGTTATCAGGGATTGCCAATCACATCCATGTCGATCGCATTACCGATTCTTGTTGTGCTTCGCCCATTTCTGCACTTTGATTTCAGAATTGTACTGCATGCGATGGTTCTTCTTGTAGGACTTCTGTTTGTTATGGATTTCAAATTAAAAAAGCCGGGGAATAAGACACTTTCTGCATTAGTCGGAGTAGTAGCGGTTGCAGTAGTCTGGACATTGAGACGAAGATTCATGTAAGAGGAGAGATTATGATTTATGCAGACAGAAACGGAAACAGGACGGAGAAAACAACAGGACAGGACAGATTCCTGGAATATATCTATGGACATACATTGACAAGAATGATGCTGAAACCATTGCTTGGTTCCAGGGTATCCCGACTTGGTGGAAAAGTGCTGGACAGCAGAGTATCCAGGCTGTTGATTCCATCGTTTGTCAGAAAGAATCAGATTGATCTGTCAATCTATGATAAGAATCATTATTCTTCTTATAATGACTTTTTTACGCGTAAGATTTTAGCAGAGGAACGTCCGATTGACGGAAGAAAAGAAGTACTGATCAGTCCTTGTGACGGGAAAGTGACAGTTTGTCCGATTCAAAGGGATGGACTTTTTCTTATCAAACAGACACAGTATACAGTCCGTAGTCTTCTGAAGGATGAAAAGCTTGCGAAACGCTATGAAGGTGGAACAGCTTATATAATCCGTCTCACGGTAGATGACTACCACAGATATTGTTATGTAGCAGATGGTGTGAAATCTGCACAGCGAAAGATCAGAGGAGTATTCCATACAGTGAATCCGGTGGCAAATGACTATGCTCCGATTTACAAGATGAATACAAGGGAATACTGTCTTGTACAGACAGAAGAATTGGGAACCGTTTTGCAGATGGAAGTCGGTGCTCTTATGGTTGGACGGATTAAGAATCATAAAAAGAAAGTATCTGTTGTACACCGGGGAGAAGAAAAAGGAATGTTCGAGTTTGGCGGGTCTACAGTCGTTCTTTTGACAGAGCCGGGAAAAGTGCAGACGGATAAAGATCTGGTGAGAAACAGTGCGACCGGTGCAGAGACATTGGTAAAGATGGGGGAGAAAATCGGTGAAAAATGTCAGAAAGAACCGTTTTCGGGCGAGAACTGAGGATTTTCTATAGCTTTCTAAATTAAAGTGTGCTAAAATGGCTGTGTTTGTTGATGAAACACAGCCATTTTTTGCAAATATGCAGAGAAACTGTTACTGTTCACTCCCGTGTCAATCACTCCGCTGATTGACACGGAGGATGCATGTTTTGGCTTGAATGCATCTCGCCTCATCGCCAAAGGCGATTCAAAATGGCGAGATGCGTTGCTGGTCGCACATCGTGTGAACAGTAACGAGAAACTTTTTCGTATCAATATGGAGATAAGACAGAGAGAAGGAGGAAAATTCAGGTGAAAAAGAGAAGAATACTTGCAGTTCTTATGATCGTTGCACTTGCAGTTGCTTCTTTTTCCGGTTGCGGAAAGAAGAAGGAAAAGGAAGAGCCAAAGAAAGAGACAAAGCAGGTAGTGCAAGAGGAAGAAGAGCCGGAAGAAGTAGAAGAAGAGCCGGAAGTGAATCAGGAGACATTTGCTATTTTTGGAGTTGACTCCAGGGAAAATAATCTTGGTAAGGGAACAAGATCAGACTCCCTGATGGTGGTAAATGTAGATAATACAAATAAAAAAGTGTATATTGCTTCTGTCTATAGAGATTGTTATGTACAGATTGAAGGTCATGGTCTGGATAAGATCACACATGCACACTCTTTCGGAGGACCGGAGCTTGCAATGGATACATTAAATACAAACTTTGATCTGGATATTCAGAAATATATTACAGTTAACTTCATGAATGTAGCAGAACTGGTTGATGATATGGGTGGAATCGAGCAGGATATTACAGAAGAAGAAACAAAGTATATCAATGGTTATATTGATGAGCTTAATGGAATCAGGGGAACATCTTCTGCACACATTACAGAAGCAGGTACTTATACATTAGACGGAACACAGGCGGTTGCATTTAGCCGTATCCGTTATACAGAAGGAGGAGATTATAAGAGAAGTGAAAGACAGAGAACAGTTCTCTTTAAGATTTTCTCAAAAGCACAGGAGCTTGACAAAGCGAAAAAGATCGATATTGCCAAGAGCATGCTTGATAAAATTAATACAAACTATTTAGAGAGCGAAGTACTTCGTCTTTTAAGTAAAATCACAGAATACAAGGTGGAAGCAATGGATGCATTTCCAAAGGTATTCTATTCCGGTAAGATTGATGGTGTGTTCTATGAAGTTCCGGTTACATTGAATGACATGAGTACACAGATGCATACATTTTTGTATCCGACAGAAACGTATACACCTTCTGAGACAGTTCAGTCTATCAGTGCTCAGGAAAGTGCGGTAGCACCAACAGCGAATAATGATTTTACACAGCAATAAGAGCATTTTAAACTGATTTTTGAAAAGAGTTGTGAAAAATAGAGAACAATTTCGTTTTTCACAGCTCTTTTTTTATGTGAAAAAGTCATGTTCTGGTTACTGTTCACTCCCGTGTCAATCACTTCGCTGATTGACACGGAGGATGCATGTTTTGGCTTGAATGCATCTCGCCCCATCGCCAAAGGCGATTTAAAATGGCGAGATGCGTTGCTGGTCGCACATCGTGTGAACAGTAACATGTTCTGATATAGAAAAACGTCTACTCGGGTTGCAATTACTTTCAATTTTATAAAATGTGTGTTATCCTAGCATTGGATGTTATTTGAACGTTTAACTAAGATAAGAAAAAAGAAAAGGTTAGATAAGGAGTAAGAAAATGAAATACGAGAAGATGAACAATCTCTTTCTGCGTCAGTCCTATCTGGATTCCTGGGAAGATTATGAAAGAAGTTTAAAGAAAAAAAGCTTTATCAAATGGGATTATATTATATTGACAGCATCAAATGAAGCACAGGCAACGGCTTATCGGAATCAGATCGAGAACCGTCTGGAAAAAGATCTTCTTCCGGAAGAGACAACGTATGCGGTTCTTCCGGATCCGGAGGGAAAACGTGTGGGATCCGGAGGAGCTACATTTCAGGTGATGCGTTATATTGCAGAACAGGAACCGGAGAGAGAGAATCATTTTAAGAATCGTAGAATTCTTGTGATTCATTCAGGTGGTGACAGCAAAAGAGTGCCGCAGTATTCTGCAATCGGCAAGCTTTTCTCACCGGTTCCAAGAGAATTGCCGGATGGAAGAAGTTCCACTTTATTTGATGAGTTTATTGTAGGAATGTCAGGAGTTCCATCCAGAATCCAGGAGGGAATGCTTGTTTTGTCAGGTGATGTATTGCTTCTGTTTAATCCACTTCAGATTGATGCGCAGTTTGACGGAGCAGCAGCAATTTCCATTAAAGAGCCGGTAGCTACAGGAAAGAATCATGGCGTATTTCTGAACGATGGACATGATTATGTAAAGTGTTTTCTTCATAAACAGACAGAAGAGCGTTTGCGAGAGATGGGAGCTGTTAATAAAGCAGGAAATGTAGACCTTGATACAGGTGCGGTATTGTTTGGCAGCGCATTGTTGCAGGCACTGTTCCGTCTGATTTCAACAGAGGGCAAGGTGGACGAGAAGAAATTCCGGCAGTTTTGTAATGAAGAAGCAAGGATCAGCTTTTATGGGGATTTTTTATATCCGCTTGCAAATGATTCTACATTAGAAGATTTCTATAAAGAGGCAGCAGAAGGACAGCTCAATGAAGCACTGCATGAATGTAGGACACAGATTTGGAATGCGATCCATCATTTCTCAATGAAGCTGTTGTGTCTGTCACCGGCGGAATTTATTCATTTCGGAACAACAAGGGAATTGAGAAGTCTTGTAACAAAAGATGTGCAGGATTACGAGTTCCTGGACTGGAAGATGCAGGTGAATTCAGCGGTGCAAAAAGAAGGATTTGCAGCGCATAATGCTTATGTAGGAAGCCGTGCGAAGATAGGAAAAGAAGCATATCTGGAGAATTGTTATATTCTTGGCAATTCTGAGGTCGGCGACGGAACCGTTCTTTCCCATGTGCGCATTATGGACCGGAAGATTCCGGAACAGATTGTTATGCACGGAATTGAACTGACAGGTGGGAAAAAAGTAATCAGGATTTATGGTGTACCAGATAATCCGAAAGGAAAATATCCGGGAGAGGTTTCATTTCTCGGCACGACATTGAATCAGTTTATGGCTCAGAATAAAGTGACGAAAGAAGAACTCTGGAAAGGAGAAGAGACCTATCTGTGGTTTGCAGATCTTTATCCGGTGTGTGATGACTGGGAAGATGCACTTGATATGGCTGAAATCATTTACAAGATGGCACATGGTACTGCAACAAAAGAAGAGATTTCCAGATGGCGTGAGACTGAACGCATGAGCCTCTATTCCAGTTTTAATGCAGCAGATATTGAGGCATCCTGTGATCAGGAGAGGTTTCTTGAAAACCGTATTCTTGCAAGGTGTTTCATCAGAAAACTGGAGCAGGGAATGTATTATGCGGATGCACTCAAGATATTTGGAAAGCGTGGAATATCGAAAGAAATCTTTAAGTTACTGATGGAAGATGCGGCAGAAGCAGATTTCTCATTGAAGATTCGAATCTATCATGCAGTCTCCTGTTATATGAAAAAGACAAGAACGATTTATGATGATCTGCATTATGATGCACTTGAGAATGACTGTTTCGGAACAATCCAGAAGGTAATTTATGAGGAAGCAGAGAAGAAACTTCCGGATAGTGCAGGATATAGAATTGTAAAAGATCAGGTTGATATCGCCCTTCCGGTCCGCGTGAACTGGGGCGGAGGCTGGACGGATACACCACCACATTGTAATGAAAAGGGTGGAGTAGTTCTTAATGCTGCAATGAAATTAAGAGGAATCTATCCGGTACAGATCACGGTGAAGAGATTAGATGAGCTTCATGTGGAATTTGAAAGTAAGGATATCGGAGTCTATACAACTGTAGACAGTGCAGCTGAGATCCAGGATTGTCATAATCCATATGATTCATTTGCACTGCATAAAGCAGCTTTGATCGCCTGTGGAATTATCCCGGTCAAGGAAGAAGCAGATCTTCAGGAGATTTTAAAGCGGATGGGAGGAGGAATCTATCTTTCTACCCAGGTTTATGGAGTACCGAAAGGATCAGGACTTGGAACAAGCAGTATCTTATCAGGAGCGTGCGTAAAGGGAATCTTTGAATTTCTTGGTCAGGAGCGTACAGATGCAGAGATCTATGATGTTGTCCTTGGTATGGAGCAGATCATGAGTACCGGAGGCGGATGGCAGGATCAGGTTGGCGGACTGACAGAAGGAATTAAACTGATCTCAACAAAACCGGGGATTGCCCAGAATCTTGTTGTAGAGAAGATAGAAATGCCGGAAGAGGGAAAGAAAGAACTGAAAGAACGTTTCGCATTGATTTATACTGGCCAGAGGCGTCTCGCAAGAAATCTGCTGCGTGATGTGGTTGGTGGCTATATCGGAAGCAGACCAGAATCATTGAAGGCATTAAAGGAGATGAAGGCAATCGCCGTGTTAATGCGTTTTGCACTGGAGCAGGGAGATATTGACGAATTTGCTGAGCTTTTAAACCAACATTGGAAATTATCCTGTATGTTGGATGCCGGTACAACCAATACCTGTATCGATCAGATCCTTCTTGTATGTGAAGACCTGATCGATGGGAAGTTTATATCAGGAGCCGGTGGAGGCGGATTCATTCAGGTGATTCTAAAGAAAGATGTGACAAAGGAGCAGCTGCATGAACGTCTGCATGGCGTGTTCCAGGACAGTGGCGTAGATGTATGGGATTGCGAATTACTTGTTTAACGTATAAGTAAGGTAAGAAACTAAAATTTGACAAAGTATTTCTACATGGTATAATGAGCGAAAAAGAAAGCAGTATATCAGTTAGGAGTAGATTTTTGAAGAGCAATAAGAAAACGAATAGAGCGAAGAACAGGAAATTGACGATGATCTCATTTTTGCCGGCAATCATTTGGCTGATCCTTCTTCTGGTTTTGTCAAGCCAGAATGGACCACAGACAGCAGCAACCAGTCTGCCGATGGCAGAATGGATCCAACAGCACTTCTTTCCACAGGACAGTGTGGATTATGTGCATATGTATCTGAGAAAATGGGCACACTTTATCGTTTATTTCATAGAATCAGGATTATTGGTTCTGGCAATGAAGAATGTGATGAAAGCCTGGAAAGCGGCGTGTGCGGTATTCGGACTTTGTACGATCCTGGCAATTGCAGATGAGGCACACAAGGTTCTGATCGTAGGAAGACACTGTCAGTGGGATGAAGCAGGAATCAATATTGTCGGTGTGATCATGGGAGTGTTGCTGACCTGGAGTATTCTATGGCTGATTCGTTGGGCAAGGGGAACACTGGAAGATTAGAAGGAATATTTTCGCAGAAAGCTTCATATAATGACAACAGGAAGACAAGCTGTGAAAGGGGAAATCGAAAGGTGGTTCTTGGATATATTGTCTGTTTTCTCGGTGGTCTGATTCTGGGTGTAGTCCTTATGTGTTTGCTTCAGATAAAGAGATGATTTGTGAGAGAGGTTGAGAGACCTCTCTTTTTTGTATATCAGGAAAGTATTTTCCTGATATACAAAAAATACTCCGCTTAGGATCTGCACAAATCCGAAAAAACACTTGTTGTTGTTTTACATAAACTTAACATTTGGTTGATTTCAGACTTTACATTTCTTACGTAACATATGTACTGTGCTTGAGGGAAGCACAAAAGGCTGCAGAACATAAAAAAGAAAATGCAGCGGGATTAGAAATGTGTATGAAACATAAAGGAGATAATTAACATGAAAATGAAAAAGTTTATCGCATTACTTACAGTAGCAGGTATGACAGCAACAATGGCAGTTGGATGTGGAAGTTCATCAAACGGAACTTCAGATAATGCAGCAGATACAAATACAGAGAGCAGTGACAGCTCATTAAGCGGAACAATCACAGCAGCCGGTTCATCAGCACTGAAACCACTTGCTGATGATGCAGCAGATTCTTTCTTAAATGATCATCCGGATGTATCTATCACAATCGATGCAGGCGGTTCAGGAGAAGGACTGAAGCAGGTATCAGAAGGAACTGTAGATATCGGTAACTCTGATGTGGCAGCAGAAGATAAACTGGATGAGACAGCAGCAAAAGAGCTTGTAGATCATCAGGTATGTGTTGTAACTATGGCACCGATCGTAAACAAAGATGTTGCAGAAGCAGGTGTTAAGAGCCTGACAAAAGAGCAGCTGATCTCCATCTTCACAGGAAAGACAACAAACTGGAAAGATGTTGGAGGATCGGATGAGGATATCGTTCTTGTAACACGTCCTGAGTCTTCAGGAACAAGAGCAACATTCCAGAAATATGCACTGGACGGAAACGAAGAAGCTTCCAACACATCCATGGAAACAGATGATTCCGGAGTCCTTCTTACAAATGTAAAGAGCACAAACGGAGCAATCGGTTATGTAGCACTTTCTTATCTGACAGGAGATGCAGGCGTTGAGACAGTAGCAATTGATGATGTTGATCCAACACTTGAGAATACTTACAGCGGAAAATATCCTGTATGGACATTCGAGCATATGTACACAAAGGGTGAACCAAATGAAGTGACAAAAGCATTCCTTGATTATATCACAGGTGATGAATATGGCGCTCAGATGGAGAAACTTGGTTATGGTGTTGCATCTAAGATGACTGCAACAGAGCACTAATAGCATAGAGTGAAAAGCTATGAAATGTACTGCGTGTTCCGGGAAAAATCAGAACAGCAGTACATTTCACTGATAAAAGGTGAAAATATGAAGAAACAAAACATGTTTACAAAAGAGTATGCATGGAGAGGACTGATGACAGCGGGCGGTTTGCTTGTTATTGCCATCACAATCTGTATCGGAGCCTTTCTTATATATAAGGGATCCGGTACATTTACGATATTTGGTCATTCCATATTTGAATTCTTAGGATCGACAGACTGGAACCCGGAAGATAATGCACAGGGTGGTGGAACTGTCGGAGCATTGATCTTTATCGTGGGTTCTCTGTGTACATGTGGTCTGGCACTTCTGATCGCGACTCCATTTGCAGTAGGTTCTGCAATCTTTATGATTGAGATCGCGCCGAAATTCGGAGAAAAGTTTTACAGACCAATCGTTGAAATTTTCGCAGGAATTCCATCAGTTGTTTATGGATGGGTTGGACTTACAGTCCTGATTCCGGCAATTAAGAAAGTATTTCATTTACAGGTTGGACATTCAGTTCTTGCGGCAGGGATTGTTTTGGCACTGATGATCTTCCCAACCATCAGTAATGTAGCGGCAGATTCCATTCATTCTGTGCCAAAAGATTACCGTATGGCAGCCTACGGACTGGGTTCTACAAGATGGCAGTCCATTTATAAAGTTGTCATTCCGGCAGCAGGTTCAGGAATTCTTTCAGGAATTATTCTCGGACTTGCGAGAGCATTCGGTGAGGCACTTGCGGTTGCAATGGTAATTGGACAGACAACAGCTCTTCCAAAGGGATTATTCTCCACAACAAAGAGTTTGACTACAGAAATCGCAGCACAGATGGGAAATGCAACGGAGGGTGGTGAGATGAAGACAGCACTCTGGACAATGGCATTGTTATTGTTCTTATTATCTCTGTTATTCATCCTGCTGATCCATTATTTTTCAAGACCGAAGAAAGACAAAGAGTAAGGGGGAGCAAATAGATGAATCGAGTACAACGTGCGCGTGGAATAAATCAAATAATGACCGGCGTGTTTTATCTGATCGCAGTGTTCTTCTTTACATTATTGATTGGATTTGCATCTTATGTAATTATCAAAGGATTTACAGGAGCAACACCGGAGATGTTTGCCTTTGCGAGAAAAGGAAGCATCGGAAACCAGTTGTTCAATACAATTTATCTAGTATTTATTTCGTTGTTATTCTCCATTCCGCTTGGAGTGACAGCCGGAATCTATCTGGCAATGTATGCGAAGAAAGGATTTCTTACAAAATTTCTAAGAATCTGTATTGAGACACTTTCTTCGCTTCCGTCCATTGTTGTTGGATTGTTTGGATATCTGGTATTTCTTGTGTTTTTCGGACTTGGAAAGAGTCTTCTCGCGGGAGCATTATCAGTTTCTATTCTGGCGATCCCAGTTATCACAACAACGACAGAGGACGCGATCAATGGTCTGCCGGGACATTACCTGCAGGCAAGTCTTGGACTTGGAGCAACAAGATGGCAGTCCATTTATCATGTGTTGATCCCGGCGTGTATCCCAAGAATCATGACAGGTGTCATCCTGGCAGCAGGAAGAGGATTTGGTGAGGCGGCAGCACTTCTGTATACAACAGGATCAGGAACAGATCTGCGCTGGAACAACTGGAATCTGACATCCCCAACCTGCCCGCTGAATATTTTCCGTCCGGCAGAGACATTGTCATTGCAGATCTGGGGACTTCAGATCAATGGACAGGATCCGAATCTTGCAAACCTGTCAGCAGCAATCCTGATGATTCTTGTTCTGCTGTTCAGCATTGGCGCAAATGCATTGAGCCGACACATTAATAAGAAGAATTCAGGAAACTAAAGACAGAAAATGAAAGAGGAAGCCAACTGATAATTTCTATGTCAATCATTTCGTTGACTGGCATGTAGAAAGGATAATTAATAAAAATGGAAGCAAAAAAAGCAAATGATTATAAATTTGATATCAGCCATCTGAATCTTCATTATGGAGACTTCCATGCACTCAAAGATGTGAATATGAAGATCGAGGCGAATAAGATCACTGCATTTATCGGACCTTCCGGATGTGGAAAATCTACATTTCTGAAGACACTGAACCGTATGAATGATCTGGTGGAAAATTGTAAGATTGATGGAAATGTTCTGCTCGACGGTAAGGACATTTTCAAGGAAATGGACGAGATCACACTGCGTCATCGTGTTGGAATGGTATTTCAGCAGCCAAATCCATTTCCAAAGAGTGTGTATGACAATGTGGCTTACGGACCGAGAATTGCCGGAATCAAGAAAAAATCTCAGCTGGATGAGATCGTTGAGCGAAGCCTTCGTCAGGCAGCGATTTGGGATGAACTCAAAGACCGTCTGAATAAAAGTGCGCTCGGACTTTCCGGTGGACAGCAGCAGAGACTTTGTATCGCAAGAACACTGGCAGTTGAGCCGGAAGTAATTCTGATGGATGAGCCGACATCCGCACTGGATCCAATCTCAACATCTAAGATTGAAGACCTTGCGATGGAACTGAAAAAAGATTATACTATCGTTATGGTAACGCATAATATGCAGCAGGCAGTCCGTGTATCGGATAACACAGCATTTTTCCTCTTAGGAGAAGTGATTGAGTATAATGACACTGAGAAATTGTTCTCCATTCCTGAAGATAAGAGAACAGAGGATTACATCACAGGGAGGTTTGGTTGATTTATGCGGTACAGATATGATATGCAGCTTCATACATTGGATACACA
>ERZ836877.2329-NODE-2329-length-25032-cov-6.766065_pt1 | contig 25032 bp, 25 predicted proteins | sample MGYA00519469_ERZ836877 | MGnify/ENA primary metagenome ERZ836877 (study PRJEB31850, sample SAMEA3708809) | human gut metagenome | biome: human gut; feature: human-associated habitat; material: faeces | place: China | collected 2014 ... | reverse complement strand
GCTCCCCGTCTATCTCGATCAAGAAGTTCTCAGACTTCGCATCATCGATAGTAAGATTGAATCTTGAAATCGTCGTTGACATGAATTTTCAGAGTATGTCCGGATTAGTTTAAAAGGATCTGTTCCCGGGTCTGATTTAAGATTGAATGATGTCCCATGATTAACTTAACAAAAGCCGCCTGTGAATTTTATCAAGTTAAATTCAGATATATCTTTACAATGGAATCAACTTGTCCGCTATCGCATCTTTGACATACTCCGCAAGATTGGAGCTCAGCATATCTATCGGGTCGTTCGTCCATGCGTTGGTGAAAGTCGACGAATCGGCGCCTCCGACACGAATGACCTGCGCGGAAATCTTGATTGTCGTATACATCAGTTTCGCGTCATGGTCATTAAAATAATCGCGAAGCTCGATGCAATAGGCATTTGCAAAACTTACCGTTTTGTAACTGATCTTATTTTCATTGGAATACAACCGGAATCTCAAAATGCCTGCCTTGACCTCGGATTTATGGAACATCCAGTTGTAAAAGAACATATCATCATCATTAGTAGATGGTATGACAATGGTTATGGTTCCTCCGTTCGGTCGCGACGTCGGTTTTCCGGTTTCATCGACAGCCTGTGTGAATTTGTATTCGCACTCTACCACACCATAAGTTCTGCCGCCAATTTTTAAACTTCCGTGTAAAGCCATGTGATAATGAAAGTCTCACCGGAGACACTGAAAAAGTATCTCCGATGAGAAATGAGATTAGTTGTCGATTGTCCAGCGGTTGTTATGACGGGCATTGCCGATGGCGATCTCTTTTGCGGAGATTGTGAACTCCTCATACTGAAGGAGGCTATTGGTAGAGTCGTAGGTCTCTGCATATTCTACCACATATCCTTCCTTGAACGAAAGATGCTTCATTTCGCCACCCTGACGGTTGGGGAAAGAGATTGTACCCGACTTGCTCATGTAGGTGTCGATCATCCATTCGAGGATATCGGTGTTGCCATCGTCGTTCGATTTCACTTTGACAGTGATTTTACCGCCGCGGGTGGTGCCGGTGGGCTGTCCTTCGACGTCGGTCTGCTGGTTGAGTTCGTACTTTACGAACAGCACTTCGCGCTCCTGGATTCCATCGGCGGAAATTGTTGCAGTTCTTGTTGCCATGATTGAATTAATTTATTTTATAGTTAAAAACGGGGTTACTGATATGTTTTTACTGGACGTTCTGTTCCCAGTCGACGCCTGCGGTACCGTTGTGTCCGGTCAGCTCGATAAGGAAGTTCTTCGCAGCGAAGAAAGGCTTTAGCTCCACCTGCACCGAAATATCCTTTGTTTTCGGATCCTGGGTTATACCTTTCAGATTATAGTTCTCTATAAGTTTTCCTGGGCCCTTGTAGTCGCTCAGAAAATCATGGATAGCCTGCTGAAGTTCGCTTTTTACAGCGGAATTCCAGTTTATGAAGGCCTCGTCATTGAAGAAATTCTGGAATACCTTGCCGATCCAGTCGAACACACGTACGATCGGATATTCCTGCAGACCCAGAGTCGCACCGTTATACAGCGAACGGTTCGAGAAAGCCATCACACGCCCGTCCTCTTCCACAATGGGCACTACACCCTGATCGATTATTGCCGCAATTTCCGATTTACGCATTTCCATACGTGCGCCCTTGACATTGCTCAGCGTACCGTATTTCTTTCCGGCAACGCCCTGCGCGATAACGACCTCATCGGTATTGGTCATACGCCCTGCAAGGGCTGCCGACGCCGGCACGTAGGTGTCATCGTCTTCCTTGGCAAGTTCAGATTTTTTACGGCCGAGAATATAATTGCATGTCATGATGACATTGGCAAGCTGCACGTCCTGTCCCTGAAGATTGGCATCGTCCAGCTCATCTTTAAGCATGCTGAAATTAAGACTGTCCTTGAAGTCCGTCACCAGCAGCACTTTATTCCGGTATGCCGTATTGGCCCACATACGGATCGTATCGCTGTCACCCATATAGCCGGGTATCACCATCAGGCTGTAATTGTTCTTGAGGCTGAGTCTGTCGTAATATTTCTCAAGCTCGTCTCTTACTGCGACAGTGTCTTCCGAATCATGTGTCTCAAGTTCGGCCTTATCGACATTCATCAATGTAATGCAATCGACTTTCGACTGGCCTGCATTGGCAAAGAAAGAATCGAGTGCGCGATATGTCACCTCAAGAGCCTTGATCTCCTCGTGTATGTTGAAGAGATTGTTGCTGAGGTTCTCCTCGGCCTTCTCGCATTTCTCCGTGCACATTTCGATAATCTGCATCGGATCATCGCCTCCGGCCTCAAGAATCTCTATCCACATCTCGAGTTCATTCTTGAACTTCTTTCTGGCTTCGTCGTAGGTAGAATCTGTCAGAAAAATATTCTTGACAGCCTTACGGCGCGGATCCATGTTCTCAGCGCCTTTGATAAGACCTTTTATAAGCTGGAATCCGCCGAATTTATCAAGGCCTTTCAGTCCGGACTGAAGAAGATCCGCTGGATTAAGAGAAGATTCGCCAGCCTTGTATTGCAGCTGCTCTTCTGCTGCGTTATTTGTTTTTTGTTCCTGTGTCGCCATGTCTTAAGGGTTTATTCAGCTTCATCGATCTCCGCCTTGAGAGATTTTAAAACATTTAATAGACTTGCCCTCGATTCGGCATCTTTCAGAGCATTGCGTAGCGGTTTGTTCTTCTGGAGCTGGCGTACGATCGCATTATACGCATCGATCTTAGCTTTTTTCTCCGAAAGCAGTTCGCTTTGTTCAATCAGTCTGTCATCTTCGAAATCCTTGATCTGACGGAATTCGAAATCCTCATATACAGAGCCGCCCTCTTCGGTTTCAAGAGCGACTCCCTCTTTTGAGGGCTGATAATGCTCAAATACTTCGTTGAGGTTCTTAGGCTTGAAACCTTCACGTTCCTCATCGGTATTTGGCGCATTATCGGTAAACTGATCGACATAGAGTGTCCGGTTCTGAGGAAACTCTATAACACCATCCTGCGCATTTGCATCGAGCACTTTGGTGATAACAGTTTTCTTTGCCATGAGTTTTGTATTATTTGGTATTGAGTTGTGTTCTTGCCCGATCGCTGGCTTATCGACAGTCTTTCGTTTGAATAAACGATCAATCAATCTCCCAGACCATTTCATTCTTTTCCGGATCATGTTTCATGACGACAGTATCGCCCGATTCAATATCTCCGGCGATTATCATCTTTGACAGAGGTCGTCTGATCTCTTTTCGTATGATTCCCAGAACCGGTCGCGCTCCGTAATGGGTGTTGAAGCCGACCTTCGTTATATATTGCTTGGCCGAGTCATCGATTCTGAGGGTTATATCCTGACTGTTTAGCGATTTGACGAGATTCTTGATATGGATATCGAAAATCTTGTATATCATTTCCTCCGTAATGGGTGAGAACGGCAGTATTTCCGTAAGACGCGCAAGGAATTCAGGCCGGAATTTCCCCTGCATAACTTCAAGCATTTCATCATGAGTCGGAATATGATTGTTTTCAAACGCATTGAAGATATAATCGCTTCCGATATTCGAAGTAAAGATTATGAGAGCGTTGGAGAAATCCCCGACACGGCCGAGTCTGTCATGCAGTTTGCCTTCATCAAGAATCTGAAGGAACAGGTCGAATACTGATCTGTGAGCCTTTTCGATTTCGTCAAACAACACTACCGAATAAGGATGCTGACGGATCTGATTCACAAGCAGACCACCCTCTTCATAGCCGACATATCCCGGAGGAGCGCCGTAAAGCAACGCCACCGAATGCTCCTCTTTATATTCCGACATGTCGAAACGCAAGATGGAAGCCTCGTCATTGAAGAGAAATTCAGCCAGTGATTTGGCAAGCTCTGTCTTACCTGTACCCGTCGGCCCGAGAAAGAAGAACGAACCTATCGGCTGGCCCTTCTTGTTCAGGCCCGAACGCGATTCATATATAGCATCCAGAATACTTTTGACAGCATGATTCTGACCGACAACCCTCCTGTGAAGGATCTCTTCGGCATTCGAAAGTTTTTCTCGCTCTTCCGACTGAATATTGCCGATCGGCAGTCCGGTGATTGACGCCACGACATCTTTTATATATTCCTTATCCAGAACGGCAGTACCGGTCTCGCCATTCAGTTCCGATTTGATCTTTATCGAAGCCATGGCTCTGTCAAGCAGATCAATCGCAGACGAAGGAAGACATTTTTCCGTCATATACCTCTTGGCGTATCGCACTATGTCATCTGTAGCGTTATCCGATAGGGAGATATTGTGAAATTCGCTGTATACCGGTGCCTTACTGTTGAGAATCTCGACAGCGACTTCCTCGGATGGTTCCTCGACGCTTATTTTTTCACAATATGATGTCAGCTCCTTGTCTTTTTCGATATCTTTTGTAAAACCGTCGATCGATGACGTCAGAACTACCTGCAACTGGTTTTTCGACAAAAGACGCTTTAACGCCGGCAGCAATCCGTTAAGTATCGATTGCTTGTCCATGATACGATGGAAATTCTCTATGACAAGAAGAGGCTGACGGTGTTTCCTAATCTCATCACAGACCTTCTTGAAACGGTCTTCCGCCTCGCCCTTGTAGGACACTCCCTGAGACAAAGTTATCAGATCGAGTTCGACAGGATATAAGTCTTTCAACGATGCCGGAAGACTGCCCTCCTTTATCCGATGTACTAAAGCATGGATCAGACTTGTCTTGCCGACTCCGGTCTCTCCTATGATAATGACATTGGCCTTATCCTTTCTGGATAAGGTCTCTATCATATTACGGACTTTGTCGTCAAGCCCTATTATATTGTAAGCTGTATTCTCCGAAAGCAACGGAATGAAATAACCGTTGGAATTATCGTCTACAATAATCGCTCCGATACCGTCTTTTACTTTGGGCTCAGAGATTCCCGATAGCGAATTTCCGGACAGACAGTTTAGAATTCCGTTGTGGGATAACGGTAATGTCTTGAGCTGATCGGCAGAGAATCCTACTCCGGGCGATACAACGGCCGCAAGCAGTGTCTTTACATCGATTTCCTCATTTCCCAGACCTTTACTTATTTGCAAAGCTTCTCTGACAACACTTCTGGACTCTTCCGACAACAATATATCACGCATCGGATATGCAGACTTCGGAGTCTGGCCCATTCTAACGTCAGCCCAGTCAAGAAGATAGTAGTAATCGGAATCAAGAGTATTTTCTATGAAATCGACGAGATTCATATTCTTGTGCAGAAGAGCCCGCAACAAATGAGCCGGCTCGACCTTTGGCGAACCATTATCGACCGCATATGACTTTACTATATGTAGAAAGTCATTCGGGAGTAACGAAAGTTGTTCTATATATTTATCCATGGTATGGTATTATAATCCGATTTATCCTATTCAGGTCTCACTATAATAGGCTCAACATTTATGGTCTCGATTGCCAGACGCGCGTTGCCAAGAAAATCAAGACTGACTATTATCTCGCTATGCCGGTCATCTATCCTTTGGACTTCTCCGACAAGCCCGAGCAAGCCTCCTCTGATCACTCTGACTAAATCACCTTTCTTATATGGGGCCGGAGAGAAAACAACAGGAACTTCCGAGTGTCCCAGCATGAAACGCAGCTTATCTATCTGGCTGTCCGGTATAGTCGCAAGAGGCCTATGCCCTAATTGAGTGAGATTCCCGGCCTTGTTCGTCATAAAACGCGATATAAACGGAAGATTGACAACCTCTTTCCTTACCTCTTCTGTGCATCGGACAAAAACGACAGACGGAATAACGACCCTTTCAACTTTCGCTTTTCGTCCGTTCTTCCACACTCGCATTTCTTCCTGTATGGGCACATAGCTCTCATATCCCAGTTTTGCCAGTTTTTCACCGGATGCTTTTTCCGTATTATGCTTCACAATGGCAACAAACCATCGACCTTTTTCCACGCCTACGGCGCTGCCAACGCCGGAAGGCACTGTCGGTACACTGGTGATAATGATTTCGGCACTCACGGGAATGAATACTTTAGCTTTTGGATAAAGTATCTCTTAAATAGAGATTTGGATGGCCATCAATTCATTGCAAAACAATGAAATATATCGAATGGCACTCTTGATTTGCTAAACAATACGCCTATGGATACAACTGAATTAATGCTGATTTTGAAAAAAGCGATCCTGAAGGGTCTGTTTTTTTCAGAATTTATTTATACCTTTGCATATGGATAGGTGTCTCTATTTAAGAGATTTGGATGACCATCAAAAACCAAAGCTCTCCCCCATAAACAGTATATGACAACCCATTTTTAATGGCTGCAATATACGTAGTCAGAACCCGTTCATAGCGGCCCAATGAATTTTTTGACCGGATTGCCGCGCTCAAGCATATCGTGATTGCTCCATCTGGCATTTTTGGCAGCAGCCAGAGTTTCATCGTTATATGTATGTAGTTTAATGAGTAGACGTTCCCGGGCAAGCACTTTGTTCTGAATCTGTGAACGCCGATCGGAACATTTCACCGACACACCAGTCGGTATATGAATAGCCCTTACCGCTGTCTCCACCTTATTGACATTCTGACCACCATTTCCTCCCGACCGACAAGTCTCATATACAATGTCGGTGTCTCTTATTTCCGGCAGTGCGATCTCGTCAAAAAATTTGACACCCACAAACCAGTTGCTTCTTTTATGAACCGGACGAAATGGATTTCGGGTCGATCGCCATTGTATTGTACCCTGCCATTCACGGGCAATATCAGGCATGAGGGACTCCTCCGTAACGAATGTCATCGACATATAACATCCTTCGACACCGTCATAAGGCTCACAATCGGCAAACTCTAAGGCAGGAAATACCTTGAGGAGTTCTCGCGCGACAAGTGCAACCGCCCGGGCACACTCCACCGGTCCGCGCCCGGCGGTTATCTGTACATATTTTTTCATTTTCCTTTATCCTTAAGGGTCATATGTTTGTACGACATCTTAAATTGAGTTTTGGTCTCACCATAGCCACAACATGAGCTGTAGGTTCAATAAGAGAGAGTATTTCAGTAGTTGATTTGTAAGCCATCGGCGATTCATCGAGAGTCGACTGTCCTACAGAAGTCGAAAAAATCCCTTTCATCGCTTCTTCAAAATCCGAAATCTGAATCTGTTTCCGTGCTTGTGTACGGCTCATGCTCCGGCCTGCTCCATGAGGAGCCGTATTCATCCATTCCCGGTTGCCCTTGCCGATGCAGATCGCAATCCCGTCGCGCATATTGAACGGAATGGCAATTTTACGGCCGTCCGAAGCATCGATCGCACCTTTGCGCATCATTGGCACACTATCGCTCAGCGAAATATAATTGTGAGTGGTAAATATCGACTCCGTACATTTGGCTTTGCGAAGTTTTCCGAGAATAGCGAATATCCGGTCACGGATTGTGATATGATTGAAAACCGCATATGCCTGCGCTATCGTCATGTCCGACAGATATCCTTTCAGCGCTTCACCCGAAAGGTAGCCCGGATATACGACTCGTCCCGGTTTCAGAGACACATTATTCCAATACTCAGCCACCTTGACACCCGTATTTCGCGAACCGCAATGAATCGTCACCCAGCCCTCGCCCGACACATCGTCTTCGCCATACTCTATGAAATGATTGCCCCCGCCCAAAGTACCGAGGCTCCTGTAAAAAATTCCCTCCTGCATTCTGATACGACGGCAAAAGTCGGATATATGCCGTGCATCTATGCGAGGTGCTTCATTTATCAGATCGGGTGCGGCCGAACGGGCTTTGCGATACTGGGAATCAAGAAAACGGAAAAGTTCCTTTTCATTGATCGAGTTTCTGATACATATGTCTGTTCCCATAGGGATAACTTCTCGAATCCTGTGATCAAGAAGTTCGAAATCAGCCGGATTCACCCCTTTTGAAAGCCTATGCATAGAAATTGTGCACCCGATGTCCACACCTACATGAGCCGGGCATACATATTTTCCCAAAGGGTAGGCCGTGCCTACATTGCACGAACTGCCGGCATGCACATCTGGCATCTGCACGACCGGCACACCTGCCATTGCCGGATTATCGCATAGCTCCGTCACCCATTTCAGAGCAGCTTCATCTATGTTGTCCGTGAATATCTTCGCGTTTGTTGTCTTGCCTTCTATAATCATAGTTTCCATTTTTTTGCAAAGTAAGAAAGGTCGTGCGCAACTGTTTTGCGCACCGTCGGAAAAATTATTAGATTTGCAAAAAATTTTTCATCATGCCTCTCAACCGTGCCACTCTGATACGCATTTCCACGATCGACCGCTGCCTGCAGAACCGCTACCGTCGGTGGACAATCAACGATCTGATTGAGGCATGCACCGAGGCTTTGGCCGAATATGAAGGCCGTAGTACTCCCGTAAGCCGACGTACATTTCAGAATGACCTCGCCCTGATGCGTAGTGACCGCCTGGGTTACAACGCCCCTATCGTCGTGCGCGACAACAAATACTATGAGTACGACGATCCGGATTTCAGCATCACCCATCTGCCTCTCAACGAAGAAGGCCTGGACGCTCTTAATTCTGCCCTCGATATTCTCCGACAGCTACAGGGCTTTCCGCAACTCGCCTCGTCTATCGACATTATCAGCAAGCTGAACGAGCAGATATCGCGTCACACCGGTTCTTCGGCTCCGGCAATGGACATGGAGCACGTGCCCGACTATCTCGGCACCCGCTTCATCGGTGCGGTATATGAGGCTGTCCGCAAACAGCAGACAATCATAATCGAATACCGGTCTTTCCGCGCGCTCGCACCGGAAAGAATATCCGTATATCCCTATCTCCTTAAAGAATATCGCAATCGTTGGTTCCTTATTTGCGAGAAAACCTCCGACACTACACCTCACGTAAGCATATTCGCGCTCGACCGCATTCATGCTGTGGAGATAGACCGCGGACATCCCTTCAGGAAATGCGAGAATTTCGACCCTATACATTTCTTCGATGATACAATCGGTGTCACTCGCCAGCTCTGCGACAAAGCACGTCGGGTAGTCATAAAGATCGATCGTCAACAGGCTCCATATGTCGAATCAAAACCTTTCCATAAATCGCAGAAAGTCGAACAGCGCTTCCGCAATGGTGCCATTCAGGTATCGCTTAAAGTTGTAATAAATAACGAACTTGAACGTCTCATTCTCGGCTACGGAGGCCATGCCGAGGTTATTGCGCCTCCTGAATTTCGCGAGAAAATAGCTCTGAGTCTACACAAAGCCTGCGCCCGCTACACCTCCTCAACCGAAATATGACAACCTTGCCTCAACATAAATCTTCGGAATATCTCGAATCCGGTATAATACTTCGCCGTATATCTTCTCCTTCCGGTAAACCTGTACCCGTAACATATGCCCACCAGGACGATTATTATATTTTCGGACTGATTGAAAGCGGAACAGGCTGTGGATTCATCGATTTCAAGGAACGGCATTTTCGCGCAGGCGACATCATTCTCATACAGCCCTGGCAGGTACATCGTTTCATCAGTTCGGAGAATGCGGACGGCTGGCTGTTGATAACCGACGGCAGTCTCATTGGCAATACGGAAAAATATATACTCGACAATTTCGCATTATTTGCCTCATCATTCCCTATCGACCTCCAGCAGCAGACTGAACTGGCGCATTTGGCCTCCATGCTGAAAATCCGTCTCGACAACATAACCGATCAACAGACAAAGACAACCGTAAGACGGCTTGCCGGAACATTTGTCAGCATCATAGCTGAAGCCATACAACATCTGAATCTGCAAAATACCAGTCACAGTCCACGACATATCGAAATCGTTCTGACATTCCGCAGCCTTATTGCCGAACATCTCGCCGTAAACCGCAAACCGTCGCATTACGCCTCTTTACTGAATATCTCGACAGTCTATCTCAACGAAATCGTCAGAGGTGTCACCGGCATGAGTGCCACTTCATTTATAAAAAACGAAACCATTCTGCGGGCCAAACGTCTTCTGGCCCATACAGACCTTACAGTGAAAGAAATCGCAGATAGTCTTGGCATTGACGATCACGCCTACTTCTCGCGCCTATTCGCACAGACCACAGGCATTAGCCCGACAGCATTCAGACGCCTGGAGGGTGTCTGATATTAATGAAATACGCCCTTAGAGAGTATTTGAAATTGACTTATGTTAAGATTTAGAAAAGATTTCATAAAGTTTAATTCAAACACTCTCTTAAACCTCGGATAGTCCACATACAACCCTTTTCAGTCCATCTCTGATCTCGTCCGGAAGCCATAACTTTGCAGGCAAAAAAAGATGAAGGAAACCAATTCAAATCGACTTTTGCCCCTCTCGTTCATTGCTACCGCCATCACAGGAATAGGGCTGCATATTGCCAGCCACGGAACCGACCATGAAAGCTGGCACAACTGGGCTATGGCCCATGTCGTGGCCGGACTCCTATGGCTCGTAGCTGTCTTATTTCATACCGCCCGATATCGATTGTGGTATCGGAGCATTTTCACGCAAGGAACCAGACGCAAAAACCGGATAACACTTGCCCTTTCTGCAGTTTTTCTCATTGAAGTCATTTCGGGCATTGTACTGATCGCATGGGTCGACGGCCCTGATTCTTCGGTAGGCCTGTGGCACTATCGCTTCGGACTGCTGTTGATATTACTGTCATTTGTTCATATTGCATGTAAAAAGCGGAAGAAACCGGCATCCTGATATCTATATGCTGCAATATATCGAAACGAAACAGACGCACCCGTCTTCGGAGCGCGTCTGTTTTCGGTTGTTTTTAGGTAAAGATGTTTTATAGATAATTGCGGCATGCCGAATCTCGTCGGCGTGCAATTTTTTGGTGAAAAGTATACTTTGTGTTTTCGGTATTCTATGTTTTTGGTCAACCGGACTTTCGGTACTGCAAAGTAAACGAAAAAAAACGAAAGCCCGCCACTTCTAAACACTAATTACGAATCATTAACACATTTTCAGTATTTTAGAACTCTGATGAGTTGAATCTATCCCCTAATTGCTTGATTAGAGCTACACAACTCTGATCCGGAGACACCGGCACAACACTTACATTGCGGCGCGCCAGCCAGTATTCATCCGTATCCGGAGCATCCGGCTCTACATTGACGAAACGACCGGTAAGCCAATAGAACGGCGAACCCTGCGGGTCAAGATAACGTCGGTACTCCTCAGTCCAGTGCCCGCGGGCCGCACGGCATACCCGCACACCTTCAGGCACTACTTTCGCGGGAATATTGATATTGAGACATACTTCGGCCGGCAATCCTTTCGCAATGATTTTTGCAATAAGAGAGCGCACCACTTCACGCGAAAGAGAAAAATCGGCTTTCAGAGAATGATGCAGAAGCGAGAAGCCTGCGGAAGGGATTCCGTTCATACATCCTTCAAGCACCGCTCCCATTGTTCCCGAATAGGTTATGGAATTACCGGAATTCGACCCGTGGTTAATCCCTGAGAATAGAAAATCGGGTTTACGGGGTACTATTGCATGAAGAGCGAGTTTCACACAATCTACAGGTGTACCGTCGACAGTAAAATGACGCACCCCGTCAGGTGCTCCTGACAATTCCCTGATTCTGAGCGGCGCTCCGACAGTAATGGCAGCAGATTGCCCCGAATGGGGATTAGTCGGAGCGACGACATAAATATCACCGAATTCTTTTGCAATATCGACAAGAGTATGCAGTCCCGGGGCTTCGATACTGTCGTCGTTTGTGATGAGTATAAGAGGACGTGTATTATCCATAAAAGCGACTTTGTTTTTATGTTAACAAGCGAACGGAGTACAAAGTTAATCAAAATCGCTAAAAATCTATCCCATTTTACGGAAAGGGCGTTTAACGGTTGGAACATCGGTCTATATCACAATAAAAATCGGAATTTTTTCTTCTGTCAGGTAAAAAAATTTGCTATCTTTGCAGCGGAGTTCCGGCCACGGCGGCAGGAACTCTGCAAGTTTCTTATACGGTTCTATCAAAGCGTTTCTTTCGGGTAAAATCATGATTACTGCAATGATCGTGCTGTTCGCCTTAGGCTATCTATGCATAGCCTCCGAACACGTTCTCCACATCAATAAAGCCACATTCGCTCTTATCCTGTGCGGCATCCTGTGGGCTGTCTATGCCCTTTTCGGCCATGACCCGAATCTCCAGTCCGATATGGTGGTCGCACTCGGCGATACATGCGAGATCGTGGTGTTTCTGATAGGGGCCATGACCATCGTGGAGCTTATCGACCGCTACGGCGGATTCAACATCATTGTACGTCTTATAAAGGCGAAAAACAAACGGTCGCTGATGTGGATTCTGGCGGCATTCGCTTTTTTCCTGTCTGCCATTCTCGACAACATGACCACAACCATTATTATGGTCATGCTGTTGCGCCGCATGCTTTCCGATCAGAAAGAACGCTGGCTCTTCGCCTCGGTAATCGTTTTAGCAGCAAATGCCGGAGGTGTTTGGTCGCCTATCGGCGACATCACAACCATTATGCTGTGGATGAAAAACTATGTGTCGTCCGCCGACCTTATCGAACACCTTATCCTGCCCTCGATAGCAGCAGTGGCTGTCCCCACATGGATTGCCTCGCTCACGGTACGTCGCCAGCCCCTCGAAGAACTGAACGAGTCCGATCACCGCGTCGGCTACGTTCTGTCAGAACATCACCGGGGTCTGTCTGTCGCCATTCTGATAGGTGGTGTGACCGCTCTGCTCTTCGTGCCCGTCTTCAAGAGCCTCACCCACCTTCCTCCATATATGGGCATACTCCTGTCGCTTGGAGGACTTTGGCTGGCGACAGAACTTATAGTGCGTCATTATGAACTCGACGGCAAGATCGACGGCCGCATTTCTCAGGTCATGAGCCGTATCGACATGTCCACAATTCTCTTCTTCCTCGGTATACTCATGGCTGTGGCGGCCTTATCGCAGGCCGGCATTCTGGGCGAACTGGCCGCGTGGCTCAACGAAACCGTACACCAGGTATATGCCATCAACATAATCATCGGCATTCTCTCGTCCATCATAGACAATGTGCCTCTCGTGGCCGCCTGTATGGACATGTACCCTGTCGCAACCGAAGCCACAATCGCCGCAGCTGCCGATCCCGCCTATGCCGCCTTATTTGTGGAGGGCGGTCTCTTCTGGCGACTGCTTACATTCAGCGCCGGTGTCGGAGGATCCATGCTCATCATAGGCTCGGCTGCCGGAGTAGTAGCAATGGGAATCGAGAAAATACCATTCATGTGGTACCTCAAACGCATATCATGGCTCGCATTCGTCGGCTACATCGCAGGCCTCGCCGTCATCGCCCTCTCCGGCCTGCTTCAGACATTATAAAACAGGAACAACAATATCGATGTCGCAAAGTCATGCAGGCCAAATTTGACAAAACGTTTTTTTTGGCGTATCTTTGCGGCGAAGCCACGGCTGGACAGCTAACGGCAACAGATTTGCAATATCGTTTCCTATGAAGATTCCATTACGAAGCAACATAAGCACACAAGGCCGCCGAATGGCCGGTGCGAGAGCGCTCTGGCGCGCAAACGGCATGGCCGAAGAACAGTTCGGCCGCCCCGTCATAGCGGTTGTCAATTCATTCACACAGTTCGTACCCGGCCATGTGCATCTTGCCCGTGCCGGCGAAATCGTCAGAAAAGCCATCGAGGCTGCCGGTTGTTTCGCCGCCGAGTTCAATACCATAGCCATCGACGACGGCATAGCGATGGGCCACGAAGGCATGCTCTACTCTCTCCCGTCGCGTGAACTGATAGCCAACTCCGTCGAATATATGGTAAAAGCACACTGCGCCGACGCAATGGTGTGTATATCGAACTGCGACAAAGTGACACCGGGTATGCTAATGGCGGCCATGCGACTGAATATTCCCGCCATATTCGTATCAGGAGGCCCCATGGAGCCGGGATCGGTCGACGGCGAGGACGTGGATCTCGTCGATGTGATGGTGCGTGCCGCCGACGATTCGGTGAGCGACGAGACTCTCGCCGCCCTTGAGCGCGGAGCCTGCCCTACATGCGGCTCCTGCTCGGGAATGTTCACGGCCAATTCCATGAACTGTCTCACCGAGGCGCTGGGACTCTCTCTGCCAGGCAACGGAACCGTACCGGCAACGCACGTCAACCGCAAGGCCCTGTTCGAAGCCGCAGGCCGACGTATCGTCGAGCTCACCGAGGAGTATTACGGCAAAGGAAACGAAGCGGTGCTGCCCCGTGCGATAGCCTCGCGAACGGCCATGCTCAACGCCATGACAATGGATATCGCCATGGGCGGCTCTACCAATACCGTGCTCCATCTCCTGGCGGTAGCCGCCGAAGCGGGTACGGACTTCTCGCTCGCCGATATCGATGCCCTGTCGCGCCGTACACCCATATTGTGCAAGGTAGCACCCAATTCTAAATATCACATAAGTAATGTGAACCGCGCCGGCGGCGTCCCCTCGATCATGAAACAGCTTGCCGACGCCGGTCTGATCGATACCGCTCCCTTGCGTGCCGATGGCCTCACTGTGGCTGAAATGCTTGAACGTTACGCCATCGGAGGCAAAGACTACATCGATACGGCCGACGAACTTTGGAAAAGCGCGCCAGGCCGTAAACGCACGACCGAACTTGGCTCACAGATATCGATGTACGACAGTCTCGACACCGACCGTGCCGCAGGCTGCATACGCGATACCGCCCACGCCTACCTTTCCGACGGAGGGCTGGCCGTGCTACGCGGTAATCTCGCTCCCGACGGCTGCGTGGTCAAAACAGCGGGCGTAGATCCGGCCGTACACCGTTTTTCGGGCCGCGCCCGCGTCTTCCGCTCCCAGGAAGATGCCGTTGCCGGCATTCTCGACGGCACAGTAAAAGCCGGCGACGTGGTTGTCATCTCATTCGAAGGGCCCAAAGGCGGTCCGGGCATGCAGGAAATGCTCTACCCCACATCCTATCTCAAGTCCAAACATCTCGACAAAGCCTGCGCCCTTATCACCGACGGCCGTTTCTCCGGCGGAACATCGGGCCTGTCGATCGGCCATATATCGCCCGAAGCTGCCAACAGAGGCACTATAGCTCTGGTGCAGGACGGCGATATCATAGAAATTGACATACCGGCACGCTCGATAGAACTTAAAATCACCGACGAAGAACTCGCCGTGCGCCGTGCCGCCGAAGAAAGCCATGGTCCGGAAGCGTATACCGCCCGCGGGCGCAAGCGCAATGTAAGCCGTGCCCTGCAAGCATTTGCCTCTACGGCAGGTTCGGCCGATACCGGAGGCGTAAAACTTTGACCGCACCTTTTATGAAAGAACTTCAGGAAATATCACCCGAAAATCCCGTAAGCGGCGCAGAGGCACTCGTACGCGCCATCATAGCCGAAGACACCGATACCGTTTTCGGATATCCCGGAGGGCAGATCCTCCCCGTCTACGACGCTCTGTATGACTTCACCGACCGTCTGCATCATATTCTCGTGCGCCACGAGCAGGGAGCCATTCATGCCGCCCAGGGCTTTGCCCGCGCCACAGGCCGGGTCGGCGTCGTGATAGTGACCTCGGGTCCCGGAGCGGCCAATGTCGTCACCGGACTCAGCGACGCAATGATGGACTCGACACCGCTTGTAGTCATTACAGGCCAGGTCGGAGCACAGTATCTCGGATCGGATGCCTTTCAGGAGACAGACGTGATAGGCATCACTCAGCCTATCACTAAATGGAGTCTTCAGGTACGCCGTGCCGAAGACATAAACGCGGCGGTGGCACGCGCGTTTTTCATCGCCCGCAGCGGTCGTCCCGGGCCTGTCGTGCTCGATATAGCCCGCGACGCCCAGATCGGTATCGTAGACCGTCCCTACCGCAAAATAAACTTTATCCGCAGCTACGATCCGTCGCCTGTGCTCAACCGAAGCCAGATCGAACGTGCGGCCGCCATAATCCGCGACGCAAAACGGCCGCTCCTGCTTGCCGGCCAGGGCGTGGCCATCTCCAACGCCGAAGATGCGTTGCTCAGATTCGTGGAAAAAGCCTCTCTGCCTGTCGCAAATACTCTTCTGGGCCTTTCCACCATACCCTCGGATCATCCTCTCTACAAAGGCATGCTCGGCATGCACGGCAATGTCGGCCCGAATTTCAATACCAACCGCGCCGACGTGATCATAGGTGTGGGCATGCGTTTCGACGACCGTGTGACCGGGCTGGCCTCCGGATACGCCCCTGATGCCAGTATAATACACATCGACATCGACCCGTCGGAATTCGACAAAGTCGTGGCAAGTACCGTAGCGGTGCACGCTGATGCGCGCGAAGCTCTCGAGGCACTTGCTGAAGCCGTTGGCCCTCGAAGCAACGAAGAGGGATGGCTCGAATCGTTCGACCGATGTGCCGAAATAGAAGACCGCGAGGTACTCGGTGCCGAACTCCGACGCAGCGGGGACGCCCCAATGACTATGGGCGAAGTCGTGGCTGCCATCAGCGAGGCCACAGGCCACAAAGCGATCGCCGTGACCGACGTTGGCCAGAACCAGATGATGGCTTCGCGCTACTTCCGTTTCACCTCGCCCCGCAGTTTTATAAGTTCGGGAGGTCTCGGAACGATGGGATTCGGTCTGCCTGCAGCGATAGGCGCAAAGATAGGGCGTCCCGACCGCACCGTAATCTGTTTCCTCGGCGACGGCGGTTTCCAGATGACCATGCAGGAACTCGGAACTATAATGGAATATGGCATAGGCGTGAAGATAGTGATAATGAACAACAACTTTCTCGGCAATGTACGCCAGTGGCAGAATCTCTTCTACCACCGGCGCTTCTCGCAGACACCCCTGCTCAACCCCGACTTCAACATGCTTGCCTCGGCCTACGGCATATCCTCGATCGACGTCCGTTCGCGGACCGAGCTTCCCGGAGCCATCAAGGCCATGCTTGCCGACGACAGAGCCTTCTTGCTCAACGTAGACATAGATCCTACAGACATGGTATTCCCGATGACTCCGGCAGGTAAGACCGTCGATACCATAATGCTCTCTCCCGACATTTGTTTCACCTCCGAAATGATTGAAAAGAAATGAGCCAGCCCGCACCGCGCCAGCTGTTCACCGTAACAGTCTACTCCGAAAACTGCGTCGGCCTGCTCAATCAGGTCTCCGTGATATTCACACGCCGTTGCCTCAATATCGAGGATGTTTCGGCGAGTGTATCGTCCGTCCCCGATATTCACAAGCTGACGCTTACCACCTGGTCCGATCGTCCGACAATGGAGAAGGTAGTCAAACAGATCGAGAAACGCATCGACGTCCTCCGCGTCTTCCTCTTCACCGACGACGATATAGTATATCAGGAAATATCGCTCTATAAGGTCTCGACACCACGTCTTCTCGAAGAGCAGGACCTTGAATCGATAATCCGACACCATAGCGCCAGAATTCTCGAAATGACTCCCGAATATACCGTCATCGAGAAAACAGGACATCCTTGGGAGACAGAGGCTCTTTTCGACCGCCTGCGCCGCTACGATATAAAACAGTTCGTGCGAAGCGGCCGTGTCTGCGTCACAAAGTCGCCGATTGAATACATAGATATGTTCCTCGAAGAACAAAACCGACGTCAAAATGGGAATAACGACCTTTCCGACTGAATATAACCACTCTTACATACTCACCGCGGGCGAAAGCAACGCCAGCGGCCGCATGCCTCTCACGCTCGTCACCGAACGTGTTATCGAAGTATCTACCGAGCATGCCAACGCCCTCGGCATAGGCTACTCGGCCCTTATCACCAAAAACATGGGATGGGTGCTCAGCCGCCTCAGCATTGAGATGAACCGCTACCCGGTGATAAACGAGCATTACACCCTTACAACGTGGATCGAAAGCTATAACAGGCATTTCAGCGAACGAAATCTCGTGATGACAGCCCCCGACGGCACTGTCTTCGGATATATGCGCACGGTATGGGTCGCAATGGACTTCGCCACACGCACCATGGCCGATCTAACCGCTTTCGAAAAAGAAGCTTTCCCGACCGCCGATCTTGAATGCCCCATCGCCACAACTCCGCGCATGACACCCCTCGGCCCCGATGCCGTCGAGGAAAGCTACACGTTCCGATATTGCGATATCGACTTCAACCGGCATGTCAACACCGTGCGCTATCTTGCCCTGATACTCAACCACTGGTCGCTCGACCACTACGACAGGAACATCGTCCATCGTCTTGATCTGATGTTCCGCAAGGAAAGCCACTATGGCGAAAAAGTGCTTCTGCGCATCGAAGGAAGCGATTCTGCCAGAAGCGCATGCGAGATCGTGCGCGACGGCGAACGCCTGATCGATGCACGGATAGAATGGAATAAAAATCAACTAACACTATAAAGAAATGGCAAAAATGAACTTCGGCGGCGTGGAAGAAACCGTCGTAACCCGCGAAGAATTCACACTCGATAAAGCCCGCGAGGTGCTCGCAGGCGAAACAATCGCCGTGCTCGGCTACGGCGTGCAGGGCCCGGGCCAGAGCCTCAACCTGCGCGACAACGGCTTCAACGTTATCGTAGGCCAGCGTCCGGGCAAGACCTACGACAAGGCTGTTGCTGACGGATGGGTACCGGGCGAGACCCTGTTCAGCATCGAAGAGGCGGCAAAACGAGGCACCATAGTGATGTGTCTTCTCTCGGATGCCGCCGTATTGAGCCAATGGCCCACCATCAAGGCCGGTCTCAAGGCCGGCGACGCTCTCTACTTCTCGCACGGTTTCGCCATCACATGGCCCGACCGCACAGGTGTGGTACCCCCGGCAGATGTCGACGTCATCATGGTAGCTCCCAAAGGTTCCGGCACGACTGTGCGCAGCCTGTTCCTCGAAGGCCGAGGCATAAATGCCTCATTCGCCGTTGAGCAGGATTATACCGGCCGCGCCCTCGAACGTACAATCGCCCTCGGCATAGGCATAGGATCCGGCTATCTCTTCGAGACAACATTCAAACGCGAGGCAACCAGCGACCTCACAGGAGAGCGCGGCGCACTCATGGGTGCCATACAGGGCCTTTTTGCCGCACAGTATGAAGTGCTCCGCGAACACGGCCACACACCTTCCGAAGCATTCAACGAAACAGTCGAGGAACTTACACAGTCGCTCATGCCTCTCTTCGCCGCCAAGGGCATGGACTGGATGTATGCCAACTGCTCGACAACGGCGCAACGTGGTGCGCTCGACTGGATGAAACCTTTTCACGACGCCATCAAGCCTGTGATGGAACGCCTCTACAACAGCGTGGCCGAAGGTAAGGAAGCCCAGATAGCCATCGACGCCAACTCCAAACCCGACTATCGCGTCGGGCTGGAGAAAGAACTGCGCGAACTCCGCGAGAGCGAACTCTGGCGCGCAGCCGAAACCGTCCGTAAACTTCGTCCGGAGGGTTGCTGAGCACAATAGCGGGACTCTTTTGCCGTTATAAAAATATTGATGTATTTTTGCAAACGCGAATGAAGTCCTCTATCGGAATAATACGACGCACGGTGTCGGCCCTGCTTGTGGCAGGGTCGGCATTGGGTATGTCGGCCCAGGACGGCACAAGCGCCTACAGCTTCCTTAACGTCACCTCATCGGCCAAGATATACGGTCTCGGCGGCGTAAACATATCGCTTGTCGACGACGACATTACCGTGACCGAACAGAATCCGGCGCTTCTTGGCGCTGAAATGAGCAATATGGTAGCTCTCAACTACATGAGATATCTCGGCGGATCCAATTTTGCCGGGCTGCGCTACGGTCATGCCGCCGGCGAGCATGGAGCATGGAGCGCATCAGTACGCTATTTCGGCTACGGATCGATGAAAGAAGCTCTCCCCGACGGTAGTATCATCGGATCTTTTTCACCCAAGGATGTGGCTTTCGGAGGTTCCTACGCCCATGATTTCACCGACCGTCTGCGCGGTGGCATTGCACTCAATGCATTGTACAGTGCCTACGCCGACTATACGGCCTTCGCGATCGCAACCGACCTGGGCTTAAACTACTACGATCCCGACCGGGATCTGTCGCTGTCAGTAGTTCTCGCCAACCTCGGCGGTCAGGTGAAGCGTTTCAACGAACACTACGACCGCCTGCCTTTCGACGTCCGTCTGGGCTGGAGCCAGAGTTTCGGCACATTTCCGGTGCGTTTCTCGATAACGGCATGGAATCTCACCAAATGGAAACTGCCCTACTATGAGACCGGCGACGGCAGCAGCACAACAGCTCCGGTGACAAAAGAAAGTTTCGGCTCCAACCTGTTTCGGCATCTTGTTTTCGGCATCGATCTTATATCAAGTCCGAACTACTACGTGACGCTGGGTTACAACTACAAGACCCGCACCGACATGAGCACTTATTCACGCAGTTTCCTGTCGGGATTCTCCCTTGGAGGAGGTCTCAGGCTCAGAACTGTCGGCATCGGCCTCGCTCTTGCCCAGCCGCATACGGGAGGCACCACGTTCATGTTCAATCTCTCGCTGAATATCAACGAAATACTGTTCTAAAGAAATATATCTCCAAAGTGAAACGGATTATCATAGCCATCGACGGATATTCCTCGTCCGGCAAAAGCACAATGGCACGCCGACTGGCCGCCAAGACTGGATACCGATATATAGACTCCGGCGCAATGTACCGTGCCGTGACCCTTTATGCACTCGACCACGGCATGATCGACAGCGAAAATCGCCCGGATGCCTCCGCTGTCATTGCCGCTCTGCCTGAAATCGCAATCGATTTCGCCGTCATGCCCGACGGCAGCCAGCGCACCTTGCTCAACGGCACAGATGTCGAAGACGAGATCCGGCGCCTGCGCGTGTCGGAAGCGGTGTCGCCCGTAGCCGCCATTCCAGAAGTGCGCCATGCTCTTGTATCCAAACAGAAGGCTCTCGGCGCTGAAAAAGGCATTGTGATGGACGGCCGCGACATCGGCACCGTAGTGTTTCCCGATGCCGAACTCAAAATCTTTGTCGATGCCTCGGCCGAGACACGCGCCATGCGTCGTTTCCGCGAGATGATGGAGAAAGGCGCCCATGTAAACTACGAAGAAGTCCTTGCCAATGTCGTACACCGCGACAAGATCGACACCACACGCGCTGAAAGTCCGCTGCGCCGTGCCGACGACGCGATATCGCTCGACAACTCGGCCATGACGCTCGACGAACAGGACGCATGGCTTCTCGAACAATATAAACGGGCCGCCGAATGACAGATATAGAGATCGACAGCGGTTCGGGCTTCTGCTTCGGTGTGGTGACAGCCATACGCAAGGCAGAGGAAGAACTTGCGCGTAGCGGCACCATCTACTGCCTGGGCGACATCGTGCACAACTCCGGCGAAGTCGAACGTCTGCGCGCCAAAGGTCTGGTGACCATCACCCACGCCGATCTTGAGCATCTCAAAGGCGTGAAAGTGCTCCTGCGCGCCCACGGCGAACCGCCGGAAACCTATCGCACCGCCCGCGCGCGCGACATCGATGTCATCGATGCCACATGTCCTGTCGTGCTCCGGCTTCAGAAACGAATCAAGGAGCTTTATCACAGCACCGACGGAGCCGCCCGGCCCCAGATAGTGATATATGGTAAACTCGGGCATGCCGAAGTCAACGGTCTCGTCGGACAGACCGAAGGCAACGCTATCGTCGTGGAAGATCCCTCGGGTCTTTCCCAGGTCGATTTCAGCCGGCCTGTGGCGCTATATTCCCAGACTACAAAATCGCTCGAGGGTTTCAGGTCCATAATAGCGGAAATCGAACGGAGAATGCAGCCCGGAGTAAGATTCGAATACTTCGACACAATCTGCCGTCAGGTGTCAAACCGCGTTGACAAACTCCGCGAGTTCGCCCGGAAAAAGGACGTGGTCCTGTTCGTGGCCGGTGCCAAAAGCAGTAACGGCAAAATACTGTTCAATCACTGTCTCGCCGAGAACAGCCGCACATATCTTGTGGCCGACGAACACGATTTGCAGCCCGGATGGTTCGACGGCGCAGAGACTGTCGGCATCTGCGGCGCAACCTCCACTCCGCGCTGGCTCATGGAACAGGTGCGCGAAGCCCTTGCACGGATGCTGTCATGAAAGATTTCATAGCCGTAGACGTCGAGACAGCCAACGAGACCGCATCGAGTATATGTGCCATTGGTGCCGTAAAGGTACGCGACAGAGTGATTGTCGACAAGCGCTACTCACTGATCTGTCCGGAACCGAACTACTACAAATATTTCTGCACACGTGTGCACGGTCTCACCGACAACGACACATGGAACGCTCCCACCTTCGGCATCGTATGGAAAGAATGGGCACAATGGCTTGAAGACCTGCCGCTTGTGGCCCATAATGCTCCGTTCGACAGCAAATGCATACGCAGCGCGTGCCGTATCTACGGTCTTGACGAACCCGAAGTATTCCTCGACACTCTCGCCGAAGCGCGACGCACCATTCCCCGCGGCATGTGTCCGTCGAAATCGCTCGACAGCCTCTGCGAGTTCTTCGGTATTCCTCTCGAAAATCATCACAACGCCCTTGATGACGCTCTCGCAGCTGCCAAATTAGGAATCATTCTGCTATGAAAATATCAAAGCTTCTCCCTATCGTGGTGCTTGTCGCGGCTACCTCGTGCTCCAACGGCTCTGATGCCACAGATGCCGAGTTGAAAGTCTCGCACGAAGCTGGCCGTCGCCATGCCGAAGCCGCGCTCAGGCTTCCGGAGAATTCCATGGAACGTGAAAAAGCCGTGCTTGCCATACGCGCCCGCGAGACGCGTCTCCGCGACGCCGGTTTCGAATCGTGCGCCGACGCCTATATCGAAAGTGCCGCCCGCACGATGGGCTACAGACCGTAGTGGAAACGCCCGCGGATACCGGGCCAATTTTCGCGCTTTTCCCGTATAAGGCTATATCAATATTTTTTAGTAATTTCGCGTTACCGAAAAACCATTTGGCCGATTCGGGTGTCTTTATTATATTAACTAACATAAGAATGACTATGAAACTACTTAAAGTATCGTGTATAGCCCTTCTGGGCCTCAGTCTCCTCGTTGGCGAGACTGCCTGTTCTTCGATGACACAGACCGGTAAAGGCGCCCTCATCGGCGGCGGCGGCGGTGCGGCTCTCGGCGCAGGCCTCGGCGCCATCATCGGCGGAGGCAAGGGCGCAGGCATAGGCAGTGCGATCGGTGCGGCTGTCGGTGCCGGCGCTGGCGCTCTCATCGGCAAGAAAATGGACAAACAGCAGAAAGAACTTCAGGAAGAACTCGGCAAGCAGGCTACCGTCGAACAGACCACCGACCAGAACGGCCTTCAGGCAATCAAGGTGACCTTCGAAGGCGGTATTCTCTTCCCCACCGGCAAATATACTCTCAACGAGCAGGCCAAAGCCGACCTCACACGCTTCGCAGCCTCTCTAAAGGAAAATCCCGGCACCAACGTGCAGATCTACGGCTTCACCGACAACACCGGTTCTTTCGCCGTCAATCAGAAACTTGCATCCGAACGTGCGGATGCCGTCCTGAGCTATCTCGCCAACAGCGGCGTGGCTCCCACCCGTCTTTCGTCTGAAGGCATTCCTATGGCCGACTACGTAGCTTCCAACGATACTCCCGAAGGACGCGCGCAGAACCGTCGTGTCGAAATATATATCACCGCGGGCCAGCAGATGATCGACCAGGCCAATGCAGGCACCCTCAAATAAATACAGACAGATATAGAAAAAACGGACAGGCTCCTTCGGGAAACCTGTCCGTTTTTTTCGTTCTATTAGATCTTATGATTACGACGGCAATAGTCGACGAAAGCCCGGTTGACCATTCTCACACCTCCCGGTGTCGGATAATCGCCGGAGAAATACCAGTCGCCTGGACAATCGGGGACAGCCTCATGCAGTCCTTCAAGACTCTGGAAAAGCAGATCGACGCGTGCGCGTATGTCGGAAGGAGTAAGCATTTCGGCCATACGGGCCGAAATTTCCTCGTCCGAGAAAGGAGCATATAGTTTTTTCACCACATTGACCTGCTTCTCGGCAGGGAGCGCAAGACATCTTTCGGCTTCGGCACAGGCCTCGGCGATCAAAGACGAACGTCCTGTGGTCTCGAGCAGCGAAATCATCGCCCGGAAAGCCGCAAGCTCCTCAAGACGCGGCATATCTATGCCGTAATAGTCGGGATAGCGCACCTGAGGCGACGACGAAACCACAATTATACGTTTCGGCATCAGACGGTCGAGAATACGGAGTATCGACTGTCGTAGCGTAGTGCCGCGCACAATGCTGTCGTCGATGATCACGAGGGTGTCCTTTCCGGTGCGGATACAGCCGTACGTCACGTCATATACATGAGTGGCAAGATCGTTTCGCGAGCTCCCCTCGGCAATAAACGTTCGGAGTTTTATATCCTTTATGGCTATTTTCTCGACACGAACCTTACGTTCGAGAATCTCGTCGAGCATACCGTCGGAAAGAGTACCGTTTTCCACCAGACGTGCTATTTCGGCGCGGCGTCCGCGGTCGAGATGACGGTTTAGTTCCTCGACCATTCCGAGAAATGCCACTTCAGCCGTATTGGGAATAAACGAGAATACCGTGGAGTCAAAGCGATTGTCGACCATACACAGAAGAGGACCGACAATATTGGCACCGAGACATTTGCGCTCACGGTAGATATCGGCATCGCTGCCTCGCGAGAAGTAAATGCGCTCGAACGAGCATCGGGCATTGCCGAGAGGTTTCAGAATGCGCCGGATCTCGAATTCTCCGTCAGGATTGATCAGCATGGCGCTGCCGGGTTCAAGCTCCTTCACATCTTCACGGAGTACATTGAACACCGTCTGAATCACCGGACGCTCCGATGCCACTACGATCACCTCATCGTCTGCATAATAAAAGGCCGGACGTATACCGCGCGGATCGCGGAGCACAAAAGACGAACCCGAACCCGTGGTGCCGCATATGGTATATCCTCCGTCCCAAAGCGGGGCGGCCGCTTCAAGAACGC
>ERZ836877.2320-NODE-2320-length-25095-cov-4.233107_pt1 | contig 25095 bp, 13 predicted proteins | sample MGYA00519469_ERZ836877 | MGnify/ENA primary metagenome ERZ836877 (study PRJEB31850, sample SAMEA3708809) | human gut metagenome | biome: human gut; feature: human-associated habitat; material: faeces | place: China | collected 2014 ... | reverse complement strand
CTCCACAGTTTCTTCACTGCGGCCGCACCCGTCCATGAAGCGATGGGACGCTTACTCCGATTCTCGTCAGTGCCCAAACGTTTCGGGCAAGACGAAAACACAGGGACGGTTTCGTTCCTCCCTTCCCTATGCGCCGCGCTGATCAGCTTCAGGGTTTACTCGTCGAGTTACTGCGCAGCAAAATGCCGCATCACCCGCGGCGCAAAATTGAAATTCTCGGTGAGGTGATGCATGTTGCGGGTCAGTCAGATTAGGCTGTGTATTCGTCAGGATCTGCCTGAGCTGAAGGCGCGGCTTCAGCGACCGGCGAGACGTTGTAGTTCATGCATTTTTGTCGGATCTTTGCCTTCCTGCACAGCGAAGCGCCATGCTTTGCGGATACGGTGCAGCTATGCGGCTGCGGTAAAGTCGCTCAGCCAGATACGCACGTCCATCCCGTTGAGTTTACCGAGCTGCACCAGAAAATACACATCCATCCTGGCTTCAGCTTCGCGTCGGCCACTCGGCAAAATGATGATTCGAGCGGCATTGAAATTTAGGGCTGCCGATGATTCCCAGATTTGTTTAAAATGCCGGTCTAGTTTCGAATGCGCTTGGGGCTAGCCAGAGTAGTGGCGCCGCATGTAGTCGGCAATGACTTCCGCTGTGCTTGATCGGTGGATCGACAATCTCGAAGACTCATTCGTAAAGCGCGGGAACGCTCAGGCCGGAATAGCCCCGCCCGCCGACCTCATAGGCCCAGTTGATCGGGCGTGACAGCGTGATCATTTCGGCGACTCCCTAGTTTTGAGAGTTCCGCAGTCTTCACTCTCCTCACTTTGGCCGCGTTCGTCTTTGAAGCGTTCGAACGTTTGCTTCAGAGCCACTGCTCATCATCTTTGCAAATTCAGTTCGAAACGCGCCTCTCCTTTAATCCTTCCGTGATTTGTTTTCCTGAAAGTAAACCCAACCCTAAAAAAGGAACCCCCGCAGCCTCTTTGAGGAGGTGCGGGGATCGCCATCGGGCGCTCGAAGCTCATACTCGCTTCAGAAACGCCTCGATGCTGCAGCCAGAGCGAACTTCGAGAGATCAGAACGTATAGTTGAGACCAACTCTGGCACCTACTGCGGTAGTGCCGTACGAGCCTGCACCCGCCTGAATGTCGGCGGAGAGCTGCAGATTATCTCTCACTGCACGCAGGCCAAAGTCGCCCTGAACCGGGTTCGTATCAATCACGTCGGTTTCATGCGAATAAATCGAGATGGATTTGTCGCCGAAGGTTGGTACATAAGCCACTCTGGCGCGGGGCGAAATCGTCCAGCCGCCAATCGTCCCTTCGAATCCCGAGAAGGTGACCGAAAGCGGAATCTGCGTGAAGGTTTGATCTTGGTCGGAGACACGAACTTCGCCGATTGACATTGAATCGGTTTCCAGCCGAGAGACACGCACGCCAATGCTCGGAATAACCTCAAGTGCGCCTAAAGCGAAGATATGCTGACCGCGCAGACCGACCGAATAAATCTTCGCATCCACTTTCTGATTCAGTGCAGTCTGCGAAGCCGTGATGTCATTTTCTGAAGCCGTATAAGCCAGTTCACCAACAAGTTTGCAGGCGCCGCCATTAAAGGATTTCGTTCCGTAAAGTGCTACACCCCAGGTGTCAATCTCATTGTGGATCCCTGCAACCGGACTCCTGAGTGTGCCCGTGCCGTAATGCACTGCAACGCCTGCGCTCCAGGTGTCGGCAACAGCAAAATCAGCACCGAACACGGCATAGCCCATGTCAGCCTTAAATTCGCCGCCGCTCTTTAGATCATCAGACTTGTACTGCTCACCCGAAACATCAACCCAGAGGTTAAGCGGATTCGTCAGCACAGTATCCATTGCAGTATGGTTCGCGACAGCCTCGGCGATCTTAAAGTCTGCACGCCGCGTCATTGCCTGAATACCCAGTGAAGAAACCGCCTCGAGGCCGGAAGAAGCATCAAGCGTATTGATGAGCTGTCTGCCGCTCTCATCTACACGAGCGGTGATGAAGGGATTGTCCGTGAGAACTTGACCCTTAAAGTCGACTGTTCCGTTTTTGGTCGTAAGCTGTACGGTCCCTTCGGCAGCATTGGCAACACCGAGGAAGGCTTTTTCAGCAACAACGAGGTTGCCCTCGACTACCGAAGAATCGGCAAACTTCTGCTGATCGATAATCAGCATGCCCTGCGCAGCGACTGTCACCTGATTTGCGGCCCTGACAGGTGCATCCGCCTTATTGGTAAGGCTGCCGTCGATCAGGATGGAACCGCTGTTGAGCCGGATCGTTTCTGCGGCATAAAGAGCGGCCGTTACGTCGTCCTTCCAAGCAATGTTCTGAGCACCTGCAATTCGGTTGAATGCCGCATCAGCGTCGGCCGAATTTGCGCCAATGACCGTCATCGAATTACGGGCAGAAACCTCGTATCCGGCAAATCCTGCATTAGGGATCGACATGACCACATGAGAAGCTGCGCTCACGGGATTCACGCCATTCTTCCATTCAGGGTCGACAAAAATCATGCCGGTGAAACCTGAAAGATCCTTCAGTACCACCGTCCCTGCGAGTGCGTCAGAACCTACCGCAATTGTGCCCGCGCCCTGCGCCTTTTCCACGGTAAATACCTTGGAGCCGTGAACGAGAAGCGTACCCGACTCTTTCACATCAACTGTTCCCGAGAGAATACCGCCCTGAGATACTGCACCGCCCAACTCAACCGTCGAATTTGCCTTGACCACGACCTGCAGTGGTTCATCGCCAGAGTGCTTAACTACTGGTGCATCCGCCGAGCTGCCGGTTAGGTTGAGGGTTTTTCCGCCGTCTACAGTTACAGTATTGCCAGTCCCGAGATCGACCGCGGCGACCGAGAGACTTTCTGCGCGATAAGCAACTCCGGTTGGTTCCACGCCGCCGATCTGCAAATTCTTGTTCTGCGACTGTACAGTAACCGAATTGAGTGTCACGTTCGGGCCAACGTTCGCGAGGTCGTCAAGCGTAACAGTGTCTTTCGACTCTATCCCCTCCTGATCTTTGGCGATCAGCGAGCCGAGCATGACCACATGACCGTCCGTAATGAGCTTCGATGCACTTTCGGCATAGGCAAGGTTGTAAAGATCGTCGGTGAGCGCGAGTGCACCGTTCTTTTGGAAGGTGACGCCCTGCAGCTTCAGAGTACCCGCATCCGTGACCGTTGCTTCAGTATCAAGCGCTTGGGTAAATACTTGATCTGTAGAAGTTTCGAGCGTGCCGCCAGCTTTGACAAGAATCGAGCCGCCAATTTTGCTGCCGCTAACGTCCTGATTGCCGCTTTTATCAGCCGAATCGATCGTAAAACTCTTCAGTGCGAGCGTAGCGCCGTTCTCAACATTGACGGCATTTTTCAGCGCCCAGGCCGAATTGACCGTCATCTTGCCGTTCTGAACTTCGACCGTACCGTAATATTTATTGAAAGAGCTGTTGACAACCAGTTCGCCTGCGCCCGTCTTCGCAACCTTAGCGTGCTTGCCGCTGTTGGTGCTTGTATTAGTGTTAGGAATGGATGACGCGATGCTGTCGGTATCGTCTGTCGTTACCTGACTGCCGATCGTGAGGGTTGCGCCGGCATCCACATTAAATGTAGCTTCGGATCCGCGGTCGAGAAAAAGGAACCCGCCCGCCTGCGCGAAAGGCACATGGTAGCCATATGTATCAAATTGCGTGCCGCTGCTGTTCGAAGATACAGTATTTCCGGAATACGTCATGTCCTTCGTGATGTGAAATTCCACATCGGACGCACGCACCACTGCCGTTGCATGGCCGGTCGAATAGTCAACGAGCAAAGCGCCGCCGTACGCTGCGCCGCCGGTACTCGTCTCTGTCTTGTGCGCAACTGCCGTGTTGTCCTTGAATACGACGTCTTCAAATACCGTACCGGGATTGCCTTTCAGCATGATGGCACCACCGATGGCACCGCCTTGAATCGGTTTATTCTCTTTTGGCTGATATCCGGTTGATACAGCGGTATTAGAGGAATATTCGCCCCCTACTTGCTTGAAGGGCGTTCCGTAGTTATAAACAGCACCGCCCGCAACATCGTCTCCTTCGACCTTGTTGCCGCTGAATGTGCTGTTGACAAAGGATAGTTCACCCGTCGCATCGCCCATAAACACTGCACCGCCGTAGGTACTGGTTTGATTGCTGATGTTGACGTACCCTTTAATGACTGTCCCGGAAAGTGTGCCCTTGTTCTTATCCGCATCACTTACATTCTGAACAACAATACGTCCGTCGATGACGGCACCTTCTGCAACGTCAATCTCGGTTTTAGTAGCCGCCTGCACCAGAATCATGCCCGTGGTCGCTGACTTTTCTCCGAGCAGGATCTGATTTTGATCGGGGGTTTGGGTTACAGATCCGTTCACAATGATAGCGGTGCCGCCTTTTGCATTAATCACGCCATTATTTTGAACGGTGCCGCTGCTGTAAAGGAGGCCTATGCCATATCCTTTCTCTACAGTAATGGTTCCATTGTTGATAAGCGTATTCCGCCCGCCGTCAGGAACAGTCTGACCTGTCTGCATGCCATAGCTGCTGTCAGTAACAACGATAGATTCCGTGTTGGTCGCTGTTTGGCCGTTGTCCGCTGTCAAACCTTGAGCCGAAGCAGTTCCGGCCACCATACACAAAAGAGCTGATGCAACGGCTGTTGTTATTTTGGATTGAGAATACATGAGAGATACTCCTGTTGTTGCTTCATGTTTTCTCAGAGATTACACATACCTTTCTATGTATACTTATAAATCTGTTGCCCCCCCCCCCGATCAACCATAAACGCCTCTCGCACAGAGGTATACATATTGGAAGTGGAATCCCTTACTCTATTGCAAAGAAGCAACACATCATTGATGGTCGTATCGCTTCATTAAGCCGAGAACCAGACTGCACACACAAACATCAGCCAGTCATGCTGCCGAACACGGACAGCAAGGGGACAGTTATTCAAATGAAAGAAATGGCCCAAGCAATGGGCTTCAGCCGCAGTCCTTTAGCTCCGCACGGTCTGAGTTTCCGGGACGCCCTTCGCATCCACCTGAGCTGTCATCTGAGTACGCAGCGAGAGCTTCCACTCTGCAACTTTCCAGCCGTTTTTGCGGGCAGCGGATTCGAGCACTGCGTCCGGATTAACGCAAACGGTATAGCCCGCGCGTTCTGCGAGCGGCAGGTCATTTCTGCTGTCAGTAAAGAAAAGCACATCTTCAAAACCGATGCCGGCTTCGGCGAGCCGTTGAGAAAGTCTCTCGACCTTTCCTTCCTGAAAAGTCGGAATGCCGACAATTTCGCCGGTACAGAATCCGTCTTTAAACGCCAGCTCAATCCCCATCGCATCGGTAAGTCCAAAGAGCTTGGCAATGGGCTTCACAATGAAGGCTGCTGAGGCCGAGAGCACACAGGCCGGGATATTGGCCTGCAGTGCGTTCTTCGCCCATTTCTTGCCGTCAGGGAAAATAAGCGGCGCAATTTTCTTTTTGGCAAACTCCTGAGCCAATGCATGGAGTTTTTCCTCCGGAATGCAGCGGAACGCTCCGGCATGTTTTCTGCAGAAATCGCGGATGTCCAGTACGCCTTTGGCGTAGCTTTTCACCATATCGCGGTCGTACTGACGCCAGATGGGATCAGTGACGATCTTTTTTTCATAAAGAAATTCCGTCCATAGGATCGTTGCGTCGCACGCGATCAGCGTGTGGTCCAGATCAAAGACCACGAGCTTCGGGGGCCGGGACGTACCCGGAAGCATCAGCGGAAAAGCGGCCATGGCAGTTAATTCAGTTTAAAAGACATCTAAAGCGGACGGATGAGGGATCGATAGTGAGAGTCATTGTGCAGAATTCATGCCCAATCAGCAAAGCCGATTTTGCCAATCGATCCCAGTGAAGTTGATGCAGGTCTATCTGAGGGCAGAATTCATCCTTTTGAAACACGCTTCAAGGCTCTGGATGGGCAATGAAAACGGGACGCAGCAGCCGGAAAGCCATTGCGTCCCATTTTTTCTGAAGTCGGGCGACGGTTCTAGCCATCAGGCCGAACGAGTTCAGTTGAGCGAAGTGCAGTCAGCAGCAACGCCGGAAATTACTGATCACCCCAAACTTCGTCGGCGATTTCGCGCACCAGGCGAACCTTCGCCCACTGCTCATCTTCGGTCATGATATTGCCTTCTTCAGTGGAGGAGAAGCCGCACTGGGGCGAGAGGCAAAGCTGATTGAGCGGCACATATTTCGTCGCTTCTTCAATGCGGGCTTTGACGGCGTCCTTGTCTTCAAGTTCAGGGAACTTGCTGGTGATGAGACCAAGGACAACGGTCTGGTTCTTGATGAAGCGCAGCGGCTCGAACGAACCCGAACGGTCGCTGTCGTACTCGAGGAAGAACCCGTCCACATTGCAGTGCGAGAAGAGAATATCTGCCACGGGTTCGTAGCCGCCCGACGAGAACCAGGTCGAGCGGAAGTTGCCGCGGCAGATATGCATCGTGACGGTGAGATCTGCGGGCTTATTGGCCAGGATCTTGTTGATCACTTCAACGTAGCGCTTGGCTACCCAATCGACGTCAATGCCGCGTGCGGCGTAGGCGCCCCGCTTTTCGACCGAGCAGAATTCACCCCAGCTCGTGTCGTCAAACTGAAGATAGCGGCAGCCGCGTTCATAAAGCGCAAGCATAGCGTCCGTCCACGTCTGCGCAAGATCGTCAAAAAGCGCATCGGGGTGCTCGGCATAAAACGGGATGGGCTTATAGGTCTCACAGCGCACCGCACAGATGAGGTGAAGCATCGAGGGCGACGGGATCGTGTACTTGATGGGAGTGTCGCCGGCAATCGCCTTCAAGCGGTCATAGGCCTCTAAGAACGGATGATCCTTGGGGAAACGGATGCGGTCTTCGATCACCACCGTTTCGGCCTTGGGCTGGAAGCCTTCAAAATGCACCGACCAGTGCTCGGCCTTCACATGATGCAGACCAGAAAGACCGGCGAGAAAGTCCAGATGCCAGAAGGACCGTCGGTCACGGCCTTGAGGCCGTTCTTCACTTCCTTTTCAACGAGATCCTTGATGAGACGGTCTTCGAGCGCGGTGAGAGAAGCACGATCGAGCTTCCCGGCCTGAAAAGCGTGACGCGCGTCGAGCAGTTCCTTGGGGCGCAGAAAGCTGCCGACGACATCAGCACGATACGGGGGATTGACTTGGGACATTTTTCTTCTCCGGGATTGGGACGGGTCCGCACTCAGCAAAGCACCCTGCTTCGCGGCATGGGGCGGACATCCTGTTGAAAATTTGGTGAATGAATTATGGCCTGCCTCAATTCGTTTCGGACAGGCTAAACGCATCTCTCGGACGTAATACCGCAAGCTTGGGCACAATTGCCGGGGCACGTATTCACCGAGGAAGGCGATGCCACCGCGCAGCCATATGCCTCATGGCCAGGCCAAAGAGCACTGGGATCACCCAAAAGCACCACTCGGCAACGACCGTCGGAAGGAGTGCTGCGACAGAGCTAAGAATGAAGAGTCCGCCCGGCACAAACCCAAGACCCGCAAAGAGACTCGGCCGCCCGCCCGTCATGCGGTGGTGCGCAATTCTGCGCTCGAGCATGCCGTCCGAAAAGAGCGCAATCAAAAAGACCCCCGAAAGGAGGAAATAGACCGCTATTCTGGCCGTCCGCCGGATGGCGAGCAGCCCCATGAGCCGAAGGTTTTCGATATAGGGCGACGCTGCCGCTCTCGATAAGCTCGTCCGAATCGGATCTGCCTCTCGTCTCGAATCGTTCTCTGACCACCCCGGGAGCCGCGTATGGGCTCCCTTGCCGAGCGTCGTAGGAAACAAGCCCTGGGTTCCGGATGCCCAAACGGCACGCAGCGCATCCTCGGTCCACTGAGCGGCGAGAGATGCCCTTCCGTCCAAAACCTGCGCGGCGCCATAAGCATCGGCATAAATCACGCGAATGAGCCGCTCGGGCGAAGTCCCGGCGGCGCCAAACCCGGCGGTGAGTAGCATAGCGGCTGTCCATAATCCTAGAAAGGCTCTCATTTCAGGCTCTCTCTTTTTTCACCATTGAATGGCCGACTGAGTGCCGCTGACCGTTCGCTTTTGAGGCTCTTCACGCGTGCCTCCAGGAACGCTCGCAAACGCCCGATGGGCGCAGGGGCTTTTGGCACCGGCGCATAAAGATGGAGGCCTTCGAGCGCGGGATCGAGAATCGGCATACGCCCTTTCCAAAGCCGGCCGCCCGAGAGCGACGCAAAAAATTCCAGGTTAGGCAATTGGCCTAGGGCTTCGAGCGGCACAACGGAATCGCGTCGGCCGCTGAGACTTGATGATGCGGCCGCACGGAAGGCGGGTAGCGCACTTGCGCCAGCAGTTGTCGTCACCGAGGCCGCTGTCTCCCAAATCGTTGTCCTGCCGAAAGCTTCAGCAATAAACTTTTGCGTTGCTTCATCCTTCGTGCGCAGCGCAATGAGATTATTTAAATTGCCAAGCGCCATGCGTGCCTGCGCCGCAGAACCTAAGCGCGCTTCCAGATCGCTGATGGTCTGCATGGCGCACACGCACTGAAAGCCCGCCTCCATGCCTTTATTGAGGATTTCAATCAGGGGCGGATTGATGACGTTTGCGGTTTCATCCACAAAGAGACTCGTCCGCACAGCCTCCTGACCGCTTGCTTCGGTGTTGTAGCGGCGTCCGGCTGCGCCCGAAAGGTCTGAAAGCAAAAGCGCCCCTAGGGCCGAAGCTGTTTCGGCGTCGGGCAGCGCATCGAGCCCCAGATAGAGGACGCCCTGCATGCTGATTACGTCTTCGAGCGAAACGATGGGACGCGGATCGTCGGTTTTGCCCGTTAGATCAAATTCCGGCGAGAGACTTTCGCCCAATGCGCCGGCCGTCAGCATGGAAAGTGCCGGGAGAAGCGACGCGGTGATCTTCGCATAATGCTCGCGGCTGTGGCGATAAACGGAGAGAAGCCCTTCGACCGCTGCTTCGGGCGTCTCGGGGCAGTATTTCGATCCTGGGGAGCCCGCGGTGCGCTCCCAAAGCGCCGCCATGGCAGCGAGCTCGAGCCCCCCGCCCGCGCCCATGGGCACCCGGATCTCGCGCGACTGCTGCAGGAGAAGCGCCTCGAGGCGCTCTTCCCAAAAGGGGACGCGCTTACCCAAATCCTTGCGGAGCGCCGCCTCGAGGAGCTCCTCAATGCCGCGCTCGAGTGCCGCGCGAAAGCGCCGCAATGTGGGCGGCTCTCCCGCAAAGAGCATGCCTTCGGTCATGACAAAGACCGCTCGCCAGGCAAATGCGGTAAAAGCGCTGTCCCCGCGGGGGAGCACTGCGCAGATGCGGCTCGCGATTTCAGTGCTGCGGGTGTAGCTCCCCAGAGGATTGAGCCGCACGCCGCGCTTTGGGAATGCCGGATGAAATTCGAGCGGCTCGGGCCGCCCGGCTGCGCGGCAAGCGCCGATGACGGCGCTTCGGAGGCGTTTGCTCGATTTGGGATCAATGACAATAACCGCGTCGCCGCGCAGAATTGCTTGGCTCACGAGATTCGTGAGCACGACGCCTTTGCCCGTCTGTGTTGTGCCGACGAGAAGCGTTCCGCCTCCTAAGCTCGAGAGCGGCCGAATAATGCCGGGCTCTTCTTCTTTGCGTCCGCATTGCCAGGGCGGACAGACCGGCGACGGCCCTACACCGTGCAGGACGGGAATGCCGGGCGAAGCGTCTGGGAGTCCGGGATGCTGAGTAAACCAATGCTGCCAACGTTCCGGCAGCAGCATGCTTTTCCAGTCAATGCGCGTTAATTCATAAAACCGCTGCGCTTCGACCGGTGTCCAGCGAAAGCCGAGTCCAAACCATACCGATTGAACGGGCGCTTCGGCCGGCGCATGAAAGAGCGTCCCTGGATCTGCTCCTATCAGGCGAATCGCTGCCGCCCTCGTCATGCCCGTCTGGCGAATGGCCGATCGGGGTTCGTCGGGCGAGGATCCAGGCGCCTCGAAGCTCCTCATCACGAGCGCCAGATCAGCAAAGCTCATGAAGGCCGGCGCATGCCCCGAGAGCCGCGAGCGTTCTTTCCAAATCCGCTTCGCCTCCGTGATCCGCTTGAGCGCCAGTCCTGCCGGAATGCCGCCCAATGCCAATGCGGGGAAGCCCGAGAGCACTCCTCCGCTCCAAAGTCCCAAGGCAAAGGCCGATGCGGTCACGTGCCACAGAAGGGGCCCGACTTCCCAAGCGGGCCGCCAAAGCGCCAAACAGTCCGCAGAAGCTTCCGAGGCCGGCCTGAAAGACTGGGCGAGCGGCCCTCTTCTTTTCAGGAAATCCATAACGTTAGTCATCGTTCACATTCCAATCCACAGCGCTTCGACGCCCTGCGCCGTCAGGCGCCGGCGCTTGTCGCCATCAATCCGTTCACTCCCGCCGGCAGAATGCCGGCGAACGAGCGTGAGTGCGGCGGGGTTCAAAAGAAGGCCGGCCTCCACTAAGCCGCTTCTGTCCGCGCGGTGCCAAATCCAAGGGGCAAGCCCCGCATTCGCACCGGTGCGGCGCACTAAAAGCGCCGAAGCGGAGAGAAACGCCCGCAGGCGTTCAAAAGAATCTTCAAAAGCGCTTTCCGGGAGAAACACGCCGGAGGGATTTATCGTCGTGATTTCGGAAGTGAGCGCACCGGAGTCTTTCAGGTGTTCCAACGCAGCCGAAACTGCATCGCCCGCCAAACCCGCCTCGGCGCCCAGCCCAAAGATCCACTCGCAGTCGTCGAGCTGCGGCATCGGCATCTGAGGCTCTTCCATTACTTGAAGTTTCGGCTGTGAGTGCTCTGAATCGAAGGCATCGTCATCGGCCTCCGTTCCGTCGGCCTGTTCGAAGCAAAAGAGCGCGCAGCCTTCTTCGTTCTCGATGTTTTTGGGCGGTTTAGCTGCCGATACTTCTGGGCGCGGTATGAAATCGACAGGATTCCCCGCCATTGGCCGCCCTCGGGCGCCATCCGGCCCCAGTGCCCTGGCAATGGGCTGAGCCGCTTTGGCGAGCCGCATTAAACGAGCGTCTAGAGCCGCCCAGAGTTCATTCCCGTTCCGCGCGCTCTCAGCGCCGCTTCCCGAAGTCTCGGTTTCATGGGACTCTGAAAGTGCCTTCACCGCTCTCGCCCTGTTCTGATGCTGCTCTGGGCTTAAGCGAGACCGTGCAGCAGCCGTCAGAAAAGCAGCCTCGAGTTCACGCGAAGGCCTTAAAGGAAGGGCCGCCGGTTTCTTCGTAAGGGCTAGTTTTCGCGGTGTAATCGGGGCAGACGCCGAAAGTCCGAAAACCTCTGCTGCCGCAAAGAGCGCTGCCGCCCGCAGAAACTGCTCTTCTCTTTCGTCCTGTAGGTGACCGTGAAGCGCCAAATACGGCGCGGCAGCGGGATAAATGCCGACCGCTGTCTCCGCCAATAGCCGTCCGCCCTGAGGCCATTCGAGCCACCAGCCGTCAGCCGCCCACCATAAACGCGGTTTTCGATGCGCTTCGGCTGAAGCGGATTCATCCGGTTTCTCCGCCGAATCGTCTGTCGAATCCTCTGGTGACGCGCGCCTCTGTCGAGCGGCAAACCCTTTTGGGCTTCCCTCATCCGCCGCGGCATCGACGGGAAGCACCTCACCCTCGGCGACCCTTTGGGCGAAAGCTTTGGAGAAAAGCGTTCGGCCTTCGGCGGACGATGCCCGACGAAGCATCTCGCTCGGGAGCTTCGGTGCACGGCCAATGAGTCTTCTGCGGCGGGCATCAATCAAAATGCGGGCGAGGAGCCGCCCTTCTTCACTGCCGGGGGGCAGTCCCAAAAGTTCGTCGTCGAGCGCCGCTTCCCATCGCCGGTCAAAATTCGGCTCGGCGACGCTCATCCATTGTGTCTCTGAGGCCCTTGACCTCGAACTCGCTCTCCGGATGCGCGCAAGGATGCTCCACAACGCCCGCCTTTTCGTTTCGCTTTTTGGGCGATTGGTGCTGATATCAAAGGGCCCCGCAGACGGCTCTTCGGCGTTTTTCCCTCTTACGATTCGGCCGATCCGCACACTGCGGAGCACGAATTCGGCCAAAAACTCCGTTTCGGGGGCCCAGCATTCCAACGGCTGCCAGCGGTCCGCTCGTCCCTCGCCGGCTTCTACGGTGATCTCAGTTATTGGTTCCCAGGCGGCAGCCAGCGCGCCCAAAAAGACCGTCCGACGGCGGGCCTGACGCAGCTGATCGATTTCGACGGGATTGAGTTCGACCGGCTGCGGCAGTGCAGCTGCGGCAGCTGCCGCGTCCCCCGTCAATGCTAATCCGCGGGCAAGGAGGCTTTGGCCAAACGCTTCATTGGTCCAAACCGCGCAGTCGGCCGCAAAGGCCGTGAGCGCCGAAGCGCCCCAGGCATTGAAGTCTGCCCGGCCGAGCGAGGCTTCAATGCGGGACAAGGCTTCCGGATGACGGCGCAAAGCGGCGAGCGGATTGGCCGGACGGCATCGCTGTACGGTTTCACCAAAAAGTCCGCCGGCACTCCGCCAATCTCCGGCTGACCCATAGGCCGCTGATGGCTGCGGCATTAAGCCGGGCTCGAGGCAGGTGTTTTTCGTGCTGAAATGCGGAATAGGAATGGGCATCGTGACGGGAGTGATTTGGAGATAAAAAGGAGAAAAAGCCCGAAATTTTGGGTTTACATAAAAAGCCCCGCCGAATGCCTCGTCCTCGGTCCAAAGGACTGAAAACGGGAGGCATCCGAGCGGGGTGCGATGAAGCTTAATGTCAGAGAGGATCAGCTGAACACGCCGTCAGTCTTCATTAAGGATGGCGGCGCCGCCATTCGCGAAGCACGTCTAAGAGCGCGAGCGGAATTTCCGCGGCGTTTCTCACTACACGTGTTTCCTTTTCGAAGAGCCGGCGGCCGGGTGCGGTCTGATGCAGATTTAAGAGCACCGCTGCCGTTTCAATGCCGGCGAGCTTTAAAGCTGCTTCCTCCGCCCGACAGTCTTCCGCGGCAAAAACCCCATCGGTAAAGAGGATGAGGAGTTTCGTCGGTTCAGGACGGTTCCCTAGCGAAAAAAGCGACCAGAGGAGCGTTTGAGTAATTGGCGTCGGTCCCCTGGAAGGGATCGAAGCGAGCACCCTGCGCGATCCGCCGGGCGGCGTCTCCCACTCGGAAGCGAGCATCGGGCCTCGGCCGGCGGCGTCCGGAAAGACAGCCGTTCGGCAGTGAATGCCGGGCGTTCGCTTTAAAGCTTCCTCAAGCCGGGCTGCCGCCGTCCGCACGATCGCGCCGCCCTCGACCCCCACGGATCCCGAAAGATCGATGAGGATTTGCACGGCGGCGTCGCAGGCAGGCGCCCGGCCTTCCCGCAGGAAGATTCGGTCGTCGCCGCAGACAGCGCGCTCCAAGAGATCATCGTCCGCGTCCCAGCCCGAAGCTGCGCCGCTCATTGGCACCGGCACGCGTCGGCGAAGCGCCTCGGCGTACTGCAATCCAAGATCTGACGTTTTGGGCCAAACCCTGGCGTAAGCACGCTGAGCCGTCTCGATTTCTGCGGACAAATACCCTCGAAGGATGTGAGAAGACGAACTGACGCCGTCCATCGAGCCGGCATTCGCTAAAAAAGCCTGTTCGCAGTCTCGCGCGAAGGCTTGGGCATAGCTCTCCTCAGCCGCCGTCGGATCAAATTCCTCTTCGGACTTTGCCGTGATGGCCGAGAGGAGCTCTTCGAGCCCTGCTTCAGCATCGCAGGACGATGCCTTCGGGTTAAGCGATGCCTCCCCTTGGGGCGAACTGCCGGACGCTGGGACCCACCCCGTCGGATCCAATAAACGCCTGAGGACGGCGTATTCCGCCGCCGGCGCAAGATCCTCTGCCGGTGAATCGAACCCATCGTCCGCCGCCGCACTCGCAGTCTCACTGCCATTGTCAAAGAGTGAAAGCTGAAGCGACGCCGCTCCCATATGGGGAGAGGAGCGCGCTTCATCTTCCGCGCTTAACAAGGCCGACTCGACTTGGGCGGTTTTCTTGGCCATCCGCATGCGGTCGCTGAGGAGCTCCACCAGATCCCGCGCCAAACTGAGGCTTTCGGCCGTATTGGCGAGCGGGAGTCTTCCCATCACGAAACGAAGCGTCTCATCGAGGAGACCCCCGCCGAGTTTTTCTCGGGCCAATTGATCGGCTCGGACGAGTATGCCCTCAGGAAGCTTGAGGTCCAAAACCTTAGCCTCGAGGACGCCCAGCATCCAGCCGAAAAAGAGCTCCGGGAGCTTGGTGGTTCCGTTGACGGCTAATGCCGCCTTCCCTGTCGTGCAGAGCACAGCAAAGAGTGCTTCACGCCAAAAGCGGTAGCCGCGGCACTCCGCTATGCCCAATGCGTCCACGCGAATATCTTCAAAGAGGTTGAAGAATGCGCTCACTCTCGGGTCTGAGTGCGCCTCTGAACCTGCTGCATCGAAGTTCGTATGAACCACGTGACAGCGCTCATGAACGCCATGACCAAAGAGATAGATGGGAGCCGCCGGATGACTGAAGTCAATGGGCCCGAGCCAAATCGTGCGGCCGTCCGTCTGCGGGCGCCCTTTGAACTTGACGGCAATGCCGTCTCGTCTGCAGAGCGCCGGCAGCGCGAGCATGGCCATGATTCTGGCGGTGTCGGCTGCGGCCGGACCGCCGGCGCCGAGTTCGGCGGCAGCATGTTCAAGGAGCGGTCTGGCCGCTCCCCAAAAACGTCTGCCCTTGAAAAGCTTTTCCGCTTTGGCGTTGACCTCGCGAAAGGTCTCCGCCAAACGGCGCTTTTCGGCGCCTTTGACTTTCGCGCGCAGTGCGTCCAACCGATTGAGCTCGGCATAAAGCTGAGCTTCTTCCGGCGTCGTCGGGTTTCCGAAGCGAGCTTCGGTGTAGCTGGGCGGCAGGAACCTTCGCTTTTGAGCGGCTGGAGCGCTTGGCTGAGCCAAAGGCCCGCACCCTCTCGCGGCGATGTGTTTGGATGGACGGTCTTCCTCGAGCGGCAAAGCGAACTGAACGCTGCCCGTTGTCATCATGATGGTCTCCATTGAAGATGTGGTCTTCGCTTTCATTTGCCGTGCAACCGATATTCAAGTCCTTCTCAACCCAAGAAATGCCCCGAAACCAGCGGTCAGGGGCATTCATGATGCTTTAAACGGCCTAAATAAGGCGCCTCGGCAAAGGGCTTCACGAAAGTGCGGGAGTCTCAGTGCAGGCCTTCGGCCGCGAGGACCGAGGATTTCGCCGCACGGGGGCCGAAGACTTCGTGCGCATCTGCCGCAGTTCCGTGATTCGCTCGCCGAAGATCGTTTTGAGATACGTGACGAGCGCATCGCGCACCGGGCGGTCGAGCGCATTGCCGACAGCGGTATCTGCCGCAGCGGCAATGGGATCGGCCGAGACCGGCAAATCCCCAGCCGCATAACGAAGCGTGAGTTCCGCGAATCGGCGGGCAGCGCGAATGGAAAGCGCAAAGGAGCGGTTCTCAAACCCCAGGGGTGATTGAGCCGCCTTGCACCTTGAGCCCGCTGCCGCACGCGCCGTGAGCGCACAGATTTCTTCAGCTGCGGCCTCACCCGCACGCGCGACGAGAGCGGCTTCGAGCGACGCCATGAGCACACGCGCTTCGTCGGCCTCATGGAGTCCTTCGCATCGCAGGTGCCACATACGGTCAATGACCGATCGGTCTTGGATCTGCCGGCCGAAATAACCGGCCGTGAGTTCCGTCGAATGCCCGCGGGTATTGTCGGTAAAGACAATGCGCGCGAGCGGATGACGGTCTATCACCTCGCCCGTCTGATCAATTTCGAGAGGAAGCCCTTCCAAAAGATCATTGGCGGAGACCCAGACTTCGGGCGGCGCCGCTGAGAACTCATTGATGAGGAGTACCCAGCCGTTGCGCCATGCGAGCGCTGCCGGGCCGTCGACCCAGGTCATGCCGCTGGGTCCGAGAACCCAGCGGCCGATGAGTTCACGGCGGTCCATCCGCGGCCGGGCCGTAAAAACCACGGCCGGCATCTGCATCACTGCGCAAAATGCGAGCACCGAGGCCGTTTTGCCCAAACCCGCGGGTCCGGTGATAAGGAGCGGTTCTGCACCGCCCCAATTCCACCAGCCGGCGATCCCGTCATACGTCTCGGGCGCAAAATGCCACCCGCGCGGGAGTTCGGGCACGCGCAGCGCACCTTCTCTCGTGAGATCGTCTCTGACATATCCCCTGGCAGCGGGATGCGCCTCATCGCTGAGGTGCAGCCCAAAATGGCTGGCCGGGACAGCTGCGATTTCCTGCTGCATTGATTTTTCTCCAAAAAGAAAAACCCCAGAGCGCGTACGCGCCTGAGGCGAGCTTCGAAACCGAACCTGTCCTGCGAGGGCGAACGCCCTCAGGGGTTCAAGTTGTATTGATGTGCACGGATATGGACCGGAGTCTTGAAGTCCGTGCGTCCTTCAGCTGTAAGCGTTTTCAATATTGCAGGAGTTGCACGGAATTTGCAAGTGCGCCATCAGCGCCTCATCAATTCAATGAGTCCGGCAGGCTTACCGAAAGCCTGCCGGTCATTGAAGCCGCTCAGTCCGCCTTGGGGAGTTCGAGCTTCGCGCCGTCGCGCCAGATGCCCGTCACCCGCAGTTCGGCGAGCTTAGAGGGCGCTGTCATGAAGGGGTTCCCTGAAAGCCGAATGAAGTTTGCCCGGGCTCCCGGTTCAATAACGCCGATTTGGCCGTTTTCGGGCATGACCAATGCGGCGCGGCCGGTATAAAGCGCGAGAGCCGTGCCGACAGACACTGCCTCATCGGGCCCAAACACGCCGTCGTCGGCGTCGCGGCGCGTGACGGCGGCGGCGAGCGAAACAAAGACGCTGTCGGGATCCGCCCAGGTCGTGCACGGCGCGTCGGACGACAAAGCAAAGGCATCCAAGCGTTCGGCGATGCTCTTGACCGGATAAGCCGCGTTGAAGTCGGCGTCGGAAAGCGATGCACGATAGCTGCGCCATTCGGCAAACGGAAAGATGATCTGCGTGGTGAATGCGGGCTTCAAGCGCATCTGATCAATGCGCTCGAGCTGATCGGGCCGCAAGAGACTCGCGTGCTCAAGGCGAACGCTCGGAACATCCGCGAGCCACGGATCGACATCGGAAAGCCAGTCGAGTACGGCATCGATTGAACGGTCTCCCATGATGTGAATCGAGAGCTGCACGCCGTTTCGGCGCGCATAAGAGAGTGCGGCGAGGAATACGGGTTCTTCGAGCGTCATCATGCCGCAGGGATAATCGAGCTTTTCGCCCTCAGCGGTTTTGTAGGGGTTGCGCACGGCCGCCGTTTTGCCCGAAATCGAGCCGTCGGCAAAGAGCTTGATGCCCGCATAGCGAACCGGGCCCCGCAGTTCATCGGCACGAAAGTCCGGCATGCCCGACGAGTCTTCGCCGCCCTGCCACACGGCATAGAGGTTGAAGTCCACAGGCAGACCGCGGCGGCAGGCCTCGCGGTAAAGCGTCAGGGGCTCCGGGTCACTCCCGCGCATGACCATCATGTTGGTCGTGGTGAGAATACCGTGCGACAAGTAATGGTCTTTGAGCTTTAAGAGCGATTCAACAGCGCTTTCGAACGTTTTGGTCGGTTTGGCGTGCGCCTCAAGGAAGCGTACGGCACCGAGCTCAATCAATCGGCCGTCAGGCTCCCCGTTTGCATCGCGGCCGAACGCGCCGCCCTCCGGATCCGGCGTGTTTCGGTCAATGCCGGCCATCTCGAGGGCCTTGGAATTCACGACCGCGGAGTGATAGTCGGAGCGGCGGATGAAGACCGGCCGGTCAGCTGAAACCTGATCAAGGTCATCTTTGAGCGGTGTGCGGCCCTCAGCGAGGAGACTTTCGTCATATCCCCAGCCTTCAATCCATCCCTCGGGGTTCTTCACAGCCATTTTGCGCAGAGCGCTCTGGAGTTCCGGTATCGAACGCACGGTCGGCGGCGTACAGGCTGCCGCCCCCATGGTCATGGCCAGACCATCGGGATGCGCATGTGCATCAATAAAGGCCGGCATGACAAAAGCGCCGCGCATATCGATCGTGACGATTTCAGTGCCGTCCGGCGCCGGTGAGTCGTCGGCAATAAACATACCGTCTTCAACCGTGAATTCCGTGAGGAACGGTTCACCGGTACGACCCGGAAAGGCACAAAGGTTCTTGTAGTGAATTCGCGACATGACTGATGGTCTGGGGAAACGCGTCCCTGCCCGCTTTATGAATGTTGGCGGCGAACGCACAGAAGCGTCCGCTATGATGACGGAGATTCTACTCAGCCCAATCTTTCGTGCATCCGACTTCACCGTCAACGTGAAAGACTCTTTGCCGCGATTCAACCTGCATCAGAGATTTCTCTATCGTGAAGAAGCCCCATTGATTTTGTTTTCTGAGGCCGACTGCAGCGAGTTCATCTCTCAGGAAGACCGATAAGTATTCAGTTTTGACCTCAGCACAATCCGAAAATTCTGTAATTCAGGAAACGGCAGCGATCCTGCTGCATCCCCCAGCTGCTTGCGGCATTCGTTTTTTCTCATTCAATGCGCAAGTCCATTCAATCGCGAAATACAGAAGCTGTCATCAGCAGGCTTATTTGTTCTACATCACGAGTAGTGGACGAAGACAGACGCAATGTTTAGACGGAATTCGTCGCAATATCGGCTTGTATCAAATATGATACAAACACTGAGATATCAGTAACGCCCTCTTCTTGCCTGCGGCGCTAACAGTTTACATTTACACTCAAAATTCTCCGGAATGATAGTGCAAAGAAATGTATGACAGATCTTGTATACGCAGGCGGAACAGGACATAATTACGGCCTGATCCGGGCGGTGGGTCAACCGCAAGGTGACCCAATCGGGGCTGCCCGGGTCAGACCGCCACCCATTTGTTCGTCCGACGTCAATTCACGGCTAGTCCGTCAGCAAGCGTCTGTATCGGACTTTTTTTGTTTTGCACAGCACCCCACTCAATGCATGTGAACATGCGCAGGAATGATGTTGATGCTCCCATGCCGAATACCAGGTTCGGCAATCAGTTTGTCTGCAAAAGCCCGAACTTCTGCCACGGTGCCCTTGAGAAAAACGGCCTCCATGCAGTCCTCATGTCCGAGGTGTGCATGCATCTGGCTGATGACCAGATCGCCGTGTTCATGCTGCTCTTGAGTCAGGCGCATGGAGAGCTGTCTTTCGTGATGGTTGTAGACGTAACTCACTACAGCCACGCAGGTCGCGCCCGAGGGCGGATCGGACAAGGTTTGAGAGGCTTCCGCAGCGCGAATTAAATCGCGAAAAGCTTCCGAACGATTTTCATAACCGCGTTCAGCGATCAGCTGATCAAATTTAGCCGCCTGATCTTCGTCAAGCGAAATGGTGATTCGCTGCTTCATCGTTTGCCAAGCTCCTTTCAATACCTTGTCTGTCCTGTCATGGCCTGCCTTTCGGGCGATTTCAGTCTACACATTTTATCCGCAGCGGATATGGTCGACAAATTACTGCATTTTCACCATCAAAAACGGTCATTTCACTGCAATACGTCATCAACTAGTCCCCTCCGCTTAGTCCTCTGCGGCAACGGACAAATTCTCCTCAGTTTATGAGTATTTAAATCATCCGATTCACGCACGAGTTTCAGACTCAACCCTATATTTCCCTCATCCCGCAGCGTTTTCTGCCTGCCAGGTCTGCGGTTCAGTTTCATAACTTCATCGCTATATTCCTCTAGGAGCATCTTGAAATGACCAAGAACTTCTTTGTGCGCACGGCTGCTGCCGGCATTGCCGCACTTGTTCTCTGCGGATCCGCCGTCGCCGACACCTGGCGCGTCGCCACGGAAGGCACCTTCCCGCCGTTTGAGTTCTACAACTCCACCACTGGTGAGATTCAGGGTTTCGAGGTCGATCTTGTCCGTGAAATGGCTAAGGTCATGAAGAAAGATCTGAAACTCGAAACGATGGGGTTCGATGCCATCATTCCGGCCATTCTCTCGGGAACGATCGACACCGGCGCTGCCGGCTTCTCCATCACGCCGGAACGTGCCAAGCGTGTTCTCTTCACTATTCCCTTTTACAAATCCGGACTGACAATCGTCGTGCCCAAAGGCAACCCCAAGAACATCCAGTCCTTTGACGACCTCAAGGGAAAGAAGATCTCCGTTCAGCTCGGCACGACTTCCATGTCCTTCGCTAAGAAAATTCAGGACGCCGAAGTCACAACTTTCAACGGTGCAGGGGATGCCCTCCTCAACATGATCGCCGGCAATGCCGACGCGGTGATTAACGATAAGCCCGTCACCGACTACATCATGACGCAGAATAAGCAGATCGCTGAAAGCTGCCTGCACTTGAAGCCTATTGCTACCGCTGACCTTTTCGCCATGGTCACCTCCAAGCAGAACACCAAGCTCAAGGCCGAGATGGATAAGGCTTTGAAGCAGCTCAAGGCCGACGGCACCTTCAATAAGCTACATGAAAAGTGGTTCGGCGTCCCGGCCGATCCGGAACTGCCTTAATTTAACATCCAAACTTCTGAATCTCTTCAGAATCGGATTAAAAACGGACAGCCACCTAAAGCTGTCCGTTTTTTTGTCTTAATACTTTCCGCCTGTCGCAGTAATAAATATTAAAGCTCAACAGTCTTCAATCGTCGACCAATGCCTTCTGCCAGTCGACATAAACTCGTCATATTTTCCTGAAAATCAATATATAAGGCATACCGCTCAGGTTTTCTTAGAGTACCTCAAAACTTTGTGCAATTGATCCCATTCATCTGTTTAAAGATCGCTATAGTCAAATCACGGATGAAGAAAGCGCTTCAATGCCGCTTCCCTGAAGGGCTTAAAGCAGATCTTTCATCCAATGCAGCTCAAACAAAAGGAACCCAAAATGAATTTCAAATCCTTGTCGCTTCTTGCCGCCGCCGGCCTCTGCACTCTCTCACTGTGCGGTTCCGTCTCCGCTGCGGAGCTGCGAGTTGCGACCAATCCGACCTTCCCCCCGTTTGAGTTCCAGGATTCCAACACCGGCACCATTCAAGGCTTCGAAATGGATCTTGTCGCTGAAATTGCCAAGAAACTCGGCGATACGGTGAAAATTGACAAGATTACCTTTGACGGCATCATTCCGGCTATTCTCTCGGGTTCGGTTGATCTCGGCGCATCGGGCTTTTCCGTGACGCCCGAGCGCGGCAAGCGGGTGCTCTTCTCGCTTCCCTTCTATAAATCAGGCCTCACCATTCTGGTGCCGAAAGCCAACAAAGCCGGCATTACAGACTTTGAAAGCCTCAAGGGCAAGCGCATTTCTGTTCAGATCGGCACAACTTCAATGCAGTTTGCAAAGAAGATTCCCGGCGCGGAAATCACCACCTTCGATCATGTGGGCGACGCCGTTCTCAATATGATGGCGGGGAACGCCGATGCGGTGATCAATGACAAGCCCGTCACCGACTACATGCTCCACACCAATAAGTCCATCGCTGATGGCACGACGCATCTCGCGCCAATCGCTACCGCCGACTACTTCGCCATGGTCGTTGCAAAGAACAACACCAAGCTGCAGCAGGATATCAATGCTGCGCTGAAGCAGCTCAAGGCCGAAGGGACTTTCGACAAGCTCCATGAAAAGTGGTTCGGCATCCCAGCTGATCCGGAACTGCTCAAGTAAACCAATCTATTGAACCATCAAAACAGTGGCTGTATTCGTTCATCAGGCGAATGCAGCCTCTGTGAGTTTGAGCCGTAAGACCATTTCCCGCAGCAGACATATTCTATTGTGCTGTCCGGATCAGTCACCAAGTCCAGCGAAGCTGCGCCGAGGCCCCGCCGGCCGAATACGCGCTCCCCATCGTTTCGCCGTCAAGCCGCAGCGCGGCAGAAAAACCGCTCTTTCGGAGGAGCTCGAGCGAAACACTGCCGGCCAGACGATTGCGTTCCGGCCAATCCATGGAACGAGCGGTTTCACCCGCTGTCCCGGCTAAGCCAAAGGAAACATTGCCGGCGCGCTCAGTAAGCTCCCTCGTCCATTCGATGCTGAGGCTCCAATTCCAGGCATAGTCCGAAAACTGCGAGGGAGCCGGCACATTCACGGTCAGCCCCGCGCCGGCAGCTGCCGAATGCAGGAAGGAGCGGCGAATAGAGAGTGCTCCCGTTCCGGATTCCGTCAGTGTCGGCGTGCGAAGCACCGTACCGGTCATAAGAACGTGCGGGAAAAACTCGACGTCCGATTCGCCAAGAGTGCCCATCCACCCCGTGCGCAGGGCCCCGGAGAGCAGATATACCGTTTCATCGGATTCAATCTTGCTGATGCTTTGCGCCAATTCCGCCGTGCGGCTGCGCTCGGCCGAATGGATACCGCCGCGAAGCTGACCTTCGAACCGCAGCCCAGAAGCAAAAGTGCGTCCGAGCTTCCCGCCCAGCCAAATGCCCTCCCCGCGGCTCCTGCCGTGCTCGGGGCCGCCAGACGTCTCCAGGTGTCCCATTGCAGCATAGACCGCTGTCTGCGTCTCACCCCATAGAAAATCGACGCCTAAGACCGCTCCGGTCACATTTGTTCCCGCTCCCCCGTCCGAAAAATGCGCGGCGAGCGGCACCGCCCACACCTGACGCTCTCCTTCCTGCGTGGTTTCGTGCTGAGCAAAGAGCTGACGATTTAATAGGCGCTCCCAGGAAAAAAGCGCCCGCATCGAATCATCGCGGGAAAAATTGCCGAGATTGCCCAGTGCCCGCACGATGTCAGAGCCGTCCGACGCCGAAAAATCGAGGTCGCCATAGAGTGCATGAAGCACTTCCGGGGCTTGCGAAGCCGCCTGATCGAGCTGTTTGGCTAAGCCCCATTGCCAAGCAGGCGCCGATGAAGTCAAATATTTTGAATATGCGTTCTTTTGATGCGAAGCTTTAAGCACACCCTCCGAACAGGTGAAATCAACTGCAGGCGAAAAGTCCTTTGCTGTCATGAGATCCAGATCCCATGCAGCCCTTTCGAGCAGTGATGCCGAAGCACCAGTGTTTGCTCCGGAGGTGCTCACTGCGCCGTGAGGATTGGGATCTTTTGCCAGCTCGCCCTCAAACCAGCCGCCGCCCGGAACCACTGCCAGGGACGCACCGTCTTTCACCTCTGCCGTACCTGATACTGAGAGCGGCATCAGTTCGCCCGAAGGCCGCATCCCCAAAACGAGCTTTCCAGACTGAACGTAATCCCCCAAAATCACGATAGAACCGGAGGAAGGCGTTGAGACCAAGGTTCCAGCATTCACGAGGGCCCCGGCCTGAAAGTTCGGGATTTCTTCACTGCCCGTGATGAGTGTTCCGCCCACTTCGGCCATTCGAGCGTTCAGGCCGGTGAAATCAAAAACGGCTGAGCCGGAAAGCCTGGCCCCTCTGTTCACCGTCATGCCGACCACTTGATTAATGGTGTTTTGCAGACGAAGATCCGTTCCATCGGCAGCCTGCATGCGGATCGACCAGGGGCCAATGACATTGCCGGCATAAACAAAAGGTTCCAAGTCAGATGCTTGCGCCGGAGCGCCGTCTTCAGTCCCGCCGAAGATGAGATTGGTCGTGACATCCGTTCCCAATGGGACGAAAGCTGCGGCACGGTTAACCGAGTCAGCAAGAATAACGCTGCAGTAGCCATCAAAAAAATCTTCAGCCGTTCCCACTGCGGACCACGAAGAGACAATATCGCCTTCAATATGGGCTCCGTCGGCAAGGCGAATCTGCGCCACATGAGCCGTCGGTCCAATACGAATAGCGGCATCAGAACCCTGCAGCGTTCCGGCAATAACGGCAGACTTAATCAAAGAGCCTTGCAGGACCTGCGGGAAATTCCATTCCTCCGGATGGAAGGTCAACCACCCGTACTGCGTCGCCGCACCGGCTATCCAGGATCCTCGAACCTGATTCTCATCACCGAGAATGCTGCCGCCAAAATCAAACACCAGGGCAGAGCCGCCGCTGCCGAGTGCCTGGACCTTTCCCTTTAATAAAAGCGTATGGCTGCGGCCATAAGTAAAGGCCATGCCGATGCCGCCCGTGCCGTTGGCTGAAATAAGAACATTCTCATTCACAGAGAGCTGATTTGCCGATCCGTCCACGCGCACGCCGATGGAGCCTGCCCCATCAGCAAGCTGGTCAGCTGCCACCGTTACCTTGCTGCGGCTGCCGTAGACATGAACGCCGACTGCATTCGCCTGCTGCGAGGGCTGATCTTTAATCCACTCTTCTCTGTCGCTGCGAGCCCAAAAGGCCTGTCGGACCGTATATTCAGCGCCCGAGGCATAGATGGAGGTGCCGAAAAAGCGCTTTCTGTCCAATTGGTAGCCCAGATCCTGCAGCATGGCGAGCTCGGCTTCCATGAACGTTCCCCAATTACGCCATGACTGATGCGAGAGCAAACCGTTTTGAAGTTCTAAGTGGCTGAAGTCGAGGTTGCCCATCTCAGCGCCTAAGACCGGAATCGCTCCAGTCACAGAAATGGCCTCAGGAACGGCCTCTTCGCTGTCCGTGACCTCGTCGGGAAAATACATTACGGTTTCCTCACCAATGACTTCCCTGACGTTTTTTCCCTGAAACCCGATCCCGGAATATCCTAAATACCAGCGCACTTTGTTTAAGTCGGTCTGAAGGTTCTCCGGCATGCTGTCCAAGGAAATCAGCTTGCTCAAAGAGGATCCCGCTGCAATCGGTTTTCCATTGAAGGTGAGTTTCTCTGTGAACGCGGTATGACACCAGCCGTTCGGGCATTCGAAACCCAGATAGTCACCCGTCTCTATACTCGACATGCCCGCGCTGTGCGCGAGCTCATGAACAATAGTGCTGATTCGCGAAGAACCTAAAGCGTGCGCGGGCAAGACTGCAAGAGGGCTGTAATCGTATGACGCCCCGGGTGCCGGACCCAGATAGACGCTTCCCGAAGGCTGAGAACTCGACAGTCCCTCAGTCCAAAACAAAGCCATGGCCGGCCTTCCATTGTCGTCAAACCAGGCACTGCCGGAGGCGTACGAAACGAAAGGATCTGCTGAAGCAATGACCGTCGGAGCGGCTGCCGGCGTTCCAAGAAGTTCGCCGAGCCACGCCCCGGCTTCGAGCAAAGCGCCTC